>ERZ827108.1039-NODE-1039-length-40511-cov-37.135159_pt1 | contig 40511 bp, 34 predicted proteins | sample MGYA00519921_ERZ827108 | MGnify/ENA primary metagenome ERZ827108 (study PRJEB31778, sample SAMEA3449258) | human gut metagenome | biome: human gut; feature: human-associated habitat; material: faeces | place: United Kingdom | collected 2010/2012 ...
ATGCCGGCCGGAACATACGGAAACAGGGCAGACCGTGCGGGTCTGCCCTGTTTCCTTTTACAAATATACAACATTTTTCGGCCAAAAGCAAGAAATGTTAAAATCCAAAGTGGTCACTGTTTTTTTTCCGCCATGTCGTCGCCGCCGGGCCGGTCATGCCGGTTGCGGGGAAAGTGTTCGAGCACCTGCTGCCGCAGGAACGTGCGGTCGATGTGGGTATAGATTTCGGTAGTCGATATCAGCTCGTGCCCGAGCATGGCCTGTATGGCCCGCAGGCCTGCCCCGCCCTCGAGCAGATGTGTGGCAAAAGTGTGGCGGAAGGTGTGCGGGCTGATGTTCTTGGTGATGCCGGCGCGCTCGGCATAGAGCCGCAGGTTGTGGAACACGGTGATGCGCGACAGATGCTTGCGCCGCAGCCGGCTGATGAAGACATAGTCCTCCTCGCCCGGCTTGGGGTCAATCATGTTCCGGTCGAAGAACCACAGCCGCAGCTCATCGGCGGCACGGGGCGACAGGGGGACGAGCCGCTGCTTGTCTCCCTTGCCCGTCACACGCAGGAAACCTTCGTCCATGTAGAGGTCGGACAGGCGCAGGCCGCACAGCTCGCTCACGCGCAGGCCGCAACTGTAGAGCATCTCCACGACGGTGCGGTCGCGCTGCCCGTCGGGGTGCGACAAGTCGATGGCCGCGATGATGCGGTCCACCTCTTCGAGCGTCAGGACCTCGGGCAGGTGGCGCCCCGTCTTGGGCGACTGCAACAGTTCCGTGGGGTCGTCCTCGATATATCCCTCGAGCAACAGAAAACGATAGAACGAACGCAGCGCTGACAGGGCACGCGCCACCGAACGCGGCGAGATGCCCACGTCGTGCAGCAGCCAGACGTAGCGGTGCAGGTCGTCGAGCGTGACGGCCTCGGGGGCGATGGCTTCGGCCTCCAGGTATTCCAGATAACGCGCCACGTCGCGCCCGTAAGCCTCGCGGGTGTTGCCCGAAAGGCCGCGCTCAAGCAGCAGATAGTCCGTGTATTTCGTGAGGAAAACGCTCATACTTCATAAGAAAATGCGACCCCTTCCGGCGGCAAAGCGGGAAACCGGAAAGTTCGCAGGCACAAATATACGCACTTATGCCCGCACGCACAAATTATCACAACAGATTTACCGTCCTGAAACCTTTCCCGGAAAAACAAGCCCTGCTAAAAGTAAAAAAATAAGGCTTGTTTACATGTTTTAACATCGGGGGGTAAATATTGAAGGTTATTTGTTTACATTTGCAGCCGAAAAGAGGACAAGAATCATGTGGAGAAGCCACGAAAGTAGCTCTCCCGCAGATTTTTGGCACGGCAAAACCCACAAGACCCTCCGGGTACGCGCCGCCGCCCGTCCTTTCCGGCTTGAAAAGGTCCGGACAGAGTGATAAAATTACCCTCCTATCCTCTCGAAAGACCGGTTATGCCGTTCACACCCCGGATTTGTCCGGGGCTTTCCGCCATTCCCAAAATAAAAGACACCCTCACAGAAATCTTTTTATTAACCATATTATAAACTAAAAAACAAACGACAATGAGAAAAATTACCCTCCTTTTCTCTATCGTCTGCGCATTTGTGCTATGCGCGACGGTTTCGGCAGATGATGTTTTGATAACAGACATCAGCCAATTGACTAATGAAAACGTTTACACCATTGCTACCGGCGATAACGTACGTGGTGGGTTGATTGTCAGAGATGGAGATACATCCATTAAGGGAAGTAAAAACAGAGACTCTGGCATTAACATAGATTACAACTCTACCGACCCTCAGCAACAATTTGCCATATTGAAAAGTACAGACGACAAGTATTATCTGTATAGCATTAAGGAAAACAAATTCGTAAACAAGAACGGAGAGTTGCAAGAGTATGCTTCCGACCCCATCACCATTACCAACGAAGGCAATAACAAAGCAAATACTTTTTTCTTTACATGGGCTTCCAATAATAATTTGAATTTGGGCGGAGCAAATCAAATTGTCATTAACAATTATTCTACCCGTGACGCCGGAAACCAATTTAGTATCACCCAGGTGGAGAATGTTTCTTTCAGTGGAAATCTGCAAACAGCTGCCATTAAAAAAATTACTCCCCAAATCATTACCGTAAACTTTAAGGTCGGAGAGGAACTCAAGGCTCAGTCCTCTGTTAAAGGTCTGTTGAACCAAACCATAAACGTCGGTAGATTCTCATATGTCACGACAACTCCTTCCGAGATTACGATTACAGAAGGAGTAAATTCGGTAGATATTACCTGTACTGTCAATACAGTGCCAGAAGAACTCAATAACATCATCTCCGATGTAGACAATGTAGACGATTGCAAATGGTTTTCGCTATTTACCTATAACGGCCGTATGCACATGTACGATGAAGCAACCTATAATCGATTCGGGAAATATCCCACCACCGATAAGGCGACTTTTACTCGCCTGGAAGATAAATATTTTTGGGCATTGTATCGCCCTGGAAAGTCTCAATTCAGTCCGATTTATATTGTAAACAAAGCTGAAAAGGATAAAGTACTCTACCTCACTACCAATAATTATGATGCTCCCGTAATCCTCGGTTCGAAAGAGGATGGTTATAGCGCCGAATGGATTATCGAAACAGGCAAAACCAAAAACGGTGAACAATATTATGGACTTTGTGCCAATAGAAGTTCTGAATACATTAACAACTACCAGAACAAAGGATTCTTGACTACATGGAACCAAGGACCTAACCAAGACAACGGTTCCAATATCAAGTTCACTTCCGAACTTGACACCTACGAAATTCTCAAGGAACGTGCTCTCAATGCACCCTGCAACGCCGTACACAGCCTCAATCCCGAAGCACGCAAAGCAATAAAAGACCTTCCCACAGAAAAACAGAACATTGCCGGCTATCAAGAACTCATCAAGCGCATAAACCAAGAAGACACACCTGAGGGATTCATCGAATTCGATGAGAATAAGTACTATTTCATCCGCAACTACACCCCCGAAAATCCCTCTGCTTCTTTGAATGGAGACGCCGCTACCTACATACTCACAACCGAAGATGGGTCAGCCGTAAAGTTAGGAGTTATCAATACTCCCGGAGATGCAGACAATATAATGACTTGCTCTGATGCCAATGCCATTTGGCAGATTACCGACAACGGTGCAAACGAGGAATTTGAAAGCCGCGCACATGCCCGCCGCATCAACCATCTTAACAGCGGCAAGCAATTTACCGATAGAAATACCCGTACATTGGACGCAGATGGTGCAGACTACTACTTTGTAGAACTAGGTGCCGGACAGCACTTCATGAAAAATGTAAAATACCAAGGTACAGGTGCGCAGTCATCATCAACAACTCTCAGCGGTTATCGCTATGATGCTTGGGGCAATATTAAAGAGGTAACTCTCTCCAACAGTGCCAATGCACACTACAAGAATACCCGTGACGCTTGGTATGTCATTGAAGCCAGCAGCCTCAACATCAGCCTCAATCCCGGCAACGACGGCAAGAACTACGCCACGGCATGCTTCCCCTTCGCCATCAGTATCCCTGAAAAAGCAGAAATGACGGCTTACACGGTAGAAAGCATCAGCAGCGGAAGCGGTCATCTGAATCTGACAGCAATAGCCGCTGGTGAGACCATCCCCGCAGGCACCGGTCTGATTCTTATCGGTGATAAACAAACGTCTATGGTGGACATCATCGCCGGTTCCACCGAAACAGCCGAAGCCGACCCCATACTGAAGGGTGTGAACATGGCTGTAACTTTCGGTTCCACCATCGCCAAGGACGACGTGCTTGTACTGGGACAGGACGCTGACGGCAACGTAGGTTTCTACAAGCCTAACAGCAATATGAGCGGTCTCCGCAGCAACAGCGCCTACATCCTCAGAACAGCTATTCCCACCGGCACAGAAGCCAACGGACTGAAGTTCAACTTCGGCGGCATTGCCAACGGAATCGACGGTGTAAGCACAGACAGCAACAACGGTCAGGTCATCTACGACCTGCAGGGCCGCCGCGTGAACAAGCTCTCCAAGGGCCTGTACATCGTGAACGGCAAGAAGGTCATCCGCTGATACGGACCGCACAGAGAACCTACTACAATAACCGGCGGCGCGCGGCGCAACGCCACACGCGCCGCCGGTTCACAAAAACAAAGCAGGAATTTACATTCCATTAATTAAGAAGAAAATCCAAAATGAAGAAATATATCCAACCTCGTACCGAAGAAATCAACTTCTTCACCGAGAACATGCTCGCACTGAGCGGACACCCCGATACAGAAACCGCGAACAACATCAACTGGACCGAAAAGAAAGAGCAGGACGGCGGCATGTTCGGCTCGTCCAACTACTGGGACGACAACGAATAAGACCCGGACGAGGCCGCCGGCAAGGCGGCAACACATACTTTTCCACCCTAAACCAATCCCCAGGCGGCCATCAAACCGTTTGGGGATTGTCGTTTCCGGCGGCCAAGTGCCGGATGGTCAGGCATAACGGCCCGGCCGGCGAATCCGGCGGCTTATTTTTCCGCATTCCGCTATTTTGTCGTACCTTTGCAAGGCCGGTACGACAAGCCGTGCCCGGCGAAACGCTTATGAAGATACTGATCATGAACGGGCCCAACCTGAATCTTTTGGGCACCCGCGAGCCGGGCATCTACGGCACGGGAACCATGGACGAGTGCCTGTCCGGCCTGCGCCGCCGATATGCGGACTTAGAAATCGATTATTACCAGAACAACGTGGAAGGCCTGCTCATCGACCGCCTGCAAGCCGCCATGACGGACGGCACCGCCGGCGTGGTGCTCAATGCCGGCGCCTACACGCACACTTCCGTCGCGCTGCACGACGCCATCCGCGCCATGCGCATTCCCGTCATCGAGACACACATCTCGAACGTGCACACCCGCGAGGAGTTCCGCCACCGTTCGGTCATCGCACCGGCCTGCCGCGGCGTCATCTGCGGCTTCGGGCTCGACTCTTACCGCCTGGCCGTCGAGGCGCTGCGGGCGATTGCCGGGGAATAAAACCTGACGGCGGAACGTGCGGGCGGCCCGCGCGACCGTACACGCCTTTATATATATGCCTGCGCGCCCCGTGGCGTGACGCAGGCCCCATCATCCACCAAACAAACGGACATCCATGTACAAGAAGACCAAAATAGTGGCCACCATCTCGGACGCACGCTGCGACATCGGCCTGTTGCGCAGCCTTTACGAGGCAGGAATGAACGTCGTCCGGCTGAACACGGCCCACCAGGACGCCGAAGGAATGCGCCGCGTCATCAACAACGTGCGCGAAGTGTCAAGCCACATCGCCGTACTCATCGACACCAAAGGGCCGGAAGTGCGCACCACGCGCTGCGAAAGCCCGATAGAATTCGCCAAGGGCGACCTGGTGGAAGTCATCGGCAATCCCGACCTCATCACCACGCGCGAGCGCATCGCCGTGACGTACAAGAACTTCGGGCGCGACGTGGGAACGGGCGCGCACATCCTCATCGACGACGGCGACCTCGGGCTGACCGTCGAGGACAAGCAGGGCGAGGTGCTGACGTGCCGCGTGGAGAACGACGCCACGCTGGGCTCGCGCAAGAGCGTGAACGTACCCGGCACGCGCATCGACCTGCCCGCGCTGACGGAAAAGGACATCGCCAACATCAAGTTCGCCATGGAGGCCGACATAGCCTTTGTGGCCCACTCGTTCGTGCGCAACGCCGACGACGTGCACGCCGTGCGCCGGCTGCTGGACGAGGGCCACAGCGACATACGCATCATTGCGAAAATCGAGAACCAGGAGGGCGTGGACAACATCGACGAGATACTCGAGGCGGCCGACGGCATCATGGTGGCGCGCGGCGACCTGGGCATCGAGGTGCCCCAGGAACTCATCCCGGGCATACAGCGGCGGTTGGTGGGCAAGGCCATCCGCGCCCACAAGCCCGTCATCGTGGCCACACAGATGCTGCAAAGCATGATCAGAAACCCGCGCCCGACGCGTACCGAGGTGACCGACATCGCCAACGCGGTATATTCGCGCGCCGACGCCCTGATGCTCTCGGGCGAGACCGCCTACGGAGACTATCCCGTCGAGGCGGTGCGCGTCATGGCCACCGTGGCCGAGCAGGCCGAAAAGGACCAGTTCGCCGACTTCCCCGACATGGACATCCCCCTTTCCGCCGAGCCGGACGTGACGGAGTTCTTTGCCAAAGAGGCGGTCATGGCCACCCGCAAGATGCGCCTGCGGGCCATCGTCATGGATAGCTACACGGGGCGCACGGCACGCTACGTGTCGTCGTTCCGGGGCCGCAGCATCGTGCTGGCCATCTGCTACAAGGCCAAGACGGTCCGCCATCTGGCCCTCTCCTACGGCGTCTACGCCATTTACATGCCCATCAAAAGCTACGGACACGAGTTCCTGCTCGCCGCTTTGCGCAAGCTGCTCGCCGACAGGGTGGTCTCGCCCGAAGACAGAATCTGCTATCTCGGCTCCTGGCGCAAGGAACAACGCACGTCGTTCATGGAAATGAACATCGTGCGCAACCTGTTCGAGACCGAAGGCGAGGAAAGCTACCCGAACTGACGCCCTGCGAGACGGGACGCCGCGAAACGAAAGGACACACGCATGGACAACGCACTCGAAGACTACATACTGCGCCACTGCTCGCCCGAGGACGAGTACCTGCACCGCCTGTACCGTGCCACGAACACGCAGCTGCTGCGGCCGCGCATGGCGTCGGGACACCTGCAGGGCCTGCTGCTGCGCATGATGACGCGGATGATACGCCCCAGGACCGTCCTCGAAATCGGTACGTACTCGGGCTACTCGGCCTTGTGCATGGCCGCGGGCATGGAGGCCGGCGGAACGATTTACACCTACGAAATCAACGACGAGCAGGAGGAGTTCACCCGCCCGTGGCTCGAGGGCTCGCCCTACGCGGCCCGCATCGAAATGACGGTGGGCGACGTGCTGGAACTGCTTCCGCGCACGGACCTGCGCTTCGACATGGCTTTCATCGACGCCAACAAGCGGCATTACGACCGATACTACGCGCTGGTGATGGAGCGGCTGCACACGGGCGGCTACATCGTGGCCGACAACACGCTCTGGGACGGGCACGTCACGGACGCGGCCTACGACCGCGACGCGCAGACGCAGGGCATACGCCGCTTCAACGACATCGTAGCGGCCGACGACCGCGTGGAAAAGGTAATCCTGCCCCTGCGCGACGGGCTCACCATCATACGGAAAATACGCGACTGAATGCCGCCCGGCGGAACGGCAAAGGCATCCGCTGCCGGCGGAGATACGGGCAAGGCGGCAACGACCCCGTTTTTCCACCTCCGGGATTAACATTTTTAACTCCCGTTACGTAAATAAATGTAAACGAAACGGGCTTATGACCTCTTGGAAGGCATCTTTTCGCGCGCGGAAGGCTTCCGTTTCAAACCGGAAGGCATGTATTTTTGCGCAGGCTGCTTCTAATTTTTTCTACATGTGCATGTAAATCGTCCCATAACGGACTTATTTACACGAAAAAAGGCGGTCCACGACCGCCTCATCCTATTTCCGTACCACAAAGATACAACATTTTTCGACGAAAAGCAAATTGTGTTAAACCCAAAACGGTCATTAGACTTTTGTCCGTATTGTTTCTTTTTCCCAGCCATATTTTTTCACGGGCGGGCGCAGGCATAGCGGGCTATGTCAAGCACGGACGGGGAAAAAGATGACGGGAAAAAGGAATAAGACGGCAAAAGAGCCATATCGGACAAACTTATCGGCGGTCTAATGACCGATTTGGGTTAAAATACAAAACGGCCCGGAATCCGCCCGTCCGGCTTCCGGGAAAAATACCCGCGGCAGGGCGAAAAAAGCAGGATTTCGCTTTGTACTTCGGGCGGATGGGCGTAACTTCGCAGCGCATATTATTTTTTTATTATACATTACATTGAAAACATTTGAAGAATTAGGTGTCGCCGAAGACATTCTCCGCGCCATCTCGGAACTGGGTTACGAGCATCCCATGCCCGTACAGGAAGAAGTCATCCCCTATCTGCTGGGGGTGGGCAACGATGTAATCGCGCTGGCACAGACAGGTACGGGCAAGACCGCGGCTTACGGGCTGCCCGTCCTGCAGAAGGTAGACCCGCAGGACCGCCGCACGCAGGCCGTCATCCTGAGCCCGACCCGCGAGCTGTGCCTGCAAATCGCCGGCGACCTCAAGGATTATTCGCGCTACATCGACGACCTGCACGTGCTGGCCGTATACGGCGGCTCGAGCATCGAGAGCCAAATCCGCGCGCTCCGCAAGGGTGCGCAGGTCATAGTGGCCACCCCGGGCCGCCTCATCGACTTGATGAAACGCGGGGTCGCCAAGCTGGACGCCGTGGAAAACGTGGTGCTCGACGAAGCCGACGAGATGCTGAACATGGGCTTCACGGAAAGCATCGACGAGATACTGGCCGGCGTGCCGCAGGAGCGCAACACGCTGCTCTTCAGCGCCACCATGGGCAAGGAAATCGAACGCATAGCCAAAACTTACCTGCATGACTACAAGGAAATCGTGGTGGGCTCGCGCAACGAAGGCGCGGAAAACGTGAACCACATCTACTACCTCGTGCAGGCAAAAGACAAGTATCCCGCACTGAAGCGCGTGGTCGATTATTTTCCCAAGATATACGCCATCATTTTCTGCCGCACACGTCTCGAGACACAGGAGGTGGCCGACCTGCTCATACGGGACGGATATAACGCCGAGGCGTTGCACGGCGACCTGTCGCAGGCACAGCGCGACCTGACCATGCAGAAGTTCCGCCAGCACCGCACCCAGCTGCTCGTGGCCACCGACGTGGCGGCGCGCGGGCTGGACGTGGACGAACTGACACACGTCATCAACTACGGACTGCCCGACGACGTGGAGAACTACACGCACCGCTCGGGGCGCACGGGACGGGCCGGAAAGCGCGGAACGAGCATCAGCATCATACACATCCGCGAGAAGCACAAGGTACGTGTCATCGAAAAGGTGATTCAGAAGAGCTTCGAAAAAGGTATCCTGCCCGAACCGAAGGAAATCTGCACAAAGCAGCTCTACAAGGTCATGGACGAGCTGGAGCGCATCGAGGTGGACGAGACGCAGATCGCGCCTTTCCTCCCCGAAGTCTACCGCAAGCTGGACTGGCTGAGCAAGGAGGACCTCGTCAAGCGGCTCGTGACGCGCGAGTTCGGACGTTTCCTGCGCTACTACGCCGATGCGCCCGAAATCATCCAGCCCACCGACCGCGCCAAGGGCGAGAAGAACGCCGAAAAGGCCGGCGCAAGGCGCGGGGAACGGCGCGAGAAAGGCCCGCGCAAGGCCGAAGAGGGCTACAAACGGCTCTTCATCAACCTGGGCAAGCGGGACAACTTCTATGCCCGCGAGATTATCAATCTGGTGAACCGGTACGTGAAGGCCAAGATAGAGATAGGCCGCATCGACCTGATCACCAACTGCTCCTTCTTCGAGGTGCCCGAAGCCGACGCACGGCTGGTCATGCAGAAGATGTCCAAGGCGAAAGTCGGCGACCGCCGGGTAATCGTGGACGACGCGGACCGGGAGACGCGCGGCACGGGCCGGCGCAAGCCCGAAAAGCTGGAAGCGGCCACCGACGGGCGTGGCATGAAGAGCGCATGGAAGGCCGAGCGCAAGAACAAGGCCGGACGCGGCAACGGACGCAAGGGCAGGAACGAGGAAAAGAAGTCCGCGTACAAGGAAGGCGACTGGCGGCAATTCTTCGAGAAGTAAAACAAGCGGCGGCACCGTGGTACAGACCCCGGGCCGCCGCACACACGCACACATACCGACATGAAACACACTTTACTCGTCCTGTGGATGCTCCTGCTGCCGCTGTGCGCGACGGCACAGCACTTCTCCCTCCGGCTGAACGGCGGCTTGGCCTCGCGGCTGACGGGCTGCGACCCCGTGGGCGCGTTCAAAATCGGCGCAAGCTACGAATACGAATTCGACCAACACTTCACGGTCGCCCCCGCCCTGCTCTTCAGCGCACGCGGCTGGAAGGACGGCGACCGCCGGGTCAGGGTAAACGAGGACGACGGGACACCTGCTTTCGACGAGGAGGGAAATCCCGTCTACTCCGTCATGGGCCGTTCCACCGCCGCCAATTATATAGAGCTGCCGGTGCTTTTCAACTATTACCACCGGCTGGCCGAAGCGCGCTACCTGCAGTTCTCGTTCGGCCCGTATGCCGCGATAGGCGTGGCGGGCAAGGTGAAGACGCGCGGCGACGGCGGACGTGCGGGCAGCGAGAAGCTGTATTATGAGGACAAGACCTTCGGCAACGGCGGCTACCGGCGTTTCGATGCCGGCCTGCAGGCCGCCGCGGGCTACCAGTTCCCCACAGGGCTGACGCTGGGTGTGGAGGCCGACCTGGGACTGACGCGCGTAAGCCGCGGCGGCGGGCGCAACGTCGGCGGCTATGTGTGGCTGAGCTACCGCTTCGACTGACCTGCAAAATACCCACATGCGGGTATTGCGGCGCAGGCCCGCGCTGCGTATCTTTGCAACCGATAAGCTGGCCACAGCATGTCAAGTAAGAATTAAGATTGTTATATGTATGTCAGGACAAGGCCGTCTGCCGGTGGGCAGACGGCCTTGTCGCCGTTCATGGCACGGACCCGGCGGCGCGTACACGGCGATTCAGCGGCGCCAGGTGCGGTGCAGTCCTGCGCCGAAGCGGCCCGTGCGCGGCTGTTCCTCGGCTTTCCGCTCGTTCCGCTCGGGATAGGAGATACGGGTATGGTAGACCGTCTTCAGACTGCTCACGAGAACGCGCTTGGCATCGGCAATGTCGCGGAACGTGATGGGACATTCCTTGAAGTAGCCCTCGGCCAGCTGCGCGTCGATGATGCTGTCTACCAACTTGCCCAGGCTCTCTTCGGTGTACTCCTTCAGACTGCGCGAAGCAGCCTCCACCGAGTCGCACATCATCAGTATGGCCTGCTCGCGTGTCTGCGGATTCGGTCCGGGATAGCTGAAGGGCGCGCGGTCGATGGCCTCACCCGGATGCTTGTTGGCGTATTGTATGTAAAAATACTTGGCCAGCCCCGCGCCGTGGTGTGTCGCGATGAAATCGCGTATGACGGCGGGCAGGTGATACTTCTTAGCCAGACGCAGCCCCTCGGTAACGTGTCCGGTGATGATTTCCGCACTCCGCACCTCGTCAAGACTGTCATGCGGGTTCACACCCGTCTGGTTCTCGGTGAAGAAAGCCGGATTCAGCATCTTACCGATGTCGTGGTAGAGCGCGCCTGTACGGACAAGCTGCGGTTTCGCCCCGATTTTGTCGGCCACCTCGGCGGCCAGGTTGGCCACCTGCATGGAATGGTTGAACGTGCCCTGCGCCACTTTCGACATCTTGCGGAGTATGCTGTTGTTGATGTTGGTCAGTTCGACGAGCGTGACGCTTGAGGTGAAGCCGAAGGCTTTTTCCACCAGGTACATCAGCGGGTAGGCGAACAGCAGCAGCACACCGCCGACAATTATATATATGGCACGCGAACGGTCAAAGGACTCCCAGCTGAGTCCCTGGGCAAGGTCGTAAGTCACACTGACCAGCAAGCCCACAGAGACCGCCACGCAGACCGTGCGGAGCAGCTGGGAACGCTCGGTAAGCTCGCGCAAGGAATAGATGATCGCAAGGCTCGTTACGATTTGCAGCAGAAGGAATTCGAACGGACTGTGCAGCGCGAGGGCCGAAAGCAGGGCCATGACAAGCGCGGCCATAAAGGAAGTGCGCGAATCCATGAAGATACGCACCATCATCGGCACGATGGCGTAAGGCACAAGGTAGACACTGAAGAAATGGTGCTCGACCATCAGATACGTCACTATGGGAAACAGCGTTATCAGCGTAAACAGCAGCAACACCGTGTGCGGGGAGTCAAGATAGTCCCGCCGGAAAAGCTTCAGATAAAACAGGATGAGCGAGACGATGCACAGGACAAAGGCCGCCTGGCCCACAAATACGAGCCAGTATCCCCGCGTGGGGTTCATGCGAAGCTCGCTCTCGCGCTTGAGCGAGTCGAGGATTTTGGCGCGTTCCGCATTGACAATCTGTCCGCGGTCTATGATAAGTTGTCCGCTCTGCACCATACCGCAGTTGGGAAGCAGCTTGGCCAGTTCTCCCTGCCTTTCGGACTCGGTTTTCTCGCGGTCATAGCGCAGGTTCACCCTGAGATAATCGTTCAGACGGCAGTTGCGCAGCATTTCGAGCGGATGTCCCGCCGTCTCCTTGTGCATGATGTTCTCATAGGCTGTGCGGGTAGTGAAAAATTCGGACAGGGGTACGCTCGACGACTCCTGTCCCCGCACGATGCGGATGCCCGGTGTGCCCGCCTCGGCCAGACGTTCCAGTTCCGAAGCGTCGATTACGCCGCGGTTGTAGACTTCCCGCATCATCGCCGTCAGGCGTGGCAGATAGTAGGCCGACACGCCCTGCAACTTTCCCGCACGTATGTCGTCGCGCAGGGCCTTGATACTGCTTTCGACGGCCGCGGTATCGTAGACGTAATAGGGCTGGAAGCCGCTCATGATGCTGTCGTGCTCGCGTTTCACCTCTTCCTCGGTCTTGTAGATGGGGAAGTCGTACGACGCGATGAGCTGCTGGTAACGCCAAGGCTTGTTCTGCTCGTAAGCGTAACCGAACTTGCTTTCGCGCGGAAGGAAGTAAACGAGTGCCGCCACGGACACCGTCACCGTCAGCAGCAGCGTAAACAGACTTTTGGGCGAGAGTCGCCGCCACGTGCCGTTTTTACTCATGATTATTCGTCTTTATGGTTTCTTTTCTTGCCGGGCCAGCGCCTCGTGCAGCCGTGCCACGCCCTTCGACGCCACGTCGCGGATGACCGTGACCGGACATCCCGAGGGCAGGCGCACGGGGTTGGGGTCGATGAGATATACGGGAACGCCGGGCCGCACGTAGCGCACGAGTCCCGCCGCGGGATATACGTTGAGCGAAGTGCCTATGATGGCGAAGACATCGGCGGTCTCCACCTCGCGTGCGGCGGCCTCGAGCCGCGGGACGGCTTCTCCGAACCAGACAATCCACGGCCGCAGCAACGAACCGTCGGCCGCCGTCGCCCCGACGGGCACTTCGACATCGTCAGGCCCGAGGATGCGGATGCAACGCGGGTCGTCGGGATGCGCGGACGAGCAGACTTTCATCAGTTCCCCGTGCAGATGGATGACGTTGGTCGAACCTGCGCGTTCGTGCAAGTCGTCCACGTTCTGCGTGACGACGCATACGTCCATGTCGCTCTCCATCCCGGCCAGCCGGCAATGCCCCTCGTTGGGCCGTGCCGCCAGCAACTGCCGCCTAAGTCCGTTATAGAAACCGGTGACCATCGCAGGGTCGGCCGCCCATCCCTCGGGTGTGGCCACCTGCTCCACGGGATAGCGTTCCCACAAGCCGCCCGCGTCGCGGAAGGTCTCGAATCCGCTCTCGGCACTCATGCCTGCTCCGGTGAGCACCACTAATTTTTTCTTCTTCATATCCTGCAAATATAGCGGTTATTTGCGAAACAGCGGCACATCGGGCGGACAAAAACGCGGCAGAGGCTTCCGGTGGGAAACAGAACGGGCATTGTCGGCCGTTCCTCCTTAATATACTGAAAAATCGCCCTCATCTGAAATTAAATCAGTAAATTTGCCGCGCAAAATTCAGACATAACACCAAAAACATTATGGAAAAACTCAGCTACGCCTTAGGAATGATTATCGGACATAATCTCAAAGGCATGAACGTAACCAACCTGAACGGCGCAGACTTCGCAAAAGCGGTCGAAGACGTATTGTCGGGCGCAAAGACCGCGCTCTCCGACGCCGAAGCCCAGCAACTTGTCACCGACTACCTGCAGCGCCAGGAAGCCGAAAAAGGCGCAGCCGCACGCGAGGCCGGCGAGAAGTTCCTCGCGGAAAACGCCAAAAAGGAAGGCGTGACCGTGCTGCCGAGCGGTCTCCAGTACTCCGTCATCACCGAAGGCAAGGGCCGCAAGCCGGCCGCTACGGACAGCGTGAAGTGCCACTACGAGGGCACGCTCATAGACGGCACGGTCTTCGACTCGTCCTACCGTCGCGGCGAGCCTGCCACGTTCCCCCTCAACGGTGTCATAGCAGGCTGGACCGAGGGCGTGCAGCTTATGGCCGAGGGTGCCAAGTTCCGCTTCTTCATTCCCTTCAACCTCGCTTACGGCTCACGCGGAGCAGGACAGAGCATCCCGCCCTACGCCGCACTGATATTCGACGTGGAACTGCTCGAAGTGCTTTGACCGGCGGCCGGATGCAGACCCAACCAGACTAATCCCTACAACAAACAAATACAATGAAAAAGATTCATCTTACCTTACTGCTTGCCGCAGTGACTGTCTTCGCAGCCTGTGACAACAACAAGCCCGGCAGCCACGTCGGGAACATCACCAAGGGTTACCCGAAAGCCAGCCTGAAGACCCAGGCCGACACCCTGAGCTACCTCATCGGCATGGCCAACTCCATCAGCGTCGAGGAGTTGAAACAATACCTGGCCAGCCCGCGCGTAGGCAGCGACTCGGCCTACATAGCCGACTTCATGCGCGGCGTGAGAGACGGCATGGAAGCCGCCGACAACAAGAAGAAATCGGCCTACATGGCCGGTATACAGGTCGGTATGCAGATGGGCGCCAGCGTAAAGAGCATGGGCGACTACGTATATAGCGGCGATTCGACGAAAACCCTCAGCACGAAAAATTTCCTCGCGGGCTTCGGTCACGGTGTCGGGGGCAAAAAGACCGCCATCAAGACGGACAGCGGACTCGTAGACAAGGCCAAGGCCGGCGAAATGGCCAACCAGCTCATCCAGAAGATGGTGAAGGAAAACATGGAAAAGCAATACGCCGAACAGAAAAAGGCCGCGCAGAGTTTCATTGCCGCCAAGGCTAAGGAAGAAGGCGTGAAGAGCCTGCCGGGCGGCACCCTGTACAAGGTCATCACGGCCGGAAACGGCGCGGTTGCCCACGAAGGACAGAATGTCAAGGTCATCTACGAGGGCCGGTTCACGGACGGAACGGTCTTCGATGCTTCCAGCAAGCACGGTGAGCAGGCCGACACGCCCGCCATCATGCATATCGGCCGCAGCATCCCCGGTTTCGACGCCGCGCTCAAGGCAATGCCCGCCGGTTCCGAATGGGAAATCTACCTGCCCTACGACCAGGCTTACGGAGAACAGGGCAACGGCATGATTCCTCCCTTCTCGGCGCTCATCTTCAAGGTAAAGGTCATCGGCATTGCCGAATAACCGCGCCGGAGAGTAGTCTTACAAACACACAAAACAGCAAAAAATGAAAATCAGAAGCATCCTTATCATAGCGCTGGCCGCCGTATGCGTATGCTCCACGGCACGCTCGCGCAAGAAGAAGCTGACCACGGCGCCCGAGGCTGCCCGCCTGCAGCCCGTACCCGCCGACACGTTCAGCTATGCCATGGGCGTGGCACAGAGCACCAGCCTCAAAATGTATCTCCAGCAGCGCGAAGGCGTGGACAGCGCCTACATGGCCTATGCCGCACAGGCATTGCTCGACGCCGCCACGATGACCGAGGCCGAGATGAAGCAGAAAGCCGCCTATGCCGCAGGCCTGCGCATCGCCGAAATGAACAAAACGCAGATTATCCCCTCGCTCAACCAGCAGTTCACTGGCAAACGCGACACCACCTATGCGGACCTGGCGCTCTTCACCCGCGGACTGGCCGAGGGACTGACGGGCAAGAACACCTTGCCGGCCGACTCCGCCGCCAAGGTGGCCGAAAGGCAGTTGAACTACCACAACACGCAAATCAAGGAGGCCAACACCGCATGGCTGCTGGCCAACAAGAAGCAGAAAGATGTCAAGACCACGCCGAGCGGCCTGCAATATCGCGTTCTGCAGCAGGGCACCGGCGCGCTGGCCACGGACTCCACCGAGGTCGAGGTGCACTATGAGGGCAAGCTCATCGACGGTACGGTCTTCGACTCGTCTTACAAGCGCGGCAAGCCCGCCACTTTCCGCCCCGATCAGGTCATCAAGGGATGGACGGAAGCGTTGAAAATGATGCCTGAAGGCTCTACCTACGAGCTGTTCATACCTTATAACCTGGCTTACGGCGAGCGCGGAACGCAGAACATACCGCCTTACGCCACGCTCATCTTCAAGGTGGAACTCATCAAACTGAAGAAATAACGCCCGAAGGGCAACCACGACGGCCTCCCCCTTTCTCTTTCGCCCGTCGCGCAATCTTTCCCGTTGCCGGCACTATTCCGGACGGAAGCGGACGGGGGAGGCCTTTTTTCGTGCCTGCGGCGATTTTAACACAATTTGCTTTCGGGCGAAAAATGTTGTATCTTTGCAACAGGAAACAGTGCAGACCGCGCGGATCTGCACTGTTTCCGTATGTAGCGGCCCCGTTTTTCCGCAAGAATATCCCCCGAAACGTGTTTTCATGTGCCGTGTGTAGGGACGCGATTCATCGCGTCCGCAAGGATGAAACATCGAATAAAATCCCCAATATCCCCGGCGGACGCGATGAATCGCGTCCCTACGCGCGGCAATCATATTGCGATTTTAACACAATTTGCTTTTGGACGAAAAATGTATTATCTTTGTACTGCGAAAGCATGGGGGCGGCGTGAAACCGCCCTTTTTTCGTGCCCGCAGGCCCGTTTCAGGGAGGAACTGTCCCTATCATGGAATTTCGTACATGGCATGTAGGCGGAATTACATGGCATGTAGGAAAAACCGGCCCTGCATGTAGGCGAAACTACAAGCCATGTACGCGCCGCCGAAAGTGAGCGAAAGTTAAAAATGTTAATGTCGGTCCGGCCGGAATGTGCGGCAGGCACAAAAAATGCTCCCTGTACCGAAGGCTTTTCCTTGGGCACAGGGAGCATTTCCGTAGGTCCGGCGAGGGAATATGCCGCCAGACTGTCACAGGGCCTCACACAGCCCCGCAAAGGCCTCAGTCGCGGTCTGCGCGCTTGCGGGCCAGATGGTCCAGGATGGTCTTGCGCATACGCATCGACTTGGGCGTCACTTCCACATACTCGTCCGCCTTGATGTACTCGAGGGCCTCCTCGAGCGAGAAGATGACGGGCGGGACGATACGTGCCTTGTCGTCGGCGCCGCTCGCACGCATGTTGGTCAGCTGCTTGGCCTTGGTCACGTTGATGACGAGGTCCTTCTCGTGCACATGCTCACCCACCACCTGTCCGGCGTAGACTTCGTCCTGCGGATTGATGAAGAAGCGTCCGCGGTCCTGCAGGTGGTCTATGGCATACGCATAGGCCGTTCCGCCCTCGAGGGCAATCATCGAACCGTTGGAGCGTCGCATGATGTCGCCCTTGTAGGGCTGGTATTCCTTGAAACGGTGGGCCATGATGGCTTCGCCCTGGCTGGCGGTCAGCACGTTGGTGCGCAGACCGATGATGCCGCGCGAAGGGATGTCGAACTCTATGTCCACGCGGTCGCCCATGCTCTGCATGGAGGTCATCTCGCCTTTGCGGCGCGTCACCATGTCTATCATTTTCGAGGCGAACTCTTCCGGGACGTTGATGGTCAGTTCTTCGATGGGCTCGCAGCGTTCGCCGTCGATTTCCTTGTAGATAACCTGCGGCTGTCCCACCTGCAACTCGTAGCCTTCGCGGCGCATCGTCTCGATGAGGATGGACAAGTGGAGCACGCCGCGGCCGGAAACAATCCAGCGGTCGGCGCCTTCGGTCTTCTCCACGCGCAGGGCGAGGTCTTTTTCAAGTTCCTTCTCGAGACGGTCGTTGATGTGGCGCGAGGTGCAATACTTTCCTTCTTTCCCGAAAAAGGGCGAATCGTTGATGGTGAAGAGCATGGACATCGTAGGCTCGTCGATGTCAATCGTAGGCAGGGGTTCGGGCTGCTCGAAGTCGCAGATGGTGTCGCCAATCTCGAAGTTTTCGAGTCCCACCACGGCACAGATGTCTCCGCTCTCCACGGCCCCGGCCTTGCTGCGTCCCATGCCCTCGAACGTATGCACTTCCTTGATTTTCGTCCGCTCCTGCGTGCCGTCGCGGTGTGCTATGGTGCAGTTCATTCCCTCGCGGATGACGCCGCGGTGGACGCGGCCTACGGCGATGCGCCCCGTATAGTTGGAGTAATCGAGCGACGTGATGAGCATCTGCGGTGTGCCTTCCAGTTGCGTGGGGGCGGGGATGACTTCGATTATCTTGTCGAGCAGGTAGTTGATGTCGCGGGGCTGTCCCTCGGCAGGCTCGTGCCAGTCCTCGGCCATCCAGCCGTTCTTGGCCGAACCGTAGACTACGGGGAAGTCAAGCTGGTCTTCGGTGGCATTGAGGTCGCACATGAGGTCGAAAACCATTTCGTAAACCTCTTCGGGGCGGCAGTTGGGCTTGTCCACCTTATTGACCACGACGATGGGCTTGAGGCCTATCTGCAGTGCCTTCTGCAAGACGAAACGTGTCTGCGGCATCGGGCCTTCGAAAGCATCGACCAGGAGGATGCAGCCGTCGGCCATGTTGAGCACACGCTCCACCTCGCCGCCGAAATCGGAGTGTCCCGGAGTGTCTATGATATTTATCTTCACATCCTTGTACCGGATAGAGACGTTCTTCGACAAGATGGTGATGCCTCGCTCGCGTTCCAGGTCGTTGTTGTCGAGCATGAGGTCGCCGGTCTGCTGGTTCTGTCTGAACAGGTTGCCGGCAAGGAGCATCTTATCCACGAGGGTCGTCTTTCCATGGTCTACGTGGGCGATGATAGCAATGTTACGGATGTCTTGCATAAGGATGAAATATTTCTGTTCGGGCTGCAAAGTTACAGGAAAAATCCGAGTCCGCGTAAACCTTTCGGGGTAATTTACGCGAACCCGGAACGTAAGCGGCCGTTTCGGCCGTAAAGAGCGGCGGACGTCACTTCACGATGACCGTAGGCTTGTATTTCATCTTCGGTTGATTGGCCTGAAGTTCGGCCACGCTGATGTTCAGTTCGTCATCCGGCCTGCCCCAGCCCGTTGTGCCCTTGATGTGCTCGAGGGGCTTCCCTTTGCTGTAGACGATGTCGATATGTGTGCACTCCGGATCCAGGGGCGGGAACTCGAAGACGCGGCAGAACCATTCGCCGGCCACGGAATGCATCCAGTAAGTAGTGTCCACGGGCAGCCCCCATACCCTGACCAGCGGATATATCTTGCCGCTGCGGCTGTCGCGCAGGCTGTAAGAGGACTGCGTCTGGTAGTAACGCTCGTTCCAGAGCATTTTGGAGACGCTGACAAGGTAGGTGCCTTTTTTTGTACACCAGATGGCATCCTTTGACCTTACGGCCTCGGACACGGGAGCCTCGACCGTGTGCAGCTTGGTGTAGACGGGAAAGGTTTTATAATCGGTCGGGTCGTACTTATCCCCCGCCCGCTCCAGCTCGGGCAGGCGGATGTCGGGCGCGGAACGGTCGTAGCTGACGGTTTCCTTCTTCGGAGCGCTTCCGTTATAATAATAGTGATAAGAACATGACGTCGTCAGGAACAGGATGACGAGGATGGTCGGAAGAATGTTTCTCATAATCGTTGTTTTTAGTATGGGATTTCGGTTTTACTTCGTCAGAATATCTTTTACGCGCAGTCGGTCGTCGCTTTGCAGGTGGTTGGTGACGCGATACAGGGCGACTTCGCGCACATTGTCGGGCAAACGGGGGAATACCACGGCAACCATGATTTTCTTTCCCTTCATGCCGCGGAGGTGGAAATGGTCCCAGGCTTCGGCAGGTACGGACCGCCGCGCCTGATAATGGACTCCGGTGGCACAGTCCACGAGATAGCACTCCGGACCGCCGAACTTGAAAAAATCGTCGTCCGAGTACACGGCCCGCGAAAAGACCAGATGCGTCTCGTCCCCGACATGGCGCATACACAGCCCCCGTGCGACGCTTTCGTCAGCCGCCGGGAGGTCGTAAAGTATGGGCCAGCCGTCCTGTGCACGGGTCGGACGCCCGTCTTCCGGCGTTTCCGTGCGGGCTGCCGTTGCGGAAGGCTGCCCTTCCCGGCCCGCACTGTCCGGAGACTGCATATCTACGGGCGCGTCCACCGCCGGGACAGCCGTTTCAGCCGCCGGAATGCGGGCCACAGACGGCGCATCGTCCACAATCTTCAGCAGGACGGCGTCCTTTCCACGGCCGGCCGAGGCCAGTCCCGTCATGCACACGGCCGCAACCACGGCCAGCAGCCTCATGGAAGGGGCATACCTGCGCCGGCCACCGGCCTTCATCTCCACAAAACGCCGACGCACGAAAGAACGATTGAAGCCGTCGGCAAATACCGGGCTTGCCTTCATGGCTTCCTCCAGCAGCAGCGTCTGGTAGGTCAGGATTTCAGTGCCGGCATCCAGCACCTGCCTGTCGGCTTCAAACTCCTGGACATTGCGAAGTTCCTTTCTCGCCACCCACATGAGGGGGTTGAACCAAAGCAACCGGCAGAACGCTTCCATGAGCAGGCCCTCGGCCGAATGTCCCAGCCGGATATGCGCCAGTTCGTGCATCACAATCATCCGCTCGCCATCGGCTGTCAGCCTCTCGGACGGCAGAAAGACGCTGCGACCAAAGGAGAAGGGCGTATCGACCTCGCGGCAACGCACGACGCCGTCGGCAGAACGGGAACACTTCCGCGCCATGCGGCGGCAGCGGATGCCGAGCAGCAGCAACTGGCCGCCCATCAGGAGCAACAGCAAGGCGGACACGGCGGGAATGCCCCACACCACGGCCCGAAGAGGACGGTCATAATCCGCGCTTACGGCGGCCGGAAGCGGTTTTCCCGGCAACAGGACGGTATCAGCCGTACTGCCTTCGGGCACTTGATGCAGATATTCTTCGGCCTGCGCCCTGGTCACCACCACCTGGCGCGGGCCCCGGAGTTCCGACAACTGCACGTAAGTGAAATGAAGTGCCGGCACGGCCAGGCAGAGAAACGGGACAGTAAGCAACAGCCGGCGGCAAAGACGATAGTCGGCCCGGCGCCGGAGCAAGAACACATAGGCCAGCATCAACAGTCCGGACAACAATATCATCCGGCCGGCCATCTCGAGAACATAAAGCAGCGCATCCATCACTCGGTCCCTCCATCCGTTTCTTCCATTTCCTTAAGTATTTCCCTCAGTTCCGCCTTGTCGATTTTCTCGTGACGGGCAAAAAAGAGCAGGAAGTTCCTCATCGACCCCTTGAACAGGGTGTTGCGCGTTTCTTCCATAAAGCCGCTGATATATTGGTCGCGTGACATCAGCGGCTTGAACACATTAACCTTTCCCTGACGGTAAGGTTCCACAATTTTCTTCTTTGTCAGCACCTGCATCACCGTCAATACCGTCGTATAGGCGGGTTTCGGTTCCGGCAACTCCCCGACAAGGTCGCGCACGGTGGCTTCTCCCTTGTCCCAGAGCAGATTCATCAGGTGCAACTCCGCTTTCGTAAGCGATTTCTGCTTCGTGTATGAATTCATTATACGCTATTTTTTGATTGTACATGCGGGCGCGTCCGGCCGATGACGGCATCCCTTTCCATTTATCTACGGCAAATATAGTACATCCGGCAACTGCGCACAAATATATTCATAGTAGTTAGTACTATTCCATTAGTATTAACATCTTGCAAGGATGCGGGCCCGCCGCTCCCGCAGAAAAAGGGCCGCATATACGGGACAGTTCATTCTGTCTCCATATATGCGGCCCCGCAGGCGGCTTCCGGCGTTTCATGACCGCCTGACAAGGAAGTCATAAAACGGGGTATACAAAAAATTGTTCGGCCGAAGATAGATGATGTTGCTCTTGAAATCAATCAGCATATTGAAACGTTTCAAGAAGTTGTTGCCAATCATTCCGTCCACGTCTTCATTGTTCAGCATACCGGACGTAAGGGTGGAGTATGCGCCGGGCACTCCCGGCAGGATGTACGGCCCGACAATCACTTCGTCGAAGAAGACATTCTCCAGCCGGCCTTCTCCGCCGTCCGAGCTCGCGATGGTGGAGACGGCAAAGGGCTTCTGCGTGCCCATCAGACCGTTCCTGCCGACAAACGGCGTGCTGAGGTCGATGACCCTGTCGGAACCGGTGTCCACCTCGAGCGAAAGGTGATGGAGCTTACCGTTCAGGCGGACGGGAAGCGTCACGAAGGGCACCGAGTACTTATATACGAAAGGCAGGGCCACGTGGGAGGAGTCCGCTTCTATCGTTTCCTTGGGATAAAGGTATATCTTAAGGTCGTCGTAATTGAATTCCACATTGAACGCAGCCAGGCCTCCCAGCCCCAACACGCCGTCCCAGGAATCGGGAGAGAAGGATATGTGCGCGCAATCGGCCTTTTCCCAAAGAATGGTCCCCGCACTGACGGTGTTGCCACTGCTGTATTCTATCCGGCTGCTCCCGGTTGTTCCCAGGTTGTAGCCTTCCACGCCCTTGCGGATGCAGGACTTCAACTTCGCGGAACTGACATTCAACACGATTGACGAGGCGCCCGTGTCCACTAAGAACCTTAAAGAATCGGAACCATTGACAAATGCCGTGACGTACATGCGGTTGTCGGCCGACAACGTAAACGGTATCTCGCCCACAGGTGTACGGTCAGTCATACGGGCGCCGGCGCTCGGCCGGACTGTCAGCGCGATGAGCGCAAGCAAAAGGAATCTTAACTTTCTCATGTCTGATGTGATATGTTCCGGAACGTGTGTCCGGCGTTTTTATGGCCTATCGCGCGAGCCAGGGCAGGGGGTTGATGTGCTCGGCATTGTTTCCGTTCTTGCGGCGCAGCTGGAAGTGGAGCGTACAATTGCCCGACGGCTCCGTGGCTACCGTCCCGAGCGTCTGGCGTGTGCTGACCCGCTGACCGCGCCGGACGGATACGCGGGAGAGATTGCTGTAAACGGAATAGTAACTGCCGTGACGCACAATAATTATATAGGAGTTGCCGATGTTGGCCACGGCACTCACTTCGCCGTCGTAGACACATCGCGCCTGCGCCCCCCGTTGTCCGGTCAGGTTGATGCCCTTGCTGTCGAGCGTGACACCGCTGAGCCCCTCGACGTTGTACTGCCCGTAGCGGCTGGTCACGGCATATGAGCCGGTGATGGGCACGGGAAGCCGTCCGCGGTTGGCGGCAAAGTTGCCCGAAAGCGTGCGGTCGGCGGCGTCTTCCGCCTCGTAGCGCGGCTCGGCCTTGGAGGACGTTTTCCCGGAAGTCCCGGAAGACTTCTTTCTGCCGCCCTTCGCGCGTCCGGCGGCGGAGTTGCGGTTGGCGGCCTCGGCGCGGCGTCGCGCTTCCGCCTCCTTGCGTTTCCTCTCCTCGGCGGCCCGCCGTGCGGCCTCGGCCTTTTTCCGCCTTGCCTCGGCAGCGGCAATCTCCTGCCGCACCAGTTGGTCGATGCGGGCGTTGAGCTGGTTCTGTTTCTTGCGGGCCTGCGCAATCGAGGACTGCAGTTGCGACTGTTTCTTGTTCAGTTCGTTCACGACACCCTGCCGTTCCGCCTTCTGCCCCTCGAGGGCCTTCCGCTCGGTGCGGGCCTCGGTCAGCAGCTTGCCCTGTTCCTGCCGTGCGGCCTGCAGCTGCTCCTGCTTGGCGCGGACCACCTTTTCCTTTTCCTTGATGATTTCGCCCTGTGCCCGCAGGTGCTTGGAATATTCCGAGGCATAGCGCATCCGGCGGTACATCTGGCGGAAATTCTTGGCCATGAGGACAAACGTCCACTTGTTCTTCAGCAGCCGGTTGTTGTTCATGTAGGAAACGGCATGGCGGTATTTGTGCTTACACGCCGTCAGGTCGGCACGCAGCGCGGCCAGTTCGCGGCTGAGCGTGTCGATGTTGCCGGAAAGGCGCGTGACTTCGGTCTGTATGCCCTCGACATATTTTTGCTGCTCGCCGATTTTAGCGTTGAGGATGGCTAAGTTGTTGAGTTGGGAGGCCACATCCTTTTTTGTGGAACGGAGCATTTTTTCCGATTCCCCGATTTGCTTTTTCAGTTCGAAATGTTCCTTTCTGAGTTTCTCTATTTTCTTGTTGGTCTGTGCCTGCAAGGGAAGCGCGGCCGCCACGACGACCGCCAGGAGCAGGGATATTGTTTTTCCGGTCAGAGACATGTGGTATGGGAAAAGAGGGTTAGGCTTTCTTAGAAATCGAGCAGTCGCTTCAGGATGGCATCCGCGTCGCGCTGTTTATACTTGGACGAGACCGTGGTCCGCGTCTCCCAGTCGGTCGAGTTGTTGATGCGGCTGAGCGAGAGGCTGAAACCGGCATCCTTGCCCAGTCCCTTGACGGCGCACGACATGGTCGAGGGGAAGGACTTGCCGGCCACGGTCACGAAGTCGGCATAGCGCCACGTGAACTCGCCCGGCTCGGCGGCATTGCGGCTTTGTACGGTGACGCGGTCGATGAGCGCGGTCTTCGTGGCCACGAGGAAGGAATACTCCAGCCGCGGGGCGTCGGGCAACACGAGCAGGGTGTGGTCGCCTGCCGCCGAGCTGCGGAAGCGTTGCAGGCCGTCGGCGGCCTTGGCCTTGCCGGGAATGAAGAGCTCGTTCCAGAAAAGCGCCTGCAAGGCGTTGAAGTCGAGTGCGGCCTGCCGCAGGAAGGCCACCTGGCCGTAGGCAGCGCGCACGTACTGCTTGTTCACGCGGTCGATAACCAGCACTTCGGCGGGCGTGAACTCCAGACGGCCCACCTCGAAGCCGAGCAGCGTGAGCGAGAGTTGCACCACCTCGTTCTTTTTCATCCGCAACGTGCCGCCGAGGCTGATGTTCTTTCCGCCGCCGGCGACGTCGAACTTCATGCGTGCCGTGATGGCCGGCGCGGTCTGGGCATTGGCGGTCACCTTGGCGGCGAAGCGTTCGGCCTTGTTCTCGGCCTGCGGGGCCGCAACCTTGGAAGTCTGCACGCCGGATGTGGAGCGGCACGAGGCGACCAGCAACACGGCAACGAGCGGGAGGTATCTGAGTATTTTCATAAGCTTTTTGTTTTCTTTTTCAAGCGGAAAAACGACACTTCCGAACGTCTTGATTTTCAGTGCGTCCGGGATAGCGTTTTCTACATGGCATGTAGTTCGTCCTACATGCCATGTAGGAGCGCGTAGAAGCCATGTAGTTTTTCGTATGTCGCATGTAGTTTTTCGGGGTTGGGATTCGGGGATTTTTTACAGGAAGGAAAGCAAGCGTTCCGCGTAGCTCCGCGGCGTCAGATGCGTCGTCGTCGTATCTTGACCCTGAGCCGGCTGCGCAAGGTATCGTCTTCGGACAGTCCGAGCGACTTTATCCAGAATTTCACCGCCTCGTTGCGCTCGCCCACCCGATAATAAATGTCGCCGGCATGGTCGAAAAGCGTCGCGTTCTCGGCCGTCTCCTCGATGTCGCCCAGCAACTGGTCGATGTAGATGCGGGCCTGCGTGTACTGTTTGCGGCAAAACAGAATCCAGGCGTAGGTATCCATGTACGTGGCGTTGCCCGGTTCGGCGTCGATGGTGCGCCGGCTCATCGCCTGGGCATATTCGAGCCGCTGTCCGTCGAGCGAGAGAAAATAGGCATAGTTGTTGAGGCACACCAGATTGTCTCCCTTATACTCCAGCGCCATGTCGTAGGCTTCATAAGCCTTCTGCTTCTCCCCGCGCTCGTGGAGCAGGTCGCCCAGCGTGGCATAGAGTCCCGAGGCCAGCTCCTTGTCGGTCGTTTCGTCAATGTGTTCGGCGCCGGCCATGAGGCACTTCAGCGCGGCCTCGTCCTCGTGCCGGTTCAGCCGCGCAAGTCCTTCGTAATAATAGAACACCACGCGCGTCGGGTCGTATATGCTTCCCTCCCGGCACAGGTTGGCCACGCCTTCCATGTCGTTGGCGCGGATGAGGATGTCGAGCAGTTGCATCCGGGCCATGGTATAGTCCGGCTCGACCTCGAGTATGCGGCGCATGACGGGGGCCAGCGCCTCGGCAGGCATCCCCTTGGCCGTCATATAACGGGCGCACAGCTCTCCCAGCGCGCGGTTCTCCTGCGGTTGTTCCAGCACCCGCTCGAAAAGCCGCAGCACGGGCGTGCTGTCCGCGTGTTGCACCAGATTGTCGGCCACATAGCCGCGCATGGCCTCGACCTTGGCCTCGTTCTGCGCATTGGGATTGAGCACTACATCCTCGATGAGTGCATTGTAGAGCGAATCTTCGCCGGCCTTCTTGTAGTAGGCCAGCAGCGAAATCTGCGCATAGCTGTTGTCGGGCTCCGAGGCCAGCACGTCTTTGTATACGGCCAGCGCCATTTCCCCGTATCCCTGTTGCTGGTACAGGTCGCCCAGCAGCACGCGGTAGGTCAGGTCGGCAGGGTATTCGGCGCACAGTTCCTCGATGGCGGCGTATGCCCGCGCCTTGTCGCCCATCAGGTCATACATCTTGAACTTCTCGAGACTGTAGGCCTCGTTGCGGCCGTCTGTCTGTTCCATCTTCTCGATGGTACGCACGGCCCCCGCATAGTCGGCAGCCTCCTCCTGCAGCGCGGCCAGCACGGAGAGCGTCTCGACCGTAGGCTTCTTTTCCGCCAGCGCCCGATAGATGGAAATGGCCGCCTTGTAGTCGCCGCTGCGTGCCAAATGGTTGGCCAGTGTCTCCTTGTAGTCCGTATTTTCGGGGGCATAGCGCACGGCCAGTTGCAACAAAGAGTCGCCTTGCACGCGGCGCAGCGTGTCGTTCATGCTGCGGAAGGACAACTTCAGCAGGGCCATCTCGTAGAGCGCCTCGGGGGCGTCGGGCGAGATGGCCAGGGCGGCGTCCAGCAACTCGTATTCGGCATCATAGTTCTCCTTCTGCTTCTGCCGGACGGCCTCAAGGAAGAGCGCATCGAAGCGACGCGCGTCGGCATAACCGAGCTGCCGCACGGGAAGACTGTCCCCGGCCGCCGCTTCCGCCTTCACGGCAGTACGGGAGCCGCCGCAACCGGCCGCAGCCGCCAGGGCGAGCAGCACGACAAGGACGGGAAAAATTTTTCGGATGGTCTTCGTATTCATCTTCACTGATATCGGATGCGTCAGGATGGAAAGAGTAAAAACTGTCCGGCACAAAAAGGCCGCTGTCACGGCCGTCGGATTTCTTTTTTTCGGGCAAGGGAGAGGCAGACGGCTACCGGCCCGTATGACCGAAGCCTCCGTCGCCGCGCTCCGTATCGTCGAGCTGCCCGACCGCACACCACTCGACGGTTTCGTGCCGTGCCACAACCATCTGGGCTATGCGGTCGCCGTCGTTGATGGTGAAGTCCTCGTCCGAAAGATTCACCAAGATGACCTTTACCTCGCCGCGGTAGTCCGCATCGACGGTTCCGGGCGAATTGAGCACGGTGATGCCTTTCTTCAGAGCCAGCCCGGAGCGGGGACGTACCTGTGCCTCGTAACCGGGCGGCAGGGCCATGTAAAGTCCCGTGGGCACCGGTTTCCGCTCAAGCGGGCGCAACACGAGCGGCGCGTCGATATTGGCGCGCAGGTCCATGCCGGCACTCAGCGCCGTGGCATATTCCGGCAACGGATGGCGGGAACGGTTTACGATTTTTACTTCCATGTATCTCTACAAGCTTTTATTTTAGTGGACAAAAGTACGCAATTCCCGCCATATAGGTAGAGTTTTTAACGAAAAAGAAGGGGTAGCCCGTTTTTTTGGACTATTTTTGCAAACGGGCCTCGGCAGGCAGCCGCCGACAAGCCGTCTGCGACTGCCGGAGCGCCCGTAACGAACGACTATGAACTGGAAACAACTGATTTCGTACAAGCGTCTCGGAAAGGAAGACGCACATAAGCTGCAATTAGAGCGTCGCACGGAATTCCAGCGCGATTATGACCGGCTGATATTCTCCGCCCCGTTCCGGCGCATGCAGAACAAGACGCAGGTTTTCCCCTTGCCGGGCAGCATCTTCGTACACAACCGGCTCACGCACAGCCTGGAAGTGTCGAGCGTAGGCCGCTCACTGGGCACGGACGTGGCGAGGGAACTGCTTTCGCGCCATCCCGACATGGCCGACACGGACATTTCGGCCATCGGGTCCATAGTTTCGGCGGCCTGTCTGGCACACGACATGGGCAACCCGCCTTTCGGACACAGCGGCGAGCGGGCCATCCGCACTTTCTTCTCGGAGGGCAACGGCCGGAAACTGCGTGATTTCGTCACACCCGGGGGAGACCGGCTGACAGATGCCGAATGGGCCGACATAACGAACTTCGACGGCAACGCAAATACCTTCCGGCTGCTCACGCACCAGTTCGGCGGACGGCGGCGCGGCGGTTTCGTCATGACTTACTCCACACTGGCGGCCGTCGTGAAGTATCCTTATTCGGCGACCTTGTCGGGCAAGCATTCCAAATTCGGCTTCTTCGAGAGCGAACGCGCCGACTTCACGCGCATTACCGACGAGCTGGGAATGCCTTACACCACATTCCCCGACGGCTCCGTCAGGGCTGCGCGCCACCCGCTGGTGTATCTCGTCGAAGCAGCCGACGACATCTGCTACGAAATCATGGACATAGAGGACGCTTTCAAGCTGCGACTGCTCTCGGGGCAGGAGACCCTGGAAATGCTCACGGCATTCTTCGAGCCAAAAATCCGAGCCGAAATCATCAGGAACTATCCCGAGACCACCGACATCAGCGACCGCATCTCCTACCTGCGTTCCTGTGTCATCAATGCGCTGGAACAGGCCTGCGTACGTGTCTTTGTGGAAAACGAATCCGATATTCTGGCCGGAACTTTCGAGGGCACGCTCATCGACCGGATGCCCGAAACGCTGCACCGGGCCTATTCCGCCTGCGAGCAGGTGGCACGCGGCCGCATCTACTGCTGCAAGGAAGTGACCGACATAGACCTTGCGGGCTACCACATCATATATACGTTGCTGGAACTCATGACCGAGGCCGTGCTGGCTCCCGGGAAAGCATACAGCAAGATGCTTCTCGGACAGGTTTCATCGCAGTACCAGCTGCACGACGAGCGGCTTTCGGGACGCATCATGGCGGTGCTCGACTACCTTTCGGGCATGACCGACGTCTATGCCCTCGACCTGTACCGCAAAATCAACGGACACTCGCTGCCAAGCGTATGATGATGCCCCGTTCCGGGATTTTTCTCATAAGAAGGAAAAAGGAAAGAAGGCGTGGCCCACACCTGAAAAAAACTTGTTCACATGACCGAAAAAGACGAGACCGACGCATTGTGCGGCAACACGGCCGATGCGGTTTCCGACAACGCACCGGAAACCGCCGGCACGGCACAAACGGGTGACTCCTCCTACGACCACATCCTGAAATATACGGGTCTGTTGGGCGGAGTACAGGTCATATCCGTACTTATATCGGTGGTGCGCAACAAAATAGCGGCCCTGCTCATCGGTGCCGAGGGCATGGGCTTGTCCGACCTGTACATGCGCTTCATCGACCTTATGGGAAGCATGACGAACTTCGGCATCACGCTCAGCGCCGTGCCGCGCATGTCGGAATTGTACGAGCGTGGTGCGGGCCGTGCCCTGGGACATTACGTCCGGCTGGTGCGTACGTGGGTCTTGCTGACGGCCCTGCTGGGCCTTGCCGCCACCCTCGCCGCCGCACCCCTCGTCTGCCGCCTGGCCACCGGCTCCTACGCCGACACAGGTTACTTCTGCCTGCTGGCGCCCGCCGTGTCCATGAGCACTGTCCTTGCAGGCGAGCTGGCCGTGCTCAAGGGACTGCGCCGCCTACGCCGCCTGGCCGCGGTGTCCACCCTGTGCGCAGTGCTGACACTCGCCGTCACCGTCACCTTTTACCTGCTGATGGGCATACGGGGCATCGCACCGGCCATCCTTATCTCCTCGGCCGGTCTGCTCTGGCTGCATCTGCGCGCCTCCACGCGCCTGGTGCCCTATCGTGTCTCGCCGCGCAGCCCGCGCTTTGTGCGACAAGGTTTCCACTTGATTAAGCTCGGTTCGGCCTACGTCGTGGCCGGCATCATCACTTCGGGCGCGGAGATGCTGATACGTTCGGGCATCGTGCGCGCCGACGGCATGACGGCGGCAGGTTTCTATGCAGTCGGCTTCACGCTCACGGTGAGCTACGCGCGACTTATCTTCGTGGCGATGGACGCAGATTACTTCCCGCGGCTGTCGGCCGTCGTGAAAGACACGCCCATGATGCGTGAAACGGCCAACAAGCAGATAGATGTGCTCGTCCTGCTCATGGCCCCGGTGCTCATACTCTTTGCCTTGTCGCTGCCTTTGGTCGTGCGACTGCTGTACACGTCCGAGTTCCTCACGGTCATCCCCATGGTGCTCTGCGCCGCCTGCTATATGTATTTCAAGGCCGTCTGTTATCCGGTCGCCTACCTGTCGCTTGCGGCGGGCGACGCCCTGTTGTACATGACGATGGAAGTGGCCTACGACGTCGCGTTCGTCGTGTTCGTACTGGGCGGCTACTACATCGGCGGACTTGCCGGGGCAGGTGCGGGCCTTTCCCTGTCCAACCTGTTCGACCTGCTGCTGGTTTCCACCGTCTATTCCCGCCGTTACGGCTTCCGGTATGAGGGTGCGACGCTACGACGCTGCGGTGTGCAGTTCCTGCTGCTGGCCTCGGGACTGCTGGCCGCCTCGTCCGCAGACCTGTTGCCGCGCCTCGTCGCCGGCACTGCCGTATTCATCCTCTCGGCCGCCTATTCGTGGCGCATCCTGAGCCGCGAATCAACCGTTTTCAGCCGTCTGGCCGACAGGTTGCGGCGCGGAAAGAAAAGCTGAGCGGCGTTTTCAAACCTATTCCTGACAGACATGACGAATCATTCGGCACAAAAGAACGTCCGGGTCTCCGTAGTGATGTGCACCTACAACGGTGCGCGCTTCCTCGAGGCACAAATGGACTCCATCCTGGCGCAGGACTATCCCCTGCATGAGATTATCGTACAAGACGACGGCTCCACCGACGGCACGACGGCCATCCTCGACCGCTATGCCGCGCGACACGATTTCATAAAAGTGTTCCGCAACGCCGGAAACCTCGGCTACAACCGGAATTTCCACAGCGCGATGCTGCGGGCCACGGGCGATTTCATCGCCATATCCGACCAGGACGACATTTGGTTTCCACACAAAATCAGCCGTCAGGTGGCTGCCATCGGCGAAGCCTCGGTCTGCTATTCGGGACACTTTGTCGATGCCGCCTGTCCCGCTTCCACGCCTGCGGAAGCCCGCAATCCCGCCATCTACAAGCAGCCTGTGTCGCTCCGTTTCCCGCTCGAGCGCCTCATGTTCAGCAACTGCGTGCCCGGACATGCCATGCTGGTGCGGCGCGAGTTCCTGCTGCGCACGACGGAGTGGGATTATCACCTCTTCTACGACTGGTGGCTGGCGGTCTGCGCCGTGCTTGACGGCGGCTTGGTCCATCTTGACGAACCGCTCAACTGGCATCGGCCACACGCCGCCTCGGCCATCACGGAACTGTTCCGGCAACAAGCCGGCACGGGAAAGGGGAAAAGTAACTGGAAAACCTACGTCACCGGATGGCGCGACCTGCACCGTATGCGGCGGAACGCTTCGTGGCGAAAATTCTACACTTATATCCACACGCACACGTCGGACCAGTTCGAACCGCGTGCCCACGCCCTCAGCGGCGCCCTGCTGGGCGGCGTGCGCAGCCTGCCGCACCTGTGCCGCCTGTGCCTGAAGTGGCGCGCCGAAATCTATCCCGCGAAAGGCGAGAGCGAGTGGAAAAACCGGCTGCGTGCCTTCTGCTGGCCGGCCATCTACGCCCACGGCGACATTTCATTCAAAAAATAAACCGCATGTCCCGGTCCGCGCGGTTTTTTCCTGAGAAACAAAAAGCCATGCCGCGGCCGGAACCGCTTTGTCTTATGTCCGAAACAACAAACAACATGACCGAAACATCTACCGCGACCTCCGCACGCCGCAACGTAGCAGTGGTGCTGGCCGGCGGCACGGGCCGGCGCATGGGCCTCGACCTGCCGAAACAGTTCCTGCCGATAGCGGGACGCACCGTGCTGGAACACACCGTCGATGCCTTCGAAAGGAACGCCTGCATACACGAAATCCTCATCGTGGCCCATCCCCTGCACGTCGAAGACACGCAGGCAATAGCCGCACGCAACAGCTGGAAGAAAGTGACCGGCGTACTGGCGGGCGGCAACGAGCGTTACGACTCGAGCCTCGCCGCGATACGTGCCTGCGAAGGCCGCGCGGTCAATCTGCTGCTGCACGACGCCGTGCGCCCGTTGGTGTCCGACCGCATCATCACGGACGTCTGCGCCCTGCTGTCCGACCACGAAGCCGTGGTCACGGCGGTACCCGCCACCGACACCATATACGAACTGAACGACGACGGCACCATCGGGCGCATACCCGACCGCGCGACACTGCGCCGTGCACAGACCCCGCAGGCTTTCCGCCGGGAAGTCATCGCCGAGGCGTACAGGCGAGCCTTCGCCGATGCCGGTTTCAGCGCCACCGACGACTGCGGCGTGGTGCGGCGGTACATGCCGGAAGTGCCCGTCAGCATTGCCGAGGGCGAAGAGCGCAACCTGAAACTGACTTACCGCGAGGACCTCGCGCTGGCCGAGAGGCTGCTGGGCGGCGAAAGCCGGTAAGGACGGGGAAAGGCATTGACAGGAAAAACGAAAAACACTTTACGCATGACACCCAAGTCACTTTGGTTGGCGCGGCTGCTGTACCGGCACGACGGACTGACGAAACAGGACATTCTGGAAGCCTGGCGCGAGGAGGACGACTGCGGCAAGCCGATGGCGGCCAGCACCTTCTACGACAACCGACGCTATCTCGAACAGCGGTACGGCCTGCGCATCGAATGCCATGGCGGCCGCTACGCACTCTCGCACGAGCACGCGCCGGACGACGCCCTGCTGCGCCACCTGCTGGGCGAGCCGCGGACGTCGGGCCTCGGGCCGGACGAAACGGCCGGGGCACACTGGATTCCGCTGCTGGCCGACTCGATAGAGTGGAACGGCAGGCTGCGCATGGAATACGCGCCGCCCGGCAAACCACCCTACGAGACATTCTTCGACCCCTACTGCCTGCGGCGCGTACAGGGCTGCTACTATGTGGTGGGCCGCAGCAGCCGGCACAATGCGGTGCGCAACTTCGCGGCCGACCGCATCAACGGCCTCACGGCCCTGCCCATGCGCTTCCGCAGGGCGGCGGACTTCCGCGCGGACGACTGGTTCGCACACAGTTTCGGGGCATTCGGCGGCACCGACCTGCAGCCCGAGCACGTCGTGCTGGCCGTTGCCACCGCGCGCATGGCCGACTATCTGCGCACCCGTCCGCTCCACCCGTCGCAACACGAGACCACGGCCGGCGGGAACGTATGTTTCGAACTCGACATTGCCCCGACACGCGACTTCATCGGGCAGCTGCTGGCCTTCGGCGCAGACATCAGCGTACTGGCCCCGCAGTCGCTCCGCGACAGGCTGCGCCGCGAAATCGCCGAGATGCTTTCCCGCTACTGAGGCCATCCGACCGGACAGCGCAAACAGCATTCCGCCCCTTCCCGCCGGCCGTCTGCCGGACAGGAAGGGGCGGATTCGCTCACCCCGGCCGCCACCCCGCAATCCCGCGGGGCGGCGCCGTTCCCATTGTCATAGTCCGAAATTCCGGAACACCCGCATGACGGCAGGCGGAAACTCGCGCTGCCGGGAGCGGTAACCGCGCCGCGACAGTTCACGCCGCAGCAGACTGTCAGAGGCTATCCACCGCCCGAGCCTGGCCACAGCCACCTTGGGATTGTCCGTGCCGAAGACGGCGACCGCCACCCCGCGGCGCGTACCCCACCCCTCGGGACACCTGCGTTCATGCCGTCCCGTCATACGCCGAACTTTTCCCGGATTTCCCGGATGGCTTCCGGCGTCACGTTCACGCCCGTCTCCTGCCGCGCCATTGCGGCAATCAGCCGCGGCAGCTGCATTCCCGTCGTGGCGAGCCGCTCGTCGCGCCCGAGGCGGCTGCGGCCGCAGACACAGGCAATGTACAGTTCGGTCCTGTTCTCGGAGGGCGGCGCCCAACGGGCAATGATTTTGGCCGGCGTGTCCAGCCGGTAGCGTTGGATATAAGTCTTCATCAGCACGACGGCCGCACGGTAGCCGTGGGCGAAACTGATGAAACGGCAGAAACCGCGCACGTCGGGTCGGGCCGGGTCAAGGCCCAGCCAGCGGTTTCGGGCGGCATAACGGATGTTTAACGGGTTTCGGTTGGCTATGCCCAGATTTACTTTTCTCATGGTCTGTGATGGTTTTTGATAACGGCCTCGCGCGACGGCCTTAATGAACATAAATCGTATTTTAATCTGCAGATGGGGCAAAGATACGGCGGGCCGCTCCGAAAAAATCGGAGTGCGTTTTTTCTTTTTCACAAAAAACGGGAACGACCTGCCGGGAAGGGATTTCCAACATTAACATTTTTAACTTTCGCTCACTTTCGGCGACGCGTACATGGCTTGTAGTTCGTCCTACATGCAGGGCCGGTTTTTCCTACATGGCATGTAGAAAAAACTACAAGGCACTTAAAAGTTCCTTTTTCCCCAGAAAAACGGCGCGGATGCCGGCCGGAACATACGGAAACAGGGCAGACCGTGCGGGTCTGCCCTGTTTCCTGTTACAAAGATAATACATTTTCCGGCCGAAAGCAAGAAATGTTAAAACCGACGGCGGGCCGCTCAGTCTCGGATGTACTCGCTCCAGTCCGTCAGCCGCATGTCGCCCTTGCGCAGATAGGTGTCGTGCATCGCAAAAGCCGCGCTCAGCACATGGTGCGTATGGCCGCCGTAACGTTCGGCCAGTTTCAGGTAATCACGCAGCAGCGGGCGGTAATCGGGATGGGCTATCTCGACCAGGGCCGCGGCCTTCTCCATCGCACACTTGTTACGCAGGTCGGCCACACCGTATTCGGTGACAATGGCGTCCACGAAGTGCTCCGTATGGTCCACATGCGAGCAGAAAGGGACGATGCTCGAAATCTTTCCGTCCTTGGTCGTCGAGCCGCAGGTAAAGGTAGAAAGCATCGCATTGCAGGTGAAGTCGCACGAACCTCCCACCCCGTTCATCATCTTCGTGCCGCAGATTTTCGTGGAATTGACATGGCCGTAAATATCCACTTCGATGGCGGTGTTGAGTGAGCATATACCCAGCCGCGCGATGATTTCCGGACAGTTGGAAATCTCGGAAGGCCGCAGCAGCAGCCGCCCGCGGAAGTCGTTGATATTGGCATAAAGGTCCTGAAGGTGCTCGCTCGATATGGTCAGGGCACCCGTCGAAGCGGCCACGATGCGCCCCTCGCGGATGAGGCGCAGCGGCTCTTCCTGCAACACTTCCGTGTAGAGGCTGAAGGCGGGAACCTCGGGGCAGCTGCCCAAAGCGCCGACAACGGCATTGGCTCCGCTGCCCACACCGCTCTGCATGGTGAGCTTATGTCCCGCAATGTAGCCCTGTTTCATGTTCCAGACCAGAAAATCGGCCACATGCTGCCCGATGCGCTCGGTCACGGGCGTTCCGGGCGTCATGCTGCGCGCCTCGTCGGGCAGGTGGGTGCAGACCAGCCCCGCGATGCGCGACGGTTCGACCTCGATATAAGGCAGTCCGATGTGCTCGATGGGGTGCGTGATGCGCACCGGGGAGCGCAGCCACGGGTCTTCGATTTCGTAGATGTCGTGCATACCGATGAGCTTGGTGGAATGCCACGAGTTCAACTCGATGAAGACCCCTTTCCCGGCCAGCCGGCACACCGTCGGGGCAATGCCGATGCCCGCCGTCAGGTAAATGCGCAGCTTGCCGCGGATTTCCTGTATGTCGCAGGCCTCGATGATGCCCCAGTCTATCTTTCCGGTGATGCCCTGCCGCAGGTGGGTGGCGTTGTCCGAAAGGTTGAGGTCGGTGTAACGCACGCGCCCCGCATTGTATGCCTTACGGATTTCGGGATTGACCGAGAAAGGCAGCCTGCGGTCGATGGCATCGGCCGCAGCCAGCTCGCCGTCGCAACTGGCGCCTATCGAGGCGCCGGTCACCACGTCAATCTTGAACGGACGTCCGGCCTCGTGCTCGCGACGTGCCCGTTCGGCAATGGCGGGAGGTATGCTCTTCGGCGCACCGGCGGGTCCGAAACCGCCGACACCCACCAGGTCGCCGTCATGTATCATGGCCGCAGCTTCGGCCGCTGTGATTTCCGGAATAATCATAAGCTAAAAATTTTTGCCTGCAAAGATAAGCATTTGTATGATAAAAGAAGGCAAAAGCGAGGAGTTTGACAGATTTTCGTACCCTAATCCCCGCATTTGTCCACGACGGACCGGTGCGACGTTCCTACAGCATACGCCGGCTCAGGTAGCGCACGGGGTACCACACCGTCAGGAAACCGACGGCGACCACCGTGGCCAGCACGGCCAGCACGTCGGTGAGGCGGACGCTCACGGGATAAGCGTCCACGATGAAGTTCCCGCCGTCGCCTCCCAGCCTTATCAGGCCGAAACGCTGCTGGACGTAGCAGAGCAACAGGCCGGCCAGCACGCCGATGACCGCACCCAGCAACGTGATGAGGCGGCTCTCGAGCAGGAAGATGCGGACAATGAGACGGTCGTCGGCACCCAGGCTGCGCAGGGTGTCCACGTCGTCGCGCTTGTCGATGATGAGCATCGAGACAGAACCGACAATGTTGAAACTGGCCACCAGCAGGATGAACGTAAGAAAGAGCCAGGCCACGAATTTCTCGATTTTCATCACGTTGAACGTATCGCTGTGCTGCTCGGCACGGTCGCGCACCACGTAATCGCTGCCGACGGCACGAATGACGGCGGCCTTCGTCCGCCCGGGGTCGGCATCGTCGCGCAGACGCAGCTCGAGCGAGGATATTTTCCCGTCCTGCTCGAACAGACCGCGGGCAAAGTCGAGCGAGGTAAGCAGATAGGCGTCGTCATAACGCTTCTGGTTCACCTGGAAAAAGAGACCGAGCGGGAAAAGGTCCGCCACGTTGAAACTCTCGGCGGGATTGGCCATGTTGATGCGCTCTCCGCGGCGCGGGGCACAAATCTGCAACTGCCCGAAATCGATACCCGTGCGATAGGCCAGCCCGTAGCCGGGAATGCCATAGTGCACGCCCGCGGCAGACAGGTCGGGAAGCGGCACATGCCGGTTGTTGCGGTCGTAGATGATGCTGTCCACACCCGTGACGCGCCCGAAAGCGGCGTCCACGCCCTTGACCGTGACCACCAGCGGGTTGCCGCGGTACAGGATGAGGGCATTCTCTTCCAGGCACTCCGACACCCGGTCCACGCCGTCCACCCGGCGCACGCGCTGCAGGGCGGCATCGGCCGCGTCGGCATACTTCCCCTTGGCGGGAACCACCTCCAGCTGCGGGTCGAATGTGGAGTAGAGTCCGCCTATCAGGTCGCGGAAACCGTTGAAGACGGACAGCACGCAGACCATGGCCATTGTAGCCAAGGCTATGCCCCCGACGGAAATGCCGGAGATAACGTTGATGGCATTGTGGCTCTTCTTGGAAAAGAGGTAGCGGCGGGCAAGGAAGAAGGACAACGACATGACGGCGGCCTACTTCTTCAACAACTCGTCGATGTGGTCGATGTAGTCGAGCGAATCGTCCACAAAGAACTTCAGTTCGGGGATGATGCGCAGCTGGTGACGGACGCGCGTGCCCAGTTCATAGCGGACCTCGCGTGCCGCGCGGTTGATGTTTTCCACTATCTCGGCACTGCGCTCCGACGGGAATACGCTCAGGTAGCCGCGGCATACGCTCAGGTCGGGGCTGATGCGCACCGCGCTCACCGACACGAGCACACCGTGCATCGACTTGGTCTGTTTCTGGAAAATGTCGCTCAGTTCCTTCTGGATGAGCCTCGATATCTTTTGCTGGCGTGTAGTCTCCATAAATATTTTCCTTATATCGTTCTCTGGTTGCAAAGTTACAAAAAAAACAACAGGCAGCCGTTTTTTTCGCAAATGTGTGGGGCGCGACGTCGGCAGGGCGGAATGCCCCCGTATGCCGCCGCCCGGTTTTCCTATGTGTCCGCAGTCCGCTCACGTTGCCCCGCGACGGCGGTCCGAAGGGCCTCTGACGGTACATGGAACCGCCGGAACGGGGCATTTACGGACCGGCAAAACGAACATTTCACAAAAAAAGACCGCCCGCGCCCTTGCAAGTCCTACGAAATCACTAACTTTGCATCGTCCTGCCATCAGACAGGACGGCCGGACGGCCGGGAAAACGGCAACGGCCCGAAGTGCCACCACTCCGACACGAACCCGGAGCGGCGGTACATATGTCTAACTAATCCTATCCATAATGGGGCTATTACTCCTCTACCTCTTCACCGCTCTTGCTTTCTCTTTCCTCTGCTCTGTCCTTGAGGCAGTGCTCCTTTCCACACCCATGTCCTTCATCACCATGAAGGAAAGCGAGGGCGACCGCCGCGCACCGCGCCTCAAGGCCTACAAACAGGACATCGACCGGCCCATCTCGGCCATTCTCTCGCTCAATACCATCGCACACACCGTAGGTGCCGCCGGAGTTGGCGCACAGGCACAGGAAATCTGGGGCGACCAGGCTTTCGCCATCACCTCGGCCGTGCTCACGCTCCTTATCCTTGTCCTCTCGGAAATCATACCCAAGACCATCGGGGCCACCTGCTGGCGACAGCTTGCACTGCCTTCGATGCGCGTCATACACGGGCTGGTCGTCATCACCTACCCGCTTGTGGTGCTTTCCGAGCTCATCACGCGCGTCATCTCGCCCAAGAAACAGCCGCTCACCGTCAGCCGCGAGGAAGTTTCGGCCATGGTCACCGTCGGGGCTGCCGAGGGCGTGTTCGAAAAGAAGGAGAACCGCATGATACAGAACCTGCTGAAGCTGGACGACATCACGGCACGCAACATCATGACGCCCAGTTCGGTCGTCGAGATGGCCGAAGAGAGTACCACGCTGGGCGAGTTTTACAAGAATCCCGCATTCCGCGCCTACTCGCGCATACCTATCTATAACGAGGAGAACGATGACTACATCAAAGGCTATGTCCTGCGGCAGACCATCCTCGAAAAACTTTCCGAGGACAAGTTCAACCTGCGCCTGTCGGACATTGCGCGCCCCGTCCTGACCTTTTCCGAAACGGAGCCCGTATCGCAGGTGTGGGAAAAACTGTTGGCGAAAAAAGAACATATCTCCATCATCATCGACGAATACGGCTGCTTCCGCGGAATTGTCACGATGGAAGACGTCATCGAGACGATGCTCGGCACTGAGATTGTGGACGAAAAGGATACCGTGACGGATATGCAGGAGCTGGCCCGCGAAAAATGGCAGGAACAGCAGGAGCATCAGGAACAGGTCTGACACCATGCCTTGACCGGCGCCGGAAAGACCTTTCCGGAAACGACAAAAATTGATACTCAATCGGGAAACCTTGGAAAGAATCCGACTTTCCAAAGTTTCCCGATTGGACTTTTCTTACGCTCCCGGTCTCGTCCGGCCCGACTTACCCGGTATTCCGGAATGAAACTCCGGCAGGACAGTGCCGGAACGGGGTTACCGGTGGTTACGGGTCACGGAATGAAGTATATTGCCGTTTTTGTCAATCATGTCAAGTCTGAGAGTTCTCTTGTCGGCCGTCAGCACTGAAAATCCGGGGGCATCGCTGCAGAACACCGTGCCTTCCGTCTTGCGGGGAACCCTTGCCAGCGAACCGGACGTATTGACCACATAGTCTATCCCCGAACCGGGACGCCGAATATGCTGGAAATTGTGGATATGGCCGCAGATATACATATCCACATTGTACTTACGCAACAGGGGGTCCACCTTCTGCTGCATGTCAAGCCGCTCGGTTTCCGGCTTATCGGTGTCGGCATAGACGGGATGGTGGCCTACGACAACAATCCAGTCTTCCGTGGCCTCGGACAACGTCCGGTCAAGCCACTGCAATTGGGCTTCGACGTCCTGTTTCCGGGCATCGGGATAGGTTTCCGGCTTTTTCCGGTACTTAGAAATAATCGGCGTGGTGTCTATGAATACAATCCTTACCGTCGTGCCGTCGTCTTCGAACGTCCGGGCATAGTACCTGCCGGGCATATTCCACCGGCGGGACACCTTGCTGTAGTCTATCACCGCCTGCGTGTCGCCCCGGTATTCATGGTTGCCGCATACGGGCAACCAGTCCACCATCAGCTCGGGATGGGAATAAATCCATTCGTAATTGGTTGTCCACAAAGGGTCGGACACGCTCCGGACACCGCCGTAGTGATGGACATCCCCTAACGCGAGCACCGCCTCCGGGCCGATGCCTTCGGCCACCTCGCCCATCAGGGCTGCAACCGACTTCTGCTCATAATAGCCGTTCCGTCCGAGATCGTTCGCCACAATAAAACTGGGCGGGTTGGACATTTTGCATGGTAAGACCTGTTATAATAGGCTGATTTGTATAT
>ERZ827108.1048-NODE-1048-length-40096-cov-9.087635_pt1 | contig 40096 bp, 32 predicted proteins | sample MGYA00519921_ERZ827108 | MGnify/ENA primary metagenome ERZ827108 (study PRJEB31778, sample SAMEA3449258) | human gut metagenome | biome: human gut; feature: human-associated habitat; material: faeces | place: United Kingdom | collected 2010/2012 ...
AAACCTTCGGGCATAAATGCTTAGTTTTTCTTGAAATATCGGTTTTATGAACCGCTTGACAGTCTCTTTTTATTTTGGTTTTGGGCTTATCCGTTTTCCGGCATGGGCGGGGGATTTTCGATGACTGAACGGGGAACCCATCGGATAAACGGGCTGATTTCGCCCCCTACACTGTATTCCTGAATGTCGTTGATTTCTCCGGACGCGCAATCCATTTCAACCAGCCAGATGTGGCTGTATTCTCCGCTGCCAATATCTTGAGGATACAGCGTTTTAAGCTCCATTTTCCAAATGGGCGTTCCGCGATCCATGCAGCAAACCATACCGTCAATCTTTGTATACGCATCCCCGACCGCTTCAAGGGCCAGTCGCTCCGCCTCGGCCTGCGTAATGCTGTTTTCCGGCGGAAGAATGTATTCCGCGCAGGCAAAGAACCACGCGCGCATCCCGCCCGGCTCTCTGCCTTTCAGCATCTGGCCGAGCGTCGCCCATGTTTCCACCGTCCAATCGCCGTAAAAGCCGTAAACCTGTTGAAATTGATCGACAATCTCGTTGCCGGTGCTGTCATCCGACGGCGCAAGAAGCGGCTCCACCGCGACGATCTGCCCCTGTGCCGTCAGCTCCACACTGTAGCTGTTATGCCGAAGATCAAGGGAATCCAACTGAAAATACCAATGCGGCTGGCTCTGCGTCGCGTTATCTTCCGATAGTGTTTCAAAAGAAACGCTCTGCTCCCATATCGAGGAATCGGTTATATCGTCCCCGTAAGTCTCCAAAATGTCACGCTGAATAACGCTCAGGCAATCTTGCTGCGAAGCATCGTCGCCGGAGGGAAGGCGGCAGGGATTATCCGTTCGGAATCCCAGCAGAACCATCACTTCTCCAAACCAGTATTTCTCTTCAATCGACCACGAATAATATTTTTTGCCCAAGGCTGTGCTGACAATCTCCATGATGGCCGATTGCTCATAATAGCCATAGCCGTTTTCAAACGCGGCCATCATCTCGTCGGACAGCGCAATGCCGTTTTCCCGCGCCAACCGAACAATTTCCGCAAGCTCCTGATTGCTGAATTTTTCTTCATATCCGTCCGCATCGTTTTCCTGTGCCAGCGGCAAAACCTCCTGCTGCACGAATTGCTGCGCGGACAGATACGCCGCCGCAACGGCCGTCGCTGCCAAAAGAAGCAGCAGCGCCGCAAGAACCATTCCATAAAAGCGTTTTCTCTTCGGCGTTTCCATCTGTCTCGCCGCGCGGATCACCCGCTGGGCGAGCCGCGGATCGTCTTTCAGGCCGGAAAGCGTCGTATCAATCGCGTTTTGAATCTGCTCGCTCCTTGTTTGTCGCTTCATCCCCGCTCCCCTCCTTCCAACGAAACCCTCAGTTTCTCCCGCGCCTTTTTGAGCCGCGTCGCCACCGTGGATTGCGGAATACGCAAAATTTCCGCAATTTCCCGCGTGGTCATCTGTTGATAGAAGTAGAGAAGGATGATTTCCCTGAATTTTCGCGGAAGCCGCATGATTTCCATTGTCAGCTCGACGGCGCTTTCAGCGGGCTGCACCGACGGTTCCGGCAAATCCTCCAACGTAATCCGCCTGTCTAAATGGCGAAACCACGCCGAGCGCTTCACATCGCGGCAGGTATTGACCGCAATTTGCATCAGCCATGTCTTTTCGCTGCATTCGCCTCTGAATACGTCGATATTTTTGTATACCTTGAGAAAGGTATCTTGAACGGCGTCTTTCGCCAGTTCTTCGTCGCGCAGCATGATAAAGCACATGCGCCGCAATGGGGTTTGATATTGTTCCACCAGCCGATTCAGTATTTCTGTCGCTTCGTTTTCGTTTGTGCTTTCCATCAGCCGCTCACCTCCTGTCAAATATATAGACGTATGTGCGCGCGATTTGAGCGGCTTTTTTTCAAATTTTTTCAGACGTTCATCCTGACCGTCGAGCCGTTCGGCGTTTTGGTCACGACAATCTGCTTATCAATCCGCTCCTCCAGCTCCTGCACATGGGAGATAATGCCGATCAGCCGCTTGCCGTCCGCCAGCTCCAGCAGCACGTCGATGGAACTGCGCAGCGCGTTTTCATCCAGCGAGCCGAAGCCCTCGTCGATAAACATCGCGTCCATGCGAATCTGTCCGCTCTGACTCTGCACTGCGTCCGAAAGCCCCAGCGCCAGCGCGAGGCTGGCCAGAAACGATTCGCCGCCGGAAAGCGTGGACACGTCGCGCGCCTGCCCGGTGCTCCTGTCCAGCACCTCCAGATCGAGGCCGCTCTGGCTGACGCGGTTGGCCGCCTCCCGCATGACGCGCAGGGTGAACATGCCGTCCGTCAGCCGCGTCAGCCGCTTGTTCGCCGCCGCGACGACAAAGCGGAAATAATACTGCTGCACGTAGGCCTCGAACGTCAGCTTGGCGCGCGGGTTGCCCGCCGCGATGCCCGCGCAGCAGGTATACAGCTCCTGAATGATCTGCCACTTTCCGCGCTTTTTCTGAATTGCCGCGTTCGCCTGCCGGATTTCCCGCTCTGCCGATTCGTGCAGCGTCAGCTTGCGTACCATGGCCTTTTCCGCGTTTTCCGCCTTTGCCTGCCGGTCAAGCGCCGCCGCCCGCCGGTTTTGCAGCGCGGTCAAATCCGTCCTCTGTCTGCCGCTCAGCTTGTCCTCCAGCTCGTGGGTCTGCGCGGCGAGCGTGCGCTTCTGCTCGTCATAATTCCGGATTTCCCGATCCAGCCGCTCAATGTCCGCGTTCGTCCGTTTGGCAAGCCGATAGCTCGCTTCATCCTCAAAGCCGTGCGCCGCCCGCTTCTGTTCAAACGCTTCCGTCTGCGCCCGCAGGTCTTTCTCAAGCGCCGCGAGCTGCTTTTGCGCCGCATCGACGGCGCTCTGCGCCGCAATTTTCCGCTTATCCAGCGCCTGATACGCGCTCCGCGCCGCGTCGATCTCCCGCTGGCGGTCTGCCGCCGCTTGATGCGCCGCGTCGATGCGCGCCGCCAGCCGCTGCCGCGTCTCGTCCGCCCCGATTTTCAGCGCCCGCAGGCGGTCTTCCCGCTCGTCCAGCGCGGCTCGGTTCGCCGCCAGCCGCGTCGCCGCGTCGCTTTGCGCCTTTTCGGCGGTCTCGCGGCGCTTTGCGGCCTGCTCCAGCGCCTGCCGGGTGACGGTCTCGGGGGTGATCTGTGCCGGGCAGGGGTGCGCGGTCGAGCCGCACACGGGGCAGGGCTGCCCCGCCTTCAATTCACGCGCCAAAAGTCCGGCCTGGCTGAGGTAATAGCTGTTCTGCGCGGCGGTGTAGGCGGCCTGCGCCCGGCTGCTGTCCTCCGTCAGCCTTTGCAGCTCCCGCTTCTGCGTGTCCAGCGCCGCTTTCAGCCGCTCGACCTCGCCCAGCACGGGCAGGCAATCCTCCATCTGCTTCGCCTGCGCCAGCAGCGCGTGAATCTCCCCGCTGCGGCTCTCCGCTTCCTTCATGCGCGTTTCGGCCTCGGGCAGCGCCTTTTCCGCCTGTTCAAGCGCCGCCTGCGCCTCGGACAGCGCCGCCCGCTGTGCGTCCATATCCCGCCGGGTGCGCCGCATCAGCGCCTCGTCGGTTTCAAGCTGCTGCGCCCTGCGCGCGGCCGCCAGCGCCGCCCGCTGCGCGTCGATTTCGCCCTGTCCGGCCGTCAGCGCCGCCAGACGCGCCCTTTTGCTTTCCCAATCCGCAAAATCCCGGTTGACGCGCTCGCCCTCGGTCACGGCGGCAATCAGCGCGCCGATCTGGTCGGCGGCTTCCTTTTTCTGCGCCCTGGCCTGCTCCTGCGCGGCCTTTTCCTGCTCAATCAGCCGCGCCAGCAGCGCGCAGAGCGCGTCGGTATGCTGAATTTGGCCGCAGTAGCTCAGCAAAATCTCCCGCTCGGCAAATTCCGCTTCCGGGTCGATCTTCCCTTCCGCGCTCAAAATGACCTGTTCGAGCGCCTTTTGTTCGTCGGCGCAGGCGCGGTTTTTCTCCTGCAGGCGGCTTTGCAGATCGACGTAGAGGTTGGTGTGAAACAAATCCCGAAAGAGCTTCTTGCGATCGTCGGAGGACGCGGTGAGAATCTTCAAAAAATCGCCCTGCGCGATCATCACCGTCTGCGTAAACTGATCCTGCGTCAGCCCCAGCAGCTCGCGCACGCGGCGGTTGACGTCATCCATGCGCAGAATCTCCTCGCCGGTGTCCTCGTTGCGCATCTGCGCGTCGGCCGCCTGCCGGGTGGTCGTCTCCATCCCGTCCTTTTTCTTCTTCGCCGGGCGCTGGTATTCGAGGTTGCGCCGAATCCACCACGTTTCACCGCGGTGCCGGAACGTCAGCTCGACGTAGGTTTCCGTCTGATCGGAGACGTAATCCGAATGGAAGGATTTGCTTTTTCGCTTCTCCTTGCCGCCGGAAGCCTCGCCGTAGAGCGCAAAGCTGATCGCGTCAAAGATCGTCGTCTTGCCCGCGCCGGTGTCGCCCGCGATTAAGAAAAGCCCTTCCTCGCCCAGCGCGGAAAAATCAATGACCGTTCGCTCCACATACGGGCCGAACGCCGAAAGAACGAGCTGAATCGGTTTCATGGCCTTTCCTCCAATTCCCTGAGCGTCTTTTCGATTTCCTTCATGTGCGCCGCGCTCGGCGGCTGATCGTTGTTTTGCAGGCGATAAAAATCGGCGAACAGCTCAACGACGGATTTGCTCTCCATGCGCTGCGCCGCCGTCACATCCAAATCCGTCTTGGTTTTGGAATTGACGATGGAAAACTTCATAATATTGGGAAACACGCCGCTGAGCGTCACCCGCGCGTCCGGCGGCACACATTCGTCGTGCACCGTCACCCAGACGTAATCCTCCGAATACGGCATGCGCATCAGCTCATCCATCATACCCTCCACCCGGCGAACGTCGCGCATGGGCGACAGCGGCACGATATGAACGTCGATGCAGCCCTTTTCCCGCACATCGACCACCGGCACGCTCTTGCCGTAATCCGCCTCCGAAAAGGAGTATTTCAGCGGCGAACCGGCGTAGCGCAGCGTCTCCCGCCGCACCCGCTGCGGCCTGTGGATATGCCCCAGCGCGACGTAATCAAAGGCGTCGAACACCGCCGCGTCAATCTGATCCAGCCCGCCGACGGTATGCTCCTCGGAATCGGATTTCACCGCGCCCGTGATGAACTGATGGCACAGCAGGATATTCCGCTTCTTTCCGTCGATGGGCGTTTGGCGAAGAACGGCCTGCATCGCGTCCTGATAGGTGACGATCTTCTCCTCCGGCAGGAAGCGCTTGACCTGCTGGGGGCGCAGAAACGGCAGCATCCAGACCGTCAGCTCGCCGTATTCGTCGCTGAGCGTCACGCTCTGCATGCGCCCCTCGAACGCCTCCGTCACGTATACGCCGGCGGATCTCACCAGCGCGGAAAAATACGAGATCCGCTGCGCCGAATCGTGGTTGCCGCTGATGATAAAGACCCGCCTGCCCATCGCCGCCAGCTCGGAAACAAAGCGGTCAAACAGTGCCACGGCCTCGGCCTGCGGCGTCGCGCGCTGGTAAACGTCCCCCGCGATCAGCACCGCGTCCACGTTTTCCCGCCGCGCGATGGGGACGACCTGCCCCAGCAGCACCGCTTCCTGATCCGCCAAAAGGGAAACGTCGTTCATCTGCTTGCCCAGATGCAGATCCGACAGGTGAAGGAATTTCATAGCGTGTCCCCTCCGATTTTTGTTCGTCTTTTATGCCCACTGCCCCAGCAGGTCGCGCATCCAGCCGTATACGTCCATGCCGTAAACCGCTTCCAGCAGGTCGCGCGTCATCACCTCGTTGGTTTTCCCCTGCGCCGCGCACCGCCCGCGATCCATCAGCACGGCATGCGTGCCGTATTTTTTGGCGAGGCTCAAATCGTGCACGACGGAGATCACCGCGCGCCCAGGCTGCTTCAGCCACGCCTCGATCAGCGAAAAGATGTGCTTTTGATAGATCAAATCCAGATGGTTCGCCGGTTCGTCGAGGATGAGCAGCTTCGGGTTCTGCGCAAACACCTGCGCCAGAAACGTGCGCTGCAGCTCGCCGCCGGAGAGCGTCAGCACGCTTGCGCGCCGCAGCGCCGTCAGGCCGGTCCATTCCAGCGCGCGCTCGACGCACGCTTCCCCCTCGTCGTCGCGCGCGGACAGGAAGCCCGACGCATGCGCATAGCGCCCCAGCGAAACGACCTCCTCCACCGAATAGGCGTAGCTGACCGCGTTCTTCTGCGCGAGGAAACCGACGCTGCGCGCCCGCTCCGCCCCCTTGAGGGCGCGGATATCCCGCCCCTCCAGCAATATCCGCCCCGTATAGGACACGCCCTGCGCAATCGCCTCGATCAGCGTGGATTTGCCCGCGCCGTTCGGCCCGACGAGCATCAGCCACTGCCCCGCCCGAAGCTCGAAGGAAAGGCCGTTCACCACCGTCTGCGCGCCGTAGCGCACCGTGACGTTTTCCGCCCTGAGCATCGCCCTCACCCCGCCTTCCGCGCCCGATAGAAGATGACGACGAACGCGACCGCACCGACCAGCGACGTCACCACGCCGATGGAAAGCTCCACCGGGCTGAGCAGCGTCCGCGCGATCAGATCCGCCAGCAGCAGAAAGATCGCCCCCGCGAACATCGAAGCGGGGAGCAGCCGCCTGTGGTTCGGCCCGGCGATCATCCGTGCCGCGTGCGGCACGACCAGCCCGACAAACCCGATGCTGCCGCTGACCGACACGCACACGCCGATGAGCACGGACACCGTGACCAGCACCGCCAGCTTCACGCGCCGGACGTTCACGCCGACGTGCCGCGCGTTGTCCTCCCCGATGGCGAACGCGTTCAGCTCGCGGGCATGGCGAGCGATCACGCCGCCGCAAAGCAGCAGCGCCAGCGACAGAATCCGCGTGTGCGGATAGCCCGTGCCGGAGAGCGAGCCCATCGTCCAGAAGGCGATGGAGCGCACCTGATCGTTGACGAAGGACAGGATCAGGTTGATGACGCTGGAAACGAACATCGAAAAAATCACGCCGATAAGGATGATGCTGTTCGTGGCCAGCGAATGATCCAGCGCGTAGGCCAGCGAGAGAATCAGCGTCAGCGACAAAAACGCGAACGCCATCGCCATGAGCATCGTTCCGCCGTAATCCGAGCCGGGGATGGTGACGCCCAGCGCCAGCGCGATCACCGCGCCGAGCGACGCGCCGGCGGATACGCCCAGCGTCGAGCCGTCCGCCAGCGGGTTGCGCAGAAGCCCCTGCATCGCCGCGCCGCACAGGGACAGAGACGCGCCGACCAGCGCGACGTTCATCACGCGGGGCAGACGCACGTTGACGATGATGTTTTTCGCGACGCCCGCAGGCGCGGGCTTCCCCAGCAGCGCGCAGAAAATCGCCGTCAGGGTGTCCTTCGGCGCGACGGAGACGCTGCCGACGCAGACGCACAGCAGCATGGCCGCCAGCAGCGCGAGGATGAAAAGCGCGTAGGTGCGCAGGGAAAAACGATCGGCCATGGAAGCCCTCCGTAAACAAAGGGGCTGTCAAGCTAACCCCACCGACATCTCAAGAATAAAACTAAGTATTTTGCCCGAAGGTTTCCAAAGAGGTTTTCGGTTGTTGCTGCCAGTGGCAGAAACAAACAAACGAAAACGGAAAGCCCTTTGGTGGGGCGATGGGGCAAAGCCCCATATCCAAAATGCTTAGACATTTGTTGCTTGAAATGTTCAGTTTGAGCTTGACAGCCCTCTGCGTTATTATTGGGTCAGGCGGCGGGGGCTTCTTCAGCCTCATCGTCGTTCAGGAAGTGATACAGCTCGATCGCCGCATCCTTCAGGCGCGGCCCCGGGCGGGAAATCGCGTTGGAATCGGCGTTATAGACCCGGCCGTTCTTCACCGCGCCGATATCGCCCCAGCCGTCGCGGCCCATGATCTCCTCCACGGCGGTATCTCCCATGCCCGCGATGGAGACGATGTAATCCGGGCTGCGCTCGATGACCTGCTCCTCGCTGACGGACTGCCAGCCGGAAATATCCGCAAACGCATTGGTCACGCCGCACATCGTCGCCAGCTCGTCCATGAACGTGCCGCTTCCGGCCGTCCACAGCCCCCACTGGAGCGGGGAAACCTCGAAATAGATGGTCTTTCCGCTCTTTTCGCTCTTGGCGGCGATTTCGTCAAAGGTCGCCTGCATGTCGCCGATGAGCGCCTCGGCCGCGTCGTCCTTCGCCATCAGCGCGCCGATCATGCGGATGGCGGTGTACACGCCCGCGATATCGTTCGCGTCGCTGATGACCACCTTCACGCCGTTCTGTTCGAGCAGCTTGGCCTGCTCCTCCGTCTGGGACATGTCGCTCATCAGCACGACCTGCGGATCGAGCGCCAGAATCTCCTCGATGTTGGTCTCCGCGCCGGACTGCACGACCGGCAGAGCCGAAATGGATTCCGGATAATCGCAGTATTTGCCGCGGCCGACGAGCGCATCCTCGCAGCCGATGGCGCAGAGGATTTCGCAGTCGGACGGGGTGAGCGCGACGATGCGCGTCGCGGGCTGATCGAGCGCGATTTCGCGGCCATGCATATCCGTCACGGTGATTCCGTCGGCCAGCGCCGCGCCGCAGAGCATCAGCATCACGAAAAGCAGGGCAAAAAGCTTCTTGGACATTTCAAAGTCCCTCCTGAAATAAATTGCAAATGAATCGCGGGAGAAACAAAAAGTCCCTCCCTGAGGGACACTAAGCAGACCGTTTTTTCGGTCGGATAGCATATCCCACCCCCAGGGGAATGATGATTCACGGTGTAAACAAGTCTCCCGGCTTGGCTTCGTCCTACTGGCGCGCCTTCCCGCTTTCGCAGTGGCTTATCACGTGTTCGTCGGCTTCACGGTTACTGGGATAGCTCGGAAATCGCATCCGATTCCTATGGCGCTTGCGCGCCGCGCATTTTGCGCAGATACACCGGCTATTCATTTGTGGCCTTATTATAACCGTTTTGCGCGCCCGCGTCAATTCGGTTTCACCAAATCCGCGCCCTTCGCGCCGCCTGCCGACGCTTGACAATTTTCCCCGTCTATGCCATAATATTTTTTGTTTCACAGAAGTGAAACGCGGCGGACAGAAGTCGGCTTCAACGGTTTTTCCATTTTTTGAAAAAAGAAACGACGATCACGAAGGCGTTGGTATGCCCTTTTGGAAAAAGGGGGCGTTCCGCGCCTTTTTTGTCTGGAAAGCCGAAAACAATCAAAGGAGTTCAAACGATGAAACTTTCCAAGATTTTTGCGCTGCTGCTGGCGCTGTGCCTGATTTCCTCCGCCGCCTGCGCCGCCACCTTCACCGACGCGCACGGCAATGTGATCGAGCTGGACGATTCCCTCGAAGCGTATGCCGCCGTCACGCTCGTCGGCGCGGATAACGCAGCGCGTCAGGGCGAAACCAACCTCGGCGACCTGTGGGCGGACGCGCTGCGCTGGTTCGCCGTTTCCGGCGAAATCAACGCGGCCTTTGACGATGACGACGTGAAGGCCGGAAACGACCGCATCGCCGTGGACGCGGATCACGTCGTCGCGCTGTGGAACGGCGGCAACCTCCGCGCGGATATCGCGGAAGGCACGTTCGGCGCGGAAGCGCTGGCCGAGGTGCTGCCCTTCCCGAACAAGGTCGCCGTCGTCTACATGACCGGCGCGCAGCTTCTGGAGACGCTGGAAGCCGCGTCTCAGGGGCTTCCCTACACGGCGGAAACCGCGGACGCCTGCGCTTCGCTGATGCAGGTTTCCGGCCTGACCTATACCGTCGATACGACGAAGGCCTACGACGCGCTGGAAGCCTACGGCGACCACTGGTTCACCGCCGGTTCCGTCTCCCGCGTGCGCATCGACGACGTGAACGGCCAGCCGTTTGACGCGGAGGCGACCTACGCCGTCGTCACCAGCAACGCCAACTTCAACGGCATGGATTCCTCCTACGTCCTCAAGGCCGCGGCGGAAGCCAACGAGCAGAGCGCCGTCACCACCGCCGTCGTGCGCGACGTGGTCTTCCGGTTCATCGCCGCCGAGCTGAACAACCAGGTCGGCGAGGCCTACGCCGCGCCGCAGGGACGGCTGACGGTTCTGTAAGCCGCCCGCGCATCGGGCTTGACTTGAGCTTTAAGCGGCACGTTCAAAACCGAATGCAGATCCTTGCAAGTCCTTCCGTCCGGGGGGGACTTGCAACACTCTGCACTCGATTTTCAGAAAGGGAACAACCATGAATTCACAGCTTGAAACCGTCGTTTTTGAAATGGAAAAGGCCGTGCGCGGCAAGCGCGGGGTCATCGAGCATATCCTCTCCGCGCTGCTGGCCGAAGGGCACATCCTGCTGGACGACATGCCCGGCGTGGGCAAAACCACGCTGGCCGTGGCGCTCTCCCGCACCGTCGATCTGCGCTACCGCCGCGTGCAGTTCACGCCGGACGTGATGCCGTCGGATATCGTCGGCTTTTCGGTGTATGAGCCGCAGAGCGGGCAATTCGTCTATCACGATGGCGCGGCGACACACGCCAACCTGCTTCTGGGCGACGAAATCAACCGCACCTCCAGCAAAACGCAGTCCGCGCTGCTGGAAGCGATGGAGGAGCGGCAGATCACCGTGGACGGGCGGACATATCCGCTGGAAAAGCCCTTTGTCGTCATCGCGACGCAGAACAACGTCGGCACAGCGGGCACGCAGTTCCTCCCCTACGCGCAGGTGGATCGCTTCATGGTGCGCCTGTCCGTCGGCTACCCCGATCACGACGCGCAGATGGCGCTGCTTCGGGATCGCCTTTCGGAAAACCCGCTGGACGCGGTCGAGCAGGTGCTCACGCGCGAAGAACTGCTGGCGATGCAGGCCGATGTGCGCGCCGTGCAGACCAGCGACGCGCTGCTCGATTACATCACCAGGCTGACGATGGCCTCCCGCGAGCACCCGAATGTCGAGGTCGGCGTCAGCCCGCGCGGCGCGCTGCTCCTTTGCCGGATGGCCAAAGCGCGGGCGTATCTGCTCGGGCGCGCCTTCGCCGTCAGCGAGGACGTGCAGGCCGTGTTCGAGCCGGTCTGCGCGCACCGCCTGATCGTCTCCGCCAAGGCGCGTCTGGCGGGCGTAAGCGCGGGCGACGTGGCGCGCGAGCTGCTGGCCGACGTGCCCAATCCGGATCGCGCGGCCTTATGAAAATAAGCCGCCTGTTCTGCCTGATCGAGCTGGCCGCCGTCGCCGCGCTGTATTTCTTTGAAAACAACAGCGGCACCCGCGCGGCGCTGGCCGTGTCGGCGCTCGTGCCGCTGCTTTCCGTTCTCTGCGCCTACCGGTGCAGCCGAAAGGCGGCGCTTTCGCTCGATGTGCCCCGGCACGGCGAAAAGGGCGCGCCGCTCGTCTGCCGCCTGTGCGCGCCGCCGCTCCTTCTGTGCGAGGGGCGCGCCGAGCTGCGCCTGCAAAACGCCTTCACGCGGGAGGAAGCGCGCGCCGCCGCCGTCGTGGGGGAAGCCGTTTCCCTGTCCGTTTCGCACTGCGGCCTGTTGACCGTCACGGCGGAAAACGCCGAAATTCGGGATCTCTTCGGCCTTTGCCGCTTCCCGGTTTCATCGGGCGCGCCGCAGACCGTGCCGGTTTGGCCGACGGTCTTCCCCGCGCAGGTGACGCTCGATTGCGCCGCCCCGCAGACGCGCGAGGACAGCCGCCTTTCCGCCGTTCGGCGCGGCGGCGATTTCACCGAGACGCAGGCCGTCCGTCCCTATCATCCGGGCGACCCCGTTCGCCAGATCCACTGGAAGCTGTCGGCCAAAATGGGGCAGACGATGCTGCGCGAGGCGGGCGCGCCGCTGACGGGCGACGTTCTGCTCGCGCTGGCCGTCTTTCCGGATGAGATTCCTGACCCCGACGCGCTGGAAGCGTCGCTCTGCGGCCTGCTCTCCGCGTCCCAATCCCTTTTGGCGCAGGGCGTTGCGCACCACGTCGCCTTTTGGCGGCGCGCGCCGCTGGCCGTATCCTCGACCGAGGATTGGACGCGGGCGCAGCGCATGCTCCTTTCACCGCCGCCGGCGCCCGACGACATGTCCCCCGCCTTTGCGCGGATCGCCGTCTTTTCCCCGTGCGCGGCCATCGACGCATCCGATCCCTTCGCCCGTGTGACGCTTGTTCTGCCGGAGGGCGTGCAGGCGCTCGTCGGCGATATCCCCGTCGCGTTCTTCGGCGCGCGCGCGCCGTTTTTAACCTTGTAATACTAATTCGCAGTTAAAATGCTTAACAGAGCGCATCAGATTTTTTGTTCTGACGAAGCCAAGTGAAGTGAGGCGTACTGGAGGTACGTTGAACGGAACGAGGCAAAGTCAGAGCGAAAAAGATGGTGCGCGGATTAAGCCATTTTAACAAGAATTAGTATAAAAAGCAGAAAGGAGCTGCCATGCGGCCGACCAAATCCACCTTCGCGCTGCTCGCGGCGCTCCTGCTCGCGCTGCTCACGCTGGCGCTTGCGCCCGCGCGCGAGGGCGCAAAGCTGCTGATTAACGATCTGTTTTCGCTCAGCGAATCCGCCAACGCATACGTCTACAACCGTCTGCCCGTCGCGGCGGGCGCAAGCCGCCTGCCCGCCTGCGCGCTGCTCGGCGGGGCGCTGGCGTTCCTCTCCGCCGCCGTCGCGCTGAGCCAAAGCCGCCTGCCCGCGCTGCTGGCGCTCGTCGCGCTGGCGCTGGGGCAGGCGTATTTCGGGCTGAGCCTCCCGGCGGCCGCCCAGCTCCTGCTGCTCTTTGTGCTGGGGCTGAAGCTCGTCCCATCCCGCTCCGCCGTTCAGCGGCTGACGCTCGGCGCGTGCGCGCTGGCGGTCGCGCTCGTCGTCTGCCTCGCCTTTCCCGGCGTACACGCCGCGACGGAAGCCGCGTCCGAACGGGCGCGCGATTTTCTCAGCGGCGCTTCGCTTTCCGAGCAGGCGGACGCGGCCGTTCCGCCCGAGGCGACGCAGACCCGCCGCGAAAACCACCTGAGCCTTTCCACCGGCGGCGGCGGCGCGGTCTCCGAGCGGGATTACCGCCTCGTCACCCGCGCCGAGGAACAGATTTCCGATCCCCCGTGGTTCGATGCGCTGAAAACCGCGCTGATGCTGGCGCTGGTCGTGCTGCTGCTGGCGCTGCCGTTCGCGCCGTTCATGCTGCTGGGCAGGCGCGCCGGACAGGCGCGGGCGCTTCGCGAGGCGTTTGACGACGCGGACAGCCGCCGGGCGGTCTGCGCCATGTTCCGCCACATCGCACGCTATTGGGCGGCCTATTTCCCCGTGTCGGAAGGGCTTCCGTTTTCGCGCCTGCCGGAAGCGGCGGACATGCCGGATGACTACGCCGCCGCCTACCGCGCCTGCGCCGACACGTTCCTCAAGGCCGCGTACAGCGACGCGCCGATCACGCAGGCCGAGCGGGATGGAGTGAAAATCCTCCTTGACGAAACGGAACGCCTCCTCTATGATGAGCAGAGCGCATCCATGCAGCTTAAACTCCGATACCGATATCTTTTGCGCTGAATGATGATGAAAAAAACCCTCTTTCTCGCGGCGCTTCTCCTTCTGCTGACGACCGCTTCCGGCTGTCGCAGCCGAACGAGCGCCGCGCCGCGCGCCTCTGGCGCGCAGCCCCCCGCCGCGTCCTCCGACAGCGGCGCGGCCGCCGACGGCGAGCCCGAAGCCCTGACCGAAAACGGCGGCGAAACGGTTGAAAACCCGCTGGCCGAACGCGCGGAATACGACGAAGCCGCGCGCGCCGAGCTTTTGGAAAACCAATCCCGCGCCGTCAGCGGCGAGGGCGAGGGCGGCGGCCTGCCCCTGACGCAGAAGGACGCGGACAGCCGCGCCTTGCAGCTTGACAGCGCCGCCGAATTGGCCGCCGTCAAGACGCTCCCCGCCGAGGAGGCGGAGCGCCTTGGCGTATCGGAAAGCGCGCCCGTCGCCGAAACGGCGCAGCGCTACTACGCCGCGCTGCTGCAAAGCCGCCTGCGGACGCTGTTTGAATGTAAAAAGCAGAACGTCTACATCGAAACCCAAACCGCCTTTATCACCGTTTACAAGGCGTCGGCTGAACACGCGCTGGTGCTTTCCGCCGGGGGCTACGACGTAGCCGGAAAGCGGATGGAAAACGACCTCGCCGTGGACGGCGGCTGGGTGCAGCGCAAAAATCCGGATTTCATCGTGAAATTCGTCGCTGCCTCCGCGCTGAACGGCGATACGCTTGGCGAGCTGCTCGCCCGCGACGGGCTTCGCGAAACGGCCGCCGCGAAAAACGGCCGCGCGCTGCTGCTGTGCGAGTCGATGACGGACGCGCCGCAGCTTCAAACGGCCGCGGCCCTCTGTCTGGCCAAGGCGATGTATCCCGACCTGTTTGCCGATATCGACGCCGCGCAGGCCGTCGGCCAGCTTGCCGACGAGGCGGGCGCGCAGACCGGCGGCCCCTGGTTTTATCCCGCCATTTGAAAGGAATGTTATGCGTACTCATTCTAAAGACACGTCCGCGCGCGTGCTCAGGCTCACCTATTCCGCGCTGTATCTGGCGATTGCGCTGGTTCTGCCTTTCCTGACCGGGCAGATTCCGCAGATCGGCTCCATGCTCTGCCCGATGCATATCCCGGCGCTGCTGTGCGGCTTCGTCTGCGGCTGGCCGTGGGGGCTGGCGGTCGGCTTTATCGCCCCGCTGCTGCGCTCCGCGCTCTTCGGCATGCCGACGATGTTCCCCGCGGCGGTCGCCATGGCGTTCGAGCTGGCGGCCTACGGCGCGGTGGCCGGGCTGCTTTACCGCGTCCTGCCCAAAAGGACGGGCTGCATCTACGTCGCGCTGATCGCCGCGATGGTCGCCGGCCGGCTGGTCTGGGGCGCGGCGCGCTATCTGCTGGCGGGGCTTGAACACAGTGCGTTCACCCCGGCGCTCTTTCTGGCGGGCGCGGTCACGACGGCTCTGCCCGGCATCCTGCTGCACATCGTCCTCATCCCCGTGCTGGTGATGGCCATGCAGAAGGCTCGACTGATTCTCAATTAAACGGAGGCGCTCTTATGTCCGATACCCGCGCGTTTCTGCTCGCCCATGCAGCCGCCTATCCCGCGCTGACGCTGACCGACCTGTTCAAGGCGCTGTATCAAAGCGCGTTCGGCTGCGAGCATCTGGTCGCCGATCCCTCCGCCGCCGAAGCGTATATCGCCGCCGAGGCCGAGGGCGCGCGCCCCTGCGGCCGGGAGAGCGTCGAGCCGCTGGACGGGCCGTATGTCCGCGTTCATCTGGATATGCTGAAAAAGGGGCTGAGCGCCCGAACGCTGGCGCGCCTGTTCGCCCTTTCCGCCGAGCATCGGGACGGCGCGCAGGCCGAATTTGAAAAAAAGCTCGCCGTGCTGACGGAGATGATCCGTCAGGGCGAGCTTCCCTTTGACGCGAATGAAGCCGAGCGGTCGATTTCCGCATGGCGCGCGGCGGGCTTTCCGCCCTGCCATCATTCTGAGGCGTTCCGGCAGGCCTACGCGCCCGCGTATCGGCTGGTGAAGGCGGCATATGCGCCGCTTCTGCCGCTCCTGCCGGAAATAGACGCGCGTCTGGCGCAGGGAAAGCGCACCGTGCTGGCCATCGACGGCCCCTGCGGAAGCGGCAAAACGACGCTCGCCGCCCTGCTGGCGCGCCTGTACGACTGCCCCGTGTTCCACGCGGACGACTTTTTTCTGCGCCCCGAACAGCGCACGCCCGCGCGCTTTGCCGAGCCGGGCGGCAATTTGGACAGGGAGCGCCTGCTTGAAGAGGTGCTCGCGCCGCTTCGGCAGGGTCAGCCGGTCTCCTTCCGCCGCTTTGACTGCCACAGCCTGACGCTCCTGCCGCCCGTGGCCGTCGCGCCGTCGCCGCTCGCCGTCGTCGAGGGCAGCTACAGCCTGCACCCCGAGCTTGCGCCGATGTACGATATCACCGTCTGCCTGACCCTCTCGCCCGAATTGCAGCGCCGACGGATTTTGGCGCGCAACGGCGAGGAAATGGCGCGGCGCTTTTTTGAGCGCTGGATTCCGCTGGAGCAGGCCTATTTCGACGCGATGAAGCCGCAGACGCGGTGCGGCTTTTTGATCGAGGCCGATCAGCTTTCCGACGAAGCGCCGCTGTAAACGCCGTCGGCCGCACGCTCATATCCGCCGCCGCCCTCCGCGTTCATCAGACTGAACCCGTTTTCATGCAGCGACAACGCCTTCACATTGGCGCGCCCGTTATCCAAAAGCAGCGTGATCTCATATTCCGCCGGATACCAGTATTTATTCTGGAAGTCGTTGTAGCGCGTGACGTACCATGTGCCGGTATAGGTCAGCGCAACGCCCTCCTCGCCGCCGTCCTCCCGATAGACGGTATATCCGCTCTCATAGGTTCCGTCTGCGTGAAGGATGAGCACATCTTCCGCCATGTTGCCCCCGGCGGTCATATACCACGCGCCTTCCAGCCGCTGCATCACGTCGTATTGGATTTCATCCTCCATCAAGATCAGATCGCGCAGGGGCACAAAGCCCCAGACGATCGCTCCGCCGTCCGTGAATGTATTCTTTGCCGAAACCTCCGCGGACACATACGCCCAATCGTTGCCCAGCATCCCCATGCACTGAAAGGTCGTCCCCTCGGGGACGCTGAGCTGCGCGAATTGGGAAACGAACGGGTCATCCGTCAGGAAGGTATCGCGCGCCGCCCGAACATCCACATTCAGCATCCTGACCCACGTTTCATCGAGCGGTTCGCCCCGCGCCGCGTCGCCCAGCAGCGTGTTTTTGACCCAGCCGATGCGGCTTGTGCGCTCGCTGACGTCGTACATCACGCATGTCCACGCTTCCCCGTCCCCGTTTGTATACCCGCGCAGCGTAAAAAGCTCGCCCTTCAGGCCGACGGCCGCCTTCCCTTTTGCCGCGCGCCACGCGGATTCGCCGAAGGGCGCGCTGTAAACCGGCGCGGTCTTTTCGCCGACACGGCTCTCCCGCCGCCACGAATCGCGATATTCCAAACAGTTCGTCCCGCTTTCGAGGGCGGCGCGCATGTGATTGACGGCCAGCACATCGTCAACGGTTCGCGGGAAAAGCCGGATGTTGAAATCCTCCAGCCAGAGCGGCGTTGCGCGATAGAACACCCGGCGGTTTCCGTCGGAAAACCAATAGACGTCCGAGCCGCCGTAGTCCTCGCTCCGCTCCGTAAAAACCGTTGCGCCGTCCAGCTTCGCCTCGACGAGCGCGTAACGCCCCTCCTCTCGGCGGAAGGTGTAGCGCTCTGATCCGGCGCTGAGAATCAGCCCGTCATCCGTCTGCTGAATCGACTGCCTGACATGATCCTCCGGCTGCCACACCGCGGTGTGATACACCTGCAAATGCGCGTGATCCTCCGCATAAAAGAGCGCGTTGTGGTATCGCGCACCCATGAGGGCAAAATTCTCGCCCTGTCCCCCGACGACCGAGTAATCATCCCACGTGTGCGTGGAAGCAACCGCCCGATAGAGCGCGCCTTTCAGCCCCCAGCTATTGGCCGAAACCGGAGCGGCCGCGATCAGGCTGACCGCACAAAGAACGGCCGCAAACAACCCTGCGCGTTTCATTTTCATCAAAATCCCTCTCTTTCCCTCGTAATTGGCCTTGTCAACCATATAAACGAAACGGGCGACCGTTTTCTTGCGGCGGGCTTGTTTTTTTTGGCTTTTTTTGTCGCAGGATTCCACACAGATTTGGGGATTTGATGATTTTATACTAATTCGCAGTTAAAATGCTTAACAGAGCGCATCAGATTTTTTGTTCTGACGAAGCCAAGTGAAGTGAGGCGTACTGGAGGTACGTTGAACGGAACGAGGCAAAGTCAGAGCGAAAAAGATGGTGCGCGGATTAAGCCATTTTAACAAGAATTAGTATTAGGCAAACAAAAAAGCTCTCGATTCTCTCGAAAGCTCTTTGCTGGTGCGGTAGATGGGACTTGAACCCATACGTCATACAACACACGCCCCTCAAACGTGCCTGTCTGCCAATTCCAGCACTACCGCATATTCACTTCGTGCACCAGCGGTGCAACGTGTATATTATACGAAACCCGGCCGGATTTGTCAACCCTTTCTTTGAAAAAAGTTTCCTGTGCGCGGCGGGCGCGGGGTGCGGCGGCCGCCGCATCCCGGCAATATTCAACCGTCCTTGGTTTTTTCCTTCTCGCTGTCGGCGGCGAGCCGCGCCACGTCGAGCGCCTGCCGCAGCCGCTGCGGCACGGGTACGCCGAGCAGCACCGCGTTTTCCAAAATCGAAAGCGATTCGTTGACGATATAAAACATCGTCGCCGCGCCGGTGCAGGCCGCGCTCCCCGTAAGCTGATCGAGCACGGCGGCCAGAAGGACGATCACCAAAATCATCGCCTTGCGCGCCAGACCGGCGAACCCCGCCCGGCTGCTCAGCGCGCCGCCCTCGCTCTTCGGGCTTTTGCCCAGCAGCGCAACGCCCACGCCGCTCAGATAATCCAGCGCCATCAGCAGCACAAGCAGCCGAAGCGCCATCGGCATGCGCGTCAAAAGCCCGGCCGCAGCGCCTGCCGCGGCCGCAATCCATTTCATCGCCTTTTCCATCTGCCCTCTCCTCTCTCGCGCGGGGAAAAAAGCGTTTGTATGCAAGAAAACGCCCGTTCTTCCCGTCTATATAGGCAGAAGCCGTTTTTCCCCCGTTCAGGCTATGCATCCGGGCGGGTTCGCGTGACGCGCGCGCAAAAAAACCTTGCACCAAGCGGCAAAATGCAGTATGATAAAGGATGACGTCGTATACACAGGCGGGGTTCGCCCCGCCTTTCGATTAAATAAGGAGGTGAAGCCCATGGCAGATGATCGCCAAACGCCCCGCCGCAGACGCAGGCCTCAGGCCGCGCCCGTTTCGGAGGAGCCGGTGCGCATCATCGTGGGCACCGAGGAGGATACGCCGGATTGGATGGTTTCCGATACCAGCGGCGCGGCCTCCCGCAGAAACAAACAGAAGAAAGCCGAGACGGAAGCGCCTAGGCACACCTCGCGCGGCGCGCAGGAGACGCAGGCCATTTTGCAGATGAAGCAGACGCGCGACGAACGCGCGGCCGACGCGGCGAAGAAACCCGCCGCGCCCCGCAAGGCCGCCGCGCCACGGAAAGCGCCCGTCCGGAAAAAGAAGGCGTCGGCGCGCCCGATGAGCAAAAAGGCCAGAGAGCGCCGCGCGCGCAAGCTCCGCCGCCTGACCATCGGCGCGCTCTGCGGCGTGATCGCCGTGGTGCTGCTGATCGTCGGCATCCGTTCGGGCGCGCGCCTGGTGGATATCAAGCAGACGCTCGACCGCGGCGACGGCGTGTTCTACCCGAACATCTACGTCAACGACATCCCGCTTCAGGGCAAGACGCTCGACGAGGCGGCGGCGCTCGTCACCCAGCAGGTGCAATCGCTGATTTCCTCGTTCAAAATCACCCTGCGCACGCAGGATGGCCGCAGTTGGGATATCACCGGCGACAGCCTGAACATGCAGTATAACGTCGCCGACCAGCTCGATCAGCTCTGGGCCATCGGCCACACGGGGTCGTCCTCCGTTCGCTACGAGCAGGTCAAGGCGCTCGAAGAAGAACCGGCCATGCGCTATACCACGCTCTCCTACGATATGAGCCAGGTCAACCAGATCCTCTCCCAGATCAAATCCGAGGTGGATCTCCCCGCCGTCAACGCGACGCGCGTGGACGACGAGACCAAGTGGCCGCCGTTCTCCTATACGGATGAAGCGGCCGGGCAGACGCTGGATATCACCGGGCTGAACGAGCGCATCTGCACGATGGTCAACATGCTGGAAAGCGGCGTGGTCGATCTGACCCCGGTTCCCGTGCAGCCTTCGGTCACGCGCGCCCAACTGGAAGCGCAGATCGTGAAGCTCAGCAGCTTTGAAACCACCGTCGGCAAAACCGGCGACTACGTTGAAAGCCGGACGGAAAATATCCGCGTCGGCACGGAGCGCTTCAATCGCCTGACCGTCGCCCCCGGCAAGTCCGTCTCCTTCAACAAGGTTGCGCTCAAGCGCACGGCGGCCAACGGCTATCAGGCGGCGCTGGAAATCGCCTACGGCAACTACGTCGAGGGCATCGGCGGCGGCATCTGTCAGGTGTCCTCCACGCTGTATAACGCGGTGGTCAACGCGGGGCTGACGGTCAACAAGCGCACGCCCCACGCCATCCCCTCCAGCTATGTGGACAAGGGCAAGGATGCGACCGTTTCCGATGATCGCTATGATTTCGTGTTCACCAACAACACGGGCGCGAACATCTACATCGAGACGCAGTTCGTCAAGGTCAAGGGCTATTGGACGAGCCGCTTCATCATCTACGGCCGCCCCGATCCGAACGGCTACACCTACAAGCTCGATTCGCAGGTGGTGGAGACCCTCCCGCTGCCCGAGCCCACCTATAAAAAGGACAACAACGGCGAGTATGTCATCTACGACGACGAGACTTATCAGGTCAGCAAGGGCCGCGAAGGCTATGTCGTGGACGTGTATCTGGTGACGATGGACAGCAATGGGCTGGAAATCTCCCGCGAGAAGAAATACACCGATACCTATAAGGCCGCCGCGCCGATTTACTACGTCGGCGTGACCCCGCGCGAAACGCCCATCCCCGATACGCCGAGCATTGATTGACGCCATCCAAACGCATCTTGCATACATCAGCAGAAAGGAAGGATTCTCCCCATGAAACGCCTTCAAACCCGTGCCGCAGCCGCCGCGCTGAGCGCCCTGCTGCTGGCCTCGCCCGCCTGTGCGCTGGCCGCGGAGACCGCGCCGCTCACCCTCAACACCCAGCAGGACGCGACCGTTCAGACAAGCCGCAAGGATCTGGGTCAGCTTGAAATCTTCGGCCGTCGGCGCGCCTATCGGGGCGTTTCCGCTTCGGATCAGTGGCTGTATCAGGCGCGGCTGGGCGGCCTGTCCGTTCGGCTCTGCCTGTTCACGCCGGAGGGCGGCGGCGTCACCTTTCAGGAGAATCTCTGCGCGGCGCAGACCGGCGGCTCGGGCGACATCCGCCTGTGCATGCGCGCGGGCAGCGATCAGGGCGGCCTGCTCCTTCAGATGGATCAGCACGCCGTCGATGTGCTCCGCCGCGTCGGCGTGACGGAAATCGTGCTGACCGATATGGATTTCTATGTGCAGGAAACCTATCTGGTCGAGGATCTGGCCGCGATGCGCGAGGCGCTTTCCCTCGCCTCCGGCGAGCAGCTCTGTCTGGGCGGCGAGGATGCGCCCATCACCGTCGTCAGCGAAGACGGCGTTCGGCGGCAGATCGCGGAATAATTCAAATCGCACATTCGCCCGCTTCCCGCATAGACTGGGAACGGGCGTTTTCTTTTGCTTTGCCTTGTGTCTTTTTCAAAAATGGGGTACAATAGGCGTATCAAAATCCGCCGGGAGGTTCATTGTCTGATGGATGCCCTGATTCAATCGCTGGTTCAAGCCAATTTCGCGCCGGAGCGCATCGCGCCGCAGGCCTCGATGGCGCAGTATACCACCCTGCGCATCGGCGGCCCGGCCGAGGTGATGGTGAACATCCACTCGACGGATGAAATCGCCGTTGCGCTCCGCGCCGCCAAACAGGCGGATGCGCCGGTGACGATCATCGGCAACGGCTCCAACCTGCTGGTGCGCGACGGCGGCATCCGCGGGCTGGTGCTGCGCATCTCCGGCGGCCTGAACGCCATCCGCCGCGAGGGCGACTGTCTGCTCGTGCAGGCGGGCGCGTCGCTGGCCGCCGTCGCCGCCTTCGCGCGGGACGAGGGGCTTTCCGACATGGCCGAGCTGGGCGGCATCCCCGGCACCGTCGGCGGCGGCGTGCTGATGAACGCGGGCGCTTACGGCGCGGAGCTCGCCCAGCTCGTTACGCAGGCGGAGGGCGTCTCCCTGTCGGATGGCAGGCGCGTCGTTTACCCCGCCGACCGGCTGGATTTCGCCTACCGCCACAGCGCGCTGATGGACGCGGGCGTGGTGATTACGCAGGCGACGCTCGCGCTCACGCCCGGCGACCCCGAGGCCATCCGCGCGCGGATGGAGGAATGTGCCAAGGCGCGGCGGGAGAAGCAGCCGCTCACGCTGCCCAGCGCGGGCAGCACGTTTAAGCGCCCGGAGGGGCATTTCGCCGCCAAGCTCATCGACGACTGCGGCCTGCGCGGCCTCACCGTCGGCGGCGCGCAGGTCAGCGAGAAGCACGCGGGCTTTATCGTCAACATCGGCGGCGCGACGGCGCGCGACATGCTCGAATTGATGCGGCAGGTGGAGCAGCGCGTCTTTGAGCAGACCGGCGTGCAGCTCGAGCCGGAGGTTCGTATTCTGGGCGAAGACTGAACAAAAGAAGGAAGAGGCAAGCATGAAATTTCTGATCGTCACCGGCCTGTCCGGCGCGGGCAAAACGAGCGTCCTGCGCCATCTGGAGGACAGCGGCTATCAATGCATGGACAACATTCCGCCGCTGCTGCTCGCGCCCGCGTTCACCCTCTGCGAAAAGGTGGAGCTGGATACGCCCGTCGCCCTCGGCGTGGATTCCCGCAGCGGCGCGCTGTTCGACGCGGACGCGGTTTGCAGCGCCATCGATCAGGGCGGCGACAGCCACGAAATCTCCATCCTCTTTCTGGAGGCGGACACCGAAACGCTCATCGACCGCTATAAGGAGACGCGGCGCGACCACCCGCTCATGCGCGGCGGCATGACGCTCGAACAGGCCATCGCCAAGGAGCGCGAAATGCTCCAGCCCCTGCGCGAGCGCGCCAATTACGTGCTCTCCACCGGCGGGCTGCGCGCCAAGGAGCTTTGCGCGCGCGCGGACGACCTGCTCTCCGGCAACGAGAATCAGCGCGCCCTGCGCACGGAAATCATGTCCTTCGGCTATAAGCGCGGCATCCCGCGTGAAAGCGATCTGGTGTTCGACGTGCGCTTCCTGCCCAACCCGTATTATATCAAGGATATCCGCGCCTACACCGGTCTGGAAGCGCCGGTTCGCGATTACGTGCTCGGCAAGGAGGAGACCCGCGAGTTTTTGGGGCACCTGTACGAGCTGGTCGATTACCTTCTGCCGCTGTATCAGCGCGAGGGGAAACGGCGGCTGATGATCGCCGTGGGCTGCACCGGCGGCGCGCATCGCTCCGTGGCCATCAGCGAGGCGCTCGGCGCGCATCTGCGCGCGCTGGGGCAGACCGTCAGCGTCACCCACCGCGACATCGCCATCGAAGAGGCGAGCTGGCCGTTCCGCAGGGCAAAATAAGCGGCGCGGCGCATCTTTTTCAAAGAAACGCGCATGCTGTGCTTATCACCGTTTTCGGAGGATAAGCCGCATGCGCGTTTCTTCTTTTTCCAATGTTCCGTTCATCCCGCCGATTGCGCCGCAGATCCCCTGTGCGCCGCCCGCCCCGGCGGCGTTTCTGCCGTTTTCCGCGCAGGCATTCGATCAGGCGCGCCTGCGCGACGTGCCGGTGCTGCTCTTCATCTGCGACGCGCCGCCGTCGTTTGCGGACGCGGCGCTGAATATGCAGATATTCGAGCGCACCGTGCCCGTCTGGCTCTACCCCGGCATGCGGCCGGATGTGGAGCTGCTCTGTCAGCGCGCGGGCGCGCTGTTTTCCGGCGAGGGCGCGCTGCCCCTGTGCGCGCTGATGCTCGAAGACGCGCGCGTGTTTCTCGCCGCGCCGCTGCCCCCGGCGGGCTTTGCGCTCGATCCGTCGCGGCTGTACGTCTGGCTCTCGCAGGCGGATCGCCGCTTCGCGCAGAACCGGGACGCCTTCATCCGTCAGGCCGCGCAGACCGTCCGCTCCTTCCGCGCCGAGCCGCTGCGCAAGCCCTATTCCCCCGGTGACGCGGCGCACGACCTGACCCGCGCGCTGCTCGCCGTGCGCGACCCGATCAACGGCGGCTTCGGCAAGCTCAAGCAGCCGCTTTGCCCCGCGCTGCGCTTCTTGAGCCGCGCCGCGCTGCGCGACAGGCAGGCGCACGCGGCGCTTGACCAGACGCTCGACGCGATGCTCGCCTCCGACCTCTACGACCCGCTGGACGGCGCGTTCTTCCGCGCGACGCTGACGGAGGATTGGCGCGCCTTTGTGCCGGAAAAGCCGCTGGCCATCAACGCGCTGCTGGCGCTGACGCTGCTGGAAAGCGGCCGCCGCGCCGAGGCCGTCCGCACGCTGGATTTTCTGCTCTCCGCCTGCTTTGCGCCGGGCGGCGCGCTGAACCCCTGCCTCACCTACGACAGGGAGAGCTGCGCCTTCACGCCGGAGCAGGTCTGCGCCGCGCTCGGCGGGGAGGACGGCCTGCGCGTCTGCCGCCTGCTGGGGCTGCGCCGCCAGCACACCGGGCTTCCGCCCAAGGTCACGCCCAGCCGCTTCTCCCCGGTCGAGGATTCCCCCGAAGCGGATCTGCCGCGCACGCCGACCCTGCCGCATTCGCTCACCCCGGAGGACGCCGCCTTTCTGCGCCGGGTCATGCCCCAGCTCCAGCGCGTGCGCGCCGCCCGAACGCCGCCGACCCCCGCGCCCTGCATCCTCAGCGAGGATTGCGCGCTGGCGGCGGCCGTATTCGCGCTGTGCGGCAGGCGCTTGGGCGAATCGCGCTACATTCAGGCGGCTCAGCGCGCTGTCGGTTACCTCGCCGCGCTGTCGCCCGCCCTGCCGCCGTCGTATTCCCCGGTCAGCGCGCTCAACGCCCAGCTCACCTGCGGCGCGGGCGCGGCGCTCGCGCTGGCGCTGCTGACGCTGGGACAGGCGGAGGAGCTGCACACCTATCGCGAAAGCGGCCTGCGCCTTCTGGGCGCGGCGCTGCATGCGTTCACAACGCCGGACAGCCTGCCGATGCACACCCCGCAGGACGCGGCGGCGTTCTTCCCGCGCATCCCCGCGGTTTGGGATTCGGAACTGCCCTCGCCTGCCGCGCTGCTGCTGCATGCGCTGGCGCTGGCCGACGCTTGCCGCCCGCAGGCCGGATACAAGGACGCGGCGCTTGTCCTCTGGCAGGCCGCCGCGCCGTATGCGCGCCAGCAGCCGCTCGCCTGCGCCGGGTTGATCGACGCGGCGCATTTCACGCTTTCAGAATCTCGCGAAGCGCCGCCGCATCCACAGTGAACAGCGAATCCTCGCCGAGCAGCACGCCGTCGCTGAGCGCCTTTTTCTCCTCCTGAAGCAGCACGATGCGCTCCTCGATCGTTCCGGCGGCAATCAGCGAAAACACCTGAACGCCCTTCGTCTGCCCGATGCGGTAGGCGCGGTCGGTCGCCTGATTCTGCGCCGCCGTGTTCCACCACGGGTCGTAGTGGATGACCACATCCGCGCCGACGAGGTTCAGCCCCGTGCCGCCCGCCTTGAGCGAAATCAGGAAAACGGGCGTGTCGCCGCCGTTGAATTGCTCGATCAGCGCCATGCGCTTGGCCTTGTCCGTTTCGCCCGTCAGCTTGAGCGTTTCAAACCCGGCCTCGTGCAGCGCGTCCTCCAGCAGCGCCAGCATCGACGTGAACTGCGAAAAAATCAGCATCCGATGCCCCTGCGCGGCCATATCCCGAACGAGCTCGAGCAGTTGTTCGAGCTTGCCGCTGCCGCCTGCATAATCTTCCAGGCAGAGCCGCGGATCGCAGCAGAGCTGGCGCAGGCGCGTCAGCCCCGCCAAAAGCCGCATGCGCCCCTGCGGGTCGGCCAATTCGCTTTCCGCATCCCGCATCAGCTTTTCAGCGTATGCGTGATACACCTTGGCCTGCCCCGGCGTCATCTCGCTGGTCATCACGGTTTCAATCTTGTCCGGCAGATCGTCGAGCACGTCTTTCTTCATGCGCCGCAGGATGAACGGCGCAACCATCAGGTGCAGGTTTTGGCGCGCCTGCTCGTCCGCGTCCTGCACAATCGGCGCTTCAAACCGCTCGCGGAAGCGCTTGTAGGCGTGCAGATACCCCGGCATCAGGAAATCGAAGATTGACCAGAGCTCGCTCAGCCGGTTTTCAATCGGCGTGCCGGTCAGCGCGAAGCGATGCGCCGCATTGAGCGTCTTGACAGCCTTCGCCGCCTGCGACGCGGCGTTTTTGATGTTCTGCGCCTCATCGAGCAGCACATGCGTCAGCGGCTTATCCCGATAGGCCAGCACGTCCCGTCGGAGCTGATCGTAGGATATGATCAAAAGCCCGTCGCGCCATGCCTCGATCTGCTTCTGGCGAACGGCCGCCGTGCCCAGCAGCGCCATGCAGGGCAGGTCTGGCGCAAACCGCGCCGCCTCGCTGCGCCAGTTGAGCTGGAGCGACGCGGGGCAGACCACCAGCGCGCGCACCGGCCGCCCGCACGCCCGCTCGCGCAGCAGCAGCGCCAGCGCCTGCACCGTCTTGCCCAGCCCCATGTCGTCCGCCAAAATGCCGCCGAAGCCCGCGTCGCTCAGCGCGCTCAGCCACGAAAGCCCCGTCCGCTGATAGGGGCGCAGCTCGGCGCAGAGCCCGCGCGGCGGCTCAACCTGCGTCTTCTGCGCGTCTTCCAGCCGCCGCATCCACTCGCTGAGCGCCTTGGGTACATCCAGCGAAATGCCCTTGCGCTGGGCGAGCGCCTGCTCCAGATACATCGCCCGTTCCAGCGGCATTTCGCCACCGCGCTGGGCGTCCTCCACGCTCAAGCCGGCACTTTCCAGCACCTTTTCAAGCTGTGCCGCCTGATCGAGCGCTTCCTCCGAGAGGAAGGTGCCGTCCTTCAGCCGCACATACTTCCGCTTCTGGCGGTATGCGGCGTAGGCCGCGTCCAGATCCGCCTGCGTCAGCCCGCCCAGATCCGCATGAACGAGCAGCTTCGCGCCCTGCCGCTGCATGCCGAAGGTGATTGCGCGGGGCGCTTTCACGTTCATCCGCGCCAGTCGGTCGGAAACCATGACCTCGCCGACGGCATCCAATTCGCGCAGGCGCTCCGTCAGCAGCGCGTAGCGCGCGTCGTCGTCGCCGTCAAACGCATATTCCCCTTCGGTTCGCTGCTCGGGAAAGAGCGCCCGAACCCGCGTAAGCGCCTGATTTTCCCGGAACGCATCCCGCCGGATGTGCGGTGTATCCTCGCCGGGACGCACACGCTCCGCACCGTAATGCCACTCCGGGCGGCAGAGCAGCGCGTCCTTCTCGTCCGCATCCAGATAAAACCGGGCGGTCATCTCCATCGGCGTGTGGCGCAGCACGGTTTTGCGCCCCTGAATCACCTGCGCGCGGGAGGGCGCGATGACCTGCGCACAGATGGGCGCAATCTGCTTCTCCTCAAGGGGCAGGCCGTTCGGGCGCTCCGCCGCGGCGCGCAGAAGCGCCTCCACCCGGCGAAAATCCGCGCCGTATGCGCAGACCACGCCCGTCGGCAGAAACTCGTATGCGCCGGAAAGCCCCAGCGTCACGTCCGGCGTTTTGACGCGCAGCTTCGCGCCGCCGTCGCTCGTTTCCAGCGACACGGCGGGCGTGATTTCCCCTGTCCGCACCGGAACGCGAACCGGGTCTTCCCCATCCTTTTTCAGCTCCACCTCTCGCCCGAGCAGAACGCGCATCGCCTGATCCAGCAGCGAACCTTTCAGCGCAAAAGCCGGGACGTTTTGCCTTACCCGCTGCTCCGCGAGCAGCAGCACCAGATCGATCAGCGGAATATCCCGTTCGTCAAACATCTCGCGGTCGTGCGCAAACGCCAACCCCTTGCCGTAGGCATGATGCTGGCCGTCCAGCACGCGCTGCGCGAAATCCCACGGGTTGCGGACGATGTAGGCGCGCGCTCCTTCCCAGCCGACCCGAAACTCCAGCGCGGCGATTTCCATCCCCCTGCGCTCGATCACGGGATACAGGCGCACCCTCCGCCCTGCCGGCCGCGCGGCATACGTCCGAACCCTGTCGCTCAGATTCACCATCTGATCGACGAATGCCTCGTTCAGGCGCTTTTCCTCCGCCTTTCGCCTTTTTTCCTCCTCCTGACGCCTTTTTTCCTGCTCCTGCCGCCACTGCTTCTCCTGCCGTTCATGTTCCATCTCCATCACGTTTTGGATCATCAGCGCGACGACGTGCTTGCACGGCGCGTTCGTGCGCGCATGCGCCATGCAGGTGCATCCGCCCCGAATCTCCCCCTGATTCGTTTCCTCGTACCACGTCTCGTATACGCCGTAATTCCCGCGCACCCTCGCCGTATAGCGCCCTTCCGAGCCGAATTGCCTGTCAATGAACAAAATCCGCCCTTCGCGCACGTAGTCAATCGCCCGCTTTATCGTCGTCTGGTTGTGTACCATCCGATAAATGCCTTCCATGTCCAGCACAATCCATGCCCTCCGTCTTCCGTTTGCTCTATTATAGCATGCCTTCGCCGCTTTTTTGAGCCCGATTCCGCTTCTTTTTATTTCGCTATAACGCGACTTTATTAAAATTCACTTGACAAATGTTACAACTCGTAATAAAATAGTCACATACTTGAAATGAAAGGAGACGCATGCCTGTATGTCGATTCGTGCGTCTAACAAAAGATGGATTGCGGCGCTTTCCGCCGCTTTGATGGTATGCGTCTGTGCGAGCGCTTCTGCGCAGAACTACAGCCTCGGCGACGAGGCGGACGAGGTCGCGACGATCCAGACCGCGCTCAAGCAGCTCAAGCTTTACAGCGCGGGGATCACCGGCCACTACGGCGAAAAGACGGAAGCCGCCGTCAAGAAATTCCAGAAGAAATACGCATTTGAGGATAACGGCATTGTTGACGAGGACACCCGCGCGGCGCTTTACGAGGCCGCCGGGATCACCTACACCGCCTCCGGCAGCTCGTCCTCCTCGTCTTCTTCCGCGTCTTCGTCCTCTTCCTCCTCCGTGTCGGGCAGCGCCATTCTCCGCTACGGCACGCGCAGCGACGAGGTTCTCAAGCTTCAGCAGAATCTGACCAAGCTCGGGCTGTACACCGGCACGATCAGCGGCCACTACGGCAGCATCACCGAGGCTGCGGTTATGAACTTCCAGCGGAAGAACGGCCTCTCCGCCGACGGCATCGCGGGCGCGAAGACGCTGGCCAAGATCGAAGAAAAGGTGAACGGTTCTTCGTCCTCCTCTTCCTCCGGCAGTTCCTCGTCTTCTTCGGGCAATGCGGCCGCCAATTCTTCAAACGGCCTGCTCAAGTACGGCGTTCGTTCGGACGCTGTGCGCACCCTCCAGCAGAACCTCAAGACGCTGGGCTATTACGACGGCTCTGTGACCGGCAATTTCGGCCGCCTGACGAAGGAAGCCGTCTACAACTTCCAGAAGGCCAACGGCCTCTCCGCCGACGGCGTTGCGGGCGCGAAGACGCTCTCCTCCATCTCCGGCAAGCTCTCCGGAAACAGCAGCTCGGGCAATTCTTCCAGCTCCGGCAGCAGCAACAGCAATTCCAACAGCAGCGGTTCGAGCAGCTCCAATAACAGTTCGGACAGCTCCACCCTGCTGAACACGAGCGTCATGCTCCAGCAGGGTTCCTCCAGCAGCGAGGTGCTCAAGCTGCAAAACATGCTGGCTTCTCTGGGCTTCTACACCGGCAATAAGACCGGCAACTTCGGCGCGCTGACCGCCGACGCGGTGATGGCCTATCAGAAATCCAAGGGGCTGACGGCGGACGGTATCGCGGGCAAGAAGACGCTCGCCGCCATCAATGCGGATTATTCCGGCAAGGGCAGCACCAGCGCCGGTACGACCAACGGCACGACCGCCCCGAGCACGCAGACCGCCGGCAACGTCATCTATGAAAACTTCTACAACTGGCGGCGCAATTACGCCAACGGTGAATACTGCACGGTGTATGATTTCTCCACCGGCTACTCTTGGAAGCTGCGCATTATGACCAAGGACGCGCATATGGACGCCGAGCCTGCCACGGCGGAGGACACGGCCATCATGCTCAAGGCGTTCGGCGGCAAGACGACGTGGACGCCAAAGGCAGTCTGGGTCACCTTCTCGGATGGCAAGACCTACATCGGCTCGACCCACGACGTGCCGCACTCCCCGCAGCACCTCTCCAACAACAACTTCAACGGTCACCTGTGCGTCCACTTCCCGATTTCCATGGAGAAGGCGCAGAGCATCGGCCCGTATGCCACGAGCCATCAGGAGGCCATCAACGAAGGCTGGGCGGCCACGCAGAAGCTCAAATATTGACGGATTCGCCAAGCTCGACTGGAATCGCATCATCTGAGATTTCAGTTATTCGTCCATTTGCAGAAAAAGCCATTCTCTCCTTCGGGGGAAGAATGGCTTTTTTGATGCCTGAGCGATTGCCCGGCTTTCATCCGCCCGCGCATTTGCAGTTTAGCGCTCAACATGATATAATGAATCATCAAGAGAATCAGGAGGGCTTACCTATGGCCACGATGAAGGATATCGCCAACCTTGTCGGCGTCAGCCTGACGACGGTTTCCAATGTCGTTCACGGCAATTACGACCGCGTTTCCCCGCAGACGGTGCAGCGGATTCTCGACGCCATCGAGCAGCTCCATTATGTGCCCAATATGTCCGCGCGCGCGCTGGTGAGCCATTCCTCCCGCATCATCGCCTTTGTCGATACCCACAGCCCACAGGAGACCTACGCGGGCAACGGCTTTGCGGGCGTGCTGCTCTCGGGGCTGGAAGGGGTCGTCACCGACCACGGCTATTTCCTGATGATGCGGCGCGGCACGAACGAGGATGTTCTGCGGCTGATGCTCAACAACTGGAACCCGGACGGCGTGATCTTCAAGGATCGCGTGCCGCAGAGCCTCGTGGATTTCGTCAAAAAGCAGGGCAAGCCGTGCGTGACCATCAACACCTACCTCGACGACCCCGAGCTGATTCAGGTGCGCGCGGAGGATCGCCGGGGCGGCTATCTGGCGGCGCGGCACCTCATCGAGCTGGGGCATCGAAACATCCTCTTCATCGGCGCGGTGAACCGCGGCTTTATGAACAACGGCCAGCGCTACGCGGGCTACTGCGACGCGCTTGAGGAAGCCGGAATCACGCCGAGCCCGGAAAACCTGATTACGAATCTCTTTCCCTTCAAGGCCGAACGCGGCATTGCGCTGGGGCGGCAGTTGGCCGCTCAGCGGGCGATCACGGGCGTCTGCGTCAGCGGCGACCAGTATGCCGCCGCGGTCATCACGGGGCTGCGCGAGGGCGGCGCGCGCGTGCCGGAGGACATCTCCATCGTCGGGTTTGACGATGTGGATATCGCGCGGATGACCTTCCCGCCGCTGACCACCATCCATCAGGACGGCATCGGCAAAGGCCGCCGCGCGGCGGAAGCGATTTTCGCCATGATCGACGGCGAGCATCCCGATCCGAAGGATTTCAACCTGCCGGTGAAATTGATCGTCCGCGGCTCAACCGGCCCCGCTCGTATAAGCTAAACCGTATTCCCCTAAGCCCAGCGGAGCGCCGTTCCCCAATCAAAAAACACGAATCACGGCAACAGCCGAAATTCGTGTTTTTTATCGCCCTTAATCCTTAATCCTGCACAAGGCTCCCCGCCGCCTCGGCCTCCTCCAGCTCGTGCATATACTTGTATACCGTATAGCGCGAAACATTCAGCCGCTCGGCGACAATCGCCACGGACTTTTGATAGGTGAACGCGCGGCGCTTGTAGAGCATGCGGATGATGCGCATGCGGTCGGTCTTTTTCATCGCTTCCGGCTCCTTGCCGACCGCGCTGATGCACTCGCGCAGCAGCTCCTCGAGCTGGCTTCTGGCATCCTGCATGAGCGTCTGCTGCAAATCGCCGCTGGTGGCGGTCAGCTCGCTGAGCATCTGCCCGGCGCGCACCATGTTCGTGATATCCAGATTGATGCCCAGCGCGAAGTGATAATCCTCGCCGACGATGTTGAACGTCGAGCTTTTGAGCGTCCGCCCGTCGCGGGAGAGCACCATCTGGTTGATGTAATCTTTGTTCTGGTAGATGCTCTCGTCGTAATCGCCGATGTCGCCGAAGATGTCCGCCGTCGAGCCGACCTCGCGCCCCGTCACCGTGCCGTTGAAAATCGCCAGAATCGGATGTCCCGGTCTCGTCATGTCGTGCACGATGGTTTCGCAGTTCGGCCCGAACATCACGGAGATGCCGCGCGCCTCGTTCTTCAGAAAATTGAGCATTTCGTCCCGGTTCATTGAAAAGTCCTCCGTCCAGCCCTTTCGGGTTTTCATTTTGTTTGCTTTTTTATGTTGATAACAAACGTTCCGGCAGACCTTCTCTTTGCCGGGAAAAGTGACATTCTGTTGCCTTTGGTCTATTATATCACATTTTCTTCCCGTTGGGTATGCCTTAGCGTCAAAATCAGCGCGGCAAACATCATCAGCGCGCAGAAAGACAGCGGGAGCGCCGTCTCCCAATAGCTGCCCAGCGACGCCAGCGCAACCAGCGCGCAGATCGGCGCGGCCTTTTTGTCCTTCGCCGCCAGCACGGCGCTCAGGATATCCGCCAGATAGAAATACCGCTCGTGCATCCGCGGCAGGAAAAACACAATCGCCAGCGGCAGCAGCAGCGCCAGACGCAGATACCCTTCCCGCGTCAGCTTTCCCGCCTGCTTCACGCCGCAGGCAACCAGCAGCGCGCACGCGCCAAACGCCAGCGCCATGCCGAAATTGCCGTAGGCGTATACGTCCAGCCCGGTCGTGTTCATCAGCGCGAAGAAGCTGGGCGCGTTATAGGTCAGGCCGGTATACAACCCCGTCTGCGCGGTGTAAATGGAAAGCAGCGCGCCGATAGATTTTCCGCCCAGCAGCGCGGGCAGCGCCGTCGCCGCCAGCGCCGCCAGAAAGACCAGCGCATCCGACAGCCGCAGCTTTCGATCTGCCCAGAGCACCGCGACCATCGGCAGCAGGAACACGGCTTGCAGCTTGAACGCCAGCGACAGCGCAAAACACGCCGCCGCGCCCGCGGGCTTCCGCTCCAGCGCGAGCGCCAGCCCCCAGAGCGCGCAGGCCGCGTACAGGCTGTCGCACTGGGCGAACATGCCGCCGTTGAGCGCGACGGTCGGCAGCAGCAGCGCCAGCCCGAAGGCGGCGGCGCTCTTTTTGCCGTCCTTCTGCGCCAGCGTCGCCGCCGCCCCCGCCAGAAACGCATCCCCGATGAAGGAAACCGCCTTCACCGCGTAGAGCGACGGAACGGGCAGCCGCGTGATGACGAACAGGATGTATTGATACAGCACGTTGTATTCGCCGATGTTCTGGCGCATCCCCTCGGCGAACGAACCGCCCGCCAGTTTTTGCAGCCAATCGGCCAGATAAATCTCGTAATCGCCGGAGGAGCGCTCCAAAAAGCTGACCCGCGCCAGCATGGACGCCGCGCAGAGCGCGCCCAGCAGCAGCGCGCCCAGCGCCCCCTGCTCGTGCTCGCGCGCAATCCGCATCGCGAAGACGAGCATCGCCGCCAGCGGCAGGCACATCATAACCGCCGTCGCCGCATGATGCCCCAGCGCAAGCGAGCGCGTCATCATCACGCCCGCAAAGCCCAGCAGCACCAGCGCGGCGCAGGCGATTCTCGCCGCGCGGCCGCAGGGCTGCGCGAGCAGACGGCGCAGGCGCTCATCCAGCGCGTCAAGCGTCGCTTTCACCGATCTGCGCCCCCTTGATGCCCAATTTGCCCATCAGTTCCAGCGCCAGCGCCGCCGCGCAGGCAATCGCCAGCAGGCTCAGCACGTTCATCGGGATGACCGTGAACGAGAAAATCGCCTCCATGTAGCTGCACAGCGAAATCAATTCCAGCACAATGGTAATCGCCAGCCGCCGCGTGCCGTTCACGCAGGCAAAGGCCAGCATGCCCGCCAGATACAGGCAGCGCGCGTTCATCTGCGGCAGAATCAGCGGCAGACCGGCCGCCAGCAGCAGCGCCGCCAGCAGCAGCGTGTCCGCATCCGGTTCCCGGCGCGCGTGGATCAGCGCAAAGGCGACCAGCAGCGCCGAGGCGAAGGCCAGATACATGCCCATGCCGCTGAACTCGCGCACGGAGGCGACCGTCATCAGGCTGTAAACCCCCGGCGCGTGATCCGCCAGACCCGCACCCTCGTAGGAAATCGCCTCGATCTGCTGGGCATAGCGGCCGAATACCGCCGTCAGCCCCTGCCCGTCGAGCAGAAACGCCGCCTGCGCCAGCACAAACGCCGCAAGACCCGCCAGCAGATGGCGGATGGAAACCCTGCCCTTCATAAAGAACACGAGCAGCAGCGGGAACAGGAGGCCCGCCTGCAGCTTCGTCGCCGCCGCCAGCCCCCAGAGGATGCAGCCCCAGACCGGGTGATCCTTCAGCAGCAGCGCCAGCCCCCAAAGCGCCAGCGCAGCGAACATCGCGTCGCACTGCGCCCAGCAGTCGGCGCTCAGCAGCATCGTCGGCGCGAGCACGCAGGCCAGCATCGCGCCCACCGCCGCGCCCGGCTTAGCGCCGCGCGTCAGCGCCAGCTTCAAAACCGCCAGCGCCGCCGCCGTCTGGCAAGCCATGTCAAACAGCTTGACGGCATACATCTGCGGGAAGGCTTCCAGCCGGGAAATCAGCGCCATCACGATCAGATAGCCGCCCGACCACGCGCCGTCCTCCCACGCCATCGCCGTGCCGAGGTCGTAATTCCACATGCCCTCCAGCATCGGCGCGAGCACCTTGCTCATGCGCCCCGGCTTGATATCCAGCATCGCCAGATGCGCCGCCACCGCCAGCATGGCCAGCAGCGCCGCGCACAGCAGCACGATCACCGGCTCCTCCCGGAGCGCGCGCCACGCGCTGGCCAGCAGCAGCGCCGCGCAGCCCGCGCCGACCAGCGCGATCACCGCCGCGCCCTCCATCGCGGCGCAGAGCTTGAGCGCCAGCGCGAAAAACGCGAGCGTCAGCGCCGCGCCCAGCGCCAGCCTTTGGGTTCCCCGAACCCGTGCCTCCATCCCCGCGCGAAGCGGGTCCCGCATCCATGCCCTGTTCATCACGCCTTCACCTCCGTCAGCACGGCTTCCGTCTTCTCCTCGTGCAGGCTCTTATACAGCGCCGCCGCCGTCAGCGCGACCGCCGCGCCCTGAAAGAGCGTCGCCCATTTGAGATCAAAAATCGCGTCGCCCGGCAGCCCGCCCGTATAGCAGATATACGAGGCCAGCCCGAACAGCAGCGGCAGCGCCATCCGCTTCGGGCGATACGCCGCGATCACCAGCGCGAGCACGTCCGCGCCGAAGGTATAGCGCTCGTGCATCTTCGGCAGGAAGAACGGCACGCCGCCCAGCACCAGCAGGCAGGCCAGCAGCGTCCCCTCCCGCGTGATGTGCGTCCGATTCAGGCAAAGCATCAGGCAGACGACGACCATCATCGCCAGCCCCAGCGCCATTGCCATGTTGCCGAAGAAATCGTACAGCATGCCGTTGTCCATCGTCGAGGGCAGCAGGTTATACAGCGACGGGCCGTTGATGGAAATGCCGTTGTAGCCGCCCGCCTGCGCCAGATAGACGGTCAGCACGTGGTGCAGCGACTTGCCGCCCCAGAACGCGGGGATCATCATCGCCATATACGCCGCCGGGATCAGCACCAGATGGCGCAGCTTGATGTCCTTGCGCAGCCACAGCGGCAGCAGCGTCGGCAGGAAGAACACCGTTTGCAGCTTAAAGGAGAGCGCCACGCCGAAAAGCGTCATGCTCCATGCGCTGCGCTTTTGCAGCGCGTGATACAGCGCCAGCAGGCACAGCGACGTATAGATCACGTCGCACTGCCCCCAATACGCGCCGTTGAAAACGACGGTCGGCAGCATCAGCGTCAGGCAGAAGAGAACGGCGCGCCCCGCGTCCCCCCGAACCTTCAGCCCCGCCAGCTTGGCGACGGCGTAGGCCATCAGCGCCTCGAACGCCAGCGATACAATCTTGACCAGATACTGCCACGGATAATTCTTGACTCTGGAAATCAGCAGCAGCAGGTACAGATACGGCGGCGTGTAATCGCTGCCGATGTACGAGCCGAGCCCTTCCCTGATGCCCATCTGGGAGTAGCTGTAGATCCAGCCGCTCAGGAAGATGTCGTAATCGTCGCTCACATAGTCAAACAGCGAAACCTTCGCCAGCAGAATCGCGCCGATCACCACGCAGAACAGCGCCTGCGCGCCGAAATTCAGCCTTCTGCCGATGTGCAGCGCCACCGCTGCCGTGAGCGCATAGAGCGCGGCCAGCACGACGGTCGTAAACCGAATCAATTCCTCCGCGCGGAAGCCGGTGAATTCGTCGATCTTGGCGTAGCGCGCGTGGTAAGCGAAAACCGCGAACACCGCCGTCGCGAGCAGCACCAGCGCGCAGCGCGCCCACGCGGGCACGCGCCGCCCCAGCAAACCGCGCAGCGCGTCGTCTGCAAAGTTCTTGTTCATAGCTTATTCCTTCCTTCGGGCGAAGCGCCCGCGTTGGTTTCCATCGTCTTATTATACTGAAAAAAAGCGGTTCTGTACAGCGAAAAACCACCCAACGCGGCATTTTCCTCCCGCGCGGCGCATACCATGGATTTGGAGCGCCGTTTTTTCCTTCGCTCACATTTTTGTTCGTCTCCCGCCGTATTCCGGCAACAACCGGCGCATATACTGTCCTTATCGCGCGGGCGCGCCCCGCCCATTTGATTCGTTTCGAGGTGATTTTTCTTGCAGCAGCGTTCAGCTCTACAACAGATGCGCGCGCCGAAGGAGGCCGCTTTTGATTTTTCGTTTTACGCGCCCTATAAAGCCGCGGTGGAGACCGCGTTTCTCTCGCTCTGCGCGGCGCGGATGCAGCTTGAGGAGGAACACACGCCCTTCGCCGTCCGCTCGATGACGTTCCGGCTCAAATCGCCCGCGTCCATCCGCGAAAAGCTGCTCCGCCGCGGCCTGCCGCAAAACGCGCAGGGCGCGGCCAGCCTGCACGACGTCGCCGGTCTGCGTGTCGTGCTCTCCAGCGTGGAGGCTGTGTATCATTTTGCGGATATCCTGCGCGCATCGACCGCATGGCAGTTTGTCTGCGCGCGGGATTACATCGCCGCGCCGAAGAAGAGCGGCTATCGCGGCCTGCATCTGGTGATGCTCGTGCCCGTCTGCTTAAACGGCCAGAACGCCTCCGTTCCGGTCGAGATTCAGCTAAGAACGCCCGCGATGGATATGTGGGCCTGCGTCGAACACGATCTATGCTATAAGCCTGTGAAAGAGGCATAAAAAGAAGCTGTCATGCTTAAAACCAAACATTTCAGGAAACAAACGCTAAGCATTTTTGGATATGGGGCTTTGCCCCATCGCCCCACCAAAGGGCTTTCCGTTTTCGATTGTTTGTTTCTGCCACTGGCAGCAACAACCGAAAACCTCTTTGGAAACCTTCGGGCGAAAATACATAGGTTTATTCTTGAAATATCAGATTTATGAGCTTGACAGCCTCTTTCTTATCTGACAATGAAAAAGTATCCGGCCAGCGCCAAAATCGCCAGCATGACGAGGCAGACCGGCACAATGGTCATCAGGGCGGCGATCAGCATCGCCAGCCCGTCTCCCCTTTCCATCTCGTCGCAGGGTGCGCGGTCATCCGGCCGCCCGCCCATTCTTTCCTTTTGCAGCTTGCGGAAGCGGTCGTACCGCCCCTTAAACGGCATCCCCATGGCTTATTCCTTCTCGGAAAGCGGATGGTGGCAGGCGACGAAGTGACCCGGCGCCATTTCCTTCCACTCCGGCACGGCATGCTTGCAGATTTCCGTGCAGTGCGCGCAGCGCGTGTGGAATTTGCAGCCCTGCGGCGGGTTGACCGGGCTGGGAATGTCGCCTTCCAGAATCCGCAGCTCGCGGTTCTCCTCCACGTCCGTGGTCGGAATCGCGGCCATCAGCGCCTCGGTGTACGGGTGCAGCGGATGGTCAAACAGCTCCTGCGTGTTCGCCAGCTCGACCATGTTGCCCAGATACATCACGCCGATGCGATCAGAGATGTATTTGACGACGGAAAGGTCGTGCGTGATGAACAGGTAGGTCAGGTTGCTCTGTTCCTTCAAATCGGCCAGAAGGTTGATGATCTGACTCTGGATGGACACGTCCAGCGCGGAAACCGCCTCGTCGCAAACGACGAACTTCGGCTTCACCGCCAGGCTGCGGGCAATGCCGATGCGCTGGCGCTGGCCACCGGAGAACTGATGCGGGAAGCGATGCAGGAAATAGCTCGCCAAGCCCGCGTCTTCCATCGTCTTGATGATGTATTCCTGCATGCGCTCGTCGTTCTTCTTGAAGAAGCCGTGCGCCAGCAGACCCTCGCCGATGATGTTGCCCACCGTCATGCGCGGGTTCAGGCTGGAATACGGATCCTGGAAGATGAGCTGCAGGTCGCGGCGGAGCTGGCGGATCTCGTCGTATTCAAGGCGCGCAAGGTCGATGCCCTCGTCGCGAAGCGCCTCGTAGCGCGCAAATTCCGCGTTGTCCGCGTACTGCGCCCGCTGGGCGTCGAGCTGATGGCGGACGTCGCCGATCCGGCGCGCAAGCTCGGCAAGCTTTTCGTCGATCTTCGCGAGGCTGGCGCGCAGCTTGGCCTCCTTGCTCTTGAGGCCGCTCGTGTTCTTGCCGTTCTCCTCGGCCTTCTTGATGTCAAAGAGCAGGTCGTCCAGATCGAGCTGCACCGCGCCGCGGCGGTTCATCTCCTTCACGCGCTCCTTGGAAATGCGGTATTCCTCCAGGAACAGCTTCTGCACCGCCTGAATGTCCTTCACGCAGACAAAGCCGCCGATCAGGTTCGCCATATCCAGCAGCGCGTCGTTCTCGTCCTTGACCGCCTTATCCAGCTCGTTGTGCTTCTTGTACTTCGTCTCGCCGTCCGGCAGCGCGTCGTATTCCTTCTGCACATTGGCCAGATGCTTTTTCAGCTCGTGCCACTTTTCGCGGCGCTTTTCGAGCGTTTGCAGCGTCTTTTTGACGTAAACCGGCGCGAGATCGTCCAGCGTGCGGCCGTAGTACATCGTCCGGCCGTCCGTCTGGCGGTAGAGCTGGAGCAGCGTGCGGCCCAGCGTGGACTTGCCGCAGCCGCTCTCGCCGACCAGACCGAAGGTCTCGCCCTCGTAGATATCCAGCGTAATGCCGTCGTTGGCCTTGACATAAAGGCCCTTCTTCTTCAGCGGGAAGTATTGCTTGAGGTTGCTGACGCGAAGCAGCACCTTCTTCCCCTCGTTATTTGAGGTTTGCACGGCGCTCCTCCTTTCTGGGGTAGAAGCAGCGCACCTGCTGCTCCTCCGTCACGTTCACCAGCTCCGGCTCTTCCTCGAGGCAGCGCTGCTGGCAGTATTTGCAGCGGGGCGCGAATTTGCAGCCCTTCGGCAGGTTGAGCGGGTGCGGCACCGAGCCGGGGATGGATTCAAGCCGCACACCGGCGGGCGTATCCAGCCTCGGGATGGAGACCATCAGCCCCTCGGTATACGGATGGGAAAACTCGCAATCGGTGAAGAGCGTCTTCGCCGGAGCCATTTCCACCACCTGACCGCAGTACATAACGGCCACGTCGTCCGCCATCTGCGCGATAACGCCGAGGTCGTGGGTGATGAAGAGGATGGACGTGCCGTGCTCGCGCTTCAGGTCGTTCATCAGCTTCAAAATCTGTGCCTGAATCGTCACGTCCAGCGCCGTGGTCGGCTCGTCGGCGATCAGCAGCTTCGGCTTGCAGGCCAGCGCCATGGCGATCATCACGCGCTGACGCATGCCGCCGGAGAGCTGGTGCGGGTATTGCTTGGCCACGACTTCCGGGTTCGGAATCTTGACGTCGGCCAGCATTTCGACAACCTTCTTGCGCGCCTCTTCCTTGCTCAGCCCCTGATGGATGATGAACGGCTCGGAAACCTGACGCTCGATGGTGAACACCGGGTTGAGGCTGGTCATCGGCTCCTGGAAGATGACGGAAATCGCGTTGCCGCGGATTTTCTGCATTTCGGAAAGGGGCATCTTCGTCAGATCCTTTCCGTCGAACATGATGCTGCCCCCGGCGATATAGCCGTTGCCATCCAGAAGCTGGAGCATGCTCATCGCGGAGACGCTCTTGCCCGAGCCGGATTCGCCGACCACGCCGAGCGTCCTGCCCGCTTCCACCTTGTAGGATACGCCGTTCACCGCCTTGACGACGCCGCGCTTGGTGGTGAAGAATGTTTTCAGATCGTGCATTTCAAGCAGTGCCATAAATTCTTCCCCTCCTTCTTATCGTTCGAGCGCCT
>ERZ827108.1053-NODE-1053-length-40035-cov-11.000125_pt1 | contig 40035 bp, 48 predicted proteins | sample MGYA00519921_ERZ827108 | MGnify/ENA primary metagenome ERZ827108 (study PRJEB31778, sample SAMEA3449258) | human gut metagenome | biome: human gut; feature: human-associated habitat; material: faeces | place: United Kingdom | collected 2010/2012 ...
TGCTTCGATTGGTGTTTTTTATCAACATTGATGTATTAATTTTCTAATGTATTATGGTAATTAAATCAACAATTCCAGTTGGATATACGGAGAGTGTTAGAAAGAAATTTAATACTAAAAATATTATTTTTAGTCCTGAATTTTTAAGAGAGTCTAAGGCTTTATATGATAACTTGTATCCTTCTAGAATTATTGTTAGTACGGATGAGAATGATGAAAAATTAGTTAAAGCTAGTCATACTTTTGCTGCTTTACTTCAAGAAGGGGCTATTAAAGAAAATATTGATACTTTGTTTATGGGCTTTACTGAAGCAGAGGCTGTTAAGTTATTCGCAAATACGTATTTAGCACTTCGTGTATCTTACTTTAATGAACTAGATACATATGCTGAAATGAAAGGATTAAATACTCAAGATATTATTAATGGTGTATGTTTAGATCCTAGAATTGGTTCTCACTACAATAACCCTTCATTTGGATATGGTGGTTATTGTTTACCTAAAGATACAAAACAATTATTGGCTAACTATCAGGATGTGCCTGAAAACTTGATTGAAGCTATTGTTGAATCAAACCGTACTCGTAAAGACTTTATTGCGGATCGTGTATTAGAGATTGCGGGTGCCTATGAAGCAAATGATTCTTGGGATGAATCAAAAGAACATGATGTTGTTGTTGGTGTTTATCGTTTGACTATGAAATCAAATAGTGATAACTTTAGGCAAAGTTCTATTCAGGGCGTTATGAAGCGTATTAAGGCTAAGGGTGCTAAAGTTATTATTTATGAACCTACTTTAAAGGATGGAGAAACTTTCTTTGGTAGTAAGGTAGTAAATGATTTAAAAGAATTCAAGTCTTTGAGTCAAGCAATTATCGCCAATCGTTATGATAGTTGTTTAGATGATGTACAGGATAAAGTATATACTCGTGATTTGTTTAGAAGAGATTAACTTATGTTAAATAAAAGCTAAAAAATTGAATTTTTTTAGCTTTTTTTCTTGTGAATTAATGAAACTCATTTTTAATTATGTTATATTTAATGAGTATGTCTTATGAATGAAAAGGGAGGGCTTTTATGGCAAAGAGTAGATTAGATCGTATGCCTAGTAATGATCTAAATGAAATGGAAGAGATTGATTTATTAGAATTATTTCGTGCTGTTTTGAAATATATTAAATTGATTATCGTATTATGTATATTGTTTGGAGTCGGTGGTTTCTTTGGAACTAAGTTATTGATTGCTCCAACATATACGGCTAGTACATCGATTTATTTAACACCTCAGATTAGTGAGAGTGGGTCTTTGGATTATAATTCACAGATGGCGAATAGTAAGTTGGTTACGAATGCTGTTAATTTATTAACGCAGAATAACATTATGTCTGAGGTAGCTAAAGATGTTGGATTAGAAAGTGCTGATAGTGTTAAAAAGCTTGTTAGTGTTAGTAATGAATCAAATACAGAAATTATTACCGTTACTGCTACAACTACAGATCCTAAGTTATCTAAGAATATCGCAAATGATACGGTAAGTACTTTTACGAAGACAATGCAGAAGAATTTGAATGTTCGAAATATCGAGGTTGTAGATAAGGCTAAATTGTCTTATGTACCTAGTGGACCTAATATTAAGAAAAACACTATGTTGGCTACTTTAGTTGGTGGTGTGATTGGTGTTGGTTATGCGGTATTAAGATTCTTGTTTGATAATCGTTTGCGTACGAAAGAAGAGGCAGAAAAATATTTGGGTATTCCTGTTTTCTGCGAGATTCCTGAATTATAATGGCTAAGTTTATAGATATTCACTCACATATCGCTTGGGGTATTGATGATGGTATGCCATCTATTGAGGATGCTCAAAGTGCGTTAGAATCTGCTAAGGCTGATGGTTTTGTAGGAATATGTAGTACACCACACTTTATACCTGGACAATTAGATGTTTCTATTTATAATGAGATTGTTTCTCGTCAAATGGAATTGAAAGAAATGAGTCCGATTCCTATTTATTGTGGTGGAGAAGTCATGATGAATAGTGAGTTTATTGATGGGTTAGATTTAGATTTATATCCTACACTAAATGGATCTAGATATATGCTTGTGGAATATAATGTTCTTCGTGACATTCATTCCATTGATTATAGAGATGATTGTTTGTATGAATTGAAGGTAAAGGGATTTGTTCCTGTGATTGCGCATATCGAGCGTTATTTTCATTCAGGACTTGATTATTCAATTATTGATAATTGGATTGATATGGGTTGTGTATTACAGATCAATCGTACGTCTATTTTAGGAATGCATGGTAAGACGATTCAATCGAATGCTTTATCTTTATTGGATGATGGATATTGTGATGTGATTGGTACGGATACGCATAGAGCTAGTGGGCATCGTATTTCTAAATTGAGTGATGCGTATTCTGTAGTAAGTAAACGTATTGGTAGTGAGAATGCGGATATATTATTTTTTGAGAATCCTAAGCGTATCTTGAGTGATATGGATATATTAAATATTGAGGTTGTAAAGAAAAAGAAGCGTTTTAGTTTCTTTAGGAGATAGAAATGGCAAAGAAAAAGAGAAATCAGTTTGATGTAGATGAGATTTATCGTGGGTTGCGTACAAATATTGAGTTTAGTCAAATGGATGAGGCTATGCAAGTTATTACATGTGTAAGTACTGTTCCAAATGAAGGAAAGAGTACAATTGCTTGTAACTTGGCTCGTATTATGGCAGCGAAATATAAAAATGTATTATTAATTGATTGTGATTTAAGAAATGCATCGGTTCATAAAACGTTACATATTTCAAATCGTTCTGGACTTACAAATATTATTTCTGAATTTCAAGAAGGACTTAGTATTAATTCGTATGAGGGTGTTCAACAAGTGCAATATGATGGTGGACAAACATTGACTGTGATTACGGCAGGTCATAGAGTACCAAATCCTAGTGAAGTATTAGGTTCTAAAAGACTGGGACGCTTTTTAGAACAAGCTCGTAAAGAATTTGGATATATTATTATAGACTCACCACCAATGGCAATTGCTAGTGATACGATTCCATTGAGTAATGTGAGTGATGGCGTATTATATGTAGTGGATGCGAAATCTTCAGATAAACGTAGAGTTAAAACGGCTATCAATGACTTAAAACGTAATGGTGGACACGTAATTGGTGTTGTATTAAACAAAGTGGATATGAGTGATGAAAACCGTTATGGTTACGGATATGGATATGGTTATGGAGGAGACGATGATGGTAAAAAGAAATAGTTTAATATTCCTTACAGCTTTTGGTCTACTTCTAACAGGCTGTAGTAAATCTGGCTTAGAAATCACAAAAGATGATATTCTAGAAGTAGCTAGAGATGATGCGAATGCCACAAAAAGTGAATGTGAAAATGTATCAATTAAAGAACAAAAAGGTTCATATATTGTTTCATTTAATACCAATGGTGGTTCTTATGAATATAAGATTGGTAAAGATGGTATTATAAAAGAACGTAGTTTTAAACGAACTGAAAAAGAAGAGAAGACCGAGACAGAGCAAAAAGTTGAAGAACCAGTTAAGGAAGAAAAATCAACAACGACAAAGAAAGAAGAAACATCCAATAAGAAGGATGAGTCATCTTCTACTTCATTTGATGATTCTCAACGACAGGCTATTAATTCTGCCTTGGCTAATTCTGGTTTAGAACAAGATGATGTAAGTAATATTACTTGTTCTTTAGATTCAAATACAAACCAATATACAGTCACATTTGTATTAAATGATGTTACTACTACAGCAGTTGTGGACGCAGCTACATTTACTGTAATATCTACAATTTTAGGATAATCAATATACCTTCCATTTTGGAAGGTATTTTTTTTTAGTGTATGGTATTATATTACATATGGAGAAAAATTTACTTATGATTCGTTTAGAAACACATTGCCATACAAGATATTCAAAAGACAGTCTACTTCTACATTCTTTGTTGTATATAAAGTGTCGTTTGTGTCATATTGATGCAATTGCGATTTGTGAACATAATAATATCTTGGGAGCATTAAAGTTTAAAGAATATTGTTCAAAAAGAAAGAATAAGGTCTTTGTGATTGTTGGTGAAGAAATTATGACTTCATCAGGAGAAATTATTGGACTTTATTTAAATGAAGAAATACCGGCTGGATTATCTTGTGATGAAACAATAGATCGTATTATAAGTCAGGGTGGTGTAGTCTATGTACCACATCCTTATGATGAGATGAGGTCTAAAACTGTATTGTGTGAGGATTGTATTTCTAGTAATTCTTATCGTATTGATTGTATGGAATGTTATAATGGTAGAAATGTGGATGAAAATTATGGTATTCAACAAACCAGGATTGCCAATAAGTATGGCTTAGTCAAAGTCGTAGGTTCAGATGCGCATACTTTAATGGAAATTGGAAGAAATTATATGGAAGTTAAGAGCGTACCATTGAATAGTTCTGAATTTAGGGATGTTATTAAAAGTTGTACTTTCCATACCAAGCCATGTATAAAGTTGGCTCATAAGGTGACTAAGGTAGCTAAATTAATGAAAATGATTGTAAAGGGGAACTTCAATGAAATATACAGAGTTATCAATAGAAAAATTAAAAAGTGAATGTAAGAATTGGGCTAGAGAATTAAAGAAAACATATTGTCCAGATTTAGTAATTTATGTAGCTAGAGCAGGGTATTTGATTGGTAAAGAGATGAGTGAAGTCTTTGAAGTGCCAATGGTAGGAATTAGTGCAACGCGTGAGGGAAATAAGTTAAAGGAGATTGTGGGTCCTATTATTTCTTTAATGCCAAATTTTGTACGTAATTTCTTGATAAGTATGGAACTAAAATCAAATACGCATGATAAGAATACGGAAAGAAAGATTCATTTTCATGAAAGCTTAGAAAAGTTAAAGGGACAATCTTTTGATCGTATTTTAGTTGTGGATGATTCTGTCGATACAGGGCATTCCATGAAACAAGTGGTGGATGCGATTCAAAATGAGTTTAAAAATGCAGAAATAAAGATTGCAGGATTGAATGTATGGGATAAGAGTAAAAATATTATTCATACAGATTTTGCGCTTTATGAAAATACAGTGATCAAGGCACCTATGTCTAAGGATTCAAGTGAATATAAGGAGTTTGTGCGTATTTATAATACTGAAACTAAAGAAGGAACTTTATAGTATCAATTTTATGAAGGAACTACGACAATTACAGAAACACAACCACAAAGGGCGTGTTTGAATCTTTACGGATCGAAATGCCTATACATCTATTACATGCTTACGGTTGAACAGATGAAGGAAAAAATATAATGTTACTTATTACAATTTGGATATGATTATCTTTCTTGTATACCGTATTAAATCAGTGATTGCAACAAGATTCAGGCAGTGGGTCGATTTTACTAAGCCAGAGGACGAAGAAACATTCAGAATGCAAAATGAAATGATGTATAAGAAAATGGAACAGGAAGAAATACCGTTTATAAGTTGGACGATAAGTGTGTCTTGTAAAAAAATAGCTGGAAGCATAGACGTTCTTGAGCAAAGCGTTAAAAGAAAACCTTATTATGGGATGGTGATAAAATATCTTATCAATTCTATAAACAAGTCGATCGCAATTGACGACTAATTTGGTGTGTATCTAGCGGTGATATTGGTGTAACATAACCTTCTTAATACTATGGTTTGATAGTAGTGAAAGGAGGTATTTTTTGTATGCAGAAAAGAACTACAATTTAAAATGTGATTCGATATTACAAATAAGTTAAACATAAACAATATTTGAGTAAGTGTTAAACTTCTGATATAAGATATAGTAAAAGCCTTGACAACTATCAATTGATAGTGCATACTGTCAATAAGGAAAGAAAGGAGGAGTGGCTACGAATAAAAATTCAAGAATTGACTCCAAAGAATTCGTAGAGAAGTTTCTTGGTGAGTTAAAGGCGATATTAGAATCAGATACATTTGTGATTGAAAGAGATTTGGATATTCTTCCTAAAAAGAGAAATGAAAGTGCAACAGATCCTTATACAACAATAAATACAATGGCAGATTTAGAGTTTGATGCGAATGATGTGTGTGAAGAACTTAAAGCAATCACGGTAGAAGATTATGCTGAGACGATGTTAGATGACAGAAATGTGACTGCTCCACCTTTCTTTGTGTTCTATAGGAATATTCAGACTAGGTATGTATATATTAAGGTAAAAATTAGGGATAGGGCGACTGGAAAAGTATTTTGTGTTTCTTTCCATTTTGCCCGTTATCCTAAACCTAGCCCATTGCCATATGAGGGTTAAATTTTTGTGAGAGGAGGATACCAAAATGAAGGACAATTATTTGATTGAGAAAGTTGAAAGATATTGCCCTCTTTGCGACAAAGTTCACTTTGTAGAAAAAAGAAAGAGAATTGGCGAAATGCTGATTAAAAATGAGGTTACCTCTTATGAGGAGGTTTACTTCTTTTGCACAGAGAGTGTTGATTATGAAGAAGATGAGTTTGTATCTGCAGATTTAATGAATCAGAATCTTCAGAGTGCAAGAAATGCATACCGAAAAAAACATGGTTTGCTTACGTCTTATGAGATTGCAGAAATTCGAGGATTATATGGAATGAGCCAGGCAGATTTAGCCGTTTTACTAGGATGGGGAGAAGTAACCATCACAAGATATGAAACAAAATCGATTCAGGATGAGACCTATGATCAGCTGATTCGTGTGGTAAAGGATGATCCGTATTATGCACTTGAGAGATTGAAAAAACAGCGTGAAAAGTTCTCAAAGGAAAAGTACGAGATATTGCGAAGTGCAATCCAGCATAGAATAGAGACAATCGGTATTGAACAGTTAAACAGAAAAACCATTGAAAATCGCTATGCACAATTCGATGGGCCTTGTGAGTTTAATGGATATCAGGTATTGGATTTAAATAAACTTGGAGCAACAATGGCATTTTTTGCACAGTATTGTAAAAATTTATATAAAGTAAAATTGATGAAGATGCTTTGGTATGCAGACGCATTGGCTTATAAACAAAGAGGTCGAGCAATAACCGGATTGGTTTATCAGCATCAAAAATATGGGGCATTGCCTATTGCAAACTCAGAAATTATTTATCTTCCACAATTGACAGTAGAAGAAATTGAGAGAGAGGAAATGGTAAGTTATCATATTCAAGCGAAATTAGGAGTGTCTTTAGATGCTTTGACTCCAGAAGAAATAGATATTATCTATAAGGTGGCTAATAAGTTTAAGAATTCTACAACAAATGACATCGTTGAGTATATGCACGCAGAAGATGCTTATCAGGAAACACTAATGCAGCAAATTATACCATTTTCATTATGTACCACATTGAAAGAATTCTAAAAGGCGGTTTTAAATACTTAGCATGGTATCAAGTTTAATATCTGAGATATAGGAAAGGTATTACCAGACGAGCTGATTGACACTCTTCAAAATGTACAGATAGTAGCATTGGATGAAAAAAACTCATGCACAGGCAATAGTAGTAACCGCAGCGTTTGCAGCGACAGGTGAAGGGGCTGTACCTATTCCGTTTTCTGACTGTGCACTTTTGTTTCCAATTCAGCTCACGATGATAGTGTCGATTACGATAATATTTGGATTTGATGTTAACAAGAGTATTATTAGTGCACTATTATCATCAACAATAGGAATTATGAAACTTGTTTTTAAAGGTGATATAAGCTGAATGATCTCGGAATAAAAAAAGGGTAAGGAAACAATGAATACGCTTTTTGCGGATGTGATTCAAAATGAGTTCAAAAATGCAGAAATTAAAATTGCAGGATTAAATATATGGGATAAGAGTAAAAATATTATTCATACGGATTTTGCGCTTTATGAAAATACAGTAATCAAAGCACCTATGTCCAAGGATTCAAGTGAATACAAGGAATTTGTGCGTATTTATAATAGGGAGACGAAGGAGGGCACGTTGTAGTATCTATGTCAAAAGAAATGAAAGTTGTTGTTTATCGAAATTCAGAAACTGAAAATGGAGTCGAATATTCGCTGATTTATGATGGTATTGCATCAATTACTGATACGACAACTGCAAGGGATGTATTTGATCCTTTAGGTATTGAGGTACCTTTACACGTACATTTATGTTTTAAAAATGATCAATTTAATGGGTGAGTATTCCACGCATTCAGAGCCACACCGTCCAGCACTGAGAGCCACCCATTCCATTATTTAGAGCCACCCAATCCATTAATCAGAGTCGCTTATACACCTTCAGTTGTCAGATGTATTTGTAGGATGTTAAATTCTACAGATCTTGCGAATTGGAGGTGTTTTTTTATGCGAGATTTAAAACGAATTCTTGAACTTAGGTTTGAGAATCATTCCCAGCGTGAAATCGCTAGGATGCTGAAAGTATCACGGAATACAGTTCGTGATGTATTTGATGCAGCTGATGCTGCAGGTGTCTATTGGAACACTGCTTACAATTTAAGCGAATCTCAAATCAATGAACTTCTTTTTCCATCAAATGGAATAGATGTTTCTTATGAACAGTCTGACTATGCATATGTGCATAAGGAGTTTTTGAAGGTTGGAGTCAGTTTTAAAATGCTTTGGAAAGAATATGTGGATCAATGTAAAAGTACGCATAAGGTATTTCTAAAGCACACCCATCAGTGAATGTGAACGAAACGATTTATTTGAAGTGATACGATCAAGAATAAATAAAAAATAACCATCTACTGCAGTCAATGGGCCCTGAAGGATGGCTAGGCAAATTAGGCGATAGGCCACTCGATGATGCCATTCTAGTTCGCATTAGAAACTCATCTTATACAATTCTTTTAAAAGGCAGATTTCTTCGAGAGGATTATTCAAAAATCAAATAATAAAAATGAGAGCCATTTCATTAATCTGAAGTGGCTCTCTTCGTGGATTTAGTGGCTCTGAGCATTGGATTGCATGGCTCTGTCCAAATGGATTCGGTGGCTCTATTTTTATGGATTGGGTGGCTCTGCCACCATGGAATACTCAATGGGAAATATGTTCCTGAAATATGGATGTCTTATTACTTTGATGATGGGGTTTTGAGGACTAATTTTGATCCTGTAGATGCAAAAATATCTGAATTGAATAATTATGGATATGAATTTGATCACCTTGAATTTTTAGTTGATACACTTGGCGGTATTGGTGCTGGTGGAGCACTTGATTTTCTTAAACAATTTTATGATGCTGCAAATGAAATTTATAAACAAAATCCTCTGGCATTTGATTTATTAATTCTGAATTTGCCAAGAATTAAAAAATTATTTACTAAGGTATTTGATATAATCCAAAATAATTTACATTGTTATGATTCTTTTGAACAAGGTATAAAGTTTCAAAAGCAATATACCTTGGATTCATTTACTAAGGCTTTACAACTTGAAGAAATTCGTCGTCTTAATAATAGGATGACTTATTTTCAAATGGTAAATGCTTTCCTCATTGTTTTTGGTTACAAATATGATTATAAAAATAAAAAGTGGATCAAGTCATGAGTAGAGAATGGAAGAAGGTACGTAAATTTGTGCTTTTCTTCTTTTTTTTATATAATATTAAAAGTTATATATTTGGAGATTTAGACTATGTCAAAAATAGGTACTTTAAAGATAACGATAGAATTTATATTTTATTGGATATTAATTAATTTCCTGCAGGAGATCAGTGTCCTGCGTTTTTATGGGGAGTATACGATTAAGCTTTGTGCTTTGTATTTTTTAATGCAGATTTTAATTGGGCGTTATCAAGGAAAAGTGTTATTGATGTATGATGAGATTCGTTTATTGATTCTGTCTCATTTGGGTTTTTTCTTTGGTAGTTTTCTAATTTTCCCATTTAGTTCTTGGACGATTCGTAAAATATATGGGTTTTTATTATTAACCCTTGTCTTATTTTTGTTTGCGGGTTGTAACTCAAGATATTCGCATAAGATATTCCGTCAACGATTTAAACATAATACTTTGATTGTGGGTACGGGGCATACGGCTGCGCAATTGGCTTTTGTATGTCGTGGAAATAGTTATTCATTATTGGATGTGCAGGGTTATGTGAGTTGTAAGTCGTATGGAATTCATCAAGAGCAGGTTGTTTCTAAAAAGTTAACGATGGAATTGGATGCGGTAGATGATTTTATACGTACGCATAATATTGATACGGTATTGATTGCGATTCCGGAAATTAACAGAAAAAATTTAAATCGTTTATTTGAGTTATTTAAAGGTAAGGTATTGAACATTAAATATTTACCGCAGGTAACGGGCTTAGTAACATTTGATACAAAGGTTGAGGATTTTGATGGTATTTTAATGATTTCAAATTCTCGTGGTGTCAATCAATTGGGCTCTTATATTTTAAAGCGTTGTATGGACATTTGTGCAGGGCTATGTGGCATAATCATCTTGATTCCTTTAACGGTATATGTATTCTTTAAAAATCGTATGGAAGGCGATAAGGGGCCTGTCTTCTTTACGCAGAATCGAATTGGTAAAAATGGCAAGCAATTTAAGATGTATAAGTATCGTACAATGGTGCTTGGTGCAGATAAGATTCTAGAGGATTTAATGGCAAGTGATCCTAAGATTCGTGAAGAGTATCAGAAGAATAAAAAACTGGCCAATGATCCTCGTATTACAAGTGCAGGGCATTTCTTGCGTGAAAAGAGTTTGGATGAATTTCCTCAATTTATCAATGTGTTCTTTGGCCAAATGTCTTTGATTGGGCCTAGGCCGTATCTACCAAAAGAAAAAGTCGATATGGGTGAATATTATGAGGATGTGGTTGCGTGTAAGCCTGGCATTACGGGTATGTGGCAAAGTCATGGTCGTAGTGATGTGAGTTTTGAAAAACGTCTGATTCTTGATGAGTATTATTATCGTAACTGGTCGTTTTGGTTGGATGTTACATTGCTTTGTAAGACAGTAAAACAAGTTTTATATGGAAGGGGAGCTGTTTAATTATGAAAAGTAAATTTTCGAAAGTATTGAGTATTCTATTGAGTGTTGTATTGGTGATTTCTTCATTTTACTTATTGTATCAAGTGATTCGTTTGAATGTATTGCCATCTAAATTCTTATTTCCACTTACGATTGGAGTGGTTGTCTTGGATGCCATTTTTATCTTATTGCTTATTTATTTTAGTAAGAATGTGGTTTCTAAAATTGTTTGTATTGTATTAACACTATTTATTTGTGTCGCATCTTGTATGGGTGGGTATTATATTTCTAAAACGCAAAATGTTTTAAGTAATATTACAAATGTTGCCAAACATGCCAAAAATACAGTGAGTGTGATTGTCAAAGAATCAAGTTCTATTAAGAATAAGTCTCAATTGAATGGTGTAAGTGTGGGTAGTTTACGATTGAATGAACAGGGTTCTAAAAAAGTGCTTAAAGAATTGAGTAGTGAAGGTATTGTTTTAAACCAAACAGAATATGATAGTATGACAGCCCTTTTAGAAGCTTTCTATAATGGAGAAGTAGATTCGATTATTATTAATGAATCAAGTCGTTCACAAATTTTAGATATGGAAGCTTATTCTAATTTTGATTCAAATACGCGTGTTGTGTATCAAACTTCTTATAAAGTAAAAAATAATGATTCTGCAACTTCCGTTAGTGATATTACTTCAAAACCATTTAATGTATTGATTTCAGGATCCGATACACGTGGTGGATTTGATGAAAATGGTCGTAGTGATGTGATTATGATAGCTACAGTCAATCCTAAAACTCATACCATTCTATTAACTTCTGTACCACGTGATTTCTATGTCACTACAGCTTGTGATGCAGGTGATGGATGTATGCAAGGAGCTTTAGATAAGATTACACATACAGGTATTCATGGTACAAATACAACAAAGCGTACTGTAGAACAATTATTGGGTATTGAGATCAACTATACATTCAAAGTTGGATTCGATACAGTAACAGAACTTGTAGATGTATTAGGTGGTGTGGATGTATATGTAGAGCCTGGATATGCTACAACGACATCTGAGTTTAGTGTTCATGAAGGAGTTAATCACTTGAATGCACAGCAGGCTTTAGCATTTGCACGTGAACGTTACTCATATACAGAAGGAGATCGTCAGCGTACTAAGAATCAACAACAAGTGCTTATGGGTATTGTAAAAGAGGCGACTAAACCAAGTGTGATCACAAACTATGCAGCCATTATGGATACTATGGCAAATACTTTTTCTACAACAATGTCCAATGCGGAGATTACGGATTTAATTAAGTATCAATTAAACAACAACCCAACTTGGAAGATGGAGCAGTATATGGTTGATGGTACGGGTGATACTTTAATGTGTGCTGAACTTGGTGATGCGGCATCTGTCATGGTTCCAGATCAAAGTACGGTTAAAATGGCTAAGGATAAAATTAATGCCGTTCTTGCAGGTAAATCAAGTGAGGATGTTAAATAATATGTCTGCGAATGATTATATAAATTCTCAAGTGGATCCTTGTATAAGAAGGTATCAAGATTTATTTAGAAAATATCATCAGATTCATATGGGTTTAATGATTGCTTGTTTTAGCTGCTTTATTGGTGTGATTATACTTAATGTAGTTTATATCATTGTGCCTGTTATTTGGTTAGTTTTTGCAAGTATTGTATGTACTTTAGGTGGTTTATTTCTATTCTTCTTTGATAGTTTGAATGGGCACTTAGAGAAGTCATTGTCTTATAAACATAAGGCTGAATCTTTGGGTTATGAAAAGAGTTTATATAAGGCGAAAGAGAATGGTTTTAAAGGTTTTGCGTATCGTTGTGAAAGATATATGTAGATTGTGGGATGGTCATATTGACTATCCCTTTTTTTGGGCTGATTTGCCAAAAGGGTTGGATTTATACTATAATATGTAATTGTGAGCCATATAGAAGTTTATAGGAGATTATTTTTATGCCTAAAAAAAATGTAAAGAATGGTAAAAAATCAAATAGGATAATCAGTAAATTTTTGACAATATTTATGATTGTTGGTTTGGCATTATTGATTTTTCAAATCATTGATTTGAATTTGTTACCAATGAAACTCATGATATTAGTGTCTTTAGTCTTAATTATATTGACTTTGATTGTGATATTAATGTTGAATTTTAAAGCTCGTAAGTTTATTTCAAGACTTTTGATGGGACTTATTGCCCTATGCATGTGTGCGGGTTTAGCTTTTGGCAATTATTTTATATTTAAAACGGATAATACTTTTGACAAAGTGACAAGTCTTGCGGATAGTAAGGCCACTTCAACTTCGATTGTTGTTTTAAAGGCTTCTTCGATTGAAAAAGAGAAGGATCTTGCAGGGGCTAAGATTGGTACGATCCTAGATATGGATGAAGAGGCAACAAGTCGTATGTTGAAGGATTTGGATTCAGACAAAATCAAATATACAACGAAGGATTATTCTTCATTAGATGATATGATGGAGGCTTTTTATAATAGTGAAGTGGATGCGATTTGTTTAAATGAAAAGTATCGTGATATCTTACATGAGGGTGGAGCGTATTTTAATTTTCAAACGGATTCTCGTGTCGTGCATCAAAATGTGTATTATACAAAAGTCACTAAGACTGATAATCCAAGTGATCCAGTAAATAATATTACTAAGGATACATTTACTGTATTAGTAAGTGGTAATGATTCGTATGGTACGTTACAAGATTCGAATACGCGTAGTGATGCCAACTTATTATTAACAGTCAATCCTAAAACAGGAACAATTTTAATGACAAGTATTCCTCGTGATTATTATGTAGAACTTGTTTGTCCAGATAATGAAGAACAAGCTTGTCCTGAAGGTAGTTATGATAAATTAACGCATTCTGGATTAATGGGTGTGAAGAGTACGGAAAAGACAATTGAAAAAGCTTTGGGAATCACAATTAATTATAATATTCGTATTAACTTTTCGAGTGTTGTAAGTTTAGTGGATGCCTTAGATGGAATTGATTTGGATATTAAAAAAGGTGAAGAAGTCGATATTTTCTATACGAATTCTCAGCCTGGTTTAAGTGTTGGTAAACATCATGTGGATGGTGAAACAGCCTTAGCATTTGCACGTGAAAGGCACGCTTATGCAGATGGTGACAACCAACGTGTTCGGAACCAACAAAAAGTATTTAAAGCTATGTTTAAACGTATTGTTTCTCCTAAGATGATCACAAACTATGGTAAGTTTATGGATGCCTTAGCTGTTGCGTTTGATACAAACCTATCGGGTGAAGAAATCAGTAAGTTTGTGAAGTATGAACTAAATAGAATGCCAAAATGGAAGATTGAATCGTATGCGATTGTTGCAGATTCAGATACAAAATTCTGTTACCAAGCACAAAGCTATGCGAGTGTTGTCGTTCAAAATGATATTATGAATGAAGTGGCTAGAAAGAAGATTCAAGCTGTCATTGATGGCAAGAGTTCAGAAACAGTAGAAGATCCTTCTGGATTCTCACAAACACCTAGTGAGAATAATGCGATTGGTAATACAGCAGAACTTGAAGCGATGGGAATCATTAATAATAGTGGATCTTCATCAAATAATAGTAGTAATGATTATGATTATGACTACGACAATAATTATGATTATAGTTATGATAACAGCAATGATTATGATTATAGTAATAACTATGATTCAAGCTATGATGATTCAAACTACTACAATCCAGATGATAACTATTATGAAAATGATAGTTATGATGATACGGCTGGTTAACACTAAGATACCTTCGGGTATCTTTTTTTAATGCGTAAAATGCATTGTATTATATCGAAAAATAAAGAAAATATGTTGAGATTTCTATTTATTATGTAAGTGAGGAAGTGCTAAAATGTGAATACAATTTTCTATTACTAACTTTTTATCTTTTAGAGACGAAGTGATTTTAAGTTTAAGTACGGATAAAGATAATTTATTGCCTTATAAAAATGAAGGAATCCTACCAAGTGTAGCGGTATATGGTGCTAATGCAGCTAGTAAATCAAATTTACTTTGTTGATAAAGATAATAAAACGTGTGCTTCAGAAAATCAGAAAATATTCAAAAAGGGTGTTCACAGTGAAGGTATGGAGCTATGCCTATTGTAAATTTCAAGGATATTGAATGATAAAAAGAAATGTGGAAATATCTGCGTTCTTCCTTTTTTTCTCAGTATGGCATATTATACATAGAACAGCATATTATTTTCCCATTTCGGAAACTTTTATTTGATTTACGTTAATATTTTCCGCTATCGCAAACACCTTTTCTAGACTTGTCCAATATAACTTAGTTATTGAATAAATTAACCGTGACAGTTAGTGAAGGATGATCTGGATGTTTTCGATAAAAAAGAATGTAAATATATCTTAAATGATCAATCTTTTGTATAATTAGTGTGTAGTTTAATATTGGAGAAAAGAAAATGAGATGTGTGTTAATGAATAAGAATACACCTGTACTAGAGGCTGAATATAATAGTGGTGTTGGTGTATTCACAAATATATATGTGTTGTATAATATGGACTATGCGCCTTATCATTTGTATGTTTCATGTGTTGAATTGAGTGAATGGTTTAAAAATCGTGGGATCCCATCCTTTAGAGATCGGTTGGACTTATTGATGCACCGTTTGAATGTACATGCACCAAGTGAATTATTAGATAAGGCTTTTGGTTTATCCTTATCCGATCCATATTGGTTAAAACCAAAGGATTTAGATATATCCTATGATAAGATCAATTTCTTTGAAAATGATTTTGAATATGCTCCATTCATGGATGCTTCTTTATCAAAGAATACGAAATGTATTCAAAATGAATCTTCATTATATTCTCCAAATAATACAACGGATGGTATGTTAAGAAAGGCTTGGATCATTGAAGATGGCATTCGCTATTTACTCAAGGGTGGCTATAAAAATGAAACACTACAACCTTTTAATGAAGTTTTGGCTAGTGAAATTTGTAGAAGACTTGGATTTGATCATGTTGAATACTCATTGGCAATCTACAAAGATATGGTTGTTTCTAAATGTCCATGTTTCATTGATATCAATACAGAGCTTGTAACGGGTCGTCAAATTATGGATGATTCGATAGATGACTATGAGTCTTATATTAAAAAATTAGAATCAGAAGGTATTGAGGATGCTCGTATTAAAATGGAGAATATGTTTATCTTGGACTATTTAATGTTAAATGAAGATCGGCATTTAAATAATTTTGGCATTATTCGAAATGTAAATACACTCAAATGGGTGGATGTTGCACCTATATTTGATAATGGACAAAGTCTTAATATTCAATACTATGATGATAATGAAATGCATGTTGTTGGTGAAGGAAAATTCTTTTATGAAATCAAACCGTTTAAAGAAATTATTCAAGTTGTACAAGATTTAAATCGCATTGATATAGATACGCTACAAGACTTACCTGCATGGTTTGATGACTTGTTGCATCCATATCAACATATGACTTACTATTCAGATCAACGTATTCATAAGTTATGTATTTTGTTGAATCGACAAATTCATAATCTTAAGTTTTTCTTAAGTAGTTGAGATAACAAGAAATTCATCTTATAATTGAATCAATCGAAAGGATGTTTGTTATGTTTTGTAAAAATTGTGGTCACGAAATCAGTGACGATGCAAAGTTCTGTTCAAATTGTGGAACAAAAGTAGAAGTTGAAGAAGAAATTGTTGAACCCATTGAGGTTGTTGATAAAACACAAGCTAAAGAATGGTATTATGTAGAGAATAATGATTCTAAAGGAGCCTTTACTTTAGAAGAAATGAAAGAACTGATTGAATCCAATAAAATTACAGGTTCTACTCTAGTATGGAAGGCAAGTTTAAAAGATTGGCAAAAACTAGCGGATAGTGAGCTTAATGAATTTATACATGTGGATGAAGAAAAGAATTGGTATTATGTTGAAAACAATGATTCCAAAGGACCTTATTCACAAGATGAAATGAAAGGGTTTATGGATGCGGGTATTCTTTCAGGCAATAGCTTTGTATGGAAAACAGGTATGCAAGATTGGACACACCTAAAAAATACAGAGCTTGCAGGAAATGAAATGCCAGAACCAGAACCTACACCACAACCTTCTTATTATGGGGTGAAAGAAAAGAGTATTGCCTTAAATGTTGTTTTAACATTTGTGACTTGTGGACTATATGGTTTTTATTGGCTTTATACCATTGCCAAAGATTTGAATGATTTATGTGCAAACCAACACCAAGAAAAAGGAGCCGATCCATTCCTTGTGGTTGTATTAAGTATTGTCACTTGTGGTATTTATCAAATTTACTATATGTATAAAGCAGGTAAGATGGTTTCAAGCCTTACTAAAAATGGTCAACACCTAAGTGATGATAGTGTTGTTTTAATGGTATTAGCCATTCTACAACTATCATTAGTTTCTTATTGCATCCTACAAAGTAATATCAATGGACTCACAAAAAACTAAGACTTTAGGAATAGTTCTTATACTATTCCTTCTTTTATTATTCTACAAATGTCCTATTCAAAGTGTTACAGGCTTACCGTGTCCTGGATGCAACATGAAAACAAGCCTATATTATCTACTTCATTTTAAATTCTCTTTATCCCTCTATTATCATGTACTCCTTATTCCTACTCTTATTGTGTTTGTGGTGGTTTTGATGAATTTAAACAAACCAGAAAGAATTAAGAAACTATTGATCATCTGGGCCATTTTCATGATTGTCTATTATATCTATCGTATGATTGTTTATTTTCCCAATAGTCCAATGATGTATTCTAAAGAAAATTTGATTTATTTCATATTTAGACACGTATAATGTCAATTAAAGATGTATTGTGAAATCAAAAGGAGGACAAGAAGATGTCAAACATTTATTTCACAATCACTGGTTTAAACCATTATTACGGAAATGAGTTTCTAGAAAAGGAAATGGTCGTTTATCTAAAGAAAGATAAAGATAATGAATATGATAAGGAAGCCATTAGTGTCAATCTTGCAGGACTAGGAAAGATTGGATATGTTGCCAACAGTCCATATACAGTACTTGGAGAAAGCTACAGTGCTGGAAGATTATATGACAAGATCGAAGATGAGGCACAGGGTAAGATCAAGTTCATTCTAGATAAGGGAGTTGTATGTGAACTTGTAGAATAAGGGTATTAAAGAATTGGAATAGGTATAGGTAAGATGTTTTGTTAGGGGAAAATATATTTAGATGGTTCATATAAATGTTTTGATACCCATAATAAGTTAAGACGATAGAGGGTAAAAGAATCCAAATATATCATGGTAGTAATGTAATTGTAAATCAGCCAAAAATTATTACGGATGGATTTTATAAAGATTTTGGATATGGATTCTATTGTACGAATTTTGAAAAACAAGCTAAAAGGTGGGCGTTAACTAAAAAGAATAAGCACGTTGTGAATGTATATTCTTATACTGAAAATAAGAATTTAAATTGTTTGATTTTTAAAGAGATGAGCGATGAGTGGCTTGATTTTGTAGTTTCATCAAGACAAGGTGAAAGACATGAATATGATATTGTTGAAGGGCCAATGGCTGATGATACAATTTGAAATTATGTAGATGACTTTGCGCGTGGATTAATTTCTAGAACTGCATTTTGGAAGTTGGTTAAATTCAAGTATCCTATACATCAAATTGTATTTTGTACAGAAGCCGCTTTGAAATGTCTGGAATATGATAGGAGTTATCAGCTATGATGAACAAATACTTTAATGAGCCTATTGAAGAGAATGATTTGTTCTATATTTGTTTTCTAATTGAAAAAGTGTCTAGACATCTTCATCAGCGAAACTCATATGTTGTGAATAAACTTGGATATGATCCTTTGTATCATTTGATAAGTGTCGCAAATGTCTTGCATAGCGAAAATTCAGATCAGGTTGTTTATGATGTGATTGAAGAATATGGGTTAAAGCAGGGCAATTTTCATATTGAAGATGTAAATCGTGAATTATGTACACATATTCCAACTGAATTGGATATGGGAAAAGTATATACAAGACTTACAGTGGATACATTATATCCTGGAGAAGATTATATTGAAGGGATTCTAAGAATCTATAATGATGAGATTTGTAAAACGCTAGATGATTATAATAATGGTGCATATTATGAGCCTTCTTATGTGATTGCGCGTACATATAAAAACGGTGAGTTTTAAAAAAAGATTGTGGGCTTATTGCTCCACAATCTTATCTAAACTATGAATGAATTCTACAACCATCTTACGTTTGATGTCATCGATTCGAACAAGTTTATTCAAGGCTTCGATTTCATCTTCATTATCGAGGCAAACGATTTCTCGTCTTAAACGATCGATTTCATCTTCTAAACGATTTTGTTCTTTAATATACTGTTCATGAACAGCTTTGATTTGATTGTATAATTGATTATCCATGTTTACACCGCTTTCTTTAATCATCATATAGTAAACGAGAGAATAAAACAACTTATTTTTCAAAATGATTTGAGTTTTTACTTTTTCTTTGATAAACTAAATTCAAAGCGATGACAAGAAGGAGTAATTTACTTGTATTCTTTAGAGAGCAGGCGGTTGGTGAAAGCTTGTGTATAGGGTAGATGAAGGTAGTCTTTGAGTTGAATTTATGAAATGAAGTAGTAAATTTCGTGACACAGCGTTAATGTGAATGAGAATAAAATTAGGTGGTACCACGTCAAGCACGTCCTATGGGGATGTGCTTTTTTATATGTACAGAAAGGATGATTGTGGATGACGTTGGAAGCAAAATATAATCATTTAGCAGTAGAAAATGATAAATACCAAAATTGGATTGAAAAAGGATATTTCACAGCGGGCGATCTATCAAAACGCCCATATTGTATTGTGATCCCTCCACCAAACGTAACTGGAAAGCTACACTTAGGACATGCATGGGATACAACACTACAAGATATTTTATGTCGTTATAAAAGATTAAAAGGCTATGACGTGTGTTGGGTAGCCGGAATGGACCATGCGGGTATTGCAACACAGGCAAAAGTAGATGCTCGTTTAAAATCAGAAGGCATTTCTCGTTATGATATTGGTCGTGAAAAATTCTTAGAAAGAGCGTGGGAATGGAAAGAAGAATATGCTTCTACCATTCGTAGCCAATGGGCTAAATTAGGCTTATCTTTAGATTATAGTCGTGAACGCTTTACATTAGACGAAGGATTAAGTCATGCGGTTCGTAAAGTCTTTGTAGACTTATATAAGGATGGACTGATCTATCAAGGTGAAAGAATCATCAACTGGGATCCTGAAGCCAAAACAGCATTGTCTAATATTGAAGTAGAACACAAAGAAATCATGGGTCACATGTACTACTTTAAATATAAAGTCGTCGAAACAGGACAAGAATTAGTGATTGCGACAACACGTCCAGAAACCATGTTTGCCGACCAAGCTATCTTTGTTCACCCAGATGACGAAAGATATAAAGACATCGTTGGAATGCATGCGATTAACCCTGCCAATGGAGATAAACTTCCAATCATGGCCGATGATTATATTGACATGAGTTTTGGTACAGCTGTTATGAAATGTACACCAGCACATGACCCTAATGACTTCGCATTAGCTAAAAAATACAACTTACCAATGCCTATCTGTATGAATCCAGATGGAACGATGAATGATATGTGTGGTAAGTATGCTGGTATGGATCGTTTTGAATGTCGTGAAGCTTTAGTCAATGACTTTAAAGAAGCCGGTGTAGTTGATCATATTGAAGAGCACTTACACCAAGTAGGACACTCTGAAAGAACAGGTGTTATTGTAGAACCTTACTTAAGTAAACAATGGTTTGTAAAGATGAAATCACTTGCCGAAGAAGTATTAAAAAATCAAGAAATTGAAGATCAAAGAATTAACTTTGTACCACCACGTTTTAATAAAACATTTGAACAATGGCTAGAAAATATTGAAGATTGGTGTATTTCACGTCAATTGTGGTGGGGACACAGAATTCCTGCTTGGACAAACAAAAAAACGGGTGAAATCTATGTGGGAATGGAAGATCCAAAAGACATTGAAAATTGGTCGCAAGATGAAGATGTATTGGATACTTGGTTCTCAAGTGCATTATGGCCATTCTCAACACTTGGCTGGCCAGAAACAACAGCCGATCTAGAACGATATTTCCCAAATGATGTATTAGTAACAGGATATGACATCATCTTCTTCTGGGTAGCTCGTATGGCTTTCCAAACACGCTACTGCATGAAGAACCGCCCATTCAAAGACGTATTGATCCATGGTCTTGTTCGTGATACACAAGGACGTAAAATGTCTAAATCATTAGGCAATGGTATTGATCCAATGGATGTGATTCAAGAAAAAGGTGCTGACGCCTTACGTTTCTTCTTAACAACAAACTCAACGCCAGGACAAGACTTACGTTTTGATGAAACTAAGATGGATGCAAGCTGGAACTTTATCAACAAGATTTGGAATGCAGCTCGTTATGTTCAAATGCAAATTGGGGATACAAAACCAGAACTAGACATGTCAAAAGCCAATAGTGTAGATAAATGGATTCTAGCTCGTTTTAACGAAGTATTAGACCATGTATCTACAAATATGGACAAATATGAATTGGCTATTGTAGGAAACGAACTATATAGCTTTGTATGGGATGATTTCTGCAGCTGGTACATTGAACTTTCTAAAGCTACTCTATATTCAGAAGACGAAAGCTTAGTAGCCAACACAAAAGCTGTACTATACACAGTCATGATGGGAATTTTAAAAGTATTATCTCCATTCATGCCATTTGTAACAGAAGAAATCTATTTGAACTTACCTCATGATAAAGAAAGCTTAAATGTTGAAACTTGGCCAGAAAAAGTTGAATTCGAATATGCAGATGCAGAAAAAGATGAAATGGCATTAGTAATTAGTGCAATTCAAACGGTTCGTGAAATCAAAGTTGAATACTCAATGAAACCAAGTGAAGACTTGACGATTTCATTACACAACGACAATGGCTATGTAGCATTAAATTCAGAATCAACTGCCATTTTAGCACGCATGGCACATGCGACTGTCAAAGAAGACTTAAATACAGAAGATGTATTATCACGTACAATTGAAAAAGCTGTATTAACTGTTGCGATGGATGCATTAATTGACTTAGAAGAAGAAAAAGGAAAACTTGAAAAAGAAATTGCACGCCTAGAAAACGAAATCAAACGTTGTTCAGGCATGTTGAAAAATCCTGGCTTTGTCAATAAAGCACCAGAAGCTAAGGTCAACGCAGAAAAAGAAAAACTAGCATCTTACACAGAAAAGCTAGAAATGACGAAAACACAATTGGATAACATCCTTAAGAAATTAGGATAGTATAAATTACGCTCAGATTTCTGGGCGTTTTTTTAATCGACAACACATTTGTGTCTACATCTCTTGACTTTCCTTTCTTTCTTTCTTTCTCACAATAAGAAAGAAAGAAGAAAGAAACGAGAAAGGAAGGCTCAGACGATGTTAGAATTTGAGAACCAAAATATCGAATTTAAGCAAGAGTATGTCCCTGACATCCTTAAAGAGATAGGATTTGAAAATGCAGAGAGCGGCATAGTTTATGTTGGAGTACGAAAAGATGGAGCAGTTCTAGTTATTGGCAATCAGTGGTGCAGTAATCATGGCAGGTGTTGCATCCCTCGGTACCTGCTTTGCATTCTGCCTGAACTGGAGAAACAGTAAAAAAGCCAAAAGAAAAAAAGGCTTAACGCATCAGGCACTTTCAAAGGGTTGTCCGAAGACGACCACGGCAAAATATATCGATAGAAGCATTGGTGAATTGAGTTACTAATGCTTCTTTTTTAAACTTTACAAATTCTGCAAAGTTAAGGACATAATGAGCACCATCCTTTGTACAAGGATATATTGCCAACTATGTTGACAATAATGATTTCTATTTAATGTATGGAGGTTGTTAGATCGATGCTCACATAATATTATCGAAAATGAATTGTCTGGGGAATTACTTACTAAAAAAAGGAAACCTATTATGTATTATGATTAAGAGAAAAAATGAATAATCGAATTTGCGATGGATGCATTAATTGACTTAGAAGAAGAAAAAGGAAAACTAGAAAAAGAAATCGCACGTCTAGAAAACAAAATCAAACGTTGTTTAGGCATGTTGAAAAATCTTGGCTTCGTCAATAAAGCACCAGAAGCTAAGGTCAACGCAGAAAAAGAAAAACTAGCATCTTACACAGAAAAGCTAGAAATGACAAAAACACAATTAGATAACATCCTTAAGAAATTAGGATAGGAAACACAAACGCTCAGAGACAAGCTTTAGGTTTTTTTGTATACCAAACAAAAATGTGTTCAACAATATGTCAAACACATGATTTCAATTATTATTCTACTAGATTATGTAATTTATCTTCATCAAAAATTGGACCAGTATTTAATGTGCCATCAAATAGCGCAGCATATACCTTTTTGTCCGCTCTAAGCTGGTATTTCTCTAGTGGATTAATTATAGATGCTCCTTGAGTGTTTTTACAAACAAAACAAATTTCGTCATTACGAAGTATTTCTGATGCTAGTAGTCTAGATTCATGAGATGTAATGATTAATTGTGTGTTCCTTTTTTTAGCCATAGATAGGAATAACTCTATGATTTTAACAGTCATGGATGGATGTAAACATCTATCTATTTCATCAATTATAAAGATTCGATCATCAGATATCTTAAATAATATTTCTATTAAATCTAAAAGTCTTGCTGTACCATCAGATTCTTCGTTTAAATCAAAAAATATATTACTACTTTCATGGCTGAATTCTATTGTTGTAATCTTTATATTATTGTTCTCATCTATTTCAAATGTATAAAATTCTTTGTAAGCACGTGCCATGATTTTTGGATGTTTCTTCAATGATGGATTCGAATGAGCGTTTGCTTTTTCTAAATCTGAAACTATTCTATTATAGATTTCATCCGAAAATTTAGTTTTAATTTTATCAATTGGAACTTCTACGATTTTTAATTTGCTTATACCAGTGCCTAGCGCATGTAATAATTCTGCAATTTCGTCAAGATTTGTATCAGTGAAATACGGATATCCAGTTAATATACTTTCTGGGAAGCTAATATTAAGTTTTTCAGAAAACCATTCGTAAATATTTTTTAAGACTTTTAATTCTTGGATATCTAAAAACATTTTTCTCTTATTTTTGTTAATGATAGATAAAAATAAGGTTTCTTGATCGCTTACACTATCTTCACCATAGTTAAGTATTTTAGATAATGCTTCTGAAGTTCTAAAATATGTTCCAACATTAAATTTTTCTAATACTGTATCACGAGTAAATAATTCCTTTTTGGAACCGTTACTTGTTTGTTCATATAAATATTCATTAATTATACTTCCGGTAGAAAGAATGATAGAAAAACCATATACAAATATTTTTGAATCAGAAAGAAATTGAATCTCGAATTCAGAAGGTAAATTCTTTTTCTCTGGTTTTAAACGAAAATATTTATTAGAAAACCCTAGTGGTAATCCTTCGATAATCATTTGTTGAACAAAATTTAAAGCGGATACAAGATTTGATTTGCCTGAAGCATTTGCGCCAAGGATTACCTCACATTTAGTAAGTTTGATTTTTTTACTTTTATAAATACGATCGATATTTTTTCTTGCTTTTCCTGCAATCATAGATAAAGTTTCTGTTTCATCAAAAGATAAAAAATTAGAAACTGAAAATTGTATTAACATAAAATTATCTCCCAATTTTTCTCTGTTGATAGAATACTCGAAAATGACGAAAATGTCAATTAAATTAAACATTTTTGCATTAAAATAAGCAATAAAATGCTTGATAAAACGAAAATATCGACAAATGCTTGAATTAATTCTTTTATGATGCTATTTTATATGTACGATATAGCACTTACATTGACGGAGTGCTATCAAATTAGAAAGCGAGGTAGATTTATAATGAATACTATTGAACGTCAAAAAGACATTTTGTCTATTATTGAGAAACTTGATATTTCTCCAACGTTGTTTAAGAATGCAACTGAAAAATACGAGGCTCTAGCCAAGTTTTTGAATGATAATGGTTTAGAGGCAGATATGTATCCGCAAGGTTCTTTTGCTATAGGAACTGTAGTTCGTCCTAATGTAAAAAATCCAGATGCTAATTATGATTTGGATTTTATTTGTCAGGTACGTGGTACTAGAGATGATTACAGCCCAAGTAAACTAAGAGAGTTGATAGAAGAGAAATTGACTTCAAGTGATTTATATGGTGGTAGGCTTGAGATTTATCCTGAATGTTTCACTATTGAGTATGCGTCAATAAATGGTATTGGATTTTCAATAGATATTGTTCCTGCGGTGGAAGAGAATGCTGAAAATAAAAAGCGCTTAAGAGAGAAATGTAACTATCCTGAATTGATTGAGGATTCAATTTCTATACCTAAACAAAATAGTGAAAAAAATTATTGTTGGTTAACTAATAATCCAAAAGGATTTCGAACATGGTTTGACTCTATAAATACTCCATTTATCGAAGCTTCTAAAAATGATTTTAGAAATCGATTTTTTCAAAACAACAGATCTATATTTGCTTCAGTCGAAGAAATCCCAAATGATTTATGTCGATCGGCTCTTCAACGTGTAATTCAAATATTGAAATATCATATGAATGTTTATTATTTTAATCTCCCTAACGGAGATGATATCAAGCCTATATCAGCTATCATTAATGTTTTAGCAGCAAGAATTACCTCAGGTTACAATCCTTATGTTACGGTTTTTGATCTATTAGAATATGTACTTGGAGAGTTATTGATTTGCGCACAACAGCAAGACCTTGAATATAAAAACTTCATTCAAAATTATGGAGAAAGGAAGTATTTGTCTAGAGCTAATGGGAAATGGAATATCCCAAATCCAGCTAATCCTGAAGATAATTTAGCGGATAGATGGAATAAAGATTCAAAGATACCATATTACTTTTTTCGTTGGCTCAAAGCAGCAAGAAAAGATTTAATTGATTCTTTAAATGCTGAGGACGAGCAGGTTTTTAGAACGGCACTTGAAAACGGGTTTGGAGAAAAGACTGTATCTTCAGTTTTGGGCAAAAAGTATTGTAACGATAATAAAAAGCCAAAGCCAATTGCTGTAGAGAGAGCAGCCAAACCTTATGGTAGCCTATGATTTTTTATAAAGAAAGTGCATTGCAACAGGTTAATAGCCTGTTGCAAATTTATGATAAACTTCACATTGAAAAAGAATCGAATGAGGAAATAATACTCTCAGGTGAAATACTAGTTAATCGAACTTCGTTAAGCTATCACGTATATAATGCTTATGAAATCAAAATTCATATACCTTTAAAATCTGATGAATTACCCTATATTTTTGATGCTGGTAATGCAATAGATTCAAATTATAGCCATCAATATAAAGATGGATCATTATGTTTAGAAACAGATGCTGCTGTTAGAATACGATTTATTGATGGCTTTGATCTAGTGAGTTGGATGCAGGAATTTGTTGAACCATATTTTTTCTCATATGAATACTATCAAAGATTTGGTTGTTTTCCTTTTGGTGAACGATCTCATGGCATTGAAGGTGTTTTACAATCTTTTGGAGATGTTTTTCAAGAAACGGATAATACTAAGGTGTGTAAAATTCTTAAGTTTATTTATAGGGACCGTTATCGAGGTCATTTGCCTTGCCCATGTGGTTCAGGTAAGAAAATGAGGGCTTGTCATGGTGATTCTATTAAACCGTTTTTTGTCGATGATGGTTTAAAAAAAATAGTTGAAGATTTATTTAAGAAAGGATGGGTTTTGTGAATACTGAAAAAATATCAAAAAGGCAAAATGAAGAGAGAATTTTAAAAATGCAATTTGTTGCACGGGATTATTTTAACTTAGCTGAAAGGAATAATTATTTATCATGGGTTATGTGCATTGTAGTCTCGTTTTTCGTATTGCTACCAGATAAGACAAGCCCTCTTTTCTCAACTATAATCCCTGTTGTTGTTGATTTTTTAACTTTTGTTGCTGCATATTTAGTTTCAAAATATGTAACTAAAGCAGCAAAATTAAGAAATTATGTTGATTCCTATATCTTGGATATAGGAATTGAAAATTACTCAGATTCTAAAAAGATTGATATGTTTAATATTGTAAATAAATATTTTTTGAAAAATTATGATAGAGGTATGATTCAAATTCACAATAATGGATTTGACAATCCTCCAGGTGTTAAAGATTGGTATGATGTTTCAAGGCCACTAGAAGGAGCTCAAGCACAATTTGAATGTCAAAGACAGAATATATGGTGGAACGGAGAAGTTGTTAAAAAGCGTATAATCACTTCAACTATAGCGTTGATATTCTTAGTTTTGTTGTTTGTATTATTTGTGCTTTTGAAATTTGATATTTTTAAATTGATTGCGTGTTTTGCGGGCGTTATCATAAAAATTATTGAACGTCTGATAGAGAATTATAAGTATTTTAAAATTTCATCTGAAATAGATGGTGCAGCAAAAGTGATAGAAATTAATCCATCAAAAGAACAACTAGATGAATTACAAAGAATGATAAATCAAAGAAGAGAGTATATAGTACTTGAAATGAATTTTTATCATAAAAAGGTAGCTTCTGAATTGTCGAAACGTTATCGAGACATCTTGATGAATAAGTAAAATTTCTAATTAAAATTTAAATTGCAATAAAATCAAAAGCCCTAATATAATAGATGCATTGATTTTGTTGCTTGAATAAAATATGCTTTAGATTCGTGTTGGACACAACAGTACCATTGAACATAATTACTTGTCTATGGAGATTATTGATTGGTCACTTACAAAAGTTTCATACTTTAACACTGTATTATTAGAATTGGTTTCAAATTTTGCTTAGATCAGATAAGATATTTTTTTGTAAATCTAGTTAGATGTATCTTCTATGATTGAGCTATTATTAGAAATTTAGTAAACGTCATTAGTAAAAAAAGAGGTGTTAAACTTGAATATGATTCGTATAATTACTTGTACTTTTAATGAGTGTTGGAGTTCCTTGTACATTCTCCAAAACAAGAAAGCTACAACGATTGTCACTCGGCTTAATAACGTTGGCACTCTTGATTCAAACGGTAGAATCTGCTTTGCAGCATAATTTGGAAGAAACTGCATTAATAGGTGTGTTGGCAATTGTTCATTATTGTGTTTATATTTAAGTATCTAAGACTACTTTAAGATCAGATTGTGATATTGATTAAAATAATCTTTTCAAGTATTGACTGTTTAGTGGGTTGAAGTGTAAACTAACATTAGGAACAAAAGCTAAGAAGCTTTTAGCGAGGTATGATGTGCGCATATGCAGGTTATGCCTCGATTTTTAATTTTGATTGAAGAATTAGGAAATAAAAAAAAACAGCCTCTGCGTACAGAAGCTGGGCGTGCGCCTCTTGCGTCACCTTCGTCCTATTTAATATAACACGTTTTCTTGAAATGAAAAAGCAAATGAAGATTTATTGTTTTTAGAATAAAAATTTTAAAGATATATTTATAACATCATTAATATAATAGACATAAATCATGTCAATTAATAAGTTATAGTAAAAGCGTTCTTGAACAAAATTCATAAAACTCTCAATAGGTATAATCAAATCTAATGCGATTGGATCAGCATTAGATAAAAAAAGAAGCTACATATATAATCAATCAAAGGAATTTTGAAAGAGTGATGTCGTTGACTTTCTAATATCATAACTATACAATGAAATTGACATATAGATGATATTGTGAATATTTTTTTGGAATGTTTCTTATAAAAAATCACATGTTTTTGTATTTTGGGGTATTCGTTAGTTTACGAATACAAAATTGATTAAGGAGGAAACCGAGATGAGAGATGTTTACGATTTTGCTAAATATTTTATTAAAAATGGTGCGGATTCTTTGCCAAACACATATGATGGAAATATGAAACTTCAAAAATTACTTGTATTTGCTGATATGATTAATGTTGCAGAGTATGGTGAATTATTATTTGATGATGATGTATTAGCTTTTAAAAATGGCTGTGTTGTTGAAAAAGTCAGACTTCGCTATAAGGCTGATTATAGTGGCTTAAAACGAGATAGTGATAACTTTGAACCAGATTTTTCTGATACTGAATATCATGTTTTAAATATGGTTATGTCTATCTTTGGAAGTGCATCAGCTAGAGAACTTTCTGAAATTAATCATACGTTTACTTTCTGGAAGGAAGCTTATAAACGAGGAACTGATTCTGAAACGAATTATCATGATAAAAGTAAATCGGTCGCAAATATGATTTTACATGATGAAGACATTGATCGGATGAAGGAAATTATTTATGCATATCAAGAATCATTGAATGATGTTATGACTAGAGAGATTATTAATGGAATTAGTTTTTATTATGATGGATTTCAACTAACAGACGATATGATTGAACAATTGGAATCTTTTTCATTAGATGCTGATGACGATTCATATACTGTATATTTAGATGATGGAAGTCTGGTGATTTATTAATGAGCTTTATAGCTGGACAAGGGATTCTTGGAAAAATCACGTTTAAAGATGGATGTATGCCAGAATATGCTAGGACGTATTTAATTGTCGAAGCCACTTCTGATTATATCGAAGTACTAAATGTTTCTTCTATACGTGGAAAAGAAAGAAAACTTGCTTTTCCGACAAATGAAAGATTAAGAATCTTTAATCCACCATTTTTAAAACCTTCATTTGTTAAGCTGGACTCTCTTACAAGAGTACAAAAATCGGAATGGATTAATTTTAGATTATTGAATAAAGGTAATACAATTGATTTAACTGAATTAAATAGAATAAAATCGAAAATTAAAACTTAATGGATTTTCTGACAAACAAAATGACACTACACTTGAAAAGTAATGTTAATTCGTAATTACACCTTATGATTGTAAGAGAAGAAAAATTCTATAAATTGATACTTACTAGTGTTATAATCGCTATCAGAAGTTCTTTGAAATCTCTTTTTAAACAATAGGTCTGCGAATAGGGATTTCAAGATTTTTAAAGATATGTTTTATGCATATCTTTTTTTTTATTGACTTAATAGTTAAGTAGGTATATAGTTAAGTAACTTAAATAAATTGGAGGTTCTTATGGAAGTTCAAGATGAAGTACTCGATTTGATGTTTGATCTCACGTATAAAGTCACGAACTATGTTCGAAATAACCGTCATTGTAAAGATGGTCCTAGAATAAAGGATGTGATGTTGTTTAAAACAATTTATAAAGCAGAAAATCATCAGATTACAATGAGTGAACTGGCAAATATATTGGGCGTATCTGCTGCAGCTGTTTCGCAGATGATTGCTGGATTTGAAAAGAAGGGTCTGCTTCAAAGGGTGCATTCGAATACGGATCGTAGAACGGTCTATATTCAAATTGTCCCTGAAGCCATTGAAATGTTTCAAAAAAGAATGGATACACATGTAGAAAATGTATATCATTTTTTGGATTATTTAGGATCTGAAGACTGTGCGCATTTAAGAGATATATTGATCAAGACAACTCGTTATATGGAGGAAAATAAATGACAAAGATATTGAAATATTTAAAACCGTATTGGCTATCGATTGTACTTGCGTTTGGTTTGTTGTTTGGACAAGCGACTTGTGAACTTACAATGCCGGATTATATGCAAAATATTGTCAATACAGGAATTCAGAATGCGGGTATTGAAAGTGGGGTTTATCAACAAATTCGTGAAAAGACTTTAAATTCCTATTTAATGTTCGCGAATGATTCTGAAAAGGATTTGATTACATCTTCATATAAGTTGGTTACACCAAGTAAGGCAACCAAGGAAGAAAAAACTGAAATTCCAGCTTTGAAAACCGAGAATGTATATGTATTAAAAGATATCAATGAAGAAAAGGAAGAAAAGCTTTCTTCCACTTTGACCTTACTTCAAATGACAATGGTTGAAGTAAGTAAAGAGGCTAAAGAACAAAATGTACAAATTCCACAACTTCTTATGATGAATGGTATAGATTCATATAGAAAAGCTGCAAAATCTGAAATTTCTAAATTGGGAGATTCGACTGTATCGAGTATGAGTTCTCAATTTCTTAAAAAAGAATATACCGATCTTGGTATGAATATGGAAAAGATGCAACAAGACTATATTATCTATTCAGGACTTAAGATGTTAGGCTATGCCTTAGGTAGTGCTGTATGTGCGATTTTAGTTGGTTTTTTAGCTTCAAGAATTGCCGCAGGCTTTTCCAAAGACTTGCGTGAAGAAGTGTTTGAAAAAGTCACTCATTTCTCAAATGAAAACTTGAACACATTTAGTACATCGAGTTTAATTACACGTACCACAAATGATATTCAACAACTTCAAATGACAATTGTGATGTTTTTAAGAATTGTAATGTATGCACCAATCATTGGTGTAGGAGCCATCTTACACGTCATTGAATCGGGTGCGAATATGACTTGGATCCTAGCTTTATGTGTCGTTGTGATTTTAAGTGTTGTTTTATTAATCTTTATGATTGTGATGCCAAAATTTAAGATCATGCAGAAAATGATTGATAAAATGAATAGTGTGGTTCGTGAATTGTTAGATGGAATGTTAGTCATTCGTGCTTTCAACAATGAAAAGCTTGAAGAAAAAAAGTTTGATCAAGCCAATTCAGACATAACTTCCATTTCCTTATTCACAACACGTGCAATGGCTATTATGATGCCAATCATGATGTTTTTAATGAATGGTACAACCCTTATGATTTTATGGTTTGGATCGAAACAAGTCGATTCAGGAATGATTCAAGTTGGTAGTATCATGGCCTTTATGCAGTATGCGATGCAAGTTATCATGGCCTTTTTAATGATTACGATGGTCACAATTATGCTTCCTCGAGCAAATGTAAGTGCTTTGCGTATTCATGAAGTCTTAAGTAGTGAAATTACTATAAAAGATCCATCAAGTCCTATGGATTTCTCATCTTCTATGCGTGGCGTTGTATCTTTTAAAAATGTATCGTTTAAATATCCGGGTGCCGATGAAGAAGTGTTGAGTAATATTAGTTTTGAAACCAAACCAGGCGAAACTACAGCCTTTATTGGAAGTACTGGATCTGGTAAATCAACATTGATTAATTTAGTCCCACGTTTCTATGATGTAACAAGCGGTTCGATTTTAGTGGATGGAGTTGATATTCGGAATGTGAAACAGGCGGATCTAAGAAGTCGAATTGGTTATGTTCCACAAAAGGGGATGTTACTATCGGGTGATATTGAATCGAACTTATTGTATTCAAAGAAAGATGCAAGCAAGGATGATATTTCTAATGCATTATCTATTTCTCAAAGTACGGAGTTTGTTTCTAAAAAGCCAGAAGGAATCAAGAGTGAAATCAATCAGGGTGGAACAAATGTTTCAGGCGGACAAAGACAAAGACTTTCCATTGCCCGTGCCGTTGTAAGAAAGCCTGAAATCTATATTTTTGATGATAGCTTTAGTGCCTTGGATTTTAAGACGGATGCTAAGCTTAGAGAGGCTTTGGCAAAGTCTTGTAAAGAAACAAAGAGTACGGTATTACTTGTGGCACAACGTATTTCTAGTATTTTACATGCGGATCAAATTATTGTACTCGATGAAGGAAAGATGGTTGGCAAAGGTACACATGCTGAATTGATGAAATCTTGTGAGGTTTATCAGCAGATTGCGTCTAGCCAATTGACAAAGGAGGAACTTGCCAATGTCTAATCAGAAACAAAATAATCGTCCAAGAGGTCCTATGGGCCATGGTATGCGTGGCGGCGAAAAGGCAAAAGACTTCAAGGGAACGATGAAGAAGCTTTTAAACTACATCAAACCCTTTAAATTCTCATTTCTAGTTGGTCTATTATGTGCCATTGTTTCCGTTTGCATCATGGTGATTGGGCCTAAGATTCAAGGAAATATTATTACTGAAATTGCGCAAGGCTTTATGAATAAAGTGCAAGGTAAAGGTGGCATTGATTTTGATGCGATCCAAAAAACATGTGCTTTATTACTTGCGATTTATGCTTTGAGTACAGCCTTCTCTTATCTTCAAGGCTGGTTGATGAGTGGTGTCTCGAATAAAATGGGATACAAGCTTCGTAAAGAAATGAATCAAAAGATTGATAAGCTTCCATTATCGTATTTTGATAAAAATAGTCATGGAGATATTCTTTCAAGATTTACTAATGATGTCGATACTCTAGTACAATCGTTAAACCAATCTTTGTCCACTATGGTATCAAGCTTTGTACAAATTATTGGCTTTTTAGTCATGATGCTTAGTATTTCATGGAAGATGACACTTATGGCTTTAATTGTCATTCCATTGAGTTTGATCTTAGTTATGGTCGTTGTCAAAAAGAGTCAGCGTTATTTTAAGGCTCAACAAAAATCATTAGGTTTAGTGAATGGTCATATTGAAGAGATGTATTCGGCACACACGATTGTGAAGGCATTTAATGGGGAAGAAGATTCTTTGCACACTTTTAAAGAATATAATGATCAATTGTATACGAGTGCTTGGAAATCACAATTCTTATCTGGACTTATGATGCCATTAACGAACTTAATTGGAAATATCGGCTATGTCGGTGTATGTATTCTAGGTGGATATTTAACGATTCATAAAGAAATTGCCGTGGGAGATATTCAATCGTTTATTACATATACACGTAACTTTACGCAACCGATCTCTCAAATCTCACAATCTATGAATATGTTACAGAGTACGGCAGCTGCTGCAGAGCGTGTTTTTGAATTTTTGGCAGCAGAAGAAGAAATTTGTGATGTAAAAAATCCAGTTGTATTAGAAGATGTACAAGGTCAAGTGACTTTTGAAAATGTATGTTTTGGATATGATCCAAATAAAATTGTCATCAACAATTTTTCGATGTATATTAAGCCAGGACAAACGACTGCAATTGTTGGTCCTACAGGCGCTGGTAAAACAACGATTGTTAAATTATTGATGCGTTTCTATGAATTGAATGCAGGATCCATTTATATTGATGGTCATAATATTACGGAATATACGAGAAGTGGTTTGCGTAATATGGTTGGTATGGTCTTACAAGATGCCTGGCTATTTGAGGGTAGTATTTTAGAAAACTTACGTTTTGGTAAGCCAAGCGCTACAGATGATGAAGTAATTCAAGCAGCTAAGGCAGCTCATGTCGATCACTTTATTCATACATTAGATCATGGATATAATACTGTATTAAATGAATCTTCAAGTAATATTAGTCAAGGCCAAAGACAATTATTAACGATTGCCCGTGCTTTTTTAGCGGATCCTAAAATCTTAATTTTGGATGAAGCGACAAGTAGTGTGGATACACGTACAGAAGTCTTGATTCAAAAAGGCATGGATGAGTTAATGAAGGGACGTACAAGTTTTGTGATTGCGCACCGTTTATCCACGATTCGTGATGCGGATAATATTATTGTGATGGATCATGGTGACATTGTAGAAGTCGGAAATCATGATGAATTGATGAAGCGTAATGGTTTCTATACGAAGTTATACAATGCTCAATTTGAAGAGGCTTAGTGATGCGTAAGATCATTGTGGATTTAAATCGAGTCAAAGATGATGAATATGTAGCGATGTATGAAATCTTTGGATTGGATGTACTTAATAAGTCATATGAGGATTTTGAAAGAAGAATGCTTCAAATTCAAATTGAAACGATTGTCGAAGTAAAAAATAGGAAACATAACCTTTCTACTTGTTCGAAATGGATCTTTATCTTAGAGGATATTCAACAAAAAAGTGATTATTTTTACTGTATATGGGGTGTTTAACATCCCATTTTCTCTTAAATCGCTTTCTTTTTGGTTAGGATTCATATATAATAAAAATGTGTTAAGGAGTGTGAAATTATGAAAGACATTACCGAAACAATGACATTTACTACAGAAGAGATTCGTCGTGAGAATATCAAGATGATTCTTCGTGAAGTAAGTGATGCTTTGGAAGAACGTGGTTATAATTCAGAAAATCAAATTGCTGGCTACTTGATCAGTAATGATCCTGCGTATATTTCTTCTCACAAGAATGCTCGTAACTTGATCCAAAAGATCGAACGTTATGAAATCATTGAAGAATTAGTACGTGCCTATTTGGATAAATAATGGATCGTATCATTGGTTTAGACCTTGGTTCGAAAACGTGTGGTGTATCGATTTGTGATGCGCTTCATATTACGTGTCGTGCTTTAACGACTGTGCGTTTTGAATCGGATGATTATGATGCTTGTTTGGAAGAAGTTTTGAAATTGCTTCAGGAAAATAAAGTAAAAGAAGTAGTTTTAGGCTTACCGAAGCACATGAATGGAGATATCGGAATTCGCGGTGAAATATCTTGTGAATTTGCCAAGAAATTAGAATCTTCTGGAATTAAAGTTCATCTTTGGGATGAGCGACTTACAACAGTTGCAGCTGAGAAAATTTTACTTCAGGGGGATGTTTCTAGAAAGAAACGTAAAAAAGTAATTGATCAAATGGCTGCGGTTCAAATTTTACAGAGTTTTTTGGACAGACAAAACGGGGGATTTTAATGTCCTCCTTTATTTTTGAAAGGAAGTAATGTATGTTAGATTCAAATTGTTTATATGTTAAAGATGAAAATGGAAACGAAAAAAAGATGACAATTCTATTCACTTTTGATAGTGATGAAACGGGATGTCAATATGTTGTTTTCCAAGACCCAGATTTAGATGAAGGCGAAGTATATGCCTCTCGTTATGATGACAAGGGTCAATTGATTCCAATCGAAAGTGAAGCAGAATGGGATATGGTTGAAGAAGTAATCAACACATTTGTTGAGGACGAGGAAAATGCCGACTAGGCGTAAAGTCAATTCTGTAAGAGTTGTTTTATTAGTCGTTGTATGTATTTTAATTATCGCTGGTCTTGCAGGTGTTTTTGTGGTAAAAAAAGACTTGTCAAGTACGGGCAATGGGGATAAGAATATAGTATTCACAATTGAAAGCGGAGATACGCTTGATCAGGTTGTAGAAAATTTAGAAAATGAAAATTTGATTTCAAATGCGACAGTGACAAAGTTGTATGCCAAGGCAAGTCACAATACAAATTTTGTGGCCGGAACATTTGAATTGAATAATGGTATGAGTGTAAAAGAAATATTATCGTATATTCAAGATAGTACAAAACTTAAGAAGGATGCGTTGATATTAAAGGTACCAGAAGGAAAATGGGCAAAAGAAATAGCGGCTGAAATATCCAATTTATATGATGGAAAGTTTTCGTCTGAAGAAATCTTAAATCAATGGAATGATATTTCATATATTCAAAAACTAGCGAAAGATTATTCATTTATCAATGTGGATGATTTAAATAATTCCAACTACAAAGTAAAACTAGAAGGGTATTTATTCCCAGATACGTATTACTTAGGAAAAGAGGATTCCATTGATGAAATCACTCGGATTATGCTAGACCGCTTTGAAGTGATGTATAAAGAGAACAAGGAATTGTTCTCAAAGAGTCATTATTCTGTGCAACAAGTCATCAGTTTGGCAAGTGTGGTTCAATTTGAGGCAAGTTCAAAAGAAGATATGGAAATGATTGCAGGTATTTTCCATAATCGTTTAGAACAAGGCATAAAACTTCAATCGAGTGTTACAGTATGTTATGCATTATATGATGATTTTAAAGATCCTAAAGATTGTGAAACCAATCCGGAAGTGGATTCACCATACAATACGTATCTACATGAAGGTTTGCCAATTGGACCGATCTTAAATCCGGGAGATGATGCGATCAAGGCTGTGCTTGCACCTAAAAAGACAGATTATCTATTCTTTGCGGCCGATATTTACAATAAGTTGGATGGTAAAGTCCATTATTCAAAAACATATGAAGAACATCAACAGATTTGCGAAGAATTAGGATTAAATCTGTAACAATGTTTTGCATAATTCAAGGATTATGCTATAATTTTTTGTGCTAAATACAAGGAGTGATACCACATGGCAAATGAAAAATTTTACGTTACCCAAGAAGGTTATAATGATTTAGTCAATGAACATGAAAACCTAGTTCATAAAGTGCGTCAAGAAGTTATCGTTGAGTTACAAGAAGCTCGTGCACAAGGTGACTTGTCCGAAAATGCGGACTACGATGCGGCAAGAGAACACCAGGCGCAAGTCGAAGGTCGTATTCGTGAATTAGAGGCAATGATCAAAAATGCCGAAATCATTACTGAATCTGCAGATGTAGAAGATAAAAAGAAAAAGAATATTGTTAAATTAGGATCGACTGTAAAGATTTTAGATTTATCAGACAATCAAGAAGTAACATTTAATATCGTTGGTACAATTGAAGCGGATCCATTTAATGGTAAGCTTTCAAACACAACTCCACTTGCAGAAGTGATCATGGATCACAAAGTAGGGGATGTTTGTACTGTAAAACGTGTTGAAGAACCTTATGATGTAAAAATTTTAGAAATAAAATAAAAAAGCATCAAAAAATAACGTATAAGAGAAGGGTGATATTTATGAAACGAACTCTTCTCTTTTTTTGTGCAATCATTTTCTTTGTCTTTACATGCTTTAACCGATATACTCCAATTACTTTAAAAGAAATAAAGCCTACATTGATGGAAGTTGAAATTAAAGGGGCCATTCAAAATCCAGGTGTCTATACACTCAAACGGAATAGTTCTATTTCAAAACTTATTAAAATGAGTGGTCCTTTATTAGAGAATGCGGATACTTCAAGTATTAGTTTTACGCATATTCTTCAAGATAAAGATGTTGTCGTTATTCCAGAAATCAAAGAAATCAAACTTATATCTTTAAATAGTGCAACTTCAGAAGAGCTTCAAACGCTTCCTGGCATTGGTCCAAGCATTGCGCAAAGAATCATAGACTATCGGCAAGGAAACACATTTCAAACTTTAGAACAAATTAAAGATGTAAAAGGCATTGGCGAAGCTTTATTTAATAAGATCAAGGATAAAATCTGCCTATGATGTTGATTATAAGTCTTGGCTTTTTGGCCTGTATCATTCTAAAAGATCCTCTTTGTATATTTTGTTTTAGCTTTTGTTTCTTATTGTATTTAAATGAAAGATTTCATAGTAAAAGAATTCTGATTGTATTTACGATACTCTCTGTATTCTCTATTGTTTTAGTCAAGCCTTGTAAAGAGGCTGAAAAAGGAATTTATACTATATCCGAAATCAAACAAAGTTATTATGTCGCAAAAAATCAAAGGACAAGGGTGCTTGTACAGAGTGATTTAGATTTAAATTTTAACGATCAGATTCAAGTCGATTCTTTAGAACCGATTCATACCGATGACAATTTTACACTCTTTAGTTTTACAAAGTATAATGCGTCAAAAAATATATTTTATAAAACAAGAGATGTAAGACTCATAAAGAAATCCACTTCATTAAAATCCAAACTATATGACTATATATCGAGTCAAAAGAATTCAAAAGTATTATTATCTTTATATTATGGAATTCATGAAGATACGATTGATGAAATCTATACTATGTTAGGTTATGGATATATTAGTGCTTATTTTATCGTGTTTAATCTATTAAAAAGAAAGTATGAAGATAAAAAGATTCGCATAAGTTTATTGATTTTGAGTATACTCTTTGGCTCTTTCTTTGTGTTCACACTTTCATTGACAAGATTTATTCTGTATCAAATATCTTACTTATTTTTTAAATCCAAATCTGATCAAATTGGATTTACCATTTTATGCTTTTCAATTCTATATCCAACACAAGTATTATCTATATCGTTTGTGCTACCCATTCTTTTGCAGCTTGTATCCTATTTTTGTACAGAACATAAGTGGATCGTACAAAAGATGGTTGTAATAAGCGTCTTATTCATTTACTTTAAGAAAGTCGATATAGTTTCGTTCTTGTTGTTTAATTTACTTCGAAAGTTATATGGATGTGTATTTTTGTTGGGCATGTTCATTCCAAATTTTGTGACATTAAAAATTCCATCTCTAACAATTCATTATGCTCCACAATTTGTATTTATTTTTATCTTTATTGTTGTTTATATACAATGTCTTAAACATTTTAAATGGAAATATATGATCCTTTTTCTCATTCCATTTCTAGAAGTATTTTGTAATCCTTTCTTTCAAGTTTATACATTAAATATAGGTCAAGGCGATTGTAGTATCATTGTAGAACCTTTTTATAAAAGTGTAGTAATGATTGATTGTGGTCAAAGCCTATATCGAGATAATGTAGAACGTATTATTTTTCCTTTTTTAGAAAACAAGAATATTCATACAATCGATACTTTGATTTTAACACATGATGACTTTGATCATAGTGGTGGTTATGATCGTTTAAAAGAAAAGGTTAAAATTAAACAGGTGATCAAGGATTCAAAAGATAAGGTTAATGTGGAATACCCATTCTATTTACTTCTTCAAGAAAGAATGGCGAAAGATGAAAATGATTCAAGTATAATCTCTTATTTTACATATGATCATTTAAATTATCTTTTTATGGGCGATGCGAGTAAAGAAATCGAAAAACAATTGATGGACACGTATGATTTAAAAGCGGATGTGATCAAAGTAGGACATCATGGTTCAAATACAAGTTCAGATACAGCTTTTTTGGATTCTTTAGATTGTAGGATTGCCCTCATTAGTGCAGGCTATAAGAATAAGTATGATCATCCTAGTACGGAAACATTAAAGACATTAGATTGTTTAAATATTCATACTTTTTGTACAAGTACAAATGGAAGTATTGCGATTTATTCTTTGCATCACTTTGCTTTTATTGTCACAAACGATGGATTGTTTGGTATAATACATTAGAAAATTAATACATCAATGTTGATAAAAAACACCAATCGAAGCA
>ERZ827108.1057-NODE-1057-length-39980-cov-5.627927_pt1 | contig 39980 bp, 34 predicted proteins | sample MGYA00519921_ERZ827108 | MGnify/ENA primary metagenome ERZ827108 (study PRJEB31778, sample SAMEA3449258) | human gut metagenome | biome: human gut; feature: human-associated habitat; material: faeces | place: United Kingdom | collected 2010/2012 ...
GTTGCTCAGGAACTTATAAATAAAGTTAAATCAAAGTGTTGCGGAATTAAGGATTCATATATGAATAAATCCGATCCATTATGGCAGACAACTCATCTTACAGACAGAATCGAGACAGCGCCGTCAGGACGCTGGGCAATGAATCGACATACGCCGGGAACACCTCTTTTCTGGACCGAGTGTTCTCCGTGATGCGTAACGTATTCATCAAGTACCGCAGCCAGTCGCACGCAGCGGCGGTGGCCGACAGCACCGAGGGCCTTTACCACATGAGCCTGACGCACGACTCCAGCCACACCGTTCCTGAAGGCTGTTTCTCCGCAAAGGATGTCTCCAAGGCTATAAGCCGCTTCAAGGAAGCATACCGCGCACCCTTCACCATGTACCTGACGGGATACAGCTACAACGAGATAGCGCAGAGCATGAACCTGCCGCTCGGCACTGTCAGGAACCGCATCTCGATGGCCCGGCGCCATCTGCAGAACGTGATGGCGCAATAACGAAAACGACACTTCCCTAAGTCAACAACCTTCCACTATAAAACCGGACTGAACAGTCCCTGTTGCATCGGGGTTACGAAACGCAAACACCCGACACTTAGAAATTCTAATGTATATTACCGACAACCCCGACGCCCAGACGCGCCGGGGTTTTGTTTAAGGAACAATGCGAAGGCACACAACTTAAACAGGAATTTTCACGTTACATTAAAAAACACCCAAATTAGACAGACCGTCATGAGCCATCAGAGGAAAGAGAGGATAGTGATAGTCGGCGGAGGATTCGCCGGCATGCGGCTGTGCAAGCATCTGGACCGCTCGCGGTTCGACGTGTGTCTGGTGGACCGCAACAACTTCAACAGTTTTCCGCCCCTGTTCTACCAGATAGCCTCGTCCGGCCTGACCAGCGCCAACATCTGCTTCCCCTTCCGCCGGGAGTTCAAGCGAATGAAGGACACCTCCTACCATATGGGCCATGTGAAGGACATCGATGTGGCCAACCACACCATCACCACCAGCTACGAGATCCTGAAATACGACCGGCTCATACTCGCCGCAGGTTCAACCAACAACTACTTCGGCATGGCCAACCTGCCGGAGGAGACATTCGGCATCAAGACCGTGGCCGAGGCCGCGCACACACGCGACGAGGTGCTGGACCGACTGGAACGCGGGGCCCTGTGCCAGGACCGCGAGAGACGGCGTCAGCTCCTCAGTTTCCTTGTGGTGGGCGGAGGGCCTGCCGGAGTCGAGATTGCCGGAGCCTTGGGCGAGATGAAGAAATACATCCTGGCCAAGGAATACCCTGAGCTGGAACCAGACGACGTGACCATCACCCTGGTGGAAGGCACCGGCTCACTGCTTGGCGCAATGAGCAGAAAAAGCCGGGACTACGCCCTGGAGACACTGGAGAAACTGATGGTGAACGTCCGCCTCAACACCATGATGAAGGACTACACCGACAAATATGTCACCTTTGCCGACGGGCAACGCGAGTACTACGAGACGCTGATATGGACCGCCGGTGTGATGGGCGAGCCCATGCCCGGCCTTCCCAAGGAGTGCGTGGGGCACGGCAACCGCGTCATGGTGGATGAGTTCAACCGCGTCAAGGGGCTTGACGGCTCCGTCTACGCTGTGGGCGACATATGCCTGATGACCACCCCGGACTATCCCCACGGACACCCGCAGATGGCACAGCCCGCCATTCAGCAGGCACAGAACCTGGCCCGCAACCTCAACGCCGGAGAGTTCCGCACTCCGTTCCGTTACCATGACAAGGGTTCAATGGCCACTATCGGGAAGAACAAGGCGGTGGCCGACCTGAAGAATGTCAGTTTCGCAGGATTCTTCGCCTGGCTCGTCTGGATGTTCATACACCTCATCTCAATCATGGGAATGCGCAACAAACTCAGCGTGCTGTCAAACTGGGGATGGAACTATCTGTTCTACTCCACGTCCCTGCGGCTTCTGCTGCGTCCCACCAAGTATCCCCTGCGGCGCCACTGGGGAGAGTAAACCTGAAATGTCATGAATAGAATAATCTTAGCCACCATATTATTGTCCGGCAGCATGATGATGACCGGCTGCGGACTGTTCAGCAAGAGCGGCAATACCGGCCGGAGCGCCGACGCCTCCCAGGAGGAACCCATGCTCCCCCACGACCGTGAGGTGATAGCCCGGCCCAAGGACGAACGCACATATTCGCCCGACGAGATCCAGCAGGGCGTGGTGAAGGGAGACTGGAGCATCCAGACTGTCTACGGCAAGAACGCCGTCGGCGAGAAGGCCCCCTTCCTGAAGTTCGTTCCCGCGCAGAAGCGCGTGTACGGCAACAACGGATGCAACGTGATCAACGCCGCCTACACCTACAATCCGGCGGACTCGCTGCTGAAGTTCGACAAGATAGCCTCCACCCTGATGGAGTGCGCCATGACCGGCATAACCGATGCCGAGATCAACCGCGCCCTGGAGGCCACAAGATACTACACCTGGGACGTGCAAGGCTCGGAGTACTTCATGTACTTCTTCGACCAGGACCGCCGTCAGGTACTGTCGCTGATGCACCAGAACTTCGATTTCCTGAACGGCACCTGGCAGGTCACCTCCATCGCCGACGAGAAGATCGATGTGCCGGACATGAAACTGGTGATAGACGTGGACGAGGGCAAACTCCACGGCAACACAGGATGCAACATCCTGAACGGCCGGATGGAGATCAACATGGACGAGGCAAACTCCATCTCATTCAGTGCCATCGGAATGACGCAGATGGCATGTCCCGACATGAATTACGAGACCGCGCTGATCGTGGCGCTTGAGGAGGCCAGCCACGCGCGTCCCGTCAGCCCGACGGAGGTGCTGCTGTTCGACAACGGCGGCAAGCAGGTGCTGTCGCTGGTCCGCGCCACATCACGAAACTGAACAATAAACCAATAATAGAGGAAACCGATATGCCGGCAGAGGAAAGAGTAGACAAGTGGCTGTGGGCCATGCGTGTGTTCAAGACCAGGACTATCGCCACCGACGCATGCAAGAAGGGACGCGTATCCATCGGGGGCACCGCCGTTAAGCCGTCGCGAACCGTCAAGGAGGGCGATGTGATCGACGTGCGCAAGCCGCCCATAACCTACACCTTCCGAGTGCTGCAGCTGGCGCCGAACCGTCTGGGAGCGCGCCTTGTGCCCGAATACCTTGAGAACCTGACCCCGAAGTCGCAGTATGACCTGCTGGAGATGACCAAGATATCCGGCTTCGTTGACCGCCGCAAGGGACTGGGACGCCCCACCAAGCGCGACGGGCGCAAACTCGCCGAATTCCGCGAGGAAGCCGGCTACGCCGACACTTACTTCCTGGATTGGGAAGATGATGACGACGAAGACTTGGAAATTTGACGGAAATTTGTTAATTTTGTGGGCGATTAGGCATCCTCGGACCGCGAGGGTGCCCGTTTGACAATGTATATATTTGAATATCAATGATAAAAATCACTTTTCCGGATGGAGGAGTCCGCGAGTACGCAGAGGGTACCACTCCTTTGCAGATAGCCGAGAGCATCAGTCCGCGCCTGGCGGCTGACGTTCTGGCAGCCAAAATCAACGGACAGGACTGGGACCTGACCCGTCCGGTAAACGAAGATGCCCGCATCGAGCTGTTCAAGTGGGATGATCCCGAAGGCAAGCACGCCTTCTGGCACAGTTCCGCGCACCTGCTGGCCGAGGCCCTGCAGGAACTCTACCCCGGCGTGAAGTTCGGTATCGGCCCCGCCATAGAGAACGGTTTCTACTACGACATCGACCCGGGCGAGCATAAGATCACCGACGAGGATTTCCCGAAGATCGAGAAGAAGATGCTGGAACTGGCCCAGCGCAAGGAGGCCATCGTCCGCAAGGACATAAGCAAGGCCGACGCGCTGAAGATGTTCGGCGACCGTGGCGAGGAATACAAATGCGAACTTATCTCCGAACTGGAGGACGGACATATCACCACATACACCCAGGGCAGTTTCACCGACCTGTGCCGTGGTCCGCACATCCCGTCAACCGCCCCCATCAAGGCCGCGAAGGTAATGTCGCTGGCCGGAGCATACTGGCGCGGCGACGAGAAACGCAACCAGCTGGTGCGCGTGTACGGCGTCACCTTCCCCAAGAAGAAGATGCTCGACGAGTACCTGGCGCTCCTGGAGGAGGCCAAGAAGCGCGACCACCGCATCCTGGGCCGCGAGATGGAACTGTTCGCGTTCTCGCCCACAGTCGGCCAGGGGCTGCCACTGTGGCTCCCTAAGGGAGCCGCGCTGCGCGACCGTCTGGAGCAGTTCCTCCGCAAGATCCAGAAACGCTACGGTTACCTGCAGGTAATCACCCCGCATATCGGTAACAAGGCCCTGTACGTCACCTCCGGCCATTGGGCCAAGTACGGCAAGGATTCATTCCAGCCCATCAAGACTCCCCAGGAGGGCGAGGAGTATATGCTGAAGCCTATGAACTGCCCCCACCACTGCGAGATCTACAAGACCGCGCCACGCTCATACCGCGACCTGCCGCTACGCTACGCCGAGTTCGGCACCGTCTACCGCTACGAGCAGAGCGGCGAGCTCCACGGCCTGACCCGAGTACGCGGATTCACGCAGGACGACGCCCACCTGTTCTGCACTCCGGAGCAGATCAAGGGTGAGTTCCTGAAGGTGATGGACATCATCCTCTACATCTTCAAGGCCCTGGACTTCCAGAACTACGAGGCTCAGATCTCGCTGCGCGACCCGAAGAACAAGACCAAGTACATCGGATCGGACGAGAACTGGCATCTGGCCGAGCAGGCCATCATCGACGCATGCGCCGAGAAGGGTCTGAAGGCCACTCAGGTCGAGGGCGAGGCCGCGTTCTACGGTCCGAAACTGGACTTCATGGTCCGCGACGCCATCGGCCGCAAGTGGCAGTTAGGCACCATACAGGTGGACTACAACCTGCCGGAGCGTTTCGACCTGACGTTCACCGGAGCCGACAACCAGAAGCACCGTCCCGTCATGATCCACCGCGCGCCGTTCGGCTCGATGGAGCGTTTCGTGGCCGTGTTGCTGGAGCACACCGCCGGCAACCTCCCCATGTGGCTCATCCCCACCCAGGTCATGGTACTGCCGATTTCCGAGAAATTCAACGACTATGCCCGCAAGGTGGCAGCCGAGCTTGACGAGATGGGCGTACGCGCCGAGGTGGACGACCGCAACGAGAAAATCGGACGTAAAATCCGCGACAACGAAATGAAGAAGGTACCGTACCTGGTAGTTGTCGGCGAGAAGGAACAGGCCGACGGCACCGTAGCGGTCCGCAAGCGCGGCGAGGGCGACAAGGGCGTCATGTTGGTGGCTGACTTCGCCAAGATAATAAACGACGAGGTAGAAGCGTTTACAAAACAATAATTAAACTTCCTTAATGGAGAAAAAACCGCAATTCACGGGGCCGAAACGTCCCATGGGGCCGAAGCCCCGTCCGGGACAGCGTCCCGTCCGCGATGACCGTCGCAACGATCCCTACCAGACCAACGAGCGCATCCGGGCCCGCGAGGTCCGCCTGGTGGGCGACAATGTGGAACAGGGCATCTATCCCATAGCCCAGGCCCTGAAGATCGCCCACGCCCAGGAACTCGACCTGGTGGAGATTTCCCCCACTGCCGAACCGCCGGTATGCCGCGTGATCGACTACCAGAAGTTCCTGTACCAGCAGAAGAAACGGCAGAAGGAGCAGAAGCAGAAGGCCACCAAGGTAGTTGTGAAGGAAATCAGGTTCGGTCCGCAGACCGACGACCATGACTACAACTTCAAGCTGAAGCATGCCCAGGGATTCCTGCGCGAGGGTTCGAAGGTGAAGGCTTACGTGTTCTTCCGCGGACGTTCCATCCTGTTCAAGGAGCAGGGCGAGGTGCTGCTGCTTCGGTTCGCCAACGATCTGGAGGATCTGGGCAAGGTGGAACAGATGCCCGTCCTGGAAGGGAAGCGCATGACCATAATGATCACTCCGCTCAAGCCTGCGCCTAAGAAGGAGAAAGCCGCCGCCGAACCCACCAAGAAGGAGCGCAAGGCCGCCGAACGCGCCGCCGAGGCTCAGGCACAGGCCGATGCCGATAAGGGCGCCCCTGGGGAGGAAAACCAGGCTCCCCAAGACGAGGAAGATTGACATAAGGATAAATTAGAGACCGTAGGCACCAGGTGCCGAGGTTTGAAACAACTAAATACATAAAAAAATGCCTAAAGTAAAGACCAATGCCGCGTCCAAGAAGCGCTTCGCGCTCACCGGCACGGGAAAGATCAAGCGTAAGCACGCTTACCACAGCCACATCCTGACGAAGAAGACGAAGAAGCGCAAGCGCGTTCTGGACCATACCACCCTGGTGGCCAGCGCCAACATGAAACAGGTACGCGACCTGCTGAACCTCCGTTAACATCGCCCTGGGCCCGGGCCGGCAGCGCCCTTGCCCGTCAAAACAACATTACATAACCGAAATACCAGCCAAAAAGAGTTTATAGGACCGCTGGATTTCAAAAAACAAAACAAAGATGCCAAGATCAGTAAATCACGTGGCCTCACGTGCCAAGAGAAAGAAGATATTGAAGCTTACGCGCGGCTATTACGGCAGCCGTCGTAACGTCTGGACCGTAGCGAAGAACACCTGGGAGAAGGGTCTGACCTACGCATACCGCGACCGCAAGCAGAAGAAGCGCAACTTCCGTGCCCTGTGGATTCAGCGTATCAACGCCGCCGCCCGTCTGGAGGACCTGAGCTACAGCAAGCTCATGGGTCTGATACACGCAGCCGGCATCGAGATCAACCGCAAGGCTCTGGCAGAACTCGCCGTGAACCATCCCGCAGCCTTCAAGGCAATCTGCGACAAGGTCAAGAAATAATCCGGACTCCGCCATACTGAAAGCCGACCCATCCGGGCCGGCTTTCTCTATTATTCCTCTTCCCCACACTCATTCAGATCAACGTCCGCATCATGAACACAGTCATCTCCATAGCCAAGGGCATAGCCATCATCCTGATGGTGGCCGGCCATGCCGAGGGTCCCGAACTGCTCACCAACTTCATCTACACCTTCCACATGCCGTTGTTCTTCATAGCGGCGGGCTACTTCTTCAGCCGGAGATATCTGACGGATCCGTGGACGTTCATCGCCAAACGCATCAAGGGTCTCTACTTCCCTTTCCTGAGATGGAGCCTGTTCTTTCTTCTGCTGCACAACGTATGGTTCCATTTCGGCATCCTCAACGAGCAGTTCGGCAACTGGACCGGCGGCGTAACGCATCCCTACACCCTGAAATCGGCATGTCACCGGATCTTCCTGATGGTGACCGGCATGGCCGGATACGATGAATTCATGGCCGGGGCGTTCTGGTTCTTCCGCGGACTGCTGGTGGCCAGCGTGGCTTTCCTGCTACTGTATAAGTTGCTCGACTCGCGTGCCAGACTCCGGCCTGAAGCCTGCGTCGCGGTGATATGCGCGTCGATCATCGCGCTGATGGCTCTGCGGATCAATTACTGCATTAAGATCACCACAATTCCGAACGGCGGCTGGCGAGAGATGTGGGGAATCTTCTTCTTCGGCATCGGAGTATTGTACCGTAAATATGAGTCGAGGATAGGCGACCGCTACTGGCTTTCGACCCTGTGCCTGCTGTTCCTTGGATTCGCGGCTACGCAGCATTTCCGCGGCATGAACAACAACGCCATGCCGCAGGACCTATGGACACTGCCGTTGACAGGCACGGCCGGCTTCCTGCTGGTGCATCATGTCTCGGTGCTGATCGACGCCAGAGACACGATGTTGCGCAGGCTGCTGGTATTCATTGGCAACAATACACTTTACGTATTCATCTTCCACATCCTGGCGTTCAAGCCGGTCAGCCTGCTCAAGATCTGGTGGTACGACCTGCCGTTCGCCCAGATCGGCTGCCACATGGTGATCCACGAACATCGTCCGGACCTGTTCTGGGTCATCTACACCTTCGCCGGAGTGGCGCTTCCCCTCCTGACGCTCGTCGCCATCCGCCGTGCCAAAGGCTCCTTGCTCATCACCCGTCTGCAGCAACGCCTCCCACTCCGCTCCACCCGAATTTAGCACGATGTTGCATTATTATTAATATTTTGTTAATTTTTTATTAATCATAGTGTGTGGTTCCAGAAATAAATTCGTAACTTTGCAGTCGGAACGATATAGAACACACATGAGAAAATCAAGACACTTTTTCAGATTTTTGCTTGCAGGCCTCACGACGCTGGCAATATCCACCGCTCCACGCTTGCAAGCACAAGACAAAGACCCGGTACTAAGTCTGACTTTCAACGATGGCTCTGAAACCATAATCTCGATTTCAGATGACCTGCGTATCAATTTTGACTCGGAACATATTCTGATCCAGCATCAGACCGAGAATCCCCGCATAATCCATATCATGGATGTGAGGAAGTTCGCTTACAGGCTGGATAGTGCCGGACTCAATACCGCCTTCACGGATTCCGGGCCCATTGTCAGATTCGCGCCTGACGGTATCACCGTAACAATGGCGGGAAGGCACACATGCCGGGCATTCGACCTCAGCGGATCCATCCTGCTGCATCGGGAGTTTGACGACTCCCTGTTCATCGAGAACCAGGCCCTGCACTCCGGCACCGTCATATTGCAGATAGACCAACACAAGACGCTTAAATTCATTATAAGATGAGACGAACCACAATCACATCATATATTATCGCCGCCATTGTCATGGCTTGGGCAGCCATGACTGTCCAGGCATCCGATCCGCAGATGTTCATCTACCGTAATGACAGCGTGTTCAACAGTACGCATCTTCGTTCCGGTGTGAAGGTGACCCATTCCACCGACAACTACACCATGCACCTGCTGGACGAGACAGGCGATACAACCCACATCCCCATGTCGGCGATCGACTCCTGCGTGCTGCGCGTCACCGACATACCTACACTGCATTTCACATTGCCCGATTACCCTGACGCCAAGGACATCTGGAGCAAGGAAGACTATGTGGACGCGATACTGAACATCGAAGGAAACGGATACTGCGAAGATATGGACAGCCTCAAACTGTCGCTCCGTGGCCGAGGGAACACCACCTGGGGTATGCCCAAAAAGCCGATGCGCATGAAGTTCCCCAAGAAACTGTCGCTGTTCGGCATGGCCAAGCAGAAAAATTACGTGCTCCTTGCCAACTACATCGACAACTCGCTGATGCGGAATGTCATCGCATACTGGATTGCCAGGCGACTCGGAGTGCCTTACGCCAACCATACCACACCTGTAAACGTCATCATCAACGGACATCCCCGTGGATCGTATCTTATAACCGAGAAAGTCGGCATCAATTCCGGCAGCGTGGATATCGATGAGACTAAGGGTATATTGTTTGAACTAAGCGGCGAATATGACGAGAAATATAAATTCCGCTCCGAACTTTGGAACCTTCCTGTAATGGTGAAGGATCCTGATTTCGATGAACTCGTCGAAGACAATCCTACTGGGCCATCAGCCAATGCAATGCTGAGGAAATGGGAATCCGACTTCAACGAAGCCCTGTTGCGGCTTCGCACCGGCCAGGGAGCAGAAGCATTCGATATGGAGAGTTTCGCACGTGGATTCCTGATGTACAGCATCTGCCGCAACAATGAATTGGGTCATCCCAAGAGCATGTATGTGCATAAAGAGGAAATCGGAACGCAGACCCTCTACAAGTTCGGGCCTGCATGGGATTTTGACGCAGCCTTCGACATGCGAAAGCCGAATGCTGATGGAGAATTTGTAGAGACCCCACCACAAGGGGGCATCATTATCAACAAGATGCTGGAGTACATCATGGCATGTCCGGAATTCATGCCGATATATAAACACGCACTCCAGAAGTTTGCCGACGAAGACCTGCCGGAACTTCTCACTTTTATCAAGGAATACGCAGTCTCGATAGACCCAAGCTCAAGAATGGATGCATATGTCTGGCCACAAGAATATGAACTTGATTGGTTTGACCGTACCCCCGCCTACAACGTAAAAGAACGAGCCGACCAAATGAGTCAATGGCTCACCAATCGTGTGGCATACCTGCTGGAACGGGCGGAGCAGGGCTTGTATTGATGTCGTATTCGTCTAAACTTGAAGAAGCCACGCCGACATTTAATTAAATTTTGTTAACTTTGCAGTCTGTAAGGCCATATCCCGGGATTCAGTGGATATGGCCTTCTAAGACTCCTGCCTTGCTGTTATTGCTGACAGGTGTTCAAGTCAAGTCATAATCCTATTTGAATTGAAGAATGATGAGGAAATGTTGGATTGGTATAATGATTGCAATGTTGGCAGGCAGCAACAGCCTGCTGTCAGCGGCAGAGACAGGCACCGACAGCGTATCGCCAGAACAGCCGAAAGTCAAGTTCCGGCCGGTGGGACGTATCCTGCTGGACGGCGCTGTTTACGGTCCCGACGGTGATGGCTTTACCGACGGCGTACAGATTCCCGACCTGCGTGCAGGTGTGGCTGTGGACTACGGCAAATGGAGCGCGATGATCGACGTGGGGTTCGGATACTTCAAGCTGAGCCTTAAGGACATCTACATCCAATACCGTTTCGACAAGGAGAACGCCATCCGTGCCGGTTACTTCTTCCATCAGTTCGGTCTGCAGACGTCTACCGGTGGTGCCAACAAATGCGACATAGTGACCCCCGTATCTGACTCCTACTGGGGCAGCATGAGCCGCAACTTCGGCGTGATGTACACCCTCAGCAAGCCGCGCTTCTTCATGGGCGCCAGCCTGCTGCTTGGCAACAGCAACAACATAACCGAAGACAGGATAACACGTGTCAGCATAGGAGGTCTTGGCCGATTCGTGTGGCGTCCGATCGCCGAGACAGGCAGGATCGCCCAGGTCGGAGTCAGCGCATGGTACCAGAGCCCCACGCACAAGCGTAACGCCGAGGGTGTGTCGCAGCCCGGCTCGTTCACCTTAAGCTCGAACTTTCCCACACAGGTGGTGAGGGAGAAGATGATAGGCGCCACCATCACGAACGCCGGCAACCAGTTCAAGATGACTCCCGAACTGCTGCTTAGCCTCGACCGCTTCGCCCTGGAGTCGCAGTACTACTACATGAACGTGAACCGCATCGGAATGCCGTATTATCAGGCACAGGGGTGCTACGCATGGCTGCGGTGCCTGCTGTTGGGACAGCGCGAGTACACCTACGCACCGGGAGTGGCCGGGATAGCCAATCCGGGCCCCAAGACTCTTGAGGTTGTGGCCGGTTATGACTACGTCAATGCCGGATACCGCGACATACGCGGTGGAATCAGCAACGACTGGTCGCTGACGCTGAACTACTATTTCAATCGCTATGTCACCGCCCGTCTCGGTTACCGCTACTCGTATGTCCGCGATAGTTCGGTATGTCCGGACCGTCATGTCAACATCCTGCAGATGCGTCTCCAATTCAAATTCTGAACCATTTCATCTTTCCGGTACGGTTCGTTGTTAGATATGAAACAGTAAATTCAGACAATAGATATGAGACAAGTAAAATCACAGGTGGTGTATCTGCACGGGCTGTCGTCGTCGGGACAGTCCTCGACGTGCCAGCGGCTCCGTCGCGCCCTGCCTAAACATGAAGTGATCACTCCCGACCTGCCTGTGCAGCCGGAAGTCGCCATTACGGAACTGAAGAGACTCGCATCCATGCTTGAGCCGGCCGCCGTGATCGTAGGCACATCCATGGGCGGAATGTACGCGCAGCTGTTCCGCGGATTCCGCCGCATCATCATCAACCCCTCGTTCCACGTCAGCCGCCATCTGTCGGAAAAGGTTGGCACACGTCTGCCGTTCCACAATCCGCGCCGTGACGGTCTGACCGATTTCGAGGTCAACGACAAACTGGTCAAGAAATTCGAGAAGATGGAGGCCAAGCAGTTCGACCCTAAGTTCGGCATCATCGGCAAGAACAAGGACAGCAAGGACCAGGTGTTCGCATTCTTCGGCACGCAGGACACCACGGTCAACTGCAAGGACGAGTATCTGGAGCATTACGACCAGTACGCCGAGTTCGACGGAGGCCACCGTCTGGACCCGGACACTACCCTGAACCTCATCGTACCCAAGATCCTGGAACTCAATCCGGCGAAATAACGCCGGATTGAACCGGCAATCATAACGTGACATAGAACATAAAGCGGGAAAAAGTATCAAAACACAAACAATCAGGGAATATGGGTTTCTTCGATTTCTTCAAGAAAAAGACCGGCAACAAGCCGGAAAACGCAAATGTTCCAACCGGCTGTCAGCCGGGTAATACGAACATTCCAACCGATGATCAGCCGAAAAAGGCTGCACCTAACACTCAACTCAACCGTCTGATGAATCAATTGTATCAGCAATCCCAGGAGAGAGCCAGAGCGTCCTCGGCTCCTGCAGGAAAGCCAAAGCGCGAAAGACAGAAAGTTGAATCTGACAGCAAAGTCATTCCGAATATCGAGGCGATGTTCGACATGGAGGGGCATCGCGTACCCGACATCGATCACAACAAGGCCTACGGCTTCGAGAACGAGGATTTCGCGCTGTCGATTCCCCGACCCAAGGCTGATCTCAAAAAAGCCAGGAAATTATTTGAAATGGGCACGAAGGACAAGACGCGTACGTCGCAGGACGCCGATAAAGGGCAGTGGGCGCAGAACTGCCACCTTCTGTTTTGCTCATATATGTTCGGGTACGAACCGGCACTCAAGGAATATCAGAAACAGCGCGACAGATGCCGGGCAAGCTACCGACAGATGTGTGGGAAAACCGACGACTACTTGCTGCTGGCCGATCTGCGCCACCCTGCCAGACGCTTCGCATTGAGCAGTGCCTTAAACAGCGAGCACTTCGATAAAGTGTGGGACATACTGCTGAACTCATCTTACGGCAAGACGCTGGAGGAAGCGTGGAACGACCTGGCAGCGGCCATGAGGCTGTACAAGATACCGGGACCCAAGCATGACTTTGCCTTCTATGCCCATTCCTATCCCATTAACCTCGACAGTGACATTGAGAATATCTGGGCAGGCATACGCAAGGATTTATGGGAGTATGTGGATCGCGTATGCCCTCTCGATGACGATGCTATCGACAAAATCGCAGATGACTACGAACATGATATGACGGTGTATAACGTACTTAGCGCCTTCACACTGGCCCTGAATGCCCTCAACGCCATGTACGACAAAGCCTTTGAGGCCGTCTGGGAAAATCCCCTCAACCTCTATTACAACTTCGGCGAACTCTAATCCCCGTCCGGGTAGATTTAGGCATTGTCCACAAGATTCCGGAACTCAACCTGGCGAAATAAGCCTGGGTTAACCAGTAGTCATAACGTGACATAGAGTATAAAGCGGATAAAAGCGCTCCTAATCACCGCAACTTTGCGGAGATTATTTGGAGGTTTCTCCGCTTTTCATTAATTTTGCAACATGATGAGGACGCAAAGACATAGTGCCTATATCTGGCAACTTAATGACTGGCCTAATTTCAGATGGGATGCCGAAGCATTGCTTGCGCCAATGAGTCGGCTAAGTCAATTGCATGGACTTCTGAATGGCAGGATGTCGATGCTTGGCTTCAATGAGAAAAACCAGTCATTGCTCTCTGCCATGACCGATGAACTGATTGGTTCATCTGAAATCGAAGGTGTGACGCTCAATCCGAATTCGGTGCGAAGCAGCATTGCCCGTCGGCTTGGAATAGAGGATGACGGATTGCTTGCCGAAGATCATTATGTCGAAGGTCTGGTCGATGTCATGCTTGACGCCGTGCGTAACTGCAGGAATCCGCTGACAGATGATAGATTATTCGGGTGGCATGCCGCTCTTTTCCCTTTGGGCAGAAGTGGTATGCACCGCATCACTGTTGCTGACTGGAGAAAGGGAGAAGAACCCATGCAGGTCGTTTCCGGGGCATTCGGACATGAAAAGGTTCACTATGAGGCTCCGGCCTCGTATGACGTTCCGGCTGAAATGGAGCACTTGATAGACTGGTGCAACACTGCCGATTTGTCTCCGTTCATTATGGCTGCTGTGGTACATCTATGGTTTGTGACCATTCATCCGTTTGATGACGGCAACGGCCGCATAAGTCGAACGCTTGCCGATATGTTGCTGGCACGTCTTGACATCGATTCTGCACGCTATTACAGCATGTCGGCAGAAATCAACCGCAACAAGAAGGCGTATTACGAAATATTGGAAAGTACTCAGAAAGGGAACCTCGATATAACAGATTGGATCCTATGGTTTTTCGACTGCCTTGAAAAAGCGATTACGCGTGCTTCCTCCATCATAGAGCGCACTTTAGAAAAGTCAGCATATTGGGATAGGTTCCGCAACATTGACATCAATGAGCGACAGCGCAAAGTCATAAATCGCCTATGGGATGGATTCGAGGGAAAGCTGACTTCCTCCAAATGGGCGAAAATGTGCCGCTGTTCGCAGGACACTGCACTCCGTGACATCAATGACCTTATCGCCAAGGGGATGCTGCGTGACAGCGGAGAAGGTGGCCGAAGCACCAACTACCTGCTACCTCAGACAAACTCGGTGAAACACTACCTATGTGAGATTAAAAGCGAGTAGTTGGCGAGCAGTTTGAACTAAAAAACGAGTAGTTTGGACTACTTTACGACTAACTGAAGTTATTTTTCGACTAGTTGGCTTCCTACATCGGACAGTTGAGTCGGATATTTTAATACTATCTGATATAGTTAAGGTAAAATAAGGAGTTGAATGTAAAAACAATAATCCCCTTCAACTGCGGAAGTTGAAGGGGATTATCGAGAGCCGCGAGTGGGACTCGAACCCACGACCTTTTCGTTACGAATGAAATGCTCTACCAACTGAGCTATTGCGGCTTGAGTGCATTGGTGGCAATGCGAATGCAAAATTACTATTTTTTTTTGAAATTACCAAATAAAGGGGTATATTTGTATGTTTTAACGTTTTTAGACAACATATCTAAAATCCTGCAATCTACAGCATGGACAGAAGTCTGCGAAACAGCAAACAACGTTCTGCCCCAATGCGTTGACATCTTAAGGGTGGACAATACGTTGTTTAACCTTCGTAATTTCAGGAAAATAAGTAGAATCATGAAGAATACAGAAGAATTCCGCATCCGTGACGCACGACAGGAAGACGCGCCGGCCATAAGCCGTGTCATCCAGATAGCCATGCACAAAGAGGGTTGCATGGCCTTCGCCGGAACCGAGGACCGTCTGCCCCTGGTGGACAAGATCTTCACCACTCTTGCGGGACGCAACGATTCCCAATACAGTTATCTTAACTCGATAGTGGCCGAGGACGCCGATGGCAACGTGGCCGGAGCCATAGTCAGCTACGACGGTGCCCTGCTGCATCAGTTGCGTCAAGCCTTCGTGGAGGTCGCCAACGACGTGATGGATGCCAACTTCGTGGAGAAGGATATGGATCTGGAGACATCGGACGATGAAATCTACCTCGACTCTCTCGCCGTATTCCCCGAGTACAGAGGCCGCGGGCTGGCCCGCAAGCTGATTGACGCCGCCTGTCAGAGGCATGCCGCGTCCGGCAAGCCCTTCGGCCTGCTGTGCGCACCCGGCAATGATGACGCTTACGCGCTGTACGACCGCCTCGGATTCCGCGAAATCGACCTGAGGCCATTCGCAGGAATCATGATGCGCCATATGACTCGCTGACACATCCCCACATCGGGTCGAGTTCGAGCCGATCAGTGGTTAAATCGGTTCATGGCTATGTCGGGGCCTGCCAGACAGTAGGTCCTGACAGCATCGGCCGCACGCTTTAGCACCTCAGGCAGTTTCTCCTGTTCCTCAGGAGGGAACTTGCCCAGTACAAAGTCAATCTGCCCTCCCTTGGGGAAATCGTTGCCCACGCCGAAGCGCAGACGGGCATAGTTAGGTGTGCCAAGCTGCTCCGCTATGTTCTTCAGGCCGTTGTGTCCCGCATCGGAGCCGGACTTGCGCATACGCAACGTGCCGAACGGCAACGCCAGATCGTCGACAACCACCAGAAGGTTCTCCAGCGGCAGTTTCTCCTGGTTCATCCAGTAGCGTACCGCCACGCCGGAAAGGTTCATGAACGTCGAGGGCTTCAGCACCAGCAGTTCGCAGTTCTTGACGCGCACCACGGCCATGTCGCCGTAACGGCGCGACTGGAACTGCACGTCTGCGTCACGGGCCAGCTCGTCAGCCACCATGAAGCCGGCGTTGTGACGAGTGCCGATATATTCAGGACCGATGTTGCCCAGACAGGCTATCAAAAAACGTTTCATATCGGAATCACGAACAGGTTCGGACTTACGGCCGAACAGTCTTTTGAGAAAATTCATTATTCAGATTATTTACAAGGACGCCAGCAGGCAACCGCTGACGTGTCGTGACAACAAAAAGCATCATGCCCTGACCAGGACATGATGCGATTTGATGTTGTCTACCTTATCACTCGGCAGCCTTGGCGGCGGCGCCGCGGGCGGCACGGGTCAGCTGAACGGCGCATACAACTGCGTTCTTGGCGTTCATCAGCTCCAGGCCCTCGAAGTGGAGGTCGCCTACGGCCATGGACTTGCCCAGACCCAGATGGTCGACGTTGATCACCAGACGTTCGGGAATCTCGCTGTACAGGGCCTTGACCTTCAGCTTACGCATGGACAGCGTCAGCTTACCACCGGCCTTCACACCCTCGGCGTGGCCCTCGATCTGTACGGGAACCTCCATAACGATGGGCTTGTCGGGATATACCTGGAGGAAGTCGATGTGGAGCAGAGTGTCCTTTACAGGCTGGAACTGCAGGTCCTTGATGACTGCCTTGATCTCCTCGCCGTTCAGGTTGAGGTCAACCTCGAAGATGTCGGGAGTGTAGATCAGCTTGCGTACGTCCTCGGCGTTAACCACGATGTCGGTGGTGATGATACCGCGCTTGGCATCCAGCTCGACCAGTTTCTGGCCTTCCTTCAGAGTACCGTTGAAGGGGAGCTCAACCAGAGCGCCGCCGTTGATGACTGCGGGAATCTTACCCTCGTTACGCAGGGCCTTCACCGACTTCTTTCCCAGCTCGGTACGGGGCTGGGCGTTCAATGCATACTTTTTCATTTTCTTCTTGTTGTGTTACTCAAAACCGTAGCGACTGCCGCCCGGTTTCCCATCACACGGGATTTTTGCGCCGCAAAGTTACAAAAAAAATCCGACACTGCGAAATTCTCACGCCGGAACAGGCTGAAAATCCGCTTGATTCAGCATTTTGTTGACAGCATTCCGCAGGCAGCCTCGATATCCTCGCCCCGGCTGGCGCGTATCGTAGCCGTGATACCCTTGGAGTTCAGGAAATTCCGGAACATCAGCATACGCTCCTCCGAGGCCGGCTCCAGTTCCACACCGGGAATCTTGTGGAAGCGGATCAGATTGACACGGCACTCCAGGTTGCCGATCAGACGGACCAGCATCTCGGCATGGGCGATATCATCGTTCACCCCCCGCCACATGATGTACTCCAGGCTGAGGCGGCGCTGATGGCTGAAATCGTATGCCGCCAGCAGTTTCATCACCGCCGTGATGGGGAACGCCTTCTGCGCCGGCATCATCGACTCGCGCTGCGCCGTGTCGGCGGTATGCACGCTCACGGCGACATGCACCTGCGTCTTGTCCAGCAGATCCTTCAATTCCGGCAGTTTGCCCACGGTGGACACCGTGACGCGCTTGGGACTCCACGCCAGTCCCCACGGCTCGGTCAGGATACGGATCACCTTGTACACCTCCTTGAAATTGTCCAGCGGCTCACCCATCCCCATGAACACCACATTGGTCAGCGGCTGCATCGGAACGTTGCCGGGCGCGGGCTTGGGAGGTACGCTCAGGATCTGGTTGACTATCTGCGCCGCCGTCAACTGCTTACGGAATCCCATCTTGCCGGTGGCGCAGAAGTAGCAGTTCATCTTGCAGCCCGACTGACTGGAGACGCACAGCGTGGCGCGCTCCTTGTCGGGGATATAGACCGACTCCACCGTGCGTCCGTCACCAACGGCAAAAAGGTACTTCACAGTCCCGTCCTGCGATTTCGACGCCTTGACCGGAGCCTCGCGTCCCACTGTGTAATTGTCGCCCAGCCACTGGCGGTTCTTCTTCGAGATGTTGATCATCTCGTCGAACTCCGTCACTCCCTTGGAGTAAATCCATTCGGCAAGCTGCCTGGCCACGAATTTCGGCATGCCGCCATGGCAGGCCACATCCTGCAGTTCCTCCAGCGTCATCCCTATCAAGGGTTGTTTATCCTTTGCTTCCATTTGATTTCCTTGTTATGATGTCCCGGGTATCCAGGAGTTGTTTAATACATATGGTCTCTGATAAAACAGCAATCGGGGCGACAATGACTGCACTGCCTTCCCCGATTGTATTGGTCTGTATTCTCGACTCGGCTTATCAATCGCCGGCCTCGAACTTGTAGATGTTGTTCTTAATCTTTGCGTTACCCTTGATCAACTGGAACAGGTCCGCGTTGATCAACTGGTAATACTGCTGCTGGTACATCTGCTCGTTGAAGGGGAACTTCTCGGAACTCTGTCCCATCACCTGGTAAACGTAAACGCCGTTGTCGCCCTTGGTGATCACCACCTTCTTGTTGGCGGGAGTACCGCAGATCTGTCCAACCACCTGAGGATCGGCCACGCCCATGTTCTGTCCGAAACGGAACTGGTTGTTGTTGCGAACCTGCACACCCATGGCCTGAGCCGCGCTCTGGAGGCTCTGGGTGTTCTTGGAGAACTTCTCCACCAGTTTGGCGCCGGCCTTCTCGGAACGGACCTTGTCGGTGATGTACTGCTTGATGTCGGGATTGGTCAGCGGAGCGTAGTCATCGTAGGCACTGGTCACGGCCACTGCGTAGAGCAGCGGAGCCGTGGGGTTCTTGGACTCATACAGGTGGCTTACCTCGCCCTCCTTGCCGTCGATCATGACCCAACGCATCACCTGACGGGAGTCGGGATAGTAGGTGTTCATACCCATGAAACGGGGTATGGCGGGCATCGATGCGGTAACGGTGTAGTCCTGGACGTTGAAGCCGGCCTTGCCGCCCTGGCCCTTGAACTTGGCCGCTGTATTGTTCTCGGCCAGGAACTTCTCCAGACGGTCACGCTCGTCGTTCAGGGTCTTGTCGCTGGGACCCAGCACATAGTCGGCAACCTCATATTCATAGACCTGCTTGGGAGCCTTCTGCTCGATCATCTTGGCCATCATCATCCCCTGAGGGCCGCTCACCAGCGACACATACTTGCCTCCAGCGTTACGCAGGGAGTCGAGCTGTTCGGTGGAGATTGCATTGGTGGCGCCGTCGGCATCGTAAAGGGCAATCCACTGCTCAGGCTGTGCCAGTACGCTGTCGGGGCTGAAACGTGTCACGATTGAATCCGCAGGCAGGCCGTTGTTCAAGGCCTTCAGAACGCGCTGGCCGCAGTCCTCGGTGGCAGCCTGTACCAGCGACAGCTTGACGGAGTCAACCTCCTGACGGATGCTGTTGACACGTACCACTGCGAAACCGGACAGGTTGGAGTAAGCCAGACGGGCGGAATCGCCACCGGCTGTCACGGCGCTGCGCAGATTGGCGGGAATGTTGGCGGCAAGCAGGCTGTGGCGGTTCAGCGACACGCCGCTCTTCTTGAGTTCCTTGCTCAGCGGGCTCTTGTTGGCGTTCATGTATTTCACCGTGGTCTGGCCCAGTTCGGCGGCAGCCTTCTTGTCGGCGTCGCTCGGAGTAACGGTCACGGCGATGAAACTGATCTCCTTGGTGGGCTCCTGAACGGCGAACTCACCTTTCATCTCGGTGTATTTGGCTTTCAGTTCGGACTCGCTGACGGGATATTCCTTCTCGCTGAGCTGTCCGAAAGGCAGGAATGCCATGTCCACGTTCTGTGTGTTCACATAGTCATTGTACAGGGCCTTCATATCCAGTTCGTTGGGCTTTACCGTACCGGCCAGGAGACGTTGGTAGGCCGACATCACGATCTGACGGCCGGTCTCCTTCTCGGCGTTGAGCCATGCGCGCTGCAGAGGCTCGGCCATGGCGTCGGTCAGGCCGTTGCGCTTGGGATTGAAGATGATGTCGTATGCCTGTGCCGGGGTCTGGGCGGCCAGTCCCGACTGCTGAAGGGTCTGCATCAGTTCCATAACCTTCTGGTTGCGCGGATTCTCGATCATATAGAAACGGAGCAGGTTGGCCGTGGCCTTTATGCCTGCCTTGTCGGCGGCGTTTTCGATCACGGTCTTCTGCACCAACTGTTCCAGCGCCATCTCAGGGAGCTGCTGCAGGTCGAAGTTGGCATACTGCGCGGGATTCTGCGCGCGCATCTGCTCGTACTGTGCGTTCAGTTCCTCACGTTCACGTTGATATTCGGTGAAGTCGATTTTCGTGGAACCCACTTTGGCCACGGTGGTCTGGTCACCGAAGATGTTACGGCTGTTTGTCAATGCGTCTCCGACGATGAAGGCCAACAGCGCAAGGCCTATCACCACGATCAGGAATACCGATTTGGATCTGATTTTCTCTAATGTTGCCATTTATGTAGCTGTGTAATTATTTCTGTTCTGTGCCGCCCGGCAAGGCTGCGGTTGTCAAATATTAATTGAAAATGCGCGCTCAGCGGTCACAATGGTCCGTTAAACGCGCAAAGATAATACTTTTTGACGGATTAAACAAATCGAGTCTGTTTTTGGGCGAAATTTGTGAGTCTTTGCCCCTTATTTACACATCGTCTGTACCTTTCCTGGCGCTCCGGGCGTCATTTCAGGCCGAAAGCCTCACGGATGGCCGGCACCATGTCGAGTCGCTCCCAGGTGAATGTGTCGACGGTCTTGTGGACGTTGTCGCGGACAATGGCGGAGTCGAACTCCACCGTCTCGGGGACGCGTCCCATATGTCCGTAGGCGGCTGTGACACGGTAGATGGGGTTGCGCAGTCCCAGGCGCTCCTCGATGGCACGCGGACGCATGTCGAACAGTTCGTTGACCTTCAGGGCAATCTCCGGATCGGTCATAGGCACCTTGGACGTCCCGTGGGTATTGACGTACAGGTTGATGGGATGTGCGCGGCCGATGGCGTAGCTCACCTGCACCGTCACCTCGCCCGCGACACCGGCCGCCACCAGGTTCTTGGCTATGTGGCGTGCGGCATACGCCGCCGATCGGTCAACCTTGCTGGGATCCTTGCCGGAGAAGGCTCCACCGCCGTGGAAGCCGCGCCCTCCGTAGGTATCCACTATGATCTTGCGGCCCGTCAGGCCTGTATCGCCGTGAGGGCCACCGATCACGAACTTGCCCGTGGGGTTCACGTATACCTTGGTGTCCTTGTCGTAGAGCGCCCGTACCGATTCGGGATACTGCTCCAGGACGCGGGGAATCAGCACCTCGCGGACATCCTTGGCGATGGTGTCCAGAATGGCCCGGTCGGTCTTGTTGCGAGCCTCGGCGGAGTCCCCGGCAGGCTGGAGGAACTCGTCATGCTGGGTGGAGACCACTATTGTGTCTATATGCACCGGCTTGCGGTCGGGACCATATTCTATGGTCACCTGGCTCTTGGAGTCGGGACGCAGATAACTGACCTTCTTACCCTTGCGGTAGTAGGTCATCTCCTCTCCGGCACGGCGGATCTCGGCGAGTTCCTTCACCAGTTTATGCGACATATCGAGTGTCAGCGGCAGGTATTCTGCAGTCTCGTCCACGGCGTACCCGAACATCATGCCCTGGTCGCCGGCGCCCTGCAGTTCGGCCTCGTCGCTGTCGTGGCGTTCGTTCAGGCTCTTGGCCTTCTCGGTGTCGACGCCACGGTCTATATCTTCGCTCTGGCCGTGGATGGCGCTGAAGATTCCACAGCTGTCGCAGTCGAAGCGGTATGCGCCACGGGTATAGCCTATGCGGCGGATTATGTCGCGTACCACTACCGGCACGTCGACATAGGTGTCGGAATCAACCTCGCCCGACACCACAACCTGGCCGGTGGTTACAAGTGTTTCCAAAGCCACATGGCTGTCCGGGTCGCGGGCCAGGAACTCATCGAGCAGCGCGTCGCTGATCTGGTCGGCGACTTTGTCAGGGTGTCCCTCCGAAACGGATTCGGAGGTAAACAGATAGTTCCCGTTCTGAAGCACGGGAGATTTCTTTGTTTCCTCAGTATTCATCTTTGTTCTCGTTTACATTTTCAACAGGCAACCGGCACGCGTGTTTATTCATCTGATCGGTTGCCTGACAAAAAAACAGGCGGCCGCTGAATGCAGTCGCCACGTCCCAATGCCATCTGTAGAATCGCCGGTGCGCAGACGAATCTTGTACACCGTTGATTATTGCAGTTTTAGCATTTTTTCGGGTGGTTGCAAGCAGCCAAATTTGTCCACCGTGAATCATCCGGACCTGCAGACCCTTCCGATTCACACCGCAAAATTACAAAATCCTCCCCACTTCTCCAAATAATTTCACATATGCGAGTCTTCGCCGATGATTTTTATCATTCCAAATCCATGAGTTCAAGAAGGCGGAGTTCGGCGGTGTCGATCTCGTCGATGAGTTCCTGGATGCGGCGGCCGGCTTCGGCAAGACGGTCGTGTGGAAGGGTGCCGGAATTCATGGATGCCTCAAGATCCGCACGCTCATGGGTCAGTTCCCCCAGGCGCACCTGCAGCTGCTCGTACTCCCGGCGTTCCTTGAACGACATCTTGCGTTTCTGCTCCGTGCGTGGACGGTCATGGCGTGAGTCCTTGGCCGATGCCGTCGATTCGCCGTTTTTGCCTTCAACACCTTTGCCGGAGGCTTCCGACCGTTTGGAGGCACGCTCCTGAGCCACACAATGGCGATAGGTGGAATAGTCGCCGGGGAAGTCGCGGACCTTGCCGTCGCCCTCGAAGACGAAGAGATGATCCACCACGCGGTCCAGGAAATAACGGTCGTGGCTCACTACAATTACACATCCCTTGAAATTGGCAAGATAATCCTCCAGAACCGCCAGAGTCATTATGTCCAGGTCGTTGGTAGGCTCGTCCAGTACCAGGAAATTCGGCTCGCGCATCAGTACCGTGGCTAGATACAGCCGGCGACGCTCCCCGCCGCTTAGTTTCGAGATGAATTTCTGCTGGTCCTTCGGGGTGAACAGGAAACGCGTCAGGAACTGCTGGGCTGTCAGCGAGGTCTTTTCGTCGATTCGTATGCGGTCGGTTATGTCGCGCACGGCGTCGATCACCCTGGCGTTCTCGTCGAACCAGGTTATCCCCTCCTGGCTGTAGTATCCCCAGCGCACGGTCTGACCCACATCGATTGTACCGGAATCAGGAGCCAGTTCGTTCAGCAGAATCTTGACGAACGTGGATTTGCCCACTCCGTTGGGGCCGACGATACCCACCTTCTCATAACGGGCGAAGGTATAGTTCCAGTCCTCCAATATCTTCTTATCGCCGAATGCCTTGCTGACATTGCGGGCCTCGAAGATCTTGGAGCCTATGTACTGTGCCTTGACATCCAGCCGCACGTCGCGCTCAGGACCGGCCGAATGGCTGCGGCTCTCCAGGTCGTAGAAGTTATCGATACGGTATTTGGCCTTCGATCCCCGGGCCTGCGGCTGACGGCGCATCCATTCCAGCTCGCCGCGCAGCAGGTTGCGCACACGCCCCAGTTCTGCCTCGCGGTTCTCCATCCGCTCGGTGCGTTTGCTTAAGTAGTAGTCATAGTTGCCGTCGTAGCTGTACAGAGTCTGTTCGTCAATCTCGATTATGCGGTTGCATACGTTGTCAAGCGTCCAGCGGTCATGGGTCACAAGCAGCAGCGTTACGCGCTTGCGCTGCAGGTAGTTCTCCAGCCATTCCACAATCTCTATGTCCAGATGGTTGGTCGGCTCGTCAAGAATCAGCATATCGGGTTCAGTCAACAGGACTTTGGCCAGTGCCACGCGCTTGGCCTGGCCTCCGGACATCTTGCTGACCGGAAGCGTCAGGTCGGTTATGCCGAACTGCCCCAGCATCTGGCGCGCCCGGTCATGGCCGTTCCATTCCGACGGATCGAGACCCGCCGGGCAGTCCGGTGCGGCATAGTCCACGGCATTGAGCGGGGAATCCAGCGGAGGCATCTGCTCCAGATACCCCACATGGATGCCGTTGCGCCAGATAACGGAGCCGGAGTCCGGCGACTCCCGTCCAGTCAACAGATTCAGGAATGTGGACTTACCGGTGCCGTTACGCGCCACAAGCCCGACCTTCTCTCCCTGATCGATTCCAAACGATATATCTCCGAACAGCAGGCGGTCGCCGTAACTCTTGGTCAACCCCTCGACCTGCAGATAGCAATTTCCCATACCGCAAAATTACTAAAAATCCCCGACTTTCCTCACCCCGTCGCCCGATTATTTTCTATTGCTTTGCGCGTTCTGATAATTTGAGGTAACTTTGTGGCAAAATATAACCTTATGAAAGTTATCAGAAGATTGACGGTTGCAGTTGGTATGATGGCGGCTTGCCTGCCGGCGATTGCGGCCGGACCAAGGACCGTAGAGATGGCGAATCCGAAAATGACGGCTTATCTTCCAGCCGGGGAACTGGCCAACGGGCAAGCCGTGGTTATATGCCCGGGTGGTGGATATACACATCTGGCCACGGGTCATGAGGGATATCAATGGGCACCGTTCTTCAACGACCTGGGCTATGCCGCCATCGTTCTGGAGTATTCATTCCCCAAAGGAGACCGCACATTACCCATGCGCGATGTGGAGGAATGTTTCAAAGTCGTTGCCGACAGTGCGTCAGTCTGGAACATCTCGGCGGACAAGATCGGGATAATGGGATCGTCGGCAGGAGGACACCTGGCCTCGACGATGGCAACGCATTCCACGGAGATGTGCCGTCCGGCATTCCAGATACTGTTCTATCCTGTGATATCGCTTGAGAAAGGTGTCACCCACAACGGCACCGCCGATGGATTCTTAGGCCAGAATGCATCCGACGCATTGCGTCACGAATGGTCCAACCAGTACAACGTAACAGCCAAGACGCCTCCGGCATTCATCGTCCTGTCGGGCGACGACACAGTGGTGCCACCAGCCAACAGCATCATGTACTACAACGCCCTCAATGCGGCGGGAGTCCCCGCGTCGCTACACATATACCCTGCCGGAGGCCACGGCTGGGGTTACAAGGCCGGTCCCGGTGCCCTCCCCGACCGTGAACCCATGCTCCGCGAACTCCGCCACTGGCTCACCGAGAGGCAGAATAAGTAATTTTCAACGAATTGCCTAAGCGTCGGAATCAGTGGATGAGAAGCAGGATCATGGCTGCGACGGCAAAGATGAGGCCGGCAGCGGTGACGGGGATGCGGACACGACGAATGGTTTTCTGCTGCGGCTCCGTAAGCTGGCGGCTGCCGTTGCGCTTGAAGTAAGTAAGCGTCAATATCAAACGGATTACGACCCCCAACACCAGCACACCGATGCTGATGTCCAGGAAAATGCTTCCTAATTCATAATGCTCCATATATATGCAATTTATTAAGCCGCGTTATCAAGCCACGTATTGCAGAACTTGTGAACTGTACGGACGTGCCTTCGGCACGTTTGCTTAACATCCTGATTACCATCCAAACATCCCAAAGGGATGTCCCTACGCCCAACGGTTTTGAAATAGCCTCTTCCTACAGTTCGGCGGTTGCACAAGGTATCCCTGTAGTTTATTGGAACAGGCTCAGGGCCTCGCCAAGGCTCCGGATGGTGTTGGGATGGAACTGGGCGTCCTCCTCGGCGGTCCATCCTTTACCCTTGAGCCACAATACCTGACAGCCCAATGATTCGGCAGGCTGTATGTCCTTGCGCAGCGAGTCGCCGATCACCAGCACCTCATCAGGCCGCAGGCCCAATGCCTTGACACCATGCTCGAAGATGCGGGGATCCGGCTTGCGGACACCCAGCACAGCGCTTTCGATGATGTCCTTGAAATACTTACGGATGCCGAAGTCCGTCAGAACCGTGTCGATGTTGCCGTAGAAATTGGACACCAATACCAGCGGATACCTGGCCGACAACGCCTCCAGTACCGGACGTGCCTTCTCGATGCACGTCTTGGCATACAGGTAGCAATAGTCAGTGATCTTCTCTACCATCGCGTCTACTGACTGAGGAGCGAACAATCCCTGACGCACCAGCCAGTCCAGTTCGATGCGGACTTTGATCAGCAGCATATCGCGGAAGTCGTGCGCCGGCAGAATATGCCGCTCGCGTGCCAGCTCACGCTCGGCATACACATACGCCTCGCGGAACTCATCCTTCTTCACGGCCACGCCGCACTGCCCGTAACCTTCCCACAGCACCTCGCTCCAATGACGCCCCTCGGTGTCGATCGTGCCGCCGTAGTCGAAGATCATCCCCTTCACTCTCGATATATCCAGATTCATCGTTCAGTCTTTTAATTCTTTAACAAACCGCTTGCAGATTCGTTCATGACGGACCACCATATAGACCAGCAGGACGTTCAGCACCGTCAGCTCGAAGGCGAAGTACAGCCACGGCATCCTGAAAATCAGGATGGCGGCGAACAGAGCCCATGTTCGCACGTTGAAGCTCAGTATGTTGGTGTACTTCATCAACGGCAGCGAGGCCCGGCGGAATCGCTCGCGGAATTCCCTGGGAGGAACCTGGTTGCCGTACTTGCGGTGCAGTTCCCGGCGCAGCCGCTGCATCCACGGCGTGCGCGACTCCTGCCCCACGGTGTAGTTGATGTAGAACAGCAGCACCAGCTTGCCCCACGGCTCGCGGCTCCATTTCATCTCGCGGTACTTGCGTTTCAGATTCTCGGAACCATCCAGTTCCGACCCTTCCGGCCCCTTGACGAAATACAGGTGGAACTGACGGTAATAGTCGGCCATGGCGGCCTGGATGCCATGGCAGATTCCAGTCACCGCGGCCATGACCCATATCACCCAATGATGGGCCATGAAGAACTCGGAGGTGACGTTCTCGCGCAGACAGATGGCGGCATAGATGGCTGCGAACCACAGGTCGCCGCTTACACCGTCCAGGATACGTCCTATGCGCGAGTACTGGCCCGTCATGCGCGCCAGCTGGCCGTCGGCCGAGTCGAACGAGTCAGCCCACACCAGCAGCACCACGCCCAGCAGGTTCCACCAGATGTTGTTGAAATAGAAGCACACGCCCGCGCCGATGCCTAAGAAAATCGAGGCGACGGTGATTGCGTTCGGCGTGATGCCGAGCCTGCGGCCCAGTTTAGCCCACATATAGCCGATGGGACGGTAGAAGTGGAGGTCGAACCATTCCTCGGTGTCCATCGATTTCAAGGAGGCCTGGTATTCGTCGTTGTTCTTTTTATTGCTCATCGTTCTGAATCGGTTTGTTTTAGGCGGGCGCGTATGGCCTTGAGCACATATTTCGCGATGGCAGGTGCAGCCTCCGCACGGCACGGGGCGAAACTGGGCCAGTCGTTGAAATCGATTATCTGTATGCCGCCGTCGGCATCGATTATGCAGTCGCCGCCGTAGACAGGCACGTCCATCAGTCGGGAGGCGCGTTCGCAGATGTCGCGCAGTTCCGCCTCGTCGAACCTGAATCCCTGGCTCTGGCCGTTCACCGCCTCCCAGCCGTACTTGCTGTGCCCCCGGTCGAAAGGATAGAACCAGAAGAAAAACCGGTCGCCCTGAACGCCGTAGAACTTCACAAGGTCCCCCTCCAGATGGACGTTGATCACGGCACGGCGGATACCACGGTAGAAATACTCGTGCAGAGTCTCCTGCGCTTCCTCTGCATGACGGCAATAGGTGATGTCCTCCTTATGTATGGCATGGAAATCGCCACGCTTGATCCAGCAGGACTTGAATCCGGCGCGTTCCAGTTCGGCACGCACGTCCTCGTTGGTGTTCACTATCAGTGATTCTGGATAAGGGATGCCGTTGCCCAGCAGCATATGGGTCATGCGCTCGCGGGTACAGTTCTCTATGCCGTAGCCGGAGTTGATCACCAGCCGTCCCTGGTCCTCCAGGGTCTGGAGCTTGTGTATGGAACCCTGCTCGCGGCACATGTTCAGGATTATCTCCTCCTGTAAGTCGGTGTCCTGGAACTGCTGCTCGCTGTATATCGTCACCTCGCACCCGCGTCTGCGCAGGTTGTCGCATGTGGCGTTGAATATCGCCGCGTCGTTGCCCACATGATTGGGGCTGTAGGCGCCGGCCCTCATCACGCCGGCTATCTTTATGTCTGACATTGTCTTGGTAAATGCTTACTTGGCCAATCGCCGCGCTGTCTCAAGGTCGCCGGCATGGTCCACGTCGATGGCCTGTCCGATGTCGAATGCCTTCAGCCGCAAGCCGTCGCCAACCAGAGCACGCTGGAAGTTACGCATTCGTCGCGTGCCTTCCGACAGGCACCGGCGCAGCACCTCAATCGCCTTGTCATCCAGTCCGTAGACTCCGGCCGAGATATATTTCGGCGTGTCGTCACGGTCCAGGAATGCTGTTATATCCATGTCTCCGTCCACAGTGACGTACAGCGGTTTCTCGTCATCGATGAACCGCGTCACCGCCATCATTCCGTCCACATCGGCCGGAGCGTTCCGGAACGCATCGACGTACCGGCGGAAAGCCTCCGGATTGAAGACGGTGTCCACCGTGGTGGCTATGAACCGACCTTTGCCCTGCAGCATCTGGCCCAGGATGGCGAAGGTATGCATGGAACTTGGCGTCACGGCCTCGCGGACGGTCAACTTAAAGGGAAGCGATGGCGCGATGGAGGAGAGGTATTCGGCCGTCTCGTGGCGGTCGGCGTTGCTCACCACCGACACCTCACCGGCACCAGCCTCACCGAAGATACGGAGCAGACGCCCTATCATAGGCTCGCCGTTGATCTCCACCAACGGCTTCGGCACCGCGACTCCCTCGCCGGCCATACGGCTCCCCTCGCCGGCCGCTATTATTCCGAAATTCATTGTATGTCGGATTACTGTTCCTTCTTGTCGTTCTTGCGTTCCTTCTCAGGCAGTTTCGGGAGGGGATTGGCCACGCACTCCATATTTCTGCGGCGGTTGCGCGTCAGGTCGATCGCGGCGTATATGGCCTGGAGCATCGACTCCGGGTCGGCCACGCCCTGCCAGGCGATGTCGAACGCAGTGCCGTGGTCCGGGCTGGTGCGCACAAACGGCAGTCCGGCGGTGAAGTTCACTCCTTCCGCGCCTGCCAGGGCCTTGAACGGCGCCAGTCCCTGGTCATGGTACATCGCCAGGACGCCGTCGAACTTGCTCCAAGCGCCGGAGGCGAAGAAACCGTCGGCGGCAAACGGGCCGAAAGTCAGATAGGCATCCGCCAGTTCCTCGACGGCCGGACGGATCTCCTCGATCTCCTCCTTGCCCAGCAGGCCTCCGTCGCCATTGTGGGGATTCAGGGAAAGGACGGCGATTTTCGGCGCGTCGATGTCGAAATCCTGTTTCAGTGTGCCGCTCAGTTCCTTGACGGCCTCGGCTATCCTCTCCTTGGTGACGGCGGCCGGAATCTCGGCTATCGGAAGATGGGTGGTCAGCAACGCCATGCGTACATGGCTGTCGAACAGGATCATCTGCGGTGCGGCGCCGGCACGGTGCCCCAGGTATTCGGTATGTCCCGGGAAATAGAATGAATCGCTCTGCACGGCCTCCTTGCAGATGGGAGCCGTGACGATTGCGTCCGTCACGCCCTCCATCACGTCGGTGACGGCGCGCTCCAGGGCGGCCACAGCCGCGGCTCCGCTTGCTGGCGTAGCCTGGCCAGGCGTCAGGCTCACATCTCCGATGCCTAAGTCTACGATGTTCAACACGCCGTCGCGTGCCTCCGACGCATTGTCAATGACGTTGACACGAGGCAACGCCAGCTCGAACCGCCGCGCAGCCTCCTCCACCAACTGCGGCACGGCATAAAGCACGGGCGTGAACAGTTCGGTGATCTCCTCGTTGGCCAACGCCTTGAGCGTGACCTCATACCCCACTCCGTTATAATCGCCGTGGGTGATGCCCACTCTTAATTTCTTACTCATTTATCTCAAACGTAAAAACGTGAATATCTTCAAAATCACAGACCGGCAGCGTCACTTCATGCGCTTCAGCAGGTTGTAGCTGGGCAGCACTCCCAGCTCGCCGGCCTTGCTGAGGTCGTTGAATGCCAGGCGCCGGTTGCCGATGCGCAGGTAGGTCAGGCCCCGGTTGTAGAGGGCCGCTCCGAACGTCGGGTCCAGTTCCAACGCCTTGCCGTAACATTCGATGGCGGCGGTGAAGTCCTGTGCCGCATAGTAGATGTTGCCCTTGTTGAGCCATACGAATGCCAGCCGGGAATCGATCTCCAGGGCCTTGTCATAGTCGCTGAGCGCGAGCTGGCTCTGGCGGACGTCCATGGCGGCGCGCGCGAACGCCCGGCCCACATACGCCGTGGTCAGGTCGGGACTCAGCGCCAAGGCGCGGTCGTAGGCCTTGACGGCAGCCTCATAGTCCTTCAGGGTGGATCGCGCCACACCCAGGCTCAGCAAGTCGGCGGCGGTGGCGTTGCCCAGCGCCGCCTTCTGGTCCAGCTGCTCGGCAATGGCGAACAGCCGCTCGGCCATTGCCTCGCTGACCTTGGGGTCCGAGACAAGGTAAAGCTTCGACGCCGCCCATCCGCGGTTGTTGAAGTCGTCCATCTCGCGGAAGTAAACAGGCCTGCTGTCCAGCGTGGCGGCGGCCGACACGAATGTCAGCGCGTACGGGGCCTGCGGCTCGATGTTCATGTCCCGGTCCTGCACGCGTCCCTTGATCCGGTCGTCGTAGCTCAGGTCCGTCTGTTCCGTCGCGCTGACGGTCACCAGCCGGTTGAACCTGTCCATCACCTCGTTCTCGTCCTCGTCGGCGTCGGGGGTGGAATGATTGCTGGTGTTGGTCATGCCCATCTGTACAGCCGGGCGGTCCAGTGGATGCTCGGTGGGATTATGGACATACTGGCGCACCAGGTCGTCGGCCTGACGCACGCAGGCCATGGCCTTGCGCATGTCGCCCATGTCGCGGTACGCCTCGGCCAGCGCATAGTACACGTTATGGTAGCGGGGATAGCGGCGGGCGATGACGTTGAACTGCTCCAACGCCTCCTTGGGATGCTTGCGCTGCAGGTTCACCAACCCCAGGTTGAAGGTGGCGTGGAAGTTGTCCGGATCAAGCCTCAGCACCTCCTGCAGGTCGTTGGCCGCACGGTCCAGGTCGCGCACCTCGTAGCGCAGCAGGGCGCGGTTGAACAGCGCGGCCTCGTGTGCCGGATTCAGTTCCAGGGCATAGTTGTAGTCGGCCATGGCGCCGAAGAAGTCATCCTGGTTGTAGCGCACATATGCGCGGTTCAGGTACAGGTCCGGCTCACGCGGCTCCAGCTTGATGGCGTTGTCCATGTCTTTCATGGCGTCGTCCCATTTCCGGAGCTTGGAGTTGAGTTCGGCGCGCAGCAGATAGGTGTTGATGTTCTTGGCGCCGACGGAGACGGCCTTGTCCAGCGAGGCGAGCGCGGCGACTGTGTCGCCCTGCAACGCACGCAGACGCCCGCGGGCGGCAAGTCCCTCCTCGAATCCGGGAAACATGGTCAGAAGCGTGGCGAAGGTACTGTCGGCGGCGGCGTAATGCTTCATCTCAGTCTCGGCCACGGCCTTGAAGTACAGCATGTACCGGTCGCGGGGATTGTATCTCAGACCGGCCGTGTAATCCTGCACGGCCAGCGAGTCGAGGCCCATGGACTGGCGGGCGAATCCCCTCAGTCTGTAGGTGTCGGTACGGAACTTGTTGCGCTCCATGCTGAGGGTGGCGTCCTGCTCGGCCCCCTTGAAGTCCTCGAGCTGCAGCTTGGCCAGGGCGCGGTAGAAGTACGGCTCGGCCAGGTACGGCTTCGCCTTGATGGCCTGGTTGAAGTACTGTATGCTGAGCATATAGTCGTCCATGCCCAGCACGTTGCGTCCTATGGTCAGCACCTGCTCGGCGTTGACCTGTCCGCTGGCCGTCCCGCATCCGGCAATGGCCGCGATCGCGATCACGATGGTCAAAAAAAACTTGGTCCGCTGCATAATTCCACAAAATTACAAAAAAAACGGGACAAATCAACAATCCGGACCGCAGGTTGCACCTCGACGCAACCCGGACTGCGCGGAAATTTTGTTTGCTACGATATTTTTTGCTAATTTTGCTACCTGTACAACGAAGGGAAACCTTAAAAACAAATAAACAATGGCAGAACATAAGGAAGGAGGAGCCATGTCCGTGGCGGAGGCCATACTGGAGCCACAGCTTCAGCCCACACCCGGCAAACCGTCGGGCGGGGCCATACATATAGGAATGGTGGGTAACTACGCCGATTCCGACGAGACGCGCATGCTGCTGACACCGGAGGCGTGCGGGATGCTGACGTCGGCGGGCATACAGGTGTCGATGGAGGCAGGCGCAGGAGTGGACATAAGCTTCGGCGACGAGGCCTACATGGAGTACGGCGTCAAGGTCGTGACGCGCGACGAGGCCCTGAAATGCCCGGTGGTACTGTCGTTCATGCCATTGAAGGCCAAGGACATCAAGAAGATGACCAAGGGGGCCGCGCTGCTGTGCATGATGGGCCACGACCTATTCGAGACATCGACCATCAAGGCCCTGCTGAGCATGCACATCAGCACCGGATGCCTGGACAACATGTACTCCAACCACGAGGTGACCATCTTCGCCGACATCCTTGACGAGATCGACGGCCGCGGCGCCATCGTGTACGCCGAGGAGGCCCTGAGCTACCTGGGCGGAGGCAAGGGAGTGCTGCTGGCCGGAGTGGCCGGGCTCAACCCATGCGAGGTGCTGGTGATCGGCGCCGACCGCGCCTGCGTGTTCGCCGCCAATTCCGCGGCTGCCAACGGCGCCAAGGTGGTGATCATGGACAACGACGTCTCGGCCCTGGAGCTGGTCCGTCCCTCGCTCATGCCGCAGGTGGAGCTCGTGGCCATACATCCCCGCGTGCTGGCCAACCGCGTCAAGTCCGCCGACGTCATAATCATGGGCAACACCACCCGACAGTTCACATTCCCGCAGGTTCTCTCCTCGCAGCTCAAGGACAACGTCTACGTCCTGGACCTGGAGGAGATGCATCCGTCGGTGTCGGTGCCCCGCACCGTGGCCATGGCCATATCCAACCCGCTGGTCAACTTCTTCGACGAGATGCAGATCAAGGACGGCTTCGACCGCATGATCGCCACCACCACCGGCGTGCAGGTCGGTATGGTCACCTACCGGGGCAAACTGGTGGACAAGCTGATAGGCTCCTACACGTCGCTGCCCAGCATCGACATCCGCGTGATGCTGGCCGAAACGAACTGAGACCAAAACCGCGCTGACAGCTTGACAGAACCGCAAAGGGACATATTGATACATGTGGTTCCCTCCAGCCACTGGGGCGGAGTGGAGCAGTACGCCCTGGACATATGCCGCCATTACCACGGCATCGGCTGGGACGTGTCTGCCATAACCCGCGACGCCAAGGTGGTGGACGCGCAGTTCATGGCCTACGGCATCCCGTTGCGCCACGCGCTGTTCGGCGGATACACCGACATGGGGTCCATCTGGCAGATGGCGCGCCTGTTCCGCACCCTGCCGCGCAATCGGGCGGTGATACATGTGCACCGCTACCGCGACGCGTTCACCGTCTTGGCGGCCCGTCGGCTGGTGAACCGTACGGACATACGGCTGGTGTCCACGCGCCACACCGTGGCCCCGGGACGCGACAAGCCGCTGTTCCGCCGGATGTGCCGCAACGTGGACGCCGATATCTTCGTCTCGCAGACAGCCCTGCAGGCGTTCGTGGCCCCGTGGAAGGACAAGCACTGTCCCCTGCCGCCGGACCGCGTGCATGTACTCTACAACGGCCTCTACCTGGACGACAAGCCACTGATGGCCGAGCCGCAGCGAGGTCCCGTCACCGCCCTGTGCCAGGGCCCCATAGTGGCCGGCAAGGGGTTCGAGACCGTCATCGACGCATTGGCGGCACTGAGGCTCCGCGGCGTGAAGCTGCGCCTCCGCATAGCCGGTTACGGCCATCCGGACTACATCGACCAGATGCGCCGTCGCGCCCTGGCGCGCGGAGTGATGGACCAGATCGACTGGATCATCCCCGCCGGCGACATATACCTGCTGATCGGCGAGAGCCACTTCGGCGTCCAGGCGTCCTCGCGACGTGAGGCATTCGGCCTGGAAAGCCTCCGCTACATGGCGTGCGGCCGCGCCCAGGTGTGCGTGCCGAACGGCGCGCAGCCTGAATATCTCCAGGACGGCGTATCCGCCATATTCGCCCCTCCAAACGATTCATCCAAATTAGCCGATGCCATGCAGCGGCTAATCCAGGATTCCGACCTGCGGAACTCGCTGGCGGCAAACGCCCGACGCAGTTATGAGCGGAATCTGGACTGGAACCGTTTCATCTCCGAAATGGACAAGATCTACAACCCATGACGCAGCCTGCTCTGATACGGCGTGTCAGCCTGGGTGTCTGCTGGGGCGTCTTCCTGATACTTCTGGCCACATACTGGGCCACGACACCTGCCACCGTCAGCTACTGGGACTGCCCTGAATACGTCTCGGCCGCCTGTCTGCTGGAGGTGGGCCATCCGCCGGGCAATCCGCTATGGATGCTGGTGACGCATATGGTTACCCTGCTGGCAGGGCCGCGGCACGCCGCCTACGCCGTGAACCTGTCCAGCGGCGTGTTCACCGCCTTCGCCGGATTCTTCCTGGCCGGAATCGTGTTCCGCCTGACGCTGTGGATACTGCGTGGCATCAGGCGCAAGGGGTTCTCCGAGGTATGGGGAGCGGCCGGAACCGCCGTGGTGGCTGCGCTGTCGTTCGGATGGTGCGACTCCGTGTGGTACTCGGCCGTGGAGGCGGAGGTCTACGCCATGTCCATCTTCTTCACCGCGCTGACCGTCTGGCTCATGGTGAAGTGGGCCTTCACCCGCGACCCTCTTGCCGGGAACCGTCTGCTGGTGCTGATAGCCTACATATTCGGCCTGAGCATCGGCGTGCATCAGCTGAACCTGCTGGCCATCCCTGCGCTGGCACTGCTGTGGGGCGTGCGGCGCGGCGTCCACAATCCCTGGAAACGGCTGCTGATCACAGGTCTGGGCATGCTGGCTGTGGCATTGGTGCTGGTGGGCATCATGCCTCACACCATCTCGCTGGCGGCTTGGCTGGAACTGCTGGCCGTCAACCGGCTGGGACTGCCCATGCTGTGGGGTGTGGCGGCGTTCGTACTGCTGTTGGGCGTCGTGCTGTTGGGCTGCCTTGCATGGACATATAAGACGGGGCGCCGCAGGCTGAACCTCTGCTTCTGGATGCTGTCGATGGTCCTGACCGGCTACGGAACGTATGCCTTGATACCGATACGCGGCGACATTCCCTCGCCCGCCAATCCCACCATGCCCGGCGAGCCGTTCGCATTCGCACGCTATCAGGCGCGCGAGCAGTATGGCGGAGCTCCGCTGCTGCGCGGCAACACCCCGTACAGCCGTCCGATGTTCCAGGAGGAATGGGTGGAAGGAAAGGGCCTCCCTGTATATAGACGATATGCCCTGAAGAAGGGGCACCCCATAATCATTCCCTACGAGCCGGGGATGCGTGTCGACATGAAACTGGCGGACCTGTCTGCCGAGGATTCCGCCGCCAACGCCCGCGTGATCGGTTCCGGGCGACTGGGGTATCTGGTGAAAGGATACCTGATGAAAAACATCTATACCCCGGAACTGGACCAGTGGCTGCCGCGCATGACCAGCCGCGACCTGCGCGACCTGCAGTCGTACAGCGACTGGGCCGGTATGGACACCTCCACCATGCAACGTGTGCGGATCTCCGAGGCATTCGACTCATTGGGTCGCCCCGTGGGTAGGATGCTTGCCGACGGCCGACGCGACACCGTCTGGTCCTACCGCCCCACCCTGTGGCAGAACCTGCGCATGATGGCCTCCTACCAGATCGGATATATGTATCTGCGCTATCTGATGTGGAACTTCGTGGGGCGCCAGAACGACATCCCCTCGCAGGGCGAGGTGCAGCACGGCAACTTCATCACCGGCCTCACCCCGGTGGACAACCTGATGCTCGGCGCCGAGGATTCGCTGCCAACGGAGGCCGGGAGCGGCAATCCGGGACGCAACCGCTACTTCGCCATCCCCTTCATCCTGGGCATTGTCGGATTGGTGTGGCTGTACCGTTCGGGCAACCGCGCCAGGGCCACCGGAGGCATCACCTTGCTGCTGTTCGTCATGACCGGTCTGGCCATTGTGGTCTACCTGAACCAGGCTCCGGGCGAGGCCCGCGAGCGCGACTATTCCTTCTTGGGGTCGTTCTGGACGTTCGCCATATGGATCGGTTTCGGTGCGCTGGCCGTGGCGCGCTGGTTCAAGACGCCATGGGCGTTCCTGCTGACCCTGATGGTTCCGGCATGGATGTGCGCCGAGAACTTCGACGACCATGACCGGCGTGGCCGCAACGCCGCAACGGAGATTGCCGTGGCCACTCTGGAGTCGCTTGAGCCGGACGCGGTGATATTCGTCGACGGCGACAACTTCACATTCCCGTTGTGGTATGCCCAGGAGGTGCTGGGCGTGCGCCGTGACGTCAGGGTGGTGAATATGTCCTATATGGCCATGTCCTCATATGTGGCGAATCTGCTTGGTCCGTGGCGTGGGTCCCCTGCCTTGCGCACCGTGCTGAGACGTCAGGACATAGTGTTCGACATCTTCAGGCATGTTCAGGTGGCTGACGGGAACCCCGACACGTTGGCGGCGCCGGAGATGCTGAGACGCCTTCGCGACACACGCCCGGAGGGTCAGAGTCCCGTCACGGCTTCCCACTATGTCCGGCTTGCCGTGCCAGGGCGTGATTCCGTCGTGATGGACTTACGTCAGGTTTCGATGACAGGCACCGGACGCGACATCGATTTCAGGCATCTGATGATACTGGACATACTTGCCAACGCAGGCGGACGTCCGATATATTGGATGGACAGGATCTCCGACCACGCGCGTATCCATCTGGCGGATTCGTTGCTGTCCCCCGCTCTGTTCGGCCAGCGGTTCGGCGTCTTCGGCGACAGCGCCATGCTGGATGACCTGCGGCGGCAGGTTGCATTGGTCAAGGCCCCCAACGATCGGGACCGCAAGGTCTACATGGACGTGACTCCGGCGCGGATGGTGGGCCTGACGCGGGTTGCCTTGATACAGGCGGCACGGCGGCAGATTGCGGCGGAACGTTATTCGGATGCCTACCATACGCTCCACAAGGCCGACATACTGATGGGCGACCATCCGGCATCCTATCCGTTAGTGGCCGAAGGCGACTCGATCATGAATCCACAGATGGAGCTGGGACGCCTGCAGCTGGAGCTTGCCCCTAAACTGCGCGAGCCTTACCGCACGGAGACCCGTGTCCGCGGCCTGCGGAACCGGTCGGCCGCCCAACGCCGTCTGGACGCCTGGACGCGCTACCGCCGCGCCCTGCCCCCGCGCCTCCGCCACGCCGTCGCCCCCATCTCCTGAACGGCCGATCTCATTCAATTATATGCGATCGTATCAGGAATTTTTAGTAATTTTGCATTGGAAGTCGAAATGACTTCTCCAATTGCATATCTTCTAACAGACACGAACAAGACAATGAAAACTAAACTCAATAAGCGGACAAAGGATATGTGGCTTTGCCTATTCCTGTTATTGATGTTGATGTTTTTTTAATATCGGATGTCATCGCGACACGGCTGATATCCCACAGCGTACCGATGCGATGATAGACGAGCATCCCGACTCCGCGTTGGCCGTCCTTGAAGGCATTTATCCTTCGGAACTGATGTCCCGTAGGGACAGGGCAATCCATTCGCTTCTTATGGCTCAGGCGCAGAACCATCTTAATTCCTGTCAGAACGACAGTCTGATAGATATTGCCCTCGAATATTTCAGCAGTCATGAGCGCATGAGTGATTATGCGTTGCGATCACACTATTACAAGGCCATGATCCTGCAGGATGTCATCGGGAACACACGCGATGCGTTGCAGGAATACCTGTTGACACTTCAGATGTCCCGCAAGGCTGGGGACAGATTCCGCACCGGGGTGTCCTGTCTCCGCATAGCCGAGATATTTATGGACAACGATATGCCTAACGAAGCTATAAGATTCAGTAAGGAGGCTTACGGCAATCTTAAGGAGACACGCAAGAAAACCTATATCGCCTACAGCGGCTTTCTATTGGGGAAAGCATATAGTTCACGACAAATGCCTGATTCGGCTCTCCATGTACTCAGTCGGGTAGAAGATGATGTGAGACGATACTGCCATGAGGATATATATGATAACCTGAAGGTTGAAATGTTAATTTCAACTTTTCTGAAAGGAGATTATAATGAGGTGATAGAAATCTGCAAGTCCGACAGTTCCATGATGTCGAAACCTTATCATGTATTGTATTGTGGACTTTCTCTGGCAAAGACTGGGGATTTAGAAGGAGCTGAGAACATGCTTAGGGAAATGCCATCGGTTTCGGGTGTTGAGAAAATACAGATGGATGTCCTGCGGGATGCAATAACACAATGTCGGCACTCTAATGAAGGATATCATACCTCGACAGACAATGTCCTTAACTATAACCTAAAAAAATATGCAGACAGAGACAGACTCGGCCTCCCAGACGTCTATATGGCCTTCATGGATCAGAAGATGAAGGCGGACGAGGAATCAATCAAGAAACGCACATACATGATATGGCTGATAGTGGCATGCTCTGTCCTGTTGTGTACTATCCTTGCAATTGTATGGATCTGGAGAAGAAATAAACTGAAACGACAATTAGACAACCAGATTGAATTTATTGAATCGCTGAAACAGGCATCGAAATCAGACAAGACCCTGCTTGAAGAAACCACAAGACGTCTTGAGGAACTGGAAGCGAAGTTGCAGGAACATGACGATACTTATAAGATGACATATGATTTCGCCAATGAAGTGAATATAATAAAAGAGAATGTTATATCGGTAGAGAATAGAGAATCCACAAAATCGGATATTGCTGAATTTATACTGTCTAAATACAATCTTCTTAATGATATTTCAAGTCTTGATGTTGATTATAACAACCTTATTAAACAATATGGGAAAAGCAAGTATTTGTGTGAACTGAAGGAATTGATGAAGAATCTGAGTACAGATTCTTCGACGTTCAGAGAGATTGCCGACATAATCGATGTAAAGCATGATGACATATTCACAAGTTTTGAACAGGATTTTCCAGATGTTTCTTTCAATATGAAACAATTGTTCCTATACCTCTGTATGGATCTTAATTTAAATTTATAATGCAGCTTATTGGATATAGTGATATCCACAAAGTGTATTATCTTAAAAAGAAATTAAAGGCTCTCATCAAAAACAGAGATGTGGCAAACAGAGATTTCTATTTGGAGATATTGTCAAGATGATATGGCAATCGTAATCCAGAAAGTTCCGAAATGGATGCCCTGACGTAGTTTACATATGATCGAATTGAAAGACTAATTTTTAGCATATTATACAGATAACACACTAATCATCAATAGCATACCCACCAACAAAATACTGTTTTTTAGCAGTTGTTGCATAAAAGTAGACATAGATGTAATTTTGCATCGTAATCGAATTAACCAACAAATTACAATGAAGTCTACTTTGATTATCATCATTATTTCGATGATGATGTGCGCCTTGCCGCTCGCTGCCGGAACGTCCGGCACAAAACCATCCTCAGGACAGGAAGGAGCCCCCGTTACAATACTGCGTCCATCGACCCCTCACAATAGGCCAAAGGTTCCTTCTTCCGTTCGCATTTATATTGTAAGCATTAACTGAAGTACACCTTGCGGGTACAACTTATAGCAACATCGGCTAC
>ERZ827108.1079-NODE-1079-length-39207-cov-9.167016_pt1 | contig 39207 bp, 43 predicted proteins | sample MGYA00519921_ERZ827108 | MGnify/ENA primary metagenome ERZ827108 (study PRJEB31778, sample SAMEA3449258) | human gut metagenome | biome: human gut; feature: human-associated habitat; material: faeces | place: United Kingdom | collected 2010/2012 ...
ATGCAGTAGTGGTAGAAGCAAGAATCCTCCTGCTTTAGCTGTGGGGAGTGTCAAGTCACGAAATCTATAGCTTAAGAAAACTAAGACTCAAGGAGCACCAGTGCAAGTTTGAGCTCCATTCATACGAAAGCCTTCCGACTTGAAACACCAGGAGAATTTTTCAAAGGGCACTACACAAGACAAAATTTCCGTCAAACACCCAGCCCAGGGGTTGTCAGGGGACTGGCCAAGTCCCTTGACGGTTTTCTTATATCCCAATATAAACAAAAGCCCCCAGGGCATTTGCCCTGCTAAAAAATGTCAATATAAATTGACGGGATTCTGGGAATTCCCCAGAATTTCCTCTATTCTATCCTGCATCTCCGCAACCGTATGCCTCCGCGCCCGCGCACACTCCTGCGCCTGACAATCGCAGATCAGACATTTCCGATAGGAAGACCGGGAAAGTTTCATCCCATCTGTCCCGATCACATCCATATCAAACAAACGTCCATAAGGATGCCTCTCCTCAATCTGCTGAGTGAGATCCTTAATCTTTTCGGCAGGAGCATCAACACAGAGCAGCATCTCATCTCCTGTAATATCATGAAAAACACGAGATTCAAGTACATTCATATCTGCCGCAGAAAGAGCATGCAATAAAGCATCTTTTCCCGCCTCAAATCCCTTTCGGATCAGAGGCGTCGTCTTGATCGGCCCTGGAATATTCATACAAAAAGAAATTACAGGCTTCTGATATTTTTCTATAAATTCATTCTGGATCTGCACACGCCTGTCGCGGCAGAACATCATATCGGTAATTGTAACTTCCTGACCTTGCATATCTTGAAAATCCTTTCACTAAATAAATTTAATTTTCAGCCTAAACTCTTATGGGATGAAGCATTTTTTCCATCTGTTCTAAATCAATAGTGAATCACATTTTCAGCGGTACAAATTTTCTCAAGTACCGGCTGGGCTTCCGGGCTTTGGAAATAATCCAGGGTTGTCTCAGGGACAAGTTCCCTGAGAAGTTCCCAGTTTTCTTCCTTCAAAGCCTGACGTACCGTGGACGCACTGATAGCTTTTCCATCATTTTCCTTACGTGGAACAATGATACATTCAATTCCGTTTTCCGGCAGTTCCTCGGACATGATCTGGTTGTAGATGCCAGTGACAAGGCTTGTCGGTTCCTCGCCAACGTAGCGTCGATTGATTCCAAGCGCAGCTGCGATTTTAGTGAAAACAGTCAGATCCAGCATGGCATGGCTTTCGATCACAGCCTTTTCATCCTTCTGGAAATAACTTGGAAAAGTCGCATTGCTGATGATGTACGGACCGCTGTCATGATAACGGATATTTGTAAGATGGGCAGTCCCTTCCATGACCAGTTTTTTACGCACCGCAAAAGGAACCAGGCTTGCATCTTCGCTGACAATAAACAAATGAAGAATATCATTTTCGGCAGCGGCTTTTTCCACCAGGTACTGATGACCGAGAGTAAAAGGATTGGCATTCATCACAAGAGCAGCCACCCGTGGTGCATCTTCTTTCTGCTTCGCCAGAGTATTCAGATAACCGGGAAAACCGGTACGCTTATTTTCCATAAAGACAATCTGTCCATTGATCCGTGCAATCTCATAAAAGCCAAGATCGCCGAAAAATCTGGCAGAATTGCATTTCGTATAAAGAAACAGATGTGTATTTCCTCTGGAAAACTGCAGCTCGATCAGATGACTGACGATCGAATTCATCAGTCCCTCGCCCTGGTGTTCATGGCTGACCGCCATACACCGAAGTGTATTTCCAAAACAGCTTCCTGTTGCGATCAGATTCATTTCATCATCATACATCCCACAGGTATAATCAAGATTACCATCCCTTCGGATTCCTTCCGACGTAAGTAGTTCGTCTACCAGACGGTTGCCGCGCTTATCTGATGCGGTGATTTGTGTTATAAAATAATCGGACATAAAACTCTCCATTCCGCCGCCTTCCACCGCGGCATAAATACTATATTAATCTTATAACAGCCGCCGAAAGATGTAAAGAAAAAAGCAATTCCTAAATGGAATGAGGATATAGTTGCTGTGAACAGTAACAGGATATACACAGATTTTTTTGTAACATTTTCCACATTCAGATGTTATATTGGTGAAAGAGAAAAAATCTGGGAAGGGGGAGCGCAGATGTGGATAATGAAATTTTATTAAGGCTTTACGGCCTTTATCAGAAAGAACTTTACCTGTATCTGTATTCCCTCTGTGGGGACAGGCATCTGGCGGAGGATCTGCTGCATGAGACATTCCTGAAAGCATTGCTGGCACTGCCAGACGGGCATACGAACATGCGGGCATGGCTTTATATGGTTGCGAGAAATCTGTTTTACAATCAGCAGAAAAAGAAATCCCGGGAGATTCTGATGGAGGAGCAGGAGTATCTTTCAGAGAAAAAAACGGACGAAGATCTGCTTGAAAAAATCCTCGAGGAAGAAAACAGGAGAATGCTTTATCAGGCAATCCGCAGACTGGAGATAAAGAAACGGGAAATTATTCAACTGCAGTATTTTGGCGGAATGTCTCAGAAAGAGATCGCGGTAGTTTTACATATCACGCCGGAGAATGTACGAGTGTTGGCACACAGGGCAAAGAAAGAACTGAAAAAATATCTGGAAGAGGAGGGTGAAAAATGACATATCGTGAGTTGTTGAAACTATATAAGCAAGGCAAGCTGGAAGACAGCGCAAAGAAACAGGTAGAAGCGGAAATCGAAAAACAGGATGCGATCAGTGAATTTCTCTATGAAGAAGGAACGATACCAGATTTTTCAGATCTGGAGAGTGAGAATGCAGGAAAACTGGAGAATAAAAAATGTCTGACAGGACAACAAAATGATCAGGAAGATGAGCTTAACAGCCAATTCATAAAACAAATCCAGCACTCTATCCGCAGAGCCTTTATCAAAATGGGACTGGCAGTAGGAGCAGCAGTCCTCGCAGTTGTTTTGTGCGCGGTGTTTATTTTACCAAAGGCGGTGTCAAAATTTTATTACGATCCAAACGAAGTTGCCGGAAAATATGAGGAAATGATCACGACCCGAATGGAGCTGGATCTATCTGTTTATTCCGAACTGTTTCTGCCAGGTAATCACCGGGATCAGGTCAATGCAGTACCGAGAGGCTATGGTGAATACGACATCGTCATTCCACAGACCACCAGCTGGATCGGAAGATCTGCTTCTGTCAGCGGACGTCTGGTGCGGGGAAAACTTACTCTCTATGATAACAATATCCTGAGTCGTCCGATCATGCAGTTCTACATTCCGGGAGATGAGGATGTATGGGCAGCATGGGAAGTTGACGAAAACGGTAAGGAAACCAAAATGGATACAGAGGCACGTAAACAGGAAAGCATCCAGGCTTCCAAAGAAGAGATTGAGGGATACAATGACAACGACTGGTATCTCGCCTATGTTTCCATCAATGATATCATGGACTACAAAGATTTCATTGAGTGGTTTCAGAATCTGTCCGACCAGAAAGAACTGGAATGGGGCGCACTCTGGTGTGCCGTGCATACAGAGGACGAAGACGGTTACCTGGTAGAACCAAATATTGGTTTTTGCCCGTATCCGTTAGGAATGAGTATAAGTTGGGACAGAGAAAGGTATCCATATCTGTCGCTTCTGGATAATTCGGCTCTGGCTTATATACCAGAGGCAAATGACGAAGAAACCATGCAGACGCATTTTATCAGCATGCTCTCCTATATTCAGGACCATGATGACATTCTTTCCATGATGGGTCAGACGACAGACTCTCCGAACAGATATCAGGATATGATCAACTATGTAAAGAAAAACGGTCTGAAGATCCATGGCTTTGCAGTCAGCGCAAAGAAAAAGGCGCTTCTTGAATTGTACCAGGAAGCTATGGTATCGTACATCCAGACAGTACCACAGAATTGAGAAAGAAGTTAGGGATAAACAGGTTTTTACAGATTGAGCAATGTGCAGAAATACACATTGCTCGATTTTTATGCAGAGGCTTTTTCATTACAGAATTTTGTGATACATTGTTCCAGATCCGCACAAAGCTCCCTGGTTTTTTCTTCAGGAATGCACAGGATATGGAAGCAGCACTGCAAAACCTGCCAGAACAGGGTATTGAGTGAAAAACGTTCAGGCGCGGCTTTAACCATTTGAGAGATCACACCAATGTAACCATACATAGATGCCATGGTAAAATCATCTACATCCGAAATGGGAAGAATCTCATCAAAGCTGTTTCGGTAAAGCGTTGTAATAAAAACAGGAAGATCTTTCTGTGGCACATAGACGGGATAGTCCGTGTAATAGTCAGTCAGAAAGCGTCCAAGCTTCGGATCCGTCAGGATCTGCCGCCACATCAGATACAGGGCAAAGACATACTGATGCGATGAAACAGAAGTATACTGTTCTGCGAATCTTTTATTGTCCGTGTAGATTTCCCACAATATTTCATATCGGATCATATCTTTCTGCTTGAAGTGATAGTAGATCGATCCACGGTTCACATGGGCCGCTTTGCAGATATCATTATAGCTGGTTTCATGAAAACCCTTATCCAGAAATAATTTTCTGCATTCGGCAAGGATCAGTTTTCGGGTTTCAATTCCCGTTTCGTATTTTTTGTCTGCCAATTCAAATCCCTCCAATTTGACGATAAATAAAATTTAAACAGTTCCCGCTATTGTTCAAAAATGATGAAATTATCTTAACATCCTTGAAAAAAATATGCAAGTTACATAAAATATAGATGTAGCAAAGAGAAAGGTGTTTCTATTACGGAGGTGCGAAATGCCAGAGAAAAATTTACTTGAACAGAAAAAAAACAATCTGATGAAGGCACTGAATCGGCAGGGGGCTGATTATGTTCCGACAATGCTGGCTTCCAGCTGCGCGGAAGTTGCCTGGACAGGACAGAAAGTGACCGATGTGATCGGTGATGCAAATGCATATGTTAAGGCCATGACAGATGTATTTGAAGTTATGTGGGGAGATGCGAATACATTTTCAGGAACTCTGTTTACACCAGCTATCTCCGATATCATTGAACCGGTACAGAACAAATTCGGACCGGATGGAGTTACTCCGGAACATGTACAGATGCCACAGATGGAGCGCGGAGAGTACGATCAGTTGATCGAAGATCCATTTGGATTTGTTGCAAATGTACTTCTTCCAAGAAAATATCCGAAACTGTTTGAAGATCGCGAGTATGCGAAAAAGACGATCAAAGCTATTGCTGCGGACAAAGCTTATGCCATGGGCGTTCTGTTTGGGATGACAGATAAAGTCCTGGCAGAAAAATATGGTATTACTGGAATTTGTAATTTCGCGGATGTATTTTCAAATCCAGTAGATACTTTATTTGATTATTTACGTGGATTCAAGGGAACATTGACAGATCTTCGCCGTCAGCCTGACAAAGTAAAGGCTGCCTGTGACAGACTGTGGGAGACTTATAACCTGCCGAAACTTCAGGGCACACCGGCACCGTTCCCGTATGCATGCCACATGACACATATTGCACCTTATTTAAGTCCGAAGCAGTTCTACGAGATCTACTGGCCATATGAGAAATTCTGGATCGAGCGTGCAGCAGCTGCCGGAACCAAAGTATGGATCATGCTGGAAGGCCGCTGGGAGAATGTATGGGAATGCTTCAAGGAAGTGCCGAAGGACAGCTGTATCCTTCATATTGACGATGATGATATCATCAAGGCAAAAGAAGTGCTTGGTGATTACCAGATCATTGAGGGAGGTCTGAAGATGGCTTCCGTCAGAACTGACAGTCCAGAAAAGATCAAAGACGATGTAAAGAAGATTATTGATGCATGTCAGCCAGGTGACGGTTTCCTGTTCTGTACAGACAAAGCATGGATCGCACCGGGCGATGTAAATCAGAATCTGATCGATGCCTATAATTTTGCTCATGAGTATTCACTGAGCAGGACACAGAAATAAGGAGGTTCGTCATGAGTGAAGAGAAAAAAGAACAGACCAATCAGGAATATTTACAGGATATCGTAAATGAACTTCTTGCTGATGAAGAGTGGGAGCTTCCAAAAGAACTCCGCTTCTGGCTGATGGGAACTTATACCTGGGAACTTTTGTATTTATAAAAAGCAGAATTGTCAGATCTGTAGATGAAGAGGAGAATCAGTATGGATTATAAAGAATTAGAACAGGCCATGGCCGATCTTGATGAGGATACCGTCCTTGATATGATGAAAGAAGTTATGGATAACAATGGAGAAGGTGTCAAAGAAGCACTGGAAGCATGCCAGAAAGGAATGGCTACAGTAGGCGACCTGTTTGAAAAAGGTGAGTACTTCGTAGGTGACCTGATCTACGCAGGTGAGATCATGGTAGAAGCCATGGATATCATTAAACCGGCACTGGCTGGTGCAGATCACAAAAAACTGGGACGAATGATCCTCTGCACCGTTAAAGATGACCTTCATGACATTGGTAAAAATATTGTAAAGGCCATGCTGGAAGCTGGTGGATTTGAAGTTATCGACCTGGGAATCGATGTTCCGCCTGAAAAGGTAGTAGAAGTTGCAAAACAGGAAAATATCAAGATCATCGCATTGTCAGGTGTGCTGACACTGGCACTGGATTCTATGAAAAATACCATCAACGCATTTGCAGACGCAGGTATGCGTGATGATGTGAAGATCATTATTGGAGGAAACCCGGTAAGTGAAGAGGCCTGCAAGGCACTGGGAGCAGACGAATGGGCATACAGTCCGCAGAAGACTGTTCAGGTATGTGCAAACTGGGCAAGTGCAGCATAAGAAATAACAGAGGTGAGACAGCAGTATGATTATTATAGGTGAAAAGATCAATGGTGCGATTCCTTCGATCAAACAGGCCATTGAAGATCACAATGAAGAACTGATCCGGGAGCGTGTAGCTGCACAGGCAGCGGCAGGAGCAGATTATATTGACTGTGCGCCAAGCACTGCACCGGAAATAGAATATGATACGATGGTATGGATGATCGACCTGATCCAGGATGTCACAGATCTTCCTATCAGCATTGACAGTCCGAATCCGCTTCTGCTGAAACGTATCATTGAAGAGGGGCGTCTGAAACGTCCGGGTATGGTCAATTCTGTCAATGAAGAAGGAACCAAATGTGAGACATTGTTTCCGCTGATCGCAGGAACTGACTGGAATGTGATCGGGCTGACCTGTGACAAGCAGGGCATTCCCATGCAGCCGGATAAGAAGTTAGAGATCGCAAAAAGCATCATCGACAAAGCAGATCATTTTGGTGTGAAGCTGTCGAATTTACATATTGATCCCTGCGTAATGGCACTTGCAACCGCACCGACTTCTATGGATGATTTTGCATTTTGTATCAAAAAGATCCATGAGATCGCACCGGAGGTAAAAGTGACAGGAGCATTGTCTAATGTCAGCTTTAACATGCCTGCAAGAAAATATGTCAATGCAGGATGTATGACTGTTGCGGTGGAAGCTGGACTGGATTCCGCAATCATGGACCCATGTAGTTCCTTTATGATGGGAACGCTCTATGCAGCGGAAGCTTTATCCCAGAGGGATAAGGGAGGACGCAAATATAACAGGGCATTCAGAAAGGGAATCTTTAAATAAGAAAAAGGAGGACATATGCCGGAAATTGTATTTTTACCAGATCATGTTTCTGTAAAAGTTTCCGCAGGTACGTCCATTCAAGAGGCTGGCAGAAGTGCCGGCCTCTTGTTAGATGCACCATGTGGCGGTCATGGACTTTGTGGAAAATGTAAAGTCAGGGTGGGAAAACAGGAAGTACTGGCATGCCAGTATCAGGTGGAAGAGGATGTGACCATTATTCTGCCGGAAGCACCAAAGAGTACTGGAATCCTTGCAAATGGAATGGAGTCAGAATTTGTAGTATTTCCGGTGAAAGAGGGTGACTGTCATATCAGTGTGGATATTGGTACAACCACAGTTGTAGCATATTTGCTGGATGGAAAAAGCGGCAGTATCCTTGGGTCGGAGAGCATGCTGAATCCTCAGTATCCTTATGGAGCTGATGTAATATCCAGAATCCAGGCGGCAGAAAGTGGAGAGCTGGATGTACAATGCCAGAAGATCCGACGAGGAATTGAAGATCTTGTTCATACTCTCTGTAGAAAATACAAGAAAGCACCGGAGAAAATCGGAACGATGGCGATTGTCGGCAATCCGGCCATGCAGCAGATCTTTCTGAAGATCGATCCGGAAAATCTGACACATCCTCCGTTTGCACCGGCAATCAAAAAAACGGTCAGAGAAAAGCTTTCTGACTATTTTATAGATATGACAGGCGGGGTGTTACTGACGGTTCCGGATATAGCGGGCTTTATCGGCGCAGATACCATGGGCTGTGTATTGTCCACGGGAATGTATAAAGAGGATAAGATCACACTGATGATCGACATTGGAACCAACGGAGAAATGGTTCTGGGAAATAAAGATCGAATGGTAGCCTGTTCTACCGCAGCAGGTCCTGCTCTTGAGGGAGGACGGATCAGTTGTGGTATGAGAGGCGGTCCCGGTGCAGTTGATCATATCTGGATGGAAGATGACACGGTATGCAGTTCCGTGATAGGCTGGAGAGAAACTTTGAAAAAAGGATCTTCTGTACCGGATGTGGAAGTTCAGGGACTTTGTGGTTCAGGCCTGATCGACGCGATTGCTGTGATGCTGGATCTTGGAATCCTTAACCGCAGGGGAAGGATTCAGAAAGCATATTATGGGGATGAGAAGAATCGGATCTATGCAGTTACAGACCAGATTTCTCTGACACAAGAGGATATCAGGGAAGTGCAGATGGCGAAAGGAGCCATTGCAGCGGGGATTGAACTGATGATGGAAGAACTTGAGATCACTTACGAGCAGGTTGACCGGGTGATCCTGTGTGGCGCATTTGGCACATATATGAATGCAAAAAGTGCGGCAAGAATCGGCCTGATACCAGAGCCGCTGCTGTCTAAAGTGATCGCTGGTGGCAATGCTGCCGGAATGGGATGCCGTCAGATTACCATGGACCAGAAGTTGTTTGCACTGACCGGCAAACTGGTGCAAAAAATTGAACCGCTGGATCTGGCAAGTCTGCCACAATTCCAGAGAACTTTTGCGAAGCAGATGGCATTTTCGGAGGTGTGATAACAGATGATGACAGATGACGAAATTACAGAAAAATGGATAAGGACAGCAAAAGAAATCGGATTTTCAGAAGCTGGTGTATTGAATCCGGAGACTTTGAAGGTAATGCCATTGGTGCGTGAGACATGTGCAGAAGATAAGTGTCATGCGTACAATCACAACTGGACCTGTCCGCCTGCCTGTGGAACTTTGGATGAATGCGAAAGCAGGATGCGTGCTTATAAAAGAGGTATTCTGGTGCAGACGACTGGTGTGCTGCGGCGGGATATTGATACCAGAATATACAGAGAGACAGAGCAGCTACATACAGAATATCTGAAAGTTCTGCGGGAGCAGATGATGAAAGTATTTCCTGACATGCTGATGCTGGGAGCAGGAGGCTGCAGGATCTGCCCAAAATGTGCATATCCGGAACCTTGTCGTTTCCCGGAAAAAACGATTTCTTCCATGGAAGCTTACGGATTGTTTGTGACGCAGGTATGCCGGGATAATGATCTGAAATATTACTATGGACCAAGAACGATTACTTATACGGGATGTGTGTTGTTCTGAAAGTTATTGAATTACATAAGGAAGATGTGGTATCTTATATTCAGACAACACCACAGAATCAGAAAAGTAGTGCAGACATATACGCTGGTGTATGTCTGCATTTGTATTGCATATAAAGGAAGTGCTGTGGCACATCCATTGATCAAAGGAGGAAACTTCATGGAAATTACAGAAATGCTAGACGAACTAAAAAGCAAAGCCCGCCGCAACGAAAACCTTCGAGCCGAGCTTTTGGAAACACGCAAAGCCCCACAGCCTCTCAGCGCATTCTGCCAGAAATGCAGGGAACTGGGGTATGAGATCTACGACATGGACCTCATCACCGCCGGAGAAGAATTTTATGCCACCATGCGTAGAAGCACCAATGGCGGCGGGGAAAATTCTCCGATGCTGGAAGGTGAGGATGATTTTTACGAGTTATTTTTCGCGGGATTGGAGTAAATTATGAACATATGCATTTACGGAGCCTCCAGTGCAGAACTGGAGCAGATCTATTATGAAAAAACAGAAGAACTTGGCAAAATGATGGCAAAGAGGGGACATGGTCTTGTGTTTGGCGGCGGAGCGACCGGAATGATGGGAGCAGCAGCCAGAGGCGTTGATTCCGAAGACGGTTATATTCTCGGCATTGCTCCACGTTTCTTCGACAAGCCGGGAGTTTTGTATGAGAACTGCAGCGAATTCATTTTTACAGAAACCATGCGCGAGCGCAAGAAACTCCTTGAGGAACGCTCAGACGCAACGATCGTAACACCAGGCGGAATCGGAACTTATGAAGAGTTTTTTGAGATCCTGACACTCAAAAGTCTGCACAGGCTGGACCGTCCGATCGTCCTTTACAATATCAATGGCTATTACGATGGAATGAAGGCACTTCTTCAGCATACCGCAGACGAGAAATTTATGGATGCTTCCAATATGGAACTTTGTGCATTCATGGACGATCCGGAGCAGATCCTGGCATACATAGAAAACTATAAATAACTGCTCCATAGAAAGAAAACCATGTAAATAAAAAAATCACAGGAAGAACATCGTATGAACAAAAGAATTGTTTCCATGATCCGGAAATTGAGCAAAACAGAACAGGAAATAAGCCTCACAGAGCTGGCAGAGGAATTCCAGATCTCCCAGCGGACCGTCCGAAATGACCTGAATGCGATCAATGATCTTCTGACCGAACAGGGGCTCGCGAATCTGAAACTGGGAAGAGGAGGTAAAGTCCTGCGTGAAAGTGATTTTGCAGAGATTCTGGAAAGCCTCGATGAAAAGGATTTCTACGATTATAAACTATCCAAAGAAGAACGCAATGCCCTTCTTGGCAAGATCCTCTATGAACAGGAGCACGCACACGAATGTTTCCTGAGTGATTCATCTTTCCGCAAGATCCAGTTTTTAAGCGAACTTCTGACTTTCGGAAGATATATGAAACAAAAACATTCGGACCCGGATTCCGTGAAGATCCAGATGCTGACACGACAGTTCATCGAAAAAATCTCTCAGACCACAGAAATCCTACTGACACAGGACTATGATTTCTTCGAAAATCTTTCTAAACATCTGGAATCTACGTTTGCGCTTGCAGCTCCGCTCAATGACAGGAATCCCGTGATCGACAGTGTAGTAGAAGAAAATCCGCGGATCCTTGAGGCAGTGCAGAAAAATCTTCCGATGATCGAAAACTACGCCGGACGGAAACTGACAGAAGCAGAGACAGGATATATTGTCGTCCATCTCTGTGCCGCGATCGAGCGAAAGAAAAATCAGGAGATTTCCTTCCGTGTGATCGTAGCCTGCCACGCCGGGATTGGAACTTCACAGCTTCTTCTGGAACGACTGAAAAAACATTTTAACTTCCGGATCACAGACATTGTCCCCTCACACGAGGCAGGAAATCTCAAAGCAGGACAGGCAGATTTTGTGATCTCCACCGTGCCACTGAAACATTGTGAGATTGAAAATATTGTCGTATCACCGCTTCTAAGAGATGAAGATTACATAGAGATTGGAAACAAAGTCGACCAGCTTCGTGCGAGGGAAGTTTTTACAGATACACCGGAAACAGAAGCCAAAACACCGGAAACTCTGCTGAATGAAATCGGTACGATCCTCTACGACAGAGTGCCGGATGAAGCTAGTGCACTGATGACAGAAATCGGACAAAAAGTCGCAGATTTTTTCCGGACAGATCCTGTGGTGGCAGAAGGGTATGCCCCTGCATTAAGCCAGCTGCTTCCGGCATCTCATATCCAGCTTGATATAGAATGCGAAAACTGGCAGCAGGCAGTCCGAAAATCCGCCCGGAAGCTTCTGGAACTTGGATACATCGAAGAGAGTTACATTGATGCGATGATCCATAACATCGAAGAAAACGGACCATATATCGTACTGACGAAAGGTTTTGCCCTTCCACATGAAGGCATTGACAAAGGTGTACGGATAACGGGACTCAACCTGATCCGTCTGAGCAGACCAGTTAATTTCGATGCAGAAGAATATGATCCGGTGGAGTTTGTATGCTGCATGAGTGCCACGGACCACAAAACACATCTCAAAGCATTTTTCAATCTGGTAAATATGCTGAAAGATCCGGGATTCCTGCAGGCACTCAGGGAATGCCAGACAGCAGAAGAGGCGGCGGAAATCATCCGACAATACGAGAACAGAAAGCAGGGATAAAATGATCTGGAAAGAGTTAAAAGATACATTGATCTTTCTGAATCTGAAAGCAGCCGACAACAAAGAAGTGCTGCAGATCATGGGAGATGCTATGATTCAGGAAGGATACGGAGAAGAAGGGTTTACAGAGGCTCTTCTTGAGCGGGAAAAAGACTACCCGACAGGACTGGACGTGGACGGGATCGGAGTCGCGATCCCGCACACAGACGCGGAACATGTCAAAAAAGAAGGAATCTCGATCGCGGTGCTGGATCAGCCGATCGCATTTGAAGCAATGGGAGAAGATGACTGTCAGGTCCCGGTGAAGATCGTGATCATGTTCACGGTTGCAGGAAAGGACAAACACATCGACCGCCTTCTGCAGATTTTGGATATGATCAAAGACGAACAGATCCTTGAGGGACTGCTGGAAGCAACGAACAAAGAAGAGATCAGAACAGCAATACAGAAAAGAGAAAAAACATGTTAAAGAAAAAAGTGATCGCGGCATGTGGAGGCGCAGTGGCAACTTCCACCATAGCAGCGAATAAAATCGTAGAATTATGGTTTCCAAAGCAGTCGCAGATGCCAGCCATCCGTGCGGCGTTTCGGTAGAAGCAGAACTTGGCAAAGTCGGTGGCAAAGAAGATGACCTGGACGGCGGTGAGGGGGATCCTTACACAGATCCGCAGGAAGCAGCAGAAAAGCGAAGTGATAGTGTAAAATTATTATACTGTTTACGGGTAATATCCCGCGAGGTGTTTTGCCATATATATGGCAAAATCCCGAGACATACGGGGCAAAATGCTATCACCGAAGGTGATTTGGAATGCAGTTTGACCAAGTTGCTGTGAATAAAGTGAACAGCAACACAATCATCACTCTCATCGGTTTACAAAAGCAGCGGTTTGGTATAAACTGGTTGCATTGAAACTTTACCGAAGAGAGGGATTTTATTATGAAAAATCCATTACATTACCAGTTATCTGAATACGATTGTGGGCCGACATCCATGATGAATGCGATCGCCTATTTATTTGAACGGGAGGAAATCCCGCCGGAGGCAATCCGAAATACCATGCTCTACTGCCTGGACTGCCACAGTAAAGAAGGCATCCCGGGGAAAAGGGGAACATCCAGAGCTGCGATGATGTTCCTGAGCAACTGGCTGAATGAATATGGAGACCTGGGGATCATGTCTGTGAGCAGTGAATACCTGTCAGGAAGAAGTGTCTACATAAGTGAGGAGAGCCGCATCAATCATGCACTGAACCACGGCGGCGTGGCAGTTGTCCGTCTGTATCTGGACGAAGAGCACTATGTCCTGATGACCGGAGTGGAGAATGAAAATATCCTTCTTTTTGATCCATATTATTGGGATGAACCCTATGAGCAGAAAGACATCCTGATTGATAAAGATCATCCAAGAGCTTACAACCGTATTGTTCCATTCAAATACTTTAACCAGGAAAACGAAGAAATCTATTCCCTCGGTCCATTGGAAGAGCGGGAAGCAGTCCTCATCTATAACGAAAAGACCAGAACCGTACCGGAGGAAGTCATCGAGTACTTTATCTGATTGCAATATAAAAAGGATTTCAATTCCATGAAGATGCCAAGAGCATCAAAGCATGGAACTAAAATCCCCAAAATAGTAGACAAAGTTTAAGTTAATTGTTAACAGGCATCGAGACAGATGAGAAATCTGTTCCTCGATGCCTGTTGCATATGCTATATTAAATGACTGGCATCGATTATACGTTAACCTCGATTTCCCGATGCACAATACAGCCATTTAATTGGATTATCAGCATCGATTCATACAAATAATGCTTTTTCGATGCCGAAATTTGCATTTTTACCGTGTCGCAACAGTCATCTGACGTACATTCGGGATGGAGATCAGGATCGGATAGAGGATGCAGGAAATAACAAGTCCGCCGATACCCTGGATGATGTTTGCCGGGATGCTGGCAGCAGCACCTGCGCCGTAGATGAAGTATTCACATACGAAGTATCCGCCTGCAACCAGGATGATATCTGCGACACCGCCGAGAACGACTGCAGCGTAACGGCTCTTCTGAGTTTTGCCGACTTTCTGATACAGAAGTCCGGCTGCCAGTGCAACCAGTCCTTTGATCATGAAAGTGATCGGTACATAAACGAAATATCCGCCGATCAGGTCAGAAAGTGCAGAACCGATACCACCTGCAAGGAATCCCCATACAGGTCCGAGGATCACACCGGAAAGGATGACAATAGCATCACCCGGATGGATGTATCCGCCTGTTCCCGGAGTTGGGATACGGATGGACATGGTTGCCACACAGGAAAGTGCTGCAAATAAAGCAGCGAGGATTAATTTTTTCAGGTTGTTATTCATAGTAAAAGTGCCTCTTTTCTTTCAGTTCTTTACAGAACATTTTGTAAAACAGAATTTCTGATTTCATATTGCTTCTATCGATATCCGTGTTTCGGATGCTCTTTATTTCATGCTGTCGCAGAAGGTTTTTTCCATGCTTGCTTTAAGCGGAACGCCGAGTTTTGCAAGAGTTCCGTCCAATGCAGCAAAAACTTCACGAACATTGTAAAAATCAGCATTGTTTCCCATATGCCCAATGCGGATGACTTTGCCTGCAAGTACATCAAAAGAACCTGCAAGCATGATATTGTAATCCTTTTTGACACCATCGAGGATGGCGGCTGCAGTAGTTCCTTCCGGTACTTCAAATACGGTCACTGTGCTGGAAAATCCGCTCTTAAGATAAAGGTTCAGTCCAGACCCGGTGATCGCCTTGCGGGAAGCCTCGGCAATCTTTTCATGTCGTGCGAGGATATCCGGGTCAGCGGCGATATTGTCGATCGCTGCGCGAAGTCCGTAGATATCACTGATCGGCATGGTGTACGGGAACCATTTTTCTTCATAATAATGTGCAAAAGTGGTCAGGTTTGCATAGAAAGACGCAATCGGTGTCTTGCGCTCTGTCATGGCTTTCTTTGCATCGTCACTGATAACTACAAAAGTAAGTCCTGGAGGTGCGGAGACGACCTTCTGGGAACCGCCGCACATAATGTCAATCTGCCAGTCGGAGATGCGCATCGGCTCACCGAAGGAGGCAGATACAGAATCGACAACTGTCATGATGCCGTATTTCTTGAGAAGCGGACAGATCGCGGAAACATCATTCAGCATTCCGCTTGGAGTGTCGCCGTGGACAACCGTTGCATATTTGTAATCGTGATGTTCTTTGAGGAAAGCTTCGAGTTTCTGCACATCGAGAGTTTCACGGTAATCTCTGGAATAGAGTTCCGGACATCCTCCGTACATGGAAACAAAATCAGCAAATCCCCTGCCGTATATACCGTTATCCAGTACGAGGACACGGTCGCCAGGTTCCGTCATGGAAGCACAGGCGGCTTCAAGTCCGAGGATTCCCTCTCCGCCGAGGATAAGAGTTTCGTTGTCGGTGTGGAGAAGGCGGCTGATCTCTTCGCAGGTTTCTTTGTAAAATTCTACGAAGCTCTCATCGAGATCAGGGTTTGTACATTCTCTGCTGCGGGCGAGGCGCACGTTTTCGGCAACCTGCGTCGGACCCGGTGTCATAATTTTATACATAAGATCAAGTCCTTTTTCTTTTTATTATTTTTTTAAACCTGTTCTTTTAGCGGCAACATTCAGCGGTGCGATCACGATAAGTGTGATGACTGCTGCAACACCGATCTGTACCAGGTTTCCAGGAATAGAAGCAACAGGTGAGAACGGGTTTCCGTAAATAACAACTTCTGCGATGTAGTATCCTACAACTTTGATCACACAGGCTGCTGCGATTGCAATCACATACCATTTGAAGTTCTGGTGTTTTTCGTCTTCAGTAAGTTTTCCTACAGTGAATCCCATCAGAGCAACGATTACGAAAGTAAATGGAGCCCATAAAGTCCATCCGGAAAGCAGGTCAAACAGTCCCATTCCAACACCGCCAGCGATCGCACCGGTCTTTTTACCAAAGATGATCGCGCCGATGAACAGCGGAACGTTGCCGAGATGGATGAGTCCTCCGTTTGCTGCGATCGGAAGACGAACGTTGATGAATGCTGTAAAAATGTAAGTAAGTGCTACAAAGATTGCTGTTACAGTAAGAAACTGAACGGAAGAAGTAAACTCCCTGTCGTTTGCTGCTGTCTGTACATTTGTGTTTGCCATGATAAAGTTTCCTTTCCCGGAAGGTAATGATTGATTACTTAACCTTCCTTTTAACTATGTTTTTTGATTGGGTATACTTTACAACAGAACTGTACATGAATAAAGAGGCAATTTAAAGAAAAAATAAGGGGACAGTTTGTGGAGCTTCGGATGAGGGATCATGTTAGTACTTGTATTTGCTTAGACCATCCATTTTCGGTAGATTTATTGACTTCTAGAGTACTTGCTTCTATTCAGACCATCTGCTTTACTTAGTTTTTGTGGACTTTCTTTGCAATTGTTGTTCTCAGAGTCATTAGCAGCCCATGAATTTGTGGACCTGCTCTATACTTGCTCTTCTACGGGGCACTTTTGACTTGAAAATTTGGTGGCATAATTTGACGTTGATTATTTTGAGGTCATTGGGGGACACTGCTGGTCAGTAGATTTATAGTTGTGATGAGCAGGACGACATGGTATGATAATCTAAAATCAGAAATATGAAATAATGTATAAATAAGAATAGACATACGGGAGGAAAAACGTGAAAAAAATACTGTCCCCGATGGAAAAAATGCGATTCCCGGAAAGTGAGGAGCTTCCGGAGGGAGTGAAAGAAATAGAAGTAAAGGACACCTTCGGATACTGCACAGAACTTTATCCGGATGTAGAATATGCAGAGCACAGCGGAAAGAAACTTCACCTTCAGATCATGACACCGCTGGTCTACGGACAGGATCTGAAGTGGCCGCTGATCGTATATGTGCAGGGATCTTCCTGGCATAAGCAGAAATTGTTTCAGAGCCTTCCGACACTGGTGCGGATGTGTGAAAGAGGATATGCCGTGGCGATCGTGGAGCACAGAGAAAGTGAGCTTGCACCGTTTCCGGCTCAGGTAATAGACACCAAAGCAGCCATTCGTTTCCTGCGGATGAATGGAGCTCATTATGGGATTGATGCGAGTAAGGTGGCACTCTGGGGTGATTCCAGCGGAGCGCATACTGCCCTGATGGCAGGAATTACCGGAGATGCAGAATATCTTCCGGAAAAATATCCGCAGACAACAACCGAAGTAGATTGTATCATAGACTGGTTCGGACCGACCGATCTTGTGGCAGCGTCACAGTATCCGTCTGCGATCGATCATGATTCCGCAGACAGTCCGTCAGGAGTATTGATCGGTGGAAAAGCACTTCACGATCATCCAGAGGATGCTTACCCGGCAAATCCCGTGGTACATCTGCGCCGCAATCGTAAGACACCGCCAATCCTTATTATGCATGGCGGCAGCGACCCGCTGGTTCCGTTTAATCAGTCCTGCATTTTATATGAGGCATTGAAACGAATGGATAAGGAAGTGGAATTTGTCAAATTTAAGAATGCCGGACATGGATGGGGCGGCTTTATGAGTGAGACAGCACTTGATATAGTAGAAAAGTTTATAACTGTAGACAGGTAATATTCCCTGAGGTGTTTGTCATGAAGATGACAAAATCCCGGGACATACGGGGCAAAACGCTGCCATCGAAGGTGAGTTGGAATGCATTTTGTCCAAGTTGCTGTGAACGGAGTGAACAGTAACAAAATTTATAAAAGAAAAAATGTAATCTTCAATAAAAATACAAAGACAGGGAGAACGATATGGGACAGGAAACACAGACACCACACAAACGAAGAGTACGATACAAAGGAAAATATCCACGCAAATTCGAGGAGAAGTATAAAGAACTGAATCCAGAGAAATACAAAGACACGATCGAGCATGTCATCAGCAAAGGAAACACACCTGCGGGAATGCACATTTCGATCATGGTAAACGAAATCCTTGATTTTCTTAAGATCCAGCCAGGTGAGACCGGGTTTGATGCGACACTTGGATATGGCGGTCATACCAAAGCAATGATGGAGTGCCTGCATGGAGAAGGACATATGTACGCGACGGACGTAGATCCGGAAGAATCAGCAAAAACCCGCAAACGTCTTGCTGACCAGGGCTTCGGTGAGGATATCCTGACAGTGAAGCTTCAGAATTTCTGCACGATTGATGAGATTGCAAAGGAAGCAGGAGGGTTTGACTTCATTCTTGCTGACCTTGGTGTATCTTCCATGCAGATCGACAACCCGAAGCGCGGCTTTTCCTTCCGTGCAGACGGACCGTTGGATCTTCGACTGAATCAGGAAAAAGGAATCAGCGCAGCCGAGCGGCTGGACAAGATCAGCCGTGACGAGCTTGCTGGAATGCTGTATGAGAATTCCGACGAGCCGTACTGCGAAGAAATCGCAAAAGCCATCACCGATGAGATCCGCAAGGGAAAACGTGTGGATACTACGACGAAATTACGCGAGATCATAGAGAAGACTTTGGATTTCCTTCCGGAAAAAGAAAAGAAAGATACCATCCGGAAGACCTGCCAGCGAGTTTTTCAGGCATTGCGGATCGATGTGAATCGTGAATTTGAAGTTCTCTACGAATTCATGGAAAAACTTCCAGATGCCCTCAAACCAGGCGGACGCGTGGCAATCCTGACTTTCCACTCCGGCGAGGACAAACTGGTCAAAAAAGCCCTCAAAGCCGGATACAAAGCAGGAATCTATTCCGATTACGCCAAAGACGTCATCCGTCCATCCGCCCAGGAATGCGCCCAGAATGGCCGCGCCCGCTCCACAAAGATGCGTTGGGCAATAAAAGCAGAATAAAGAAGACAGAGGAATGGTCTGCCAGATAGAAAGTTGTGATCAGACTATCCCCAAAATGATTTCAAAATGATCTTCTAAGAAATAAGTACAGGTGAAGTCATCTCAAAATAGGACTCAAAATGACCTGTGAGATAGTAAGTTTGAATTTGGTCATCTGCAATTCAGTTAATTAGATGACTTAATATATAGTAATTGAAATTTGAGCCATAAAATTAGCTTGAAAAGGATGGTCTAATTGAAAGTTAGAGAGAAAAGAGTCATCTGAGATACGAAAAAAGGATGGTTTGATTTATACTTTCGTGGGAATAGGCCATTTGTATGGGAAATGTATACGGGAAAAATGAAGATTCTGTGAAATGCTTTTCAAAAGCATTGACAGCGAAGTGAATAATTATTACAATAAACATATCATAAAAGTATGTTAAATAAGACTGTTACAGTAGAACTAAGATCTATTGTGACAGTCTTTTGTTTGTTAGGGCAAAGCCCGGTTTTGCATTGTGGAGTTTTTCGTGATCCGAAAAACGAAACTTTGAAAAACAAATAAACCACTTGCTGTGCTGGTGGTTGAAGTTGCTTCAGCTTACAGTATTATAATAATGATAGGTTCGCCAACCGCATTATTTAACAGAGGAGGTATCCATATGAATAGTAATAGTTTATCACATACAAAATGGAATTGTAAGTATCATATTGTTTTTGCACCAAAATTAAGAGAAGTTTATTCAAATTGAGGCGTTATTGCAAATAAAGATGACAGTAATGCTGCAGCAGAAAGGAAACAAATCATGAAACACGAGAAACTATACATCAGTGGCATGACCTGTATTAACTGTCAAACCAGAATAGCATCAGCATTAAATAATCGAAGTGGAATCACAGAAGTTTCTGTCAGTTATGAAACCGGTACGGCAGAATTTTCCTATGACCCGGAGATGGTCTCACTGGATCAGATCATAACAATGATAGGTGATTTAGGCTACGAGGCATCGGCACAGAATACTTCCAAAAAGAAAGTCATCCTGAAGGCTGTGCGGGAAATCGTGATCATTGCGGTGCTGTTTTTCCTGTTACAGAGATGTGGGATTCTGAACAGGCTTGTGCCGAATTCTCTGGCGGACAGCGAGATGGGGTATGGGATGTTGTTTGTGATCGGACTGATCACTTCCGTTCATTGTATTGCCATGTGCGGCGGAATCAACTTGTCCCAGACATTACAGAAAGATACGTCGACAGAAATCTCAAAGGTCATGTTCCGTAATACTCTGGAATATAACATCGGACGTGTGGTTTCCTATACAGTGATCGGCGGCGTGCTTGGAGCAGTCGGAGCTTTGGCAGGAATCGGCAGTAGTTTACAGACATCTACACTTTTTCAGGGAATACTTAAATTATTCGCAGGGATTATCATGGTAGTCATGGGTGTAAATATGCTTGGGATTTTTCCGGGACTTAGAAGGCTGGCGGTACACATTCCGAACTTCAATAAAAAAACAAAACAAAAATCAGGCAGAAAACCCAGAACTCCATTTTTCATCGGGCTCTGTAATGGTCTCATGCCGTGCGGTCCGCTGCAGTCCATGCAGGTTGTTGCCCTGGTATCTGGAAATCCGCTGGCGGGAGCTTTGTCCATGCTCTGTTTCAGCCTGGGAACTGTTCCACTGATGCTTGGATTCGGTTCCGCAGTATCCATGCTTGGAAAACGATTCACAAGGCAGGTTCTGAAAGCCGGCGCAATTCTGGTAGTGGTCATGGGCCTCTCTATGATGGTGCAGGGCGGTACATTATCAGGTCTGAACAGTAAAGTTACAGGCACACTTATGGCAGAAAATACAGACGTTGATAAGAAAAATACAGATGAGACACAGTACATCACCAGTACCTTACAGTCTGGCAGGAGCTATCCGGACATTACGGTCAAGGCAGGCGAGCCTGTAAAGTGGACGGTCGAGGCCCCGGATGGAAGTGTCAACGGATGCAATTATAAAATCATCCAGCAGGATCTGGGAATAGAATATGCTTTTGATGAGGGCGAAAATGTAATCGAATTCACACCGGAAAAAGCAGGTACTTACACTTACACTTGCTGGATGGGGATGATCACAGGAAAGATTTATGTAGAAAGTTGAGGAAGAAACAATGAAAAGATTTATGATAACAGCAGCAATGGCAGCCATGTTAATGACAACAGCGACAGCGTATGGAAAGGTAGAAAATGTAATGGCAGCAGCTTCCAGCACAACAAAGACAACAGAGAAAAAAGCATCAAAAGTTAGAGCCATCGGTCTTCTTTATCCAAATATCCTGGACACTCTGTCAAATATATTTGCCGGTTCTTCCCGGCGCATCAAAACAAGCATGCTCATGCATTGACAGAGGTAATCGATGCTTTCGAAACTTCTGAATGTCACGGCCTGCGCCTGTTTCCGCTTATAATTCCGCAAAAGCCTTTCGGCTTCGTTATTCGTGGCAGGTACCCGGAAATCATGCAGGAACAGCAGATGGTTCCGCATGTATTTCTCCATTCTCAGGAATAGATTGTACCCGTCTCTGTAATAATCATTTGCCGGAATGTCCCCGTATTCTCTTCTGGCTCTTTCCAGTACTGCCTGGTATCTTTTTTCAAATCCGGAGATTGTCTTTGGATCCGGCTTATGGGGCAGCTGGATTCCATTTCGGAAATGGATCATTTCCTGTAGCAGTGAACGCATTTCTTTGTTCCAGTTACGGTCCGGCTCATTCTCTATGCTGTCTTTCAGGTATCGCAGCACATGGGCAAGACATTCTTGGTGATCTGCTCCATAATTATAAAAAGTAACATCGTGATCGTGCACAAGGATCCCCTGATAATCCTTAGTGACCGTCCCTTTTATCCCTTCATGCCCTTTTTTCTCACGGGCAAAGTACAGGACTTTTCCATCCGGTACTGCACAGACGTATACCTGACAGCCCTTTCCGTTTTTTCTTGCATTTGTACAGTCTGTGTGCATGACGGGGGAAAGCAGCATATCTGCATAGGCAGTCCTGCGTTCAGGCACAGTTTTTAAAGCAAACTCCCTGCTGAGCTTACTTACCATCCCCTTGGAGATATTCAGTTTCCCGCCTGTCAGGTCTGACAGGAACCTCCTGCTCTTATCAATGGAAACACAGCAGTCATTGTTCAAAAGGAACAGGAATGCCCGGATACTCCCATCATAATTCACTTCATCTACAACTCCGGCTGGAAATGCAGCGTGCACCCGTTCGCCTGTCTTCGTGTTATAGTAAACATCTGCATGATATTCCCTTACATTTAGGTACACCTGGAATCCCACCATCTGTTTTATGATTGTTCTTCCCGTCTTTTTGAAATCACTGTCTTCCAGGACTTTTTCCGGTGCAGGAAGAAGGATGACCGGCTGTGTGGCTTCCTGTTTTTTTCTGCGGTGGCCGGGATGCCCCGGCTGACCGCCCGGTTTCCGTCCTGTTTTTTCCCTGCTGTTTGCGATCTTTTTCCGTTTGATCGACTTAGAGGAAGGAATAGAGGAGTTTTCATAGTCACGGTTGATCTGTGCACGCAGTTTCAGGTTTTTCCCCCGTTCTTCTTCCAGTTCAGCAGCTGTTTCATAATACTGCAGACGGATCTCTTTTGCTTTATCCAGTGCATCATCCCGCTGTTTTTCAGCATCCAGTGCACGTTTTTCCATTTTTTTCAGTTCCTGCTCGGCCTTTCTTTTTGACTGTTCAAGTTCCCGAAGATGGATATATCTTTCTCCAGATTCCAGTTCTTTAATTCTGGTCTGCGCTGCTTTCAGCCGGCACAGAAGTGTAATGTAATCATAAGTATCAGGCATGTATGTTCCTCCAGAAGTGTTCGGGTCAGATGTCGCTTATGATATCTGTGATCTTTGAGATATGATCTTCCAGATATTCGATCATTTTTTTCTGTTCCTGGATTAGTCCTTTCTGGATCTCAATCACTCTGAGATATTCGGCAAGAAGCTCATCCTGTTTTCTGATCTCTTCTTTTAAATCAATGTCCATAAGGCAGCCCTCTCTTTCTTATAGAGAAGTATAGCAGAAACATGGGAAAAAAGCGAATTTCCAGGAATTGTCCTTTCGTCAATATGACTGCGGATAAGCAGGTATTTTGTATCTTGAAAAATAAGGACTATATGGTAAGGCTATAAAAAAATGTACTGTGTAAGATAAAATCCGGTGGATAACTCTTCAAAAAAGAAACAGCAGGAAAGACTATAAACATAATTTTTCCTGCTGGAACTGGTTAGCCACAAAACAAAAAAATAAATTTCGTCACTTTTTACAATGGGCTATGCATACCCTTGAACAGTAACCAGGGGGAAGGTATGTGGAGATGGTGTGAAAAAGTATATTGCAAATGAGAAGTGCATATGCTATAATGCCAGTAGGCAAAGAGATTACAAGTCCATGCGGACAAAAAGAATGAAGCTCTCAGTAGCACCAATACTGAGGGCTTCTTCTTGTTTTTTATAGTGGACAGGAAAACCACTAGGTTAGAGTTGCCCTATTTGTCTCCGCCTAGCCATTTGCAAACATAGTAGGCAAATATGCTTGCCGTACAGGAGACAAGAAACGAGATTACAGTATCCATGCAGTTCACCTCCTCCCGTTGCCGGGTATCGGTTGGACAACATAACCATTATATCATAGAACGAAATGTGCAACAAGAGTGAGCGTCAATTATTCTTCAGAGATATACGAAAAATGTATATCTGTGGATATAAAATAGGTATTTGACGCATTATTGTGAAAACATAAAGTACAGACTCAGCATGGCAAGGAGGATTTTAAAATGAATCTTTATGAAACAGACAGAGAATTTATGGAGCGTTTTGAGCATTTTGCTTTTGAAGAAGTAGTAAACGAAAAAGGACAGGAGCTGGAGCCGAAGGTCCGCTACACAGCGATTCTGGCAACACTGCTTGGCTGCCAGGGAACCGATGCATTCCGCATGATGCTTCCGAAAGCCCTGGACGCAGGTGTGACACCAGTCATGGCAAAAGAAATCGTATATCAGGCAACAGACTATCTTGGATTTGGACGAGTCCTTCCATTTATCAATATCACAAATGAGATCCTTGAGGCAAGAGGGGGAGCCCTTCCACTTGAAAATCAGGCAACGACTACTATGGAAGACCGTCTGGAAAAAGGAATCCAGGCACAGGTAGATATCTTCGGAGAAGACATGAATGAAGCATGGAAAGCAGGACACATCAATCGCTGGCTGGCTGCAAACTGCTTTGGCGATTACTATACAAGAAATGGTCTTGACCTTGCTCAGCGAGAGATGATCACATTCTGCTTCATCATGGCACAGGGCGGCTGCGAACCACAGCTTACTGCACATGCAAAAGGAAACATGAACCTCGGAAATGACAAAGAATTCCTGATCAAAGTCGTTTCCCAGTGCGTCCCATATATAGGATACCCAAGAAGTCTGAATGCGATTGCCTGCATCAACAAGGCGGCAGAATAAGGAGCGGTTAGCATGGAATACGCAAAACTCGGAAATACAGATATCGAAGTATCCAAACTCTGTGTAGGCTGCATGAGTTTCGGCAAGGCTGGCACGATGCATGACTGGACACTGAACGAAGAAGAAAGTGAAAAAGTGATCCAGCATGCACTCAATCTTGGTATTAATTTTTTTGATACTGCAAACGGATATTCCGCCGGAACCAGTGAAGAATATCTTGGAAAAGCAATCCGTGACAATATTGCAAGAGACAAAGTTGTAATCGCATCCAAAGTCTACTTCAATGAAGGTCGCCTTTCCAAAGAAGCGATTCGCAGAGAAATCGACGGCACGCTGAAACGTCTTGGAACGGATTATCTGGATCTGTATATCATCCATCGTTTTGACTACGAAACTCCGATCGAGGAAACGATGGAAGCTTTAAACGATCTGGTAAAAACCGGCAAAGTCCGCGCACTTGGTGCATCCGCAATGTATGGCTACCAGTTCCACAACATGCAGCTTGTGGCGAAAGAACACGGCTGGACGCCATTTTCCACAATGGAAAATCACTACAACCTTCTCTATAGAGAAGACGAAAGAGAACTGATTCCGATCTGCAAACAGATGAATGTGTCCCTTATGCCGTACAGTCCGCTGGCAGCAGGCCACCTTACCAGACCATCTTGGAATTCTGATTCCCTCCGCAGCCGCACAGACCGCGTTGCCATGGGAAAATATGACCGTATGGAAGAGCAGGATTTAAAGGTTGTCCAGAGAGTTCATGAACTTGCACAGAAACACCAGTGCAAAATGTCCCAGATTGCTCTCGCATGGCATTGGACCAAAGGCGTAACCGCACCGATCATCGGAGCCACCAAACCACAGTACATGGACGATGCCGCCGAAGCACTGAACATCCACCTCACCCTGGAGGAGGTCACCTATCTCGAAGAAATGTACGTCCCACATCCAATCGTAGGAGCCATCGACAAGAACCCACCGCAGGGCGTGGTGTTGTTGGATGAGAAGAAATAAAGAGTCTGCGATATTGAAAATGTAAAAGTCAAATGTTATAATATCAACAGGCAAGAGAAAGAATAAATTTAGCAAAGACAGAAAAACGAAAGCCCTTGGAGTCGCAGCTCCCGGGGCCTTTTGTTAATCAAAATGAAAAAAACTCAGATTTAGGCAGTTAAATTTGTTTGATTTTGCGGTCGTTCCCCACACGGGAAGGTGAATTAAAATCTCAAAAATTTACATAAGGAAGTCTGTCAATTATTGAAAGGAGTACTGTCATGAGTTATATTTATCCGGCTATTTTTTATTCAGAAGAAGATGGACGATATTCTGTTATTTACAATAAGAGGAGCACCACACAACATGAATGATCTACTAAATAAAATCCGCACCCAATCCGCCACCGCATTCACCCACAGTGGCAAATTCCACGCAGATGACGTTTTTTCATCTGCGCTGTTATTATATTTGAACCCTGAGATTACGATCCTACGCGGCAACCGCGTGCCGGATGACTTCGACGGGATTGTTTTTGATATCGGCAGAGGAAAATATGATCACCACCAGAAAGACAGCAGGATCCGTGAAAATGGCGTCCCATATGCAGCATTTGGACTTCTGTGGGAGGAGCTTGGACCGGAGATCCTTGGCGAAGAACTGGCGCAGAAATTCGATGAAGCTTTCGTGCAGCCGCTTGATAACAACGATAATACCGGTGAGAAGAACGAACTTGCAATTCTGATCGGAAACTTCAACCCGACCTGGGATGCTGAGGGTGGTAACGACGAAGCTTTTTTCCAGGCAGTCAGCGTTGCCGGGATGATTCTGGAAAATAAATTCGAACGATACAGAGGCAACGAACGTGCCGACAAACGAGTAGAAGAAATCTATGCCAGACATCAGCAGGCGTTTCACGACAGAGAAAAGCACAGAGATGACGCAAGAATCCTCACCCTCCCGGAATTTGTTCCCTGCCAGAAATTCCTCTCCGAGACACAGATTGCCTTCGTGATCTTTCCATCTAACAGAGGTGGCTACTGCATTCAGCCTCAGAAAAAAGAATACTCTATGAATTACAAATGCAGTTTCCCGCCAGAATGGCTCGGTCTCGAAAACGAAGAACTCAAGGCAGCAACCGGTCTCAAAACAGCAAATTTCTGCCACAAAGGCGGTTTTCTTATGACTACCGGTGAACTTGCAGATGCAGTACAGGCATGTAAGCTCAGTATGGAACAGTTTCACGAGAAACCTGTAATCGTAAGCTTTGGTGGAGCAGCAGAATACGACGAACTTCTCCACCAGCTCCCTAAATTACAGGCAGCAGAGATCATCCACATAGATTTCCCAGCCCTTCCGGAACTGGAAATCCAGGGAATCTACGCCGAAGTGCCCATGGAGAAACAGGAATGGAAAGTCCGGATCAAAGATCAGGTCAGAAAAATCCTCAAATACAAGCCGGAAGCTGTTTTCGTCGGAGAAAATCTCTTCGCAGCATACCTGATCGTACATGCACTCCGAAAGAAACACATCCCGGTTCTCACAGCAGCAGAAAAAGACGGACAGAAGCTTCTTGTCAGAATTCCATCAGGTTCATAAACGAATAACATCCATAACGCCGCAACACACACTAAAATATACCAAAACAGATTAAAACATACGAAACAAAAGGAGGCTGAACAATACATGATCCGTCTTCAGGATATCGCAGAAATGGCAGGTGTCAGCCGCACCACCGTATCAAATGTGATAAACGGCAATACCAAGAGAGTTTCCCAGGAAACGATTGATAAAATCACGGCAATCCTTAAAGAACAGAACTATGTTCCTCATATGGGATCCGTGATGCTATCCGGTCATGGCTCCAGAATCATAGGTGTAGTACTTGGGTTTCATTATGCACATGGCATGCAGTCCCTTCAGGATCCGTTTGTGGGCGAACTCGTTGGAACCATTCAGATGGAAACTGAGGAAAAAGGATACTATGTTATGCTCATCGGCGGCGAGAATATCCAGAACGTAGTGGACATTGCTTCAAAATGGAATGTCGAGGGGCTGATCATTCTTGGATATAATGAAGAACAGTATCGCAGACTTTCTCGGAAGCTGAATAAAAAGATGATTCTGATCGATACTTACCCCGAAGGTGCCTATACCTTCCCAAATGTCGGTGTAGATGATTACTCGGGAGGATATCAGATAGGAGAATATCTCTATTCCCGTGGATATGAGAAAGCTCTGTTTGTTGCGGAGACAGATAAAGATACTGATTACTATCGATGGATGGGATTCAAACAGGCGATGGAAAAGCAGGGAAAATTCTGCAGTCGTTCCCGATATATAGTTGTTCCGGGTGAAAAACATTTACGTATCAGGAAATACGGAGAACTTCTTCCGCGATTTCTTGAAGCTAAGGCACTGGCCTTTTCTTCAGATTATGATGCAATTGAGGCGATGAATTTCTTTTTTGACAAGGGAATCAGGATTCCGGATCAGATATCCATTACAGGTTACGATGACAGTATATATGCGAGTATGGTTCGTCCGAAACTGACGACAGTTCATCAGGATGTCCGGCAAAAAGCACATGTGGCGTTGACATGTCTGATGAAACTGATCCAGGGAGAAAGTCTGGAAGAATTAAATATAAAAAGTCCGGTTTATCTGGTAAAGAGGGATTCTGTCAGGGAATGACAGGATCTTTCTTTTTTTGCACTCATAGATAGAAAGTAAAGAGAAATGTTTTGTATAAAATGCATAAAAATTCCGCGTGAACTTTGAATAAAATTTAAGTTTCTCGAGAAACCTGTTGATTTTCCAGTGATACAGGAGTTATGATAAACTCACCAAAAGGGAACAGGACAGACGTGTCCGGGGTAATGTTTCGTAAACTTCTGGTGCTGCGCAGCCTTCATACTTGTAAACAAACATCATGGAGGAAAGAAAAGATGAAAAATAAAAAAATTATCAGCGTATTAATGGTTGGTGCCTTAATGGCAGGTATGCTCACTGTAACTGGATGCGGCGGATCTTCCGACGGGAATTCTTCTGCAAAGGGTGGAAAAACAGAGCTGGAACTGTTTTCCAGTAAAGCAGAAAACAAAGACGTTCTTCAGCAGCTTGTAGATAAATTCAATGAAACACATGAGGACGTGACGATCAAGATCACAGCTCCGGCAGATGCAGGAACTGTATTAAAGACAAGAATGGCAAAGAACGATATGCCTGACATCGTAATGATGGGTGGAGACAACAACTATACAGAAGTAGAGAGTGCAGGAATGCTGGTTGACTTAAGTGATCAGGATTACATCTCCAACATCCAGGATTCTTATATGCAGATGGTTTATGACGTAAACAAAGACAAAGAAGAAAAAGCATACGGCGTTCCATACGCAACAAACGCATCTGGTGTCATCTATAACGTAGACAAATTTGAAGAACTCGGGCTTGAAATTCCAAAGACATGGGATGAGTTCATTGACGTACTTGACCAGATCAAAGATGCAGGAGAGCAGCCGCTCCTTATGACTTACAAAGATGCATGGACAAGCCTCTGCCCATGGAACAGCATGGCACCTGACCTTCAGCCGGAAGGATTCACAGACGACCGTAAAGAAGGCAAAACAACATTCGTGGGAACTCACGAAGAGATCGTAGAAAAATATCTGACACTCCTTGACTATGCACAGGATGACTTCATGGGTCTGACTTATGACGATGGAAACAAAGCTTTTGCAAACGGTGATTCAGTCATGATCATCAACGGAAACTGGGCGATCAATCAGTACAAGAGTGCTAATGCAGATCTGAATGTCAACATGTTTGCACTTCCGGCATCCAATGATGAATCCAAAAACTATGTAACATCAGGTGTTGACGTACTTCTTGGCGTATGCAAAGACAGCGCAAACGAAGATATGGCAAAAGAATTCGTTTCCTTCATGATGGAGCCGGAAAACGCACAGACCTATATCGACGATCAGTTCGCATTCTCCGCTATCAAAGGTGTAGAGCAGAACAATGAAACAGTTGCTGGTGTCAAAGAAGATATCGCCAACGGCAAAGTAGCAAACTTCCCGGATCACTACTATCCGTCAGGATTTGATCTTTCCGCACTTATTTCTGAAATGTGCCTGAACTATTCCAATGGAATGGACAATCAGGAAAATATGGACCAGTTCCTGAAACAGTGTGATGAAAAATACGACATCGCTAATGTAGATTAAGTGAGGAGATGATCCCATGAAGAAAAAAACAGCCCGCAAAAGACCTGCTGTTAATAAAGTTTATTACATTTATGTAGGAATCCTTGCAACATTATTCTTTATCTTCCATACGATCCCGTTCCTGAGAGGCGTTTTGTACAGCTTTACGGACTGGAAAGGATATGGAGACTGGAACTTTGTTGGTCTGCGCAACTATCTGCACATGTTCTTAGATGCAGATACAGGAAATGCATACCTGTTCACTTTCAAGTTTGCAGTGATCGCAACGATCCTTGTAAATGTGATCAGTCTGATCCTTGCGTGTGCACTGAATGCGAAGATCAAATTCAAAAACACGATCAAAGCTTTTTACTTTCTTCCATATATGCTTGGAAGCCTGATCGTTGGATTTATTTTTAACTATATTTTTGCAAACCTGATCCCACAGCTCGGAAAGAGCCTCGGGATCCAGGCATTAAGCGTAAACATCCTTGGTACCAATCATGCGATATGGGGAATCATCGCCGTTGCTGTATGGACCGGATGTGCATTCAACACCCTGATCTATATCGCAGGCCTGCAGTCTATTGATACGGATGTGTACGAAGCAGCAGACCTCGACGGAGCAACCGGCTTCCACAGATTTACCAAGATCACCTTCCCGCTTCTGGCACCGTCCTTTACCATCAACATGGTACTTTCTGCAAAAGGATACCTGATGGTTTACGACCAGATCATGGCGATGACAGAAGGTGGACCGGGAACCAGTACAACTTCTATCGCAGTACTTATTTATAAGAAAGGCTTCGGCGGCGGTCAGTTTGCTTACCAGTCAGCCAACGCAGTCATGCTTTTCATCGTAGTAGTATTGATTTCTGTGTTCCAGTTACGTATACTTGAAAAGAGAGAGGAGAAATTAGGATGAAACGTCGTACAGCAAACGTAAAAGAACGTTACAACTGGCCTGTGACCATTCTTCTGATCGCAGGAATCGTGCTGATCATCCTTCTGCCTCTGTATATGGCACTGATGATCGCAATCAAAGATCCGTCAGACATGAACAATATCCTGGCACTTCCGACAAAACTTCGTCTTCAGAACTTTGTCGATGCCTGGAATATGACAAATTTCCCGAGAAAATTTTTTAACACAGCTTTTATTACCGTGATCAACCTGATCTTTACCCTGATCACAAACTCATTCGCAGCATATGCGATCACAAGAAACAGAAAGAAGAGTAAATTCTTCTCAATCATGTATTACTACTTTATCAGTGCAATGTTCATTCCGTTCCAGGTAATCATGCTTCCGTTAGTTGTACAGGCAAATACTTTCCATCTGGACAACATCTACGGAATCACATTCCTGTATATCATCTTCGGTCTGCCGATGAACACCTTCCTTTATACAGGTGCTGTCAAAGCAATCCCGGAGGCACTGGATGAAGCAGCAATGATCGATGGTGCAAACCCGATCCAGACATTCAGCCGGATCATTTTCCCGGTACTGAAACCTACCACTGCAACCGTAGCAATCCTTTCATTTATGTGGACATGGAACGACTTCACCATGCCGCTGGTACTTTTGAGCGATGAGAGTCAGCAGACATTACAGCTTGCACAGTACGTATTCAAAAAACAGTTCTCTGTAGATTACAACCTGGCATTCGCATCCTATCTGCTGGTTCTTGCCCCTGTACTGATCGTATACCTCTTCTGCCAGAAATGGATCATGAACGGTGTGGTTGCCGGTGCGGTTAAGTGAGATACCAGGGTTAAAAGTTCAGAATGTCGTTCCTGCTTGCAGGATAAGACATTTGAACTTGGAACCCGCCAGACATGAGGAAGTAGCGATTTACGGAGTAAATCTGTGGATTCCGAATGGCTGTAGAATTACGTGAGCTGTGCAACAGCGGAGTAATTCGTAGGTATCGGTCAATAAAACAATAATAAACAGGAGGCTTATAGCATGGAGAAAAAATGGTGGAAAGAAAGCGTCGTATATCAGATCTACCCGAAAAGTTTTAATGACAGCAATGGAGATGGTATTGGAGATATCAGAGGAATCATACAGAAACTTGATTATCTGAAAGAACTTGGCGTAAATGTGCTGTGGATCTCTCCAATGCTTGAGTCTCCACAGGATGACAACGGTTACGATATCTCTGATTATCAGAAGATCTACAAAGACTACGGAACAATGGAAGACTACGAAGAACTGCTTGCCGAGGCACACAAACGCGGCATCAAGATCCTGATGGATCTCGTTGTCAATCACACTTCCGATGAACACAACTGGTTCATCGAAAGCCGCAAGTCCAAAGACAATCCGTACCGTGATTACTATATCTGGAAAGAACCGGTCAACGGAAAAGAACCAAACAACTGGGGCGGTGTATTCGGCGGTTCCGCATGGGAATATGATGCCCAGACCCAAATGTATTACCTGCATCTGTTCTCGAAGAAACAGCCGGATCTCAACTGGGAAAACGAAAAAGTCCGCCAGGAAGTTTATGATATGATGACATTCTGGTGTGAAAAAGGAATCGATGGCTTCCGTATGGATGTTATCAGTATGATTTCCAAAGATCAGGCATTTCCGGACGGAGAAATGAACAATGGTCTCTATGGCGATTTTGGACCATATTGCGTACATGGTCCGAGGGTTCATGAATTTCTTCAGGAAATGAACAGAGAAGTACTTTCCAGATATGATATCATGACAGTTGGTGAAACTTCAGGAGTTACTATCGAAGAGGCACAGAAATATGCGGGAGAAGCCGGAAAAGAACTGAATATGGTATTTCAGTTTGAGCATGTGGATAATGGAAGCGGTGATTACGGAAAGTGGACAACTGAGAAATATGATTTCAAAGAGTTCAAGCGCATCATGATCAAATGGCAGGAAGAACTTCAGGGCAAAGCATGGAACAGCCTGTTTCTTGGAAATCATGATCAGCCGAGAAGTGTCAGCCGATTTGGAAATGACAATCCGGCATACAGAGAGACTTCCGCAAAAATGCTGGCAACCTGTCTTCATATGATGCAGGGAACGCCGTATGTATATCAGGGTGAAGAGCTTGGTATGACAAATGTCTACTTCGATAAACTGGAAGACTATCGTGATATTGAGAGTATCAATTTCTTTACAGAACTTACGGAATCAGGACTTATGACTCCGGAATACATGATGAAATGTCTGATGCTGAGAAGTCGTGACAACGCGAGAACTCCGATGCAGTGGGATACTTCCGCGCAGGCAGGATTTACAGACGGTGAGTCCTGGATCAAAGTGAACCCGAACTATAAAGAGATCAATGCGGCGCAGCAGCTCAAAGATCCGAACTCTATTTTCCATTACTATCAGAAACTGATCAGCCTGCGTAAAGAAAAAGACATCATCGTTTATGGTGAGTTTGAACCGCTTTATCGTGACGACGAGCAGATTTTTGCTTACACAAGAAAACTGGATCAGGAAAAACTTCTGACAGTCTGCAATTTCAGTGAAAGAAATGCAGAGATGGAGATTCCGGAAGAATTCAAAGGTGCAGAATGTCTGATCACAAATCTTGACAGAACTGTATTTGAAGGTAAAATTGTTTTGAAACCATATGAGGCATTTGTATTATATAAATAAGAGGTAACACAGAGATGATCAGAAAATACAGATATGGAACTCCGTTTGACACGGAGGCACTGACCGAAAAAATTGAAACAACTGAGGGCGTTTTTCCATATGGAGAGGTCAGTCAGGAAGAGGGATTTGCTTTTACTTATATCATGGACGAAGATGATATCGTCTATGGCCTGGGTGAATCCAACCGCGGAATCAACAAAAGAGGCTACTGCTACATCAGCAACTGCACAGATGATCCGGAGCATACAGAGGACAAGCGTTCTCTGTACGGAGCTCACAACTTCATTATCGTGAGCGGCAAGACGACGTTTGGATTATTTTTTGACTATCCGTCAAAACTGACCTTTGACATCGGATATACCAGAATGGATACCCTTAAAGTATCCTGCGAAAATGCGGATGTGGATATTTATGTGATCGAGGGCGAAAATGCTTATGATATCGTAAAACAGTTTCGCCATGTGATCGGGCGCAGCTACATCCCGCCGAAGTTTGCTTTTGGTTTCGGACAGAGCCGCTGGGGTTACACCACAAAGGAAGATTTCCGCACTGTTGCAAAAGGATACCGTGAGAACCATATCCCGATCGATATGATCTATATGGATATCGATTACATGCAGTCATTCAAGGACTTCACACTGAGTGAAGAAAACTTCCAGGATTTTCCGGAATTTGTACAGGAAATGAAAGACCAGGATCTTCGCCTGATCCCAATCATCGATGCCGGTGTTAAGGTCGAGCCGGGATACGATGTTTACGAAGAAGGCGTGAAGAACAACTATTTCTGTAAACGTGAGGACGGAAGTGATTTCGTTGCAGCCGTGTGGCCGGGAGATACACACTTCCCGGATATGCTGAATAAGGATGCCAGAAAATGGTTTGGAGACAAATACCGTTTCCTTATTGAGCAGGGAATCGATGGCTTCTGGAATGATATGAACGAACCGGCAATCTTTTATTCTTCTGAAGGTCTGTCAGAAGCAAAAGAACTTGCCGGAGAATTCGCAAAAGATACAGAGGGCAAGATCCATCCGTGGGCTATGCAGGCAAAGATGAAAGACATCGCAAACAATCCGGAAGATTACAGAAGATTTTATCATAATGTTGATGGCAAAAAGATCCGTCACGACAAAGTGCATAACCTTTTTGGCTACAACATGACAAGAGCAGCAGGGGAAGCCTTTGAGCGCATTGATCCGGAAAAACGTTTCCTGATGTTCTCCAGATCTTCCTACATCGGAATGCACCGTTACGGTGGAATCTGGACCGGTGACAATAAATCCTGGTGGTCACACATCCTTCTTAATCTGAAGATGATGCCATCTCTGAATATGTGCGGTTTCATGTACACAGGTGCCGACCTTGGCGGATTTGGCGCAGATACAACCAGAGATCTGGTGCTCCGTTTCCTTGCTTTGGGTGTATTCACCCCGTTAATGCGTAATCATGCGGCAGAAGGAACCAGAGAGCAGGAATGCTACCAGTTCGAAAACATCGAGGATTTCCGAAATGTCATTAATACCAGATACCGTCTCGTACCGTATCTATACAGCGAGTACATGAAAGCTGCACTGAACGATGACATGTACTTCAAACCGCTCGGCTTCGTTTATCCGGATGACAAGATGGCGATTCGCGTAGAAGACCAGCTCATCCTCGGAAACGAGATCATGATCGCACCGGTCTACGAGCAGAATGCAAGAGGACGCTACGTTTACCTGCCGGAAGAAATGAAATTCATCAAGTTCCTGCCAGACGGAACCATTTCCGAAGAAATCCTCGCAAAAGGAGTTCACTATGTAGACGTGGCACTCAACGAAGTACCGCTCTTCATCCGAAGCGGCAAATGCATCCCGCTCGCAGAAGTGGCAGAGTGCGTGAAAGATATTGATACAGAGCACCTCAAGATGCTTGGCTATGAAGGCAGCAGCTATACTCTGTACGAAGATGACGGAATCCATAAAGATTATAATGAGAAAGAAAATTATAGGGTTCTGACGAAATAGGGTAATATTGAATTTGGATATGTGTGAATGAAAGCAGGGCTGACAGTCTGTTTGGGATTGTTGGCTCTGTTTTTTTTATGTTAAATCTGGAAAAAATTTATGATGAAAGGTAAAAAATACTTGTGTGAGAGGAGAGACGAGAAGGTGTATAGCACAACAAAGAATCAAAAGTATTCCTGTGGAGAGAGCAGTAATCCTAAAATTAAAAGAGTTCATAGTTAATTAAGAAAAGAGATTGCTAGAAAAAGAAAAGTGTGATAATATTTTTTTATAGAATGCGAAAATATGTTCGGGAAAAGGCCAAGAATGAAAATGTGAATACTGATATTCTATTTCATGTTTACGTTGTCCTGTGAAATAAGTGATATATTAGAAATTGTTGTTGATGAATAAAGGAGTATGATTATGAAAATACCTCATTTAGTACAATATCAGGGGAGTAAAAGAATTATAGCCCCAGAAATAGTTAAATTTTTCCCAACATCATTTGACAGACTTATTGAACCATTTGCAGGTACATGTGCGATTACAATTTTAGCCGCTGCACAAGGTCTATGTAATGAATTTTGGATTAATGATATTAATGAGCCTCTTGTAAATCTTATGGAAGAATGTATAAACAATCCTTTAAAATTAATTGATGCATATGAAGATATATGGAATGGACAATTTGATGAAGGAGAAAATAATATAGATTACTTCTATAAAATTAGAGAAGAATTTAATAAAGGTAAAAAAGATTCAGCTAGGATGCTCTTTTTGTTGGCAAGGGTAGTAAAAGGGGCGGTGAGATATAATTCTAATGGAGAATTAAATCAGTCTTGTGATAAAAGACGTTATGGTACAAGACCAAAAGTTATTGCTAATAATGCATTAGAGATATCTAAATTGTTAAAGGATAAAGCCTCATTTTCAAGTTTGGATTATAAAGATGTATTATCTGGAGCACAAAAAGGAGATTTGGTCTATATGGATCCTCCTTATCAGGGAACTTCCAAAAGAGACAATACGAGAGATAATAGATATATTCAAGGTGTCGAATTTGATGAATTTGTGGAACAGTTAAAGAAATTAAATGATAAAGGCATAGATTATATAGTTAGTTATGATGGGAAAACAGGTGATAAAATCATTGGGAAGGCTTTACCTGAATCATTGGGATTAACGCATGTTTATATAAATGCCGGGGTATCGGCACAGGCAACACTCAATGGCAAAAATGAAATTACGTATGAGTCATTATACGCTAGTAAAAATTTAATAAAACGGCAAGAACAATATGAACAAATGAAATTATGTTTTGCGTAAAGGAGAAACACAATATGGATTTATCCCAGGAATTTATAGATGTGTTGAAGGCAGTAACAAAAAAGAGAGCAAGATTTGTAATAGATACGATTCTGGAAAAGGGGTATTGCAGTACAGAGGATTTAAAAAATGCTGGTTATGAACATGCTCCGAGGGCTGCAAGAGATGTAAGAGAATTAGGTATTCCATTGGAAACTTACAAAATAAAAGATTCTACAGGAAAAAGTATCGCAGCTTATAGATTTGGAGATTGGGAAGAAGCAAAAAGAAAAAATCAGTTATCCAAAACATCTGGAAGAACACAACTGACGGAAAAACTAAAAAATGCATTATTGGAACATTATGGTGCCAGGTGCAATTTATACGGTGAAGAATATCCTGCAAGGTTACTTCAACCAGATCATCGCATTCCATATGAAATAGGTGGAGATCCAGAGAATATGATGGATTTAGATCGATTTATGTTGCTATCACCTTCAGCAAATAGAGATAAATCTTGGGCATGTGAGCATTGTGAAAACTGGAGTAAAAAAGATATAAGTATGTGTAAAGAATGTTATTATGCATATCCGGAAAATTACAGTCATATTGCTGGAAAATTGGAGAAAAGAGTTAGTGTGATTTTTAATGATGAAGACATGTATTTATATGATGAATTACTTGCTCAAGCCAGTGAAAACGGCATTACATGTGAAGAGGAAACAAAAAGAATGATTGCATATTATCAGAAAATGTTAAAAATGCGAGGTGATAAAAAATAAAATACTAAAAGAGGATGTGAGTATTATGTGTAATTTAAGCCAGAAAATTAAAGAGACTGGAATTGAAACCGGAATTGAAATGGGTAAACGGGAAATGATCATGAAAATGTACAACAAAGGCTATACAGCTGCTCAGATCGCGGATGTGGCAGAAATGGACGAAGAACAGATAAAAGATATTATAAAAAATTCTGAATTGTTGACAGTATAAGAAATCCAGGTAAATGAATGTAAGGATGTGTAGATAAGATTAAGGCTGGCAGTCGTATGAGATGACTGTCAGCCTTAATTTTTATATCTTGAGTGTTTTCTTACAGGAAGAGGTTTTTTGATATTGGTGAAGCCGAGAATATAGTCGGCAGAGACCTGATAATACTGACACAGTGCAATCAAATGTCGGATTGGCATTTCATTGGCTCCGCGTTCGTATCGGGCATACATAGTCTGAGAGGTTCCGAGATATTCTGCAATCTGAGTCTGCGTACAGTCGGCATCTTCACGAAGATCCCGAATTCGTTGTATATAATTCAAATAAAGCCTCCTTCCATGCAATTTAGGTAAACTTTACCATAGTACATATATTTATCATTGCAATTAGTAAATATATGTACTAAAATTAAATCAAATCAAGCACCAGAGAAGAAATAATGCATAAAAATAATGAAATTTGCAGGAATAAAAGAACAATTTGCGCTAGAAAAACAAAAGGCTCAAAAAGAACAAGCTGTTGTTTTGCTATAATCTGCAAATAAGACACAAAAAGGAGGAAACAGAGTATGAAAAAGAAAGCAAAGAAGTGGTTTAGCTGTATAACGGCGGCTGCACTGGTGATGTCTACGGTGAACTTGCCAATAGATGTACTTGCCAGCGACTTTGAGGATGGGGTGGAGATTTCGGTAGAGGATGAGCAGATGGATTTTTCAGATATGGAAAATTCAGAGGACTTGGAAATCGAAGATGTTCCAGAAGATGTACTAGTGGAAGAGGAAACAGATACAGAGGAGGAAGCATCAGATTTAGAAATAGAAACAGAGTTATTTACGGATACAGAGGAAATAACAGAATCAACAGATGAAATTTTAAGTGAAACTGGCTCAGAAATAAATACTTTTTCCAGCCGGGCAGGAGGAATGACAACAGGAGAAAATGGATATTCACTTATAAAACAGTTTGAGAGTTGTCGTTTGACGGCATATAAGGCAGTTTCAACAGAAAAATACTATACAATAGGATGGGGACATTACGGCTCAGACGTCTATGCAGGGATGACAATTACTCAGGCACAGGCAGACCAGTATTTAAAGCAGGATGTTGCGAAGACAGAGAATTCGGTAAATAGTTTTCTTAATTCTAATGGAATTACAATAGGATAAAATCAGTTTGATGCGTTGGTTAGTTTTACATATAATTTGGGAAATGTATGGGTTAGTACGGAAACTTTTCAATTAAAGACAATTTTGAAAAATGGATATTTTCCGTAATCAGCACCATGATTGCGAAATACTTTGCAGTAGCGTGCACGCCC
>ERZ827108.1080-NODE-1080-length-39149-cov-5.170768_pt1 | contig 39149 bp, 34 predicted proteins | sample MGYA00519921_ERZ827108 | MGnify/ENA primary metagenome ERZ827108 (study PRJEB31778, sample SAMEA3449258) | human gut metagenome | biome: human gut; feature: human-associated habitat; material: faeces | place: United Kingdom | collected 2010/2012 ...
ATGCAAGCATTTTCCGCCTGTTTTATGAAATTTTGCTTGGCTCTGAACAATTACAGATTAAATATGCAGGGCATTGTATAAATAGAATAAGGAGAGTATACTATGAGCAGCAGAATTGAACAGATCATTGAAGAAATCGAAGAGTTCGTCGACAGCTGTAAGTTTCAGCCGCTGTCTTCCACGAAGATCGTTGTAAATAAAGAAGAACTGGAAGAGCTTCTGCGTGAGCTTCGCATGAAGACCCCGGATGAAATCAAGCGCTATCAGAAGATCATCAGCAATAAGGATGCGATTCTGGAGGATGCACAGCAGAAAGCAGACGCGATCATTTCCGATGCAAATGCAAAGGCACAGCAGATCGTGAGCGAGAGCGAGGTAATGCAGACCGCGCTGCAGCAGTCCAATCAGCTGATTGAGCAGACGAATGCTCAGGCACAGGAGATCATCGACAAGGCGACACAGGATTCCAATGAGATCCGCATGAGCGCGATCCGTTACACGGATGAGATGCTTGAAAACCTTGAGAAGATCATGAGCCACACGATCGATCAGGCCGGTACAAAGTACAACAACTTCATCAATTCCATTCAGTCCTGCTACGACATTGTAAACAAGAACCGGATGGAGCTTTCACCGCAGACCGAGCCGAGTGGATATACACAGGTTCCGGAGGAGACACCGGAAGAAAAGACAGAAGAATAAGATTTGGAAAGTCTGCGTTTAGAACAGAAAGATGGTTGTACACAGAATGACACTGAGCAGGGTGATACACACCCTGCTTTTTATGTATGCAAAAGTTTTTCTTCGGTTCATATGTGCGATGCCAATCGTCTGCGCCAGTGTGCAAAAACCGCCAAAGGAAGCGCAGGCGGAAAGGGAGATGAATTTTACAGACCAGGGGAGTGACGATATGGCGAGCAGATGAAGGCCGTTTGTCACCTCAATGGAGGCACGTATAAAGAGTCCGGCCTGATGGGAAGGGGAAAAAACAGCCGCGAGAAGGTGGGAGATACAGCCGTCAAGAATGGAAAATAGCACAAGATAGCCGCCAAGGCGGAGTGTACTTTCGATGGCATCCATGATACAGGGATCGAGTAAGGCAAAAGAAAAGGAGAGAGGGATAGGTTCCTTCTCTTTTTGTATGCCGATTTTTCTGCGAAATGAAAAAGAACGCAGGAATCCATAGAGAAGCGAAGCGCCGAGGACGGTTCCAAGAAAGACGGGGCCAAGCTTTGGCGCATTCAGCTGCTTAGAGGCAAGGTACGAGAGCAGAAACGCCGGGCTTAGATTATTGCAGAAGTTAAGCAGAAAGTTTTCCTCGTCGGCAGAGATCAGATCCTGAGCAGCAAGATCGGAGGTGATTTTGGCGCCGACCGGAAATCCGCAGAGAAAACCGGACAAAATGGCGAAGCAGCCTGCCTGCGAGCAGCCAAACAGCAGATGCAGCGGGCGGTAAAGAAAAGCCGTCAGCGGATAAATCAGCCCGGTGCGCAGCGCAAAATTGCCAAGCAGCATAAACGGAAAGAGAACGGGTACGACGCTGCGATACCACAGAAGGAGACCGCTTTGTGCGCTTTCAAGTGCAGGACGCGGAAAGGCGAGGAGGTAAAAGAAAAAAGCGAAGAAACAGAAAATGAGAGGGAGTTTGCGGCGCATGGGATCTCCGTTTTTAAGTGTTTGCAGTAAATATATGAGGGGGCGGGACGGGATATGTGTATATAGAGTTTGAACCGAATCAAGCAAGTCCCCTGCTTCAATTGCGCGGAGCAATAAGCAGTGGGTGGGGACTTGCTTGTATCAGGAGTGGTACAAGCCACTCCTGATAAGCTGCGAAGCAGCTATTCGGTTATGAGCAAGTAGCGAAGCGGATTGCGAATATCCGCTTTGACCGCAGCTTCGAATAAGTTACGTGGCTGAGAAATAGAATGAAAAATGGAAATAAAAAAGAATTTCCGGAGCAGTCAGCTATGAAGCCTAAATTTGTTATGTTACCACTACTCCTGTTTACACTGGCACTGCTTGGCGTGCGGCAGTCGTCCGCGCTTTATCAGCAGTCGGCAGCCGCTTATTTTAATCAGGCAGACCTGGGCTGCGATGCCTTTCGGCGCATGCAGCTTGGTGCTCATGTGATGGAGCAGCTGCGCGGCGATGCGAAGCAGACGGGACTTTCACCGGGGGAGCTCCTTGCGATTCGTCTGCCATTTGAACATTTTTCTTTTGGAACGGGAGGAAGATGGACGGCCGGAAAGTACGAAGCATGGCGCAGACTTTTCTTTCAGAAAAACAGGGAAGGTTATGAACGTGTATGTCAGGCGTATGCAGCGCTCTGGAATGATGTGCGCTGTTTTCCCGTCTCGGCGCCCGGCGTCTGTTATGAAAATTCCTGGATGTTTGAGCGGACATACGGCGGACTGCGTGGCCATGAGGGAACCGATCTGATGCCGCCGGAGAATATTGCGGGGTATTATCCGGTTGTGAGCATGACGGACGGAGTCGTGGAAAAGATCGGCTGGCTTCCGAAAGGTGGCTGGCGGATCGGGATTCGAAGTCCGTCAGGCGGATATTTTTATTATGCACATCTCGATTCTTACAGCCGACACTATAGTGTCGGTGACCGCATCAGTGCCGAGGAGGTTCTCGGTATGATGGGAGATACCGGGTATGGCGAGGAAGGCACACGCGGAAAATTTGCGGTGCATCTGCACCTCGGGATTTATATTCGGACGGAAGAGTATGAGGAACTCAGCGTGAATCCATACTGGGTGCTGCGGTGGGCGGAAGAAATGTGACAAATTGCCAAAAGAGAAAGTAGGGATTGCATATTCTATGTATGTTTGTTACTATAGAAAAATAGAAAAACTACTTTGAGAGGAGCTGTGAGTATGAAAACGACGAAAAAACTATTGACGTATCTGCTTATGCTTGGCTGTATGCTGATGCTGTGGATGATCCCGGCACAGGCAGCAGCACCTGGCAGGACGCAGATTACAAAAATCGCGGTGCGCAGTGCATCAGCGCTGGATGTATCCTGGCAGAAGGTCAGCGGTGCATCCGGGTATGAGCTTTACCGGAAGAGTGGATCAGGAGGCTTTCAGAAGGTAGCATCTGTCGGGGGGGGGCAATCGGTGTTCCTACACGGATGAAAAACTGAAAGCGGATACACTGTACACGTATCAGGTAAAAGCGTACCGCAGTGTCAGCGGAAAAAAGCAGTATGGCGAGATATCAGCGGCGAAGAGTGCAAGGACGGCAGCAGAAGTTACTGCGGTCACACTGGAAAAGACGAAAAGCATCAGGGTTGGCCAGTCCATCACGCTGCGGGCAACGGTGCTTCCAGCAAAAGCGGTGGAGCGTGACCTGATCTGGAGCAGTTCCAATTCGTCCGTAGCGTTCGTTTCGGCAGGCGGAAAAGTGTTTGGAGTATCAGCCGGTGAGGCAGTGATTACGGCACGATGTGCAAATGGAAAAAAAGCATTCTGCAGAGTAACGGTTGGAATTACAAACACCAGCAACTACGATGATTTTGGAATGGCAACAGCGCAGCTGGCAAAAGAAAATCAGACATCCTCTAAGGATCAGGCAGCGCAGAACAATGAATTTTTTGCAAAACGTCTGATTGTGAAATCAAAAGGCGGTATGCTGGATTTCTCTAAAGTGAAAGCATCTGCGATCGTAAAGAGCCCGGATCACGTTTATTATATCGTACAGTTTGCAACGGTTGCTGCGACACAAAATGCGATGAAGACGATCGAAAAATGGCCGGGGGTTGCCTGGGTTGAGCCGGATGGCTGCGACAGTTATCAGGCAGTCGACGCTTCTGATGCGGCAGGAACCAGAAAATATGTTGCCGGATCTGCAGGTTTTGATGATGTATTGTCGATTGTAATGGATGCAGAGGAGAGCGCAGATGATACTTTTCCTGTGTCAGAACATACCTTTGAATTATCGAATGGGACAGATCTTTCAGCAACTCTGGATTCTGTTCAGTCAAACTCCTGGGGCGTTGCACGAATTGGCGCGGCGGCTTATGCAAAACGCATAGCGGCCAAGACTTCTGCAACAATCAAAGTAGCGGTAGTGGACAGTGGAGTAGACAGCGACCATCCGTTCCTGAAGTCGAGGATTACATCTGACGGATATGATTTTGTTGACAATGATCGTTATCCTTATGATGAAAACGGACATGGTACGCATGTGACCGGTACAATTGTTGACTGTACACCGGGGCTTAAGGTGAAGATTATGCCGGTCCGCGTATTAAATGACGAAGGGGGCGGAGCTTTTTCTGTTGTTGCAGAAGGAATCCGTTATGCGGCAAATCATGGAGCAAAGGTCATTAACTTAAGTCTTGGAGGAAAACACAGTCATTATAAGGATGATGCAATTAATTATGCACTCAGCAAAGGTGTTACAGTAGTAGTTGCAGCTGGAAATAAAAACGCGAATACTTCGACGCATTGTCCGGCTCATATAAGCAAAGTAATTTGTGTTGGAGCGGTAGATTCAAGCAACAGACGGGCAGATTTTTCCAATTACGGAAATGCGCTGGATCTGGTAGCCCCAGGTGTTTCGATCGTAAGCAGTATGCCAGGAGGTTACTATGCGAGCATGAACGGTACTTCAATGGCTACTCCGCATATAACAGCGCTGGCGGCGATCATGAAGCTTGGAAATCCATCGATGACGCCGTCTCAGATTGAAAGTACGCTCAAGAACCACTGTAAAGATCTTGGAAGCAAGGGCTGGGATCCGTACTATGGATATGGTATTCCGGATTTTAATTCAGGTAAAAATATAGCGGTTACGAAGGTAACGCTGAACAAATCAAGTCTTTCCATTCAGAAGGGTAAGAAATATACACTGAAAGCTACGGTAGCTCCGAGTAATGCGACAAATAAAAAGATCACATGGAGCAGCAGCAATACAAGCGTGGCTTCTGTGAGCGGCGGAACAGTGACTGCGAAAAAGGTAGGAACCGCAACGATCACGGCAAAATCGGTAAATGGAAAACGGGCAACCTGTAAGGTGACAGTAACGAATGCAGCTCCATCAAAACTTGCGGCCCCGACGCTTACACAGAGAATCCTGGATGCGGATGGCTGGATTAATCTTATGTGGAATCCGGTCAGCGGTGCGGCAGGATACCGTGTAAGTTATTATAATTATGCAACCGGTACAACAGGTGTTCAGTATCTCTCGGGAAGCAACAATACAGACTGGCACAGATATATCAGCGAGAATACGGCTTATCGGATTTCCATTTGTGCGTACAAAGTACAGTCCGGACAGCGTGTGTTTGGCTCGACACGACTGGTTTATATCGCTCCGGCACCGGATATGTGGGGGACGGATGCTACTTCGTCAGCAATCACAATTCACTGGACAAAAATCAGGGGCGTGAGTGGATATCGGGTATACCGTTCTTCAAGCAAGAATTCCGGATATCATCTGGTGAAGACCTTGTCCGCAGCTTCGACCTCGTATCGGTTTACCGGACTTGTAAAAAATGAATATGTATATGTGCGTCTGATTCCATATCGGGTAGTGAACGGACAAAAGGTCAATCTGCCATATGCATCAGGAACCATTTCGTGATCTGATTCAATAAAATATTTTAAAATTCCCTCACAGTGCGTCGATTTGCGGCGGGCTGTGGGGGAATATTTTTGCGGCAAACACATAAAATCGGACGAAAGTGTGTTCCTGAAAGGGCGGCCTTTGACTCCATTCCATTTTCGGAACTCGTTGCATCTTACCCGCAGGTGTGCTACAATGAAATGAATAACATCATAAGGATGCCTTATGATCTGGCAGATGCCTGGAAGCGAAGTTCGCATGAACATGCGTCTGCATATGGAACGAAAACAGAATGGGAGAGGTTTCATGGAAATACAGTTATGGCGTGAGATTCTGACACCATATGACCTGGCAGTAAAGGAACTCATTGTAAAATTTGAGCATCTGATCTATGAGCATCGAAGCCGTGGGATGTACTCTCCGGTTGAACAGGTGAGCGGCCGCGTGAAAACAGTGGCGAGTATTCTTGACAAGGCGCAGAAGAAAAATATTGCGGTGGATGAGATTGAGGAGAAGCTGACGGACATTGCGGGAGTGCGTATCATCTGTCAGTTTGTGGAGGATATTCAGAAAGTAGTTGAGATTATCCGCAGGCGCACGGATATGGAAGTGATCGCTGAGCGGGATTACATTAATCATATGAAAGACAGTGGTTACCGCAGCTACCATGTGATCGTGCTTTATGAGGTGCAGACGCTGGAGGGAAGCAGGAAGATAAAAGTGGAAATTCAGATCCGGACGCTGGCGATGAATTTCTGGTCGACGATTGAGCATTCCCTTCAATATAAATATAAGAAAAATATACCGGATCATATCCGGGAAAAACTGACGAATGCGGCGAATGCGATCATTTCTCTTGACAATGAGATGTCATCGGTGCGCAGTGAGATCATGGATGCACAGAATTCTTCACTGCTGCACAGCCGGATCGTGGCGGATATTCTCAACAACATCCAGAATCTTTACCGGATCGCGAACCAAAGAGAAGTACATAAGATTCAGGATGAGTTTTACCGGATTTACGAACTGAATGATATTGATCAGCTGAAGCGGTTCAGCCGGGAACTTGACATTATTTCAGAGGGCTACCGGGCACAGTCGGTGCCTGCGGAGGATATGGAGCTGAATCTGAAGGGATAGAGAAAATATGGTGGAAACTCTGAACAGAAAAAGAACAGATATGAGGAAAAAATGAGAGAACTTCCGGAGCTTTTTAAAGCGCGAATGAAACAACAGTTAAAAGAGAACTATGAGGATTTTCTTGCATGCTATGAAAGGGAAGGGTACGCGGGACTGCGGGTCAATACAGAAAAAATTTCTGTGGAGCGCTTTCGCGGGCTGTTCCCTTTTCCGCTTGAACCGGTACCGTGGACGGACTGCGGATTTTACTACGAAAAAGTGCGGGAGCAGGATGAGGAAGAAGCTAAGAAAGTGGCGGGTGTGACAAAGCATCCGTATTATTATGCAGGACTTTATTACATTCAGGAGCCAAGCGCGATGCTTCCGGCAAGTGTACTTCCGGTAAATCCGGGTGACCGCGTCCTGGATCTGTGCGCGGCGCCGGGAGGAAAATCGACGCATCTGGCGGCGAAGCTTGGCGGAAAAGGGCTTCTTGTGGCAAACGATGCAAGTGCAAGCCGGGCAAAGGCGCTTCTGAAAAATCTGACGGTGTGGGGCTGTACGAACAGCGTGATCACCGGGGAAACACCGGAGAAGCTGCTGGAAGCATTCGGCTGTTTTTTTGATAAGATACTGGTGGATGCGCCGTGCTCCGGCGAGGGGATGTTCCGAAAAGACGCAGGGCTTGTAAAAAGCTGGGAGGAACGCGGACCACAGGAGTATGCTGCGATCCAAAAACAGATCCTGGACTGCGCGGTGAAAATGCTGCGGCCGTCCGGTATGCTGCTGTATTCCACCTGCACCTTTTCCGAGGAGGAGGATGAGCAGGTGATTGCATGGATTCTGGAGCAGCATAAGGATCTGGAACTGGCCGAGCCAGTGATACCAGGGCCGTGGAAAAATCAGACGGATGGGAAGATACCGGATGGATTTGCACGCGGATGTGCGCCGTGTGAAAAGGCCGTCCGGCTCTGGCCGCACCAGATCTGCGGGGAAGGCCATTTTCTGGCGCTGCTGTGCAAAAGAGGAGTTGAGAAAACAGAGAGTGGTGAGGCGGCAGAAACTACCGGTTTTGCGTCGTTAAACTATTCCGGTGTGGCACAAAGACAGGCAGATCTGTCAGAAAAAAACGCAAAATCCGGGAAGAAAAATCGAAAAAAGACAGGAGCAGATCGTACAAAAACGACTTCTTTCCACCAGAGGAGCGAAGAGGCCGCTTCCTCAGAGGCAGAAGAATTTTTCCGCCTGCTCCCACCCGCTCTTTTTGAGGAGCATACGCTTCGGCAGATTGGCGATCAGTACTTTCTTGTGCCGGAAAATATTCACCTTCCGGGCAGTTTGCGTTACCTGCGCACCGGACTTTTGCTCGGCACAGCGAAGAAAGCACGGTTTGAACCGGATCAGGCACTTGCAATGGCGCTTGGCGCATCGGATTATCCGCAGGTACTCAATCTTTCTGCCGGGGATGAGCGTGTGATTCGTTATCTGAAGGGAGAGACGATCAATCTTTTGCCGAAAGAAGCAGAAAAAAAGAAAGGCTTGGTTCTGATCTGTGTGGACGGATTTGGAATCGGCTGGGGCAAATACGCAGGGGATACGATAAAGAATAAATATTATCCGGGATGGCGGCTTCAATAAAACAAAAGGGGCAGGATCCCGTGATAATACGGTGATGGTCGGAAGAATGAGGAGGGAAAAGATGCGGCTTGACAAATTTCTGGCAGAATGCAGCGGAAATACCCGCAGCGAAGTGAAAAAATGGCTGAAGGCGGGAGGCGTTACCGTAAACGGCGCCCCGGTATCAAAGCCGGAGACGAAGATCGATCCAGAGAAGGATGTCGTTGCACTGCAGGGAAAACAGCTTTCCTATTCTTCTTTTGTCGGGCTGATGTTTCACAAGCCGGCAGGCTGTGTGACAGCGACGCAGGATCGCTGTCAGAAAACGGTAATGGATTACATTGACCATCCGCGCAAAAAGGATCTTTTTCCGGTGGGCAGGCTGGATCTTGATACGGAGGGTTTGCTGTTTCTGATCAATGACGGGGATCTTTCTCATCGGATGCTTTCACCGCGGCATCACGTGCCGAAAATATATGAGGCGCAGATTGCGGGAGAGGTGACAAAGGAAGATGTACAGGTATTTGAGGAGGGCATCGACATCGGGGAGAAGAAAAAAACACTTCCGGCACAGCTTGAAATTCTGGAAGTGAATGCGGAAGAGACTCCGACATCTCAGATCCGCCTGACGATCTGTGAGGGAAAATTTCATCAGGTAAAGCGGATGTTTGAGGCAAGAGGGAAAAAAGTTACATACCTGAAACGTGTTTCCATGGCGGGAATCGCACTGGATGAAGTGCTGAAACCGGGAGAATGGCGGGAACTGACGGCAGAAGAAGCAGAAAGGCTGAGAGAATCATGTTAGATATGTTAGAAGGAAGAAAAGCGGTGATCTTTGATCTGGACGGAACACTGATGGATTCGATGTGGATGTGGCGTGACATCGATATCGAATATCTTGGAAGGTACGGTTATACACCGCCGGAGGGACTGGAGCAGGTGATCGAAGGAATGGGATTTACTGAGACGGCACAGTACTTTAAGGAGCGTTTTCAGCTGCCGGATTCGATCGGGAAGATCAAGGAGGACTGGCTTAAGATGGCGTGGGACAAGTACGCGCATGAGGTAAAGCCGAAGCCTGGCGCGGTCGATTTTTTGAGAGCGATCCGTAAAAAAGGACTGCGTGTCGGGATCGCAAGCAGCAACAGCCGGGATCTGATCCTTGCATGCCTTGAGGGAAACCAGATTGCGGACTGCTTTGACTGTATCGTGACGTCATGTGATGTGGCGAAGGGAAAGCCGGCTCCGGATGTATATCTGAAAGCGGCGGAGCTGCTTGGGGCAGAGCCGGAAACCTGCCTGGTATTTGAGGATGTCCCGATGGGGATCCTGTCCGGAAAAAATGCAGGCATGCGTGTCTGCGCGGTGGAGGATGCTTATTCCGGAGGTCAGACGGAAAAGATCCGGGAACTTGCGGACGGGTATATTGTTTCGTATGACGAGATCTCAAGGTAGATAACCTGGCTCTGAGCAGTAATAAAATAAAGGAGAAAAGCAGCATGAATCATCAGTTTCTTCCGGTTTCAAAGGAAGATTTAAAACAGCGGGGCATCGACCGGCTGGATTTTGTGTATATCACAGGAGACGCATACGTGGATCATCCGTCGTTCGGACCGGCGATCATCGGGCGTCTGCTGGAATCCCGCGGCTATACGGTTGGGATCCTGGCGCAGCCGGACTGGAAGGACAGGGAGAGTATCACTGCGCTTGGAAGACCGCGGCTTGGCTTTCTTGTATCCGCAGGAAATATGGATTCGATGGTAAACCATTATTCTGTTTCCAAAAAGCACCGGCAGACGGATTCTTACACACCAGGCGGTGTGATGGGAAAGCGACCGGATTATGCGGTGGTGGTGTATACCAATCTGATCCGCCAGGTTTATAAAGATGTTCCGGTGATTGTCGGGGGCATCGAAGCGAGCCTGCGGCGTCTGGCGCATTACGATTACTGGTCAGATCGTGTGAAACGCTCCGTTTTGATGGACGGAGGAGCGGATCTGATTTCGTATGGGATGGGCGAACACTCGATCGTGGAGATTGCGGATGCACTGGCATCGGGAATTAACGTAAAGGATATCACGTTCGTGGATGGAACATGCTATAAGACGAAGGATCTGGAGTCTGTGTATGATTATATACTGCTTCCTTCCTATGAAGAAATCCGGGAAAACAAACAGTCCTATGCGAAGAGTTTTGCGATTCAGTACAAAAATACGGATCCATTTTCCGGAAAACGTCTCGTGGAGCCGTATGGCACGGTCTATGTCGTGCAGAATCCACCGGCAAAACCGCTGACGAGGCAGGAGATGGACGATATCTACGCGCTTCCATACTGCAGGACCTGGCATCCGATGTACGATGCGGCGGGTGGCATTCCGGCGATTGCAGAGGTAAAGTTCAGTCTGGTGAGCAACCGGGGCTGCTTTGGCGGATGTAATTTCTGCGCCCTGACGATGCATCAGGGGCGGATCGTGCAGACGAGAAGCCATGAATCGATCCTGGCTGAGGCGGTGGAGATGACGAAAGACCCGGAATTCAAGGGCTACATTCATGATGTTGGTGGACCGACCGCCGATTTTCGCCACCCGTCGTGTGACAAGCAGCTGACGAAGGGTGTCTGCCAGAACCGGCAGTGTCTGTTTCCGACACCGTGCCCGAATCTGAAAGCAGATCATCAGGATTACGTGGAGCTGCTGCGTAAACTGCGGAAACTTCCGAAGGTGAAGAAGGTATTTATCCGCTCCGGTATCCGGTTTGATTATCTGATGGCGGATCAATCAGACACCTTTTTCCGGGAACTGGTGCAGTATCATGTCAGCGGACAGCTCAAGGTAGCCCCGGAGCACGTTGCGGATCCGGTGCTTGCAATGATGGGAAAACCGAAGCATGAAGTCTATCAGAAATTTACCGAACGCTATAAGAAGATGAATGAAGCGTGCGGGAAGAATCAGTTCCTGGTGCCGTATCTCATGTCTTCCCATCCGGGCTGTACGATGAAGGAGGCCGTGGAGCTTGCGTGCTTCCTGCGCGATCTCCATTATATGCCGGAGCAGGTGCAGGATTTTTACCCGACACCGGCGACGGTATCGACGTGCATGTATTACACCGGGCTTGACCCGCGGACGATGCAGCCGGTTTATGTGGAGAAAAATCCGCATCGCAAGGCATTGCAGCGTGCGCTGATCCAATACCGCAGACCGGAAAATTATGAACTGGTGCAGGAAGCATTGCGTCTGGCCGGTCGGACAGATCTGATCGGATTCGGGGAAGCGTGCCTGATCCGGCCGCGGCAGCTGAAACGAAAGGGTGCCGCCACAGGAAAAGCTGAAAGCTATGTACCGTCTCATTCCCGCAAAAAAGCGATCCGAAATGTTCATAAAAAGAAATGAAAGGATTTTATCTATGAAAAAAACAAAAAAAGGTACCTATGGTTATATCCGAAATGAGCGCAAACGGCGGCTTTTGATTACACTTGCTTCGTTTGCGATTCCTCTGATTATTTACGTCACCGGTTATATCCAGACAAAGACGAGGTTGAATCTTTTTACCTTTGTGGCGATTCTCGGATGCATTCCGGCTGCACAGGCGATGGTGAGCTTCATTATGATCGCGATGCAGAAGCCATTTTCACAGAAGAATTATGAGATGTCCTCGGCAGCGGCCGGAAACCTGACTGCGGCGTATGAGATGATTTTTACGGCTTATGAACATACGACAAATGTCGGTGCGCTTGTAGTTTGCGGTGATCATGTAGTGTGCTACACGGCAGATGACAAGAGCGAACCGGCAAAACTGGAAAAACACATCGGGAAGCTTCTGACGGCAAATGGATTCGGTGATGTGCAGGTTAAGGTGATGAAAGACATGAAAAATTACGTGAACCGTGTGAAGGATATCTGTGCAAAGCAGGATTACCTGCGCGAGGGGCTTACGTTTACGCCGGATTCCCGTTATCCGGATCTGACGCGCGATGAGATGGTGCTTCATATACTTCTTGCGATCTGCTTGTAGAAAGGCGGGAAGATGAATCAGAAAACAATTTCGAACAGAATTCCGGTCACAGATTTTGAGGCACTGGAGCTGGATATCTATGCGCGTATGAATGAAATTCAGCTGTTGAACCGCCATGAGCCGGAAAAAGGAATGTTTATCGCGGAGAGTCCGAAAGTGATCGAGCGTGCAATAAATGCAGGGTATCAGCCGCAGTCTTTTCTGGTGGACGATGAACATATGGAGGCAGATGCGTATCGGATACTGGAGCGCTGTAAAGAGATACCGGTTTACGCGGCTTCCAGGGAGGTGCTGCGGAATCTGACCGGTTTCCCAATGACGAGGGGGATGCTCTGTGCAATGCATCGACTTCCTCTTTTACGTCCGGAAACGCTGCTTGCAGATGCCAGACGGGTTGTCATTTTGGAACACGTGGTGAATCCGACGAATGTCGGGGCAATTTTCCGCAGCGCTGCAGCATTGAATATGGATGCGGTGCTGTTGTGCGATAACTGCAGCAATCCATTGTATCGAAGAGCGGCGCGTGTAAGCATGGGAACGGTATTTCAGATTCCATGGACGATTCTGGATGAGACCGTTTCCTGGCCGGAAGGGGGGCTGAGGCTTCTGAGAAACTTTGGTTATAAAACGGTGTCGATGGCGCTTCGGGATGACTCTGTGAGTATTTCCGATCCGCGCCTGAAGCAGGAAGCGCGTCTGGCAATTATTCTTGGTACAGAAGGAGATGGTCTTGCGTCCGCGACGATCGAAGGCTGTGATTATACGGTGCGTATTCCAATGTCGCATGGCGTGGATTCACTGAATGTGGCCGCAGCAAGTGCAGTCGCATTCTGGGAAATCTCATAAGGAGGGACCCGCCGCAGGTGGGAGGATGCCTTATGAGCTTGCGTCCGGAAAAAATCCCTTACGGAGCCAGGCTCAGCGAAGAAATCTCATAAGGAGGGACCCGCCGCAGGTGGGAGGATGCACGATATTTTCTCTGAATCGAAAAACAAAGACTGCGGCATGTAAAACAGGTGCCGGAGTCAGAATGGAAAAATAAAAAAATGAAGGAAATAACAGTAACAAAAAACGAAGCGGGCCAGCGTGCAGACAAGCTGCTTGCCAAATACTTAAAGGAAGCACCGAAAAGCTTCTTTTATAAAATGATGCGCAAAAAAAATATCGTGCTCAACGGAAAAAAGATGCAGGGAAATGAGATTCTGCAGGTGGGCGACGAACTGAAACTTTTTCTGTCTGACGAGACGGTGGAGAAATTTCAGGGCAGTGTGCCGGGCGAAGCAGGAAAGGGAAAACGTGGCGAGACGCTGCCGGATCCGAAAAAACTTCCGGTTCTTTACGAAGATGAGGATATTGTTCTTTTAAATAAGCCTGTGGGAATGCTTTCTCAGAAGGCGCAGCCGCAGGATATTTCGGCGGTGGAATACCTCCTTGCACATCTTCTGGAAAACGGAAGTATCACCCGCGAGCAGCTGCGCAGCTTCCGCCCTTCGGTCTGCAACCGCCTGGACCGCAACACGACCGGTATTCTGATTGCCGGAAAAAGCCTGGCCGGGCTGCAGACGATGAGTGAGCTGCTCAGAGACCGCAGCGTACACAAGTATTACTGCTGTATCGTAAAAGGAAAGATGGAAGGAACGCAGCATCTGAAGGGATATCTGGTAAAAGATCATACCACAAATCAGGTACGTGTATCGAAAGAACTGACGAAAAATGAGGAGGCACAGCCGATCGAGACAAAGTACCGGGTGATCACATCAGACGGAAACCTGACCTTGCTTGAGGTGCTGCTTCTGACCGGGCGCAGCCATCAGATCCGCGCACATTTATCTTCGATCGGACATCCGATCCTTGGCGATCCGAAATATGGTGACCAGGGACTGAATACGCGCTATAAAAGCCTTGGTGTAAAACATCAGCTGCTCCACGCGTGGCGTCTGGAATTTCCGAATGTGAAAGGAGAGTTTTCTTATCTGTCCGGAAAGATATTTACCGCACCGCCGCCGGGCATTTTTCTGAAGCTGTTTCCGGGGCAGGATTTCAGTTCAAAAACATGAGGCATGTATTCTGTATGGGTGATGCAGAAAAGGTGGAGGGGGTTCTGGCTGACAGAAAAATGCAGAGAAAAGAGGAGAAGAAATGGCAACCTGGAATACCCGTGGTCTGCGCGGTTCTACACTTGAGGAACTGATTAACCGCACAAATGAGTTCTATCTGGAAAAAAATCTGGCGTTGATCCAGAAAATTCCGACGCCGATTACCCCATTAAAGATCGACAAGGAGCACCGGCACATCACTCTTGCGTATTTTGAACAGAAAAGTACTGTCGATTACATCGGTGTGGTGCAGGGTATCCCTGTCTGCTTTGATGCAAAAGAGTGCACCTCAGACACGTTTGCGCTCCAGAATATCCATGAGCATCAGGTGAAATTCATGGGCGAGTTTGAAAAGCAGGGCGGAATTTCGTTTCTGGTGCTGTTTTTCAGTGTGCGCAACGAACTTTTCTATCTTCCGTATAAAGATATGATGAAATTCTGGAACCGGGCGCAGGAGGGCGGAAGAAAAAGCTTTCGTTATATGGAACTTGACCAGAACTACTATCTGGAGCCAAAGAACGGACTGCTTGTGCCGTATCTGGATGGCCTTGCGCGCGATCTGGAATCCAGGGATTGACAAGCAATGGAAAATTTCGTATAATTTTGTGGATTGTTTCACACGGTAGAGAATTATCACTGCGAAGCAATAAAGTAAAATGAGAGAGGAACTGTCTATGCAGAAGATTTTACATACGCCGGAGGGGGTACGTGATATCTACAGCAGAGAATGCGAACAGAAGCATGCGCTGCAGGACCGTCTTCACGCGACGATCCGTTCGTACGGATATCATGACATCGAGACACCGACCTTTGAATTTTTTGATGTGTTCAGCAAGGAGATCGGCACGACTCCGTCAAGAGAGCTTTATAAATTTTTTGACCGCGAGGGAAATACGCTGGTTCTGCGGCCGGATTTTACGCCACCGATCGCACGTGCGGCGACAAAATATTTTCTGAATGAACCGATGGCGGTGCGCCTGACGTATCTTGGAAATACTTTCATCAACAATTCCAGCTATCAGGGCCGTTTAAAAGAGACAACGCAGATCGGCGGAGAGCTGATCGGGGATGACAGTGCAGATGCGGATGCAGAGGTAATTGCGCTGGTGGTACAGACCCTGCTTGCTTCCGGACTGGAGGAATTTCAGATCAGCCTGGGACATGTCGGATTTTTCCGGGCGCTTGTGCAGGAGGCCGGTTTTGATGGGCAGACAACCGAGGAATTAAAAACCCTGCTGCGCAACAAAAATACGTTTGGCGTGGAAAAGCTGATGGAGCAGCAGCCTGTCAGTGAATCACTCCGGACGCTGTTTGTTTCCCTGACCAGCCTGTTTGGTACGGAAAAGATCCTCGGCCGGGCAGAGAGTCTGACGGAAAATGAGGCGGCGAAAAAAGCGCTTCAGAGACTGCGTGAGATCTGGCGAATTCTGAAGATTTACGGTGTGGAGCAGTATGTTTCGTTTGATCTGGGCATGATCAGTGGATACATGTATTATACGGGCATCGTGTTCCGCGGTTATACATTTGGGACTGGGGATGCAGTGATTAAGGGAGGCCGGTATGACAGGCTGCTGGAGCAGTTCGGCACACCGGCACCTGCGGTTGGATTTGTAGCGGTGATCGACCAGCTGATGAATGCGCTGGCGAGGCAGAAGATTTCACAGCCGCTTCCATCGAACCACTGTATGATTATTTATGAAAATGAGAAACTGGAAGAGGCTATCCGGCGGGCATCGGAACTTCGCAGCCGCGGCATCGATGTGGAACTGGTGCGTATTACACCGGAGCGCACGCGGGAAGACTGCCGGGCTTATGCAAAAGCAGAAGACTGCATGCTGGTAGTGGAGCTGTAGAGGGGAGACGGAGTATGGAAAAAGAAAAGAGATATCTGACGTTTGCCCTTACAAAAGGGCGGCTTGCGAAAAAGACGCTGGAGCTTCTGGAACAGACCGGGATCACCTGTGAGGAGATGAAAGACCCGGATTCACGGAAGCTGATTTTTGTAAATGAAGAGCTGAGGCTTCAGTTTTTCCTTGCGAAAGGACCGGATGTACCGACGTATGTGGAATACGGTGCGGCCGATATCGGCGTGGTCGGAAAGGATACGATTCTTGAAGAGGGGCGTAAGATCTACGAGGTGTTGGATCTCGGGTTTGGAAAATGCCGGATGTGTGTTTGCGGACCGGAGTCGGCGCGCAGCCTGTTAAACGGACAGGAACTGATCCGGGTGGCCACAAAATATCCGAATATCGCCAAGGATTACTTTTACAATCAGCGCAATCAGACGGTGGAGATCATTAAGCTGAACGGATCGATCGAGCTGGCACCGATCGTCGGGCTTTCCGAGGTGATCGTGGATATCGTGGAAACAGGCTCGACTTTAAAAGAAAACGGACTGGTTGTTTTAGAGGAGGTGTGCCCGCTGTCGGCGCGCGTAGTGGTAAACCCGGTGAGCATGAGAATGGAAAATGAGCGGATCACAAAGCTCTTGTCGGAACTAAACCGTGTGATCTGTGAAGCGAAATGAGGAGTGAGACAAATGAAGCTGGTAAAACTGACACAGGAAACGAAACAGGATATTCTGAATCATCTGCTGAAGCGCAGCCCAAACAATTACGGGGAATTTGAAGCACGTGTTGATGCGATTATCCAGGAGGTGCGTGCGCATGGGGACGAGGCACTTTTTTCCTGCACGGAAAAATTTGACGGAGCAAAAATCACGGCAGATACGATCCGCGTTACAAAAGAAGAGATCGAGGAGGCATATGAGGCGGTCGATCCGTCGCTTCTTAATGTCATCCGCAAATCCCTGGTGAACATCCGCAGTTATCATGAAAAGCAGAAAAAATACAGCTGGTTTGACACAACCGAAAACGGAACGATCCTCGGGCAGAAGATCACCCCGCTCGGAACGGTCGGTGTGTATGTGCCGGGCGGAAAAGCGGTCTATCCGTCTTCCGTTCTGATGAATGTAGTTCCGGCCAAGGTAGCCGGTGTCGGACGGATTGTGATGACGACACCGCCTGGAAAAGACGGAAAGATTCCGGCTTCCACTCTGGTGGCGGCGCATGAGGCTGGTACGGATGAAATTTACAAGGTGGGCGGTGCGCAGGCAATCGCAGCGCTGGCTTACGGTACTGAGAGTATTCCGAAGGCAGATAAAATCACAGGTCCGGGCAACATTTATGTGGCGCTTGCAAAGCGTGCCGTTTACGGTCATGTGAGCATTGATTCTGTGGCAGGACCGAGTGAGATCCTTGTGCTGGCAGATGACAGCGCAACACCGCGCTATGTGGCGGCTGATCTTCTCTCACAGGCAGAGCATGACGAGATGGCTTCCGCGATTCTTGTGACGACAAGTGAGGAGCTTGCAAAGGAAGTGCAAAAAGAAATCGATGGCTTCCTGAAAACACTTTCAAGAGCAGAGATCATCCAGAAGTCGCTGGATCAGTATGGCTTTATCCTGCTTGCAGATTCGATGGAAGATGCGATCGATGCAGTCAATTCGATTGCATCCGAACATCTGGAGCTTGTGACACGCAATCCGTTTGAGGTGATGACGAAAATCCGCAATGCAGGTGCGATTTTTATTGGTGAGTACAGCAGTGAGCCGCTTGGCGACTACTTTGCAGGTCCGAACCACGTGCTTCCGACAAACGGTACGGCGAAATTCTTCTCTGCACTGTCGGTTGATGACTTTATCAAAAAATCGAGCATCGTTTATTATTCGAAAGAGGCGCTGGAGCCGATCCATGAAGATATCATCACGTTTGCGGAAGCGGAAAAACTGACGGCACATGCGAATTCGATCCGGGTACGCTTCGAGAAATAAAAATTGAGACATCATAATTATAAGGTAACTGTTCAGAGCCAACCTCCAAAATGCTACGCATTTCGTCAGTGTGGCGTATCCGCCAAATAAAATTTCAAAAACAGGCTTAAAAATGCAAGCATTTCCCGCCTGTTTTATGAAATTTTGCCTGGTTCTGAACAGTTACATTATAAGATAACATGGAAAGGGGAGAACCCGAGATGGAACATCGGATTGCCGAGGTAGTTAGAAATACGAAGGAGACGAAGATCCGGATCCGTCTGGACCTGGATGGAACGGGAAAGGCACAGATCCGTACAGGGATCGGATTTTTTGACCACATGCTGAACGGGTTTGCAAGGCACGGGCTGTTTGACCTGGAAGTGGAAGTAGACGGAGATCTGGAAGTGGACTGCCATCATACGATCGAGGATACCGGCATTGTGCTGGGACAGGCGATCCGCGAGGCGGCCGGAGATAAAAAAGGGATCCGCCGCTATGGAAGCCGGATTCTTCCGATGGATGAAGTGCTGGTACTGTGCGCGATCGATCTGGGCGGCCGCCCGTATTACCGCAGCGATGCGGAGTTTACGGCAGAGCGCATCGGAATGATGGATACTGAGATGGTACGTGAATTTTTCTATGCCGTTTCCTACAGTGCGGCGATGAACCTGCATTTTAAGATGATGAGCCCGGGAAATAATCATCATATGGCTGAGGGAATGTTCAAGGCGTTTGCCAAGGCACTTGATGAGGCCGTGAGCTATGATCCGCGGATTCATGACGTGCTTTCGACGAAGGGCAGTCTGTGAAGTAACTGTAAAAATACACGGATCCAATTGACAGGCTATGAAGCGGACTGTGAGTAATCCGCTTTAACAGGAGAGAAAAAAGAAAGGCGGGAGCGCTTTATGTATGGAAAGGAACTGGTAGTACCGGTTTATCTGAAAAACGGAAAGGCAGTAGTCTCTCCGGCAGACGATCAGCCGTATAGCAGCGGAGATGCAGCCGCATTGGCAGTGGATGCCAGCAATCACGGGGCGGATGCGATTCTGGTGTTTGATTTTTCGTCGGGAGACGCGCAGCATGATGCGGCGATCGCGCAGATCAAGGAGATGGCGCGTGCGGTGGATCTCCCAATCTACGGCGGAGGCAACGTCCGGCGGATGGAGGACGTGAAAAAACTGATCTACGCCGGATGCCAGAAGGTATTTTTAAATTATGCAAAAGAGGGGAATGTCGAGCTGACACATGAGGTGTCCTCCAAATTCGGAAAAGAAAAGATTCTGGCCTGCGTCAGGACAAAGGGAGAGCTGGCAGAGGCAGTAAGCCACGGTCCGCTGCTTGGCGGAATCATGACGCTGTCTGATCTGGCGTTTGCGGAAAACGCAGCCGAAGCGGTAAAAGAGTATGATGACCTTCCGGTCCTTGCAGTGCCGGCGTGGGATGCACAGAGCGCGGATGCGAAGAAGGTACAGGACTTCCTTCGCCTTCCGGCGGCATTTGGCATCTGCTGCACGGCATTTCAGCAGCCGGAGTTTGAGTTTATGGAGCTGAAACATCAGCTGAAAGAAAAAGGAATTGCAGCGAATACGTACGAATCCGCCATTTCATGGGATGAGCTGAAGAAAAACAGCGACGGCATGGTGCCGGTTGTAGTTCAGGACTATAAGACACAGGAAGTGCTGATGGTCGCATATATGAATCGGGAGGCATTTGAGACAACCGTTCGCAGTGGAAGAATGACGTATTTCAGCCGCAGCCGACAGGAACTTTGGGTGAAGGGCCTGACTTCCGGCCATTTCCAGTATGTGAAGGAGCTGCAGGTGGACTGTGACAATGACACGCTGCTTGCGAAAGTGCATCAGATCGGTGCAGCCTGCCATACCGGAAACCGCAGTTGTTTCTATCGGACGATCCTGAAAAAAGAGTACGATGAGACGAATCCGCTGAAGGTATTTGAGGATGTCTATGGCGTGATCGAGGACCGGAAGGTCCATCCGAAGGAAGGTTCCTACACGAATTACCTGTTTGACAAGGGAATCGACAAGATCCTGAAGAAGGTCGGTGAGGAGGCGACGGAGATCATCATCGCTGCCAAAAATCCGGATCCGGAGGAAATAAAATACGAGATTTCCGATTTCCTGTACCATGTGATGGTGCTCATGGCAGAGCGTGGCGTGACATGGGAGGATATCACGAAGGAACTGGCGAGAAGATAAGCAATACCAGAAGAGGAAAATCATGAGAAAATTAAGAGCAGGAATCGTCGGATGCAGCGGCATCGCAAATGACAAGCATCTTCCGGCAATTCAGAGAAACGGAAATTTTGAAATCACAGCTTTTTGTGATCTGTTTGAGGAGCGTGCGCAGACCGCGAAGGAGACGTATGGGACACCGGATGCCCGGGTCTATACCGATTACCGGGAACTTCTGAAGGAAGACCTGGACGTTGTTTATGTGCTTACGCCGAACAGCACGCATGCGGAGGTAAGCATTGCGGCAATGGAGTCCGGCAAGCATGTGATGTGCGAAAAGCCGATGGCAAAAACGTATGATGAGGCCAAAGCAATGGTCGATGTGGCGCACCGCACCGGAAAGGTGCTGAATATCGGCTATCAGTGCCGTTACCGCGCGGATGCGCAGTATCTGAAGCAGGCGTGTGAGGACGGTGAACTCGGCGATATTTATTTCGCCAAGGCGCTTGCCGTGCGGCGCAGAGCCGTTCCGACTTGGGGAGTATTTCTTGATAAAGACAAGCAGGGCGGCGGTCCCTTGATTGATATGGGAACCCACGCGCTGGATATGACCTTGTGGATGATGGATAACTATGAGGTAGAGAGTGTTACCGGTTCCACATTTCAGAAGCTGGCGGACCAGACGAACACCGGAAACCGCTGGGGCGACTGGGATCCTGCAAAGTTTACGGTAGAGGATTCTGCGTTTGGATTTATTAAAATGAAAAACGGTGCAACGATTGTCCTGGAGTCCTCCTGGGCGCTGAATATGGTGGAGTCAGAGGGCGCACAGACACTTCTGTGCGGCACGAAGGCGGGAGCAGATATGAAGGATGGACTTCGTATCAACCGTGTGCATTATGGCCGCCAGTGTATCGAGAAGCCGGATCTTACAACCGGTATGCCGGAAAATCCGGATGATATCGAGCAGAGAATATTTTACCACGCGGTGGCAGATGGAGCGGAGCTTGTCGTAAAGCCGGAGCAGGCACTTGTGGTCACGCGGGTGCTCGAAGCAATCTATGAGTCTGCCGGAACAGGGAAAACGATTTATTTTGATTAGAATGTGTTTGGACACGGATCAGGAAAGGATTGATTTACGCCTCTTTTCTATGAAGCGATGAAAGCAGCAAGACGTTAAGACGCAGAGCTGAACTTGATGTGAGATCAAGTTCGTTCTGCGTTATTTTTATTTTTGGGTTGGTATTCGCTAAAAGTCACTGTAGTAAAAACCGGAAAAGTATGATATGGTTAATGCAACGAAATGCCTGAAATACAAGGATAAAATCGGAGTGCATTCAAAAAAGGAGAAGGATGGCATGCGAAAGTACGAAGACCTGACACATCTGTCAGAAAACAGGGAAAAGCAGCGGGCATATTATATTCCGGAGAATGAGGACGGATATACGCTGCTGAACGGAACCTGGAAGTTCCGTTATTATGACTGCGATTACAAGGAAGATCTGGAGGAAAAAGACTGGGATGAAATTCCGGTACCGTCATGCTGGCAGCTGCAGGGCTACGGGCATCCAAATTATACGAATGTCTGCTATCCGTATCCGGTAGACCCGCCGTACGTGCCGGATGAAAATCCGATGGGAGTCTATGAACGGATCTTTCAGGTGAAGGATGCGGCGAGAAAGCATTATCTCGTCTTTGAGGGCGTGTCCTCCTGCCTCGAACTTTATGTGAATCATCAGTATGTGGGATATTCACAGGGCAGCCATCTGCAGGCAGAATTTGATATCTCCGCATTTGTGACCGAAGGAGAAAACACAGTGACGGCGAAGGTGCGCAAGTGGTGCAGCGGAAGCTATCTGGAGGATCAGGATTTCCTTCGCTTCAACGGCATTTTCCGCGATGTTTACCTGCTGTCGAGGCCGCAGGGCCATATCCGCGATATCCACATCGAGACGGAAAGAAATCAGATCATCGTAAAATTTGACCGGGCAGTTTCAAATGAAGAAAAGAGCGGCTGCGCGGAGGTGTCTCTTTATGACGGCGGGGTGCTTCTTGCATCGGAAAAGGCGGAGGACACTGCAGTCTTTACGGTTGCAGATCCGAAGCCGTGGAATGCGGAAAAACCATATCTCTATACGCTGCGTTTTTCCTGTGCGGGCGAGGTAATTACACAAAAGGCAGGATTTGTCACGTATACAATCGGTGAGGATCTGGCTTTCTATGTCAATGGCACGATGGTGAAGCTCAAGGGTGTGAACCACCACGACACGAATCCGCATACAGGGTGGTGCATGACAGATGAGGATATCCGAACTGACCTTGTGCAGATGAAAAAGCTGAACATCAACACAATCCGCACGTCACATTATCCGCCGACACCGAAATTCCTGAATCTGTGTGACGAGATGGGATTTTATGTGATGCTGGAAAACGACAGCGAGATGCACGGCTTTGTCAACCGTTATCCGAACGGAACCGGCTATGATGCCGTGAACAACCTGGAGTGGATCTGCAATCAGGAAGAGTGGGAGCGGGCATTTGTGGAGCGCATGGAGCGTTCTTATAACCGGGATAAAAACCACACGTGTATTTTTTCGTGGTCGCTCGGAAATGAGAGCGGATTTGGTATAAACCACAAAAAAATGATCGAGTATCTGAGGAGGACCGACACGAAACGACTGATCCACTGTGAGGATGCGACGCGGATCTCCGAGGAGCAGAATATTCCGGAATTTGCTGATCAGCCGGATCTGTTTTCCAGAATGTATCCGGCAGTTGCTGAAATCAAAGCACACGCGGAGGATGAAAATTTCCGTCATCCGTATTTTATGTGCGAATACTCCCATGCGATGGGGAACGGTCCGGGAGATGTGTGCGATTACTGGGAGGTCATTTATCAGTACCCGAAGCTGATCGGCGGCTGCATCTGGGAATGGGCGGATCATACGGTTATCGTGGACGGTGTGCCGCGCTACGGCGGAGATTTTGAAGGTGAGATGACGAATGACGGCAATTTCTGCTGTGACGGTCTCGTGTTTGCAGATCGCAGCTTCAAGGCCGGTTCGTATGAGGCGAAGTGCGCTTATCAGTATCTTTCCTGCCGCCTGGAGGGAAGTACACTGGTCGTAAAGAACCTGTATGACTTTACGAACCTGAATGAATTTAAGTTCCGTTATGCCGTGGAGAATGACGGCGAACAGATCTGTGAAGAGACGCTGATACTGGATCTTGCACCGAAGGCGGAGACAAGGATGGAACTGACCGTTCCGCAGAGGACAAGGCTGGGTGCTTACGTGAACTGTTATCTGTACGACAGCACCGGTTATGAGACCGCAATGGTACAGCTGGAGCTTCCGGCTGAAAAGGAAGCGGCTGCAAACGCTCAGGTGCCTGCGGCGGTTTCAGAAAATGCGCATCGGATCATCCTCACGGACGGGACAGCTTCCTATACCATCTCACGCCACAGCGGTATGCTGGAGAGCGTGCGCAGGGATGGAAAAGAACTTCTGGCTGCTCCGTGTCAGCTTTCTGTGTGGCGTGCGCCGACCGACAACGACCGCAACATCAAGGCTAAATGGGGCTGGTACAATATCTGGGAAGGCGAAAATTTCAACCGCCTTTTCACGAAGGTATATGAGGTAAAGGAGGAAGGGCAGGAAGTAAACGTAAAAGGAAGCCTTTCCGGCGTATCGCGTATGCCGTTTGCGCAGTTTGAGATCACGTATTCTTTATGGGAAAAGGGGCTGAAGACAGAGATCCATGTACAGGTGGCGGAGCGCTGCATCTGGCTGCCGCGGTTTGGTATGGAATATTTCCTGCCGTATGAGTCAGATCATTTTACCTATTTTGGTATGGGCGAGCTGGAAAACTACTGTGACATGAGCCGGAGTGCACACATGGGAAGATTTGAGAGCAGCGCAGATAAGGAATATGTGAATTACATCATGCCGCAGGAACACGGCAACCATACGAAGACGAAATGGCTGGAGATACAGGATTCGCTGCACTTTGAAGGGGATTTTGAATTTAATGTTTCTCATTATTCGGCGGATATGCTGACGGCCGCGATGCACATCGATGAGCTGAAAAAGAGCGATGTCACCCATGTACGGATCGATTACAAAGTATCCGGCATCGGATCAAATTCGTGCGGACCGGACCTGATTGAAAAGTACCGGCTGATCGAGAAAGAAATCCGGTATGCGTTTTACTGCTTATAACAGATAATTATAACAGATAACAGAGAAGTCCGGGTGTACTGCTTTAGTTGTGAGGAACAACAGGCAGTGCACCTGGACTTTGTTGGTAATAGAATCAGAACGGGGCCGCTTTGCGAGGTGGCTGACTGTGAAGCAGGCTTTCATTTCACCAAGTTTAATTATAGCATACCACCGGATATCCGATATACGTTTCTGTGTAAATTTTCTTTGCTGCCTCTGTTGGAAGGTTTACGCAGCCATGGGAACCATTTGTCTTGTAGATATCACCGCCGAATGTGCTGCGCCAGTTCGCATCGTGCAGTCCGATGCCGCCGTTGAATGCCATCCAGTACTGGACAGGAGAAGCATAGCCCGGACCGCGGAGTACAGCTGGGGACTGGCGGTAATAGATGGAATAAACACCGCCCGGTGTCTGCCTGTCTGTTCCGTAAGTACCGGTGACGCATTCCGTAGCGAGCAGCTTTTTCCCATCCTTATACAGCCAGACCTTCTGATTGGTCAGGTCAATTTCCACGTAGGTGTTGCCGATATCGTTTCCCGCTTCAAAGGAAATGCCCTTATGAGTCCAGATGGGAGTGATGAATCTGGAAGAGGAGGAAGACTGAGCTTCTTCAAGAAGCAGCTGTGCCGTTCTTTCCTTATCCAGCTTCCAGCCGAAATCACCTCTGGAAAGTGTGATCGTACTGCCTTCTGTTGTTGTAAACTGACGTGGATGTCCCTGGGTATCGTATTTTTCTGCGAGCGTTTTCGCGTAAGTAAGGCAGGCATCAGAATTCAGAGAAATACGGTGCTCTTCGTCTGAGATCCAGGATGCAAGCGTGTCAGCGGTGAGTGTCTCTTTTTTTGTGCCAAACCACATGGAGAGGCGGAGCCCTGCGTATTTTCCACCTTCTTTATACGGATTGTAAAAGTCCGTATCGGCATTTGCCTGTGACGAAATCCGGCTTCTTCGAAGCAGCCATTTCTGGTTTGCGTTCCCGGTAAAGGACTGAAGAGAAAGACTGCCGCCAAGGTAAGCCCGGTCATCATCCGCAGTGAGATATTGGTGGCTGCAGGACAGATAGACGTAGCCGTTTCCTGCATCCTGGATTGCCCAGTTCAAAGCGGCAACGGTATCCTGATCCTTTGCAGTATCGAAGTCAACCAGAGCCGGTGTCAGTTCTGATGTACCGGAATCTGTATGCTCGCCGGAGAGCGAATCCTGCGAAGCAGAAGAAAGATACCAGCCGGAATTCAGAGAAGAAATGCGATATTTTCCGGTAGAAAGCTGATCGATGTAAAATCTTTGCTGATTGACATCCTGTGCCGTAAAAAGCTGCAGCGTACTGCCGGTATTTTCTGTTGATTCATCTGTCTGTGTACAGGTGCGCACGTCTATGAGAAAATCAAGATCGAGCGCGGAAGCAAGCTCATAAATACCGGGAACCGTTTCGATGCGGGATGTATTTTTGGCGGAAACGTTGCATGGAAGGAGCGCTATGCAAAGCAGCGATGCATAAAGCGGAATAGATGAAAATTTCATATGTAAGTTCCTTTCATATCGTAGTGGTTGGTTTTGGAAATTTTTACCTTTTTCGGTGTTTGGCGTGTCAATAAGTATAAATTGCTTATTTGTGCGAGCACAAACGCAATTTATACTTTTGACACTTACATCATAATTATAAAGGGCAGCAGAGACCTTGTAAAGCAGAGGATGAGGGAATCTTATGAAGTGGGAAAAGTCATTATTTCTGTAAGGATTTCATATACCATCTCTGATTTGTGTAAGCAATATTCATAGATTATGTAAAATTTTCTAAAATGATTGCAAAGTCTATTGAACTGCCTGTTTTTCAGTGCTATACTCCGCACTGTCATCGGAACTTCGGGAGGCGCCAGTGAATCTCCGTGACGAGAAGAAGAAAAAAGAACTGGCTGCCGAGCTATTCTGTGATCACACTGACGAAGGATACCTTTTCAGTAGATGCATATCAGATTACAGACGATGGTACGGTAGAGACAATCGACGATACCTTCACGATCACAAAGACGAAATAAACAGAAGCGGATTGTGAATGTCCGCTTTACATAGAAAGCAGAGGAATACGCGCAAATATGCTTCGGAAAAATCGAAAAAAGCTGATTTCGCTTCTTTTGCTGATACTCCTTGCGGTTTTGGTCATCCGGGTAAATCAGGTGACCAAAACCGTACTTGTCAGCAGAAACGGACAGACCTTTGAACGCAGATAAGCATTCCCCCGCTTCAAGTGCGCGGAGCACTAAGCGGTGGGTAAGGGGGATGCTTATGTCAGTGGGAGTTGAAAGCTCCCACTGACAGGTCGCGAAGCGACTGCGTTCATGAGCAAGTAGCGAAGCGGATTGCGAATGTCCGCTTTACAAAGCAGTGGTAGAGGAAATCGATCGGAGGAACGATCGCAGGAATTCTTTGTGCCGGTATCATAGCGCTTCTTTTCAGTAAAGCTTCCGGAATTTCCGGTTATAATGTCTCAGATATCGAGACGCTGCTGACCTTGTGGAATACAGATGGGATCCAGGTGGGCGGACTTCTTTTCTCCGGCCTTTTGATTTCTGCACTCGGAGCTACGATGGATGTAGCAATGTCGGTATCGAGTGCAATGGAAGAGATTACAAAGCAGAACCCGAACTTGAGCATGCGGGAGCTGTGGCTTTCCGGTATGCGGGTCGGACGGGATATGATGGGAACGGATAGCAATACGTTGATTCTGGCGTTCGCAGGAACGAGCACAAGTACTCTGCTGCTTGATTATGCGTATGATCTTCCGTATCAGCAGATCATCAATTCCAACAATATCGGCATTGCGATCATGCAGGGGCTTTCCGGAAGCTTCGGGATTGTGCTTTCGGTGCCGCTTACGGTAACGCTGTGTGTATTTGTGATGAAACGGGGCATTGCCTGACTTGACAGATTGACAGAGTTGGTATATACTTACCAAAATTAGGAAACACTAATAGAAGCAATTATTGCAAAACACCTGTGTGAATGCAGACAGCGAAGCGGATTGCGAATGACCGCTTTACTATATGTGTTTATGCAGGAAAAGGTGTTTTCAAAAAAGAAGATCTGTCAGGAGGATGTAACAATGAAAAGAAGGAATGTTGTATATGCACTGGGACTGTCTATGGCACTGGCCGCAGGAATGGGTTTTGCCGGAAACGCTGAGGAAGCACAGCAGGACGAGTACCTGTCTCAGATTCAGGGAAGCTATGTAGAATTGTTCCCGGAGCTTTCCAAGGATGAGAACCGTGCAACATGGGAAAAATATGCTGCTGAGTATGTGGACGCGGACGCAGTAGCGGATTCGGTCGACCATCTGCTGTGGATGTGCACGGGTGATAAGTACGGACAGGAAGCAATCGATGCATTCACCGAAGATCCGGACAGCATGCAGTTTGACTGCTATTTCCTTGGCGATGTGGCAGAGTTTACGGTAGACGGCAACACGATCTCCGGTGTTGACGCAGGCGGAAATGAGGTATTCAGCCATGCTTATAAGGCAATGGATATGAAAAACGAGGATTTCCTGTTCTATGAGAGCGAGGACGCAGATTCAGGAATGTTCACTTATTTTGCATTCAGCCCGGACACCCCGGAGAGCACCTATCATCTGGAGTTCCGCTATGCAGACAATACCGACGACCTGCAGAGCTGGTTTGAAGGCAACTACGCATACTGGAATGCAGCCGCAATCTCCAAAGATTACGACGAAACAATGATGGACAACTGCCTCAAACTGTTCTGCTCTGAGAACCTTGGCGGAGAGGGAGAGAGCGAGAGTGAGGCTGTATCTGAGACAGATACGGACGCAGCAGCTGAGGCAGTGACAGAAGCGGTAACTGAGTAAAAAAGAACAGCAACAGGCATAAAAAAGAGAGATGTATTTTGATTTCAGCCATGGACTGGAGGGAAGAGATACGTCTCTTTTTTGTAGCGTTTTATTTCCTGGTATGTTATAATTTTCCGGAGAAAAGGCCATTTTTTGTTAAAGTTAAAGAAAATGGCAGACAGACTGCATGATAGCACAGACGATACAAAAAATTCGTCAATCAATCGTAGGCAGATCATAACGAAGGAGGAATACACGAATGAAACTTTATGTAGATATTAACGCAGGCCGAGATGGAAACGGCAGCCATGAAATGCCGTTTCGACATATTCAGGATGCAGCAGCTATCGCACAGTCGGGCGATGAGGTGCTGGTAGCGCCGGGAATTTACCGGGAGTATGTAGATCCGGTAAATGCAGGTACGCAGGAAAACCGCATCACCTATCGCAGCACGCAGCCGCTTGGAGCTGTGATCACAGGTGCGGAGCAGGTAAAGGGCTGGAAAAAATACGAGGGTACGACATGGGTATGCCGTATTCCGAACAGCACCTTCGGTGCGTACAATCCATATACGACGTATGTGTACGGCGACTGGTATTTTGCAAAGGCAGACAAGCATACGGGCTGTGTGTATCTCAACGATCGCGCACTGTATGAGACAGCGACGCTGGAGGAATGTTTAAAAGGAGACATTTATGAGTGCAGCTGGGTGCCGGAGGAATCAAGATACAAATGGTATACAGAGCAGGATGAAAAGACGGATGAGACAGTTCTTTACGCAAATTTCCGTGGCGCAGATCCGAATGCGGAAAATGCTGAGATCAATGTGCGCCGGGAGTGCTTTTTCCCGTCAAAGACCGGTGTTGGATATCTGACGGTCAGTGGCTTTAAGGTCGAGAAGGCAGCGACCACATGGGCTCCGCCTGCGGCATTCCAGGACGGTATGATCGGGCCGCACTGGAGTAAGGGCTGGATCATTGAGGACTGTGAGATCGCAAACAGCAAGTGTGCGGGTATTTCACTTGGTAAATATCTTGATCCGGATAACAATCATTATTTTACTTATAAGCAGGTAAAAAGCCCGACGCAGATGGAACGCGATGCGGTATGCCGCGGTCAGTACCATGGATGGCTGAAGGAAAATATCGGAAGCCATATCATCCGCCGGAATAATATCCACCACTGTGAGCAGGGGGGAATCATCGGCCGGATGGGCGGTGTGTTCAGCGTGATCGAGGACAATCACATTCATCATATTAATAACATGATGGAGCAGGGCGGCGCGGAGATTGCAGGAATTAAGATGCATGCGGCAATCGATGTGGTTATGCGCCGCAATCATATTCATCATTGTACGATGGGAATCTGGTGTGACTGGGAAGCGCAGGGAACAAGACTTTCCCAGAATCTGCTCCATGATAATCAGCGTCCGGCATTTGCAAAGCCGTTAAAGGGAGGTATGATGTCGCAGGATATTTTTGTGGAGGTCAGCCACGGTCCGACATTGATCGATAACAATATCCTGCTTTCCGATGCAAGTCTTCGCTTTGCTACTCAGGGCGTTGCAATGGTACACAATCTGATCTGCGGCGCACTTACCTGTGTCGGTAGCGGAACAGACTGGCGCTATACGCCGTACCATATGCCGCATCGTACGGAGGTTATGGGCTTTATGACAATTCTGCACGGAGACGACCGCTTCTATAATAATATTTTCGTACAGAAATGGCCGTCAGAGGACATCATCACGCCGCACGATTCGGATAACGGATTCGACTGTGAGAACCGCCTGGCCGGCACGTGGATGTTTGATGAATATCCGACGAAGGAAGCATGGGATGCGCAGTTTGATTTTACAAAACCGGCAGATATGAAAAAACTGGAGCCGGCGCATTTTGGTCATCTTCCGGTATGGAGCGAAGGCAATGTTTATCTTGCAGGAGCGAAGGCGTGGAAGCATGAAAAGAACGGATTGACTGAAAACCAGAATCCGGTCACGGTGGAGCTGGAGGAAAAAGACGGGCAGTATTATCTGAATACGAATCTTTATGAAATGATAGCTGATTTTTCAAATCGTATGATCGATACGGACGTGCTTGGAATGGCATTTGAGCCGGAGCAGCCATTTGAAAATCCGGATGGCACGAAGATTCGTTTTGACCGGGACTATTTCGGAAATCATCGTGGTATTCGCGTTGTACCGGGGCCGTTTGCGAGTGAGGATGATGCAAAGAAAGCGCTGTAAATCTTTGACTGACCTGCAGATCTGCAGACTTCGCTTCTGATTCTTTGTAATGCGCACAACCCGGTTGGAAAAATCCGGGATAAGGAAACGCTGATGGCCTTCCGGCCAGGTGATGCGAAATGGCATGCCTGACGGAAGGCTATTGTAATGTACTGCAAAATGAAATGAGAACAGGGGTCTGAAAAGAAAAACAGAAGAAAAGTATTGAAAAAACGCTGCTTTTTGGATATGATAGAAAACAGTGCAAAAAAAACAGCGCCAGAGATGGTATAAGAACAGCGTAAATCAATGGAAGCACAGGTGTGCTTATGAGTAAGCAGCACAGACGGATTTGGAATGTCGGTTTTACAAGGAAGAAATCCGCATGGCGCTGCGAAACGGAAACAGGGATGTGAGAAAAAATGCGGCGATGTGATACGCAGCAGTTGACAGAAGAATCGATCATGGAACTTATTCGTCAGCGTGGGAATCTGAAGTTTTCCACGCTGATGGTGTTCTTCCATATTTCAAGTGTCGAAGCGCTTGCAATCGTGGAGGAGTATCAGAAAAAGGGAATCCTCGATGCAAAGGGGAAGTATGTGCCGGAGGGGGAAAGCGGCGCGGCGGTTGCAAAAATCGATGAAAAAGTAAAAACAGCACATCAGAAAGAGAAAAGGAAACTGCATGATGATGTGGTGGCCGGGCAACGTGCGGCCTCAGACGTGGAAGGACAGATCAGTTTGTTTGATTATATGCAGTTTGGCGGATGACAGGTGTTGGAATGTCTGGGAGTTGTTTCCTGATGGAGTGGCGTATCAGACAGAAATCGCAGATATAAGCATATGGATTGCGGAAAAGCAATCGAAAAGTAACCAGATAAAGAGAAAACCGAGAAAGGAAAACTATGAGAAAACTGGCATTAAGTGATGAAATTTTACTGAGCATTGAGAAACCGGCCCGCTACATCGGCGGCGAGGTCAATGCAGTGATGAAGGAGAAGGAAAAGGTGGACATCCGTTTTGCGATGTGCTTTCCAGATGTCTATGAGATTGGAATGTCTCATCTCGGAATTCAGATCCTTTACGATATGTTCAATCGAAGAGAAGATATCTGGTGCGAGCGTGTCTACTCGCCGTGGGTAGATCTTGATAAAGTGATGCGGGAAAAAAAGATTCCTCTGTTTGCACTGGAGTCACAGGATCCGATTCTGGACTTTGATTTCCTTGGCATTACGCTGCAGTATGAGATGTGTTATACAAATATACTGCAGGTGCTGGAACTTTCCGGTATTCCGCTTGATGCGAAAGAGCGCGGCGATGGATGTCCGATCGTCATTGGCGGCGGTCCGTGCGCATACAATCCGGAGCCGATCGCAGAATTTTTTGATCTGTTCTACATCGGTGAAGGTGAGACCGTCTACGATCCGCTTCTGAATCTCTACAAAGCCTGTAAAAAAGACGGCATTTCAAGAAAAGACTTCCTGAAAAAAGCAGCGCAGATTCCTGGTATCTATGTACCGTCGCTCTATGAAGCCACGTACAACGAGGATGGAACACTGGCATCGTTTTCTCCGATCGAAGATGGAGTCCCGGAAACCGTAGAGAAGCAGGTGCAGATGGATGTGACGAATGCACCGTATCCGGAAGCGCCGGTAGTACCGTTTATCAAGGTGACGCAGGACCGCGTGGTGCTTGAGATCCAGAGAGGCTGTATCCGCGGCTGTCGTTTCTGCCAGGCGGGAATGCTATACCGCCCGACGAGAGAGCGCAGCCTGGAGGTGTTAAAGCAGCACGCCTACCGGATGCTGAAAAGCACCGGTCATGAAGAGATTTCTCTGAGCTCATTAAGTTCCAGTGATTATTCCGATCTGGCCGGGATTGTGAATTTCCTGATTGATGAATTTCAGGAACAGAATATCAATATCTGTCTTCCGTCGCTCCGCATCGATGCATTTTCCCTTGATGTTATGAGCAAGGTGCAGGATGTGAAGAAGAGCAGCCTGACGTTTGCGCCGGAGGCAGGTTCGCAGAGAATGCGCAATGTAATCAATAAGGGACTGACGGAAGATGTGATCTTAAATGGCGCTAATCAGGCATTTCACGGCGGCTGGAACAAGGTTAAGCTGTATTTTATGCTGGGACTTCCGCTGGAGGAAGAGGAGGACCGTAAAGAAATCGCACATCTGGCGGAGAAGATCGCAGTGAATTATTACGATGAGATCCCAAAAGAACAGCGCGTCGGAAAATGTCAGATCACAGTCAGCACGTCCTTCTTCGTGCCGAAGCCGTTTACCCCGTTCCAGTGGGCGAGAATGTATACGCCGGGCGATTACCTGGGATTTGCAAAGACAGTCAACCATGAGATCAAAGAGATGAAGAACCAGAAAAGCATCCGTTACAACTGGCATCAGGCAGATGAGACGCTTCTGGAAGGCGTGTTTGCACGCGGTGACCGCCGGATTGCGGCAGTCATTAGAGAGGCATATAAAAACGGAGCGCTGTTTGACGCGTGGACGGAATACTGGAATTATGAGCGCTGGCTGAATGCATTTGCGGCGGCAGGCGTTGACATGGATTTCTATACGCTGCGGGAACGCGGTGCCGATGAGATTTTCCCGTGGGATTTCATCAACATCGGTGTGACGAAAAAATTCCTGCGAAAAGAGTGGGAGCGCTCGCAGATGCGGGAGGTAACGCCAAACTGCAGACAGAAATGCAGCGGATGCGGCGCGATGAAGTATGGCGGCGGCGTTTGCACGGAAATGCGCGAGAAGTAAGACTCCAAAGCGGGAACACATAAAACAGGGAAAAATGCTCCGGGACCGGCAGACAGCCTATGGAAACGAAGCAGACAGGAGAAAAAATTGAGAGTAAGAGTAAAATTTTCAAAATCCGGCGCAATGAAATTTATCGGCCATCTGGATGTCATGCGGTATTTCCAGAAAGCCATGCGGCGCGCGGAGATCGATATTGCATATTCCGAGGGAATGAGCCCTCATATGATCATGTCATTTGCACAGCCGCTTGGTGTGGGACTGACGAGTGATGGGGAATATATGGATGTGGAAGTGCGCACCCCGATCGCGTCGGAAGATGCGATCAGCCGCCTGAATCGCGTTGGTGTAGATGGGATTGTCGTGACACAGTGGCGTCAGATTCCGGAAGATAAGGCAAATAAGGCGATGACACTGGTAGCGGGCGCAGATTATGAACTGCGTTTTCGTAAGGGCTATGCGCCAAAAGGGGACTGGCAGTCACAGATTTCTCATTTTTATGCGCAAAAATCCATTCCGGTGATCAAAAAGACAAAAAAGGGTGAAAAAGAACTGGATATTCGACCGTTGATCTACGATATGCATGTGAATGCAGGCACGGTGTATTTTCAGTTGTCTGCCGGAAGCGAGGCAAACATCAAGCCGGAGCTGGTGATGGATGCATATATGGCCTCGCTTGGTATCACGCCGGAGCCGTTTGCCTATGAGATCCATCGGACAGAGCTGTATGCAGATCTCGGGAAAAACGGAAAACGGAAGCTAGTACCACTTGGGGATCTCGGGAAAGATGTGACGCACGGCAAAGATATCTGACGCAGTATTTCACACTCTGACAGATCGGAGGGGATGCATTATTTTGCAGAATTGCTATAGATGTGAGGTGGAAGAGTATGAGCAGAACAGATGAGAAACAAACATACGTCGTCAGTCGGCGCGGCAGCCAGATTTTTTCTTTTCTATTAAATGGTTCAAAAGCTGTCGAAATTCACTGCGATGCCTGCCGTGAGGATTCCATCCTTGATGAGATCTACATCGGGAAAGTGCAGAATATCGTGAAAAATATCAGCGCAGCATTCGTGGAGATCGCTCCTGGTACGGTCTGCTATCTTCCGCTGGAGGATCTGAAGCATCCCGTTTACACAAAAAAAGGCACTTCCCAAAACATACAGCAGGGCGACGAACTGCTGGTGCAGGTAAAACGGGAAGGGATTAAGACAAAAGCTCCTGCTGTGACGACGAACCTGACACTGCATGGAAAATATGCGCTGCTCACGACCGGAAATACACAGATTTCCGTGTCATCGAAGCTGTCGAAGGAAGAGAAAGAGCGGCTGCTCAGAGTGGTGAAGGACAACTCATCAGCAGATAATGGAAGCTTAGAAGGAAGGAGTGCAGGGGAACGCGATTACGGCTGGCTTCTTCGCACCAACGCCGGAGGAGCCTCACCAGAGGTGATCAAAAAAGACCTGCTCCGCCTGCAGACAAAATACGGAGAGCTGATGAAGACCGCGCAGTACCGCACCTGTTTTTCCTGCCTTCTCGCAAGACCGTCCGCTTACCTGAAGCGGCTGAGTGATCTGTATACGGAAGAGGTCGATGAAATCCTCACCGATGATCGGGAACTCTTTGAACAGATGACAGAGTATTTTCAGGAAAATCAGCCGGAAGATACCGCCAAGCTGCGCTTCTATGAAGACCGTCTGCTTCCGATGGAGAAGCTGTATTCACTTGACCATCATTTAAAGGAAGCACTTGGTGAGCGCGTGTGGCTGAAATCCGGCGGATATCTCGTGATCCAGCCGACTGAGGCACTGACGGTGATCGACGTCAACACCGGAAAATTTACAGCAGGCAAGAAAAAAGAAGCCGCGTTCTTAAAACTGAATCAGGAAGCGGCCCTGGAGGCGGCCCGTCAGATCCGGCTGCGTAATTTAAGCGGAATTGTCATCATTGATTTTATTAATATGGAAGAAAAAGAATCAGAAGTACAGTTGCTGAAAACACTCGATGACGCACTGCGAAGGGATCCGATTCGCACCACGCTCGTCGACATGACAAAGCTGTCGCTTGTCGAAATTACAAGAATGAAAAAAGAACGGCCGTTGCATGAAAGTGTCGGCAAACAGTCTTAAAAATACAAGAATATAATCGAATCAAGTAGCGAAAGTGGATTGCGGAAGACTCAGAAGCAAATGAAAAATTAGGTGAAAAAATTAGAACAAAAAATTCAAAAAAATCTTGACGCCTACTCAACTATATGCTATTATTTAAAGGTATGCCGCACAAAGAGGTTGAAATGTCAAAAGACTACCGAATTTGGCGAGTAATGATAAACAGGAGGTGTGCCATATGTACGCAATTATTGCAACAGGTGGTAAACAGTACAAAGTAGCCGAGGGCGATATCATTAACGTAGAGAAGCTTGGTGTAGAAGCTGGCGAGACTGTTACGTTTGATCAGGTGCTTGCAGTAAGCAATGACGGAATGAAGGTTGGCGCTGATGTTGCAGCAGCAACAGTTACCGCTACCGTAGTGAAGAATGCAAAAGCAAAGAAAGTCATCGTTTACAAGTACAAGAGAAAAACCGGTTACCACAAGAAAAACGGTCACAGACAGCAGTACACACAGGTAAAGATTGAAAAGATCAACGGTTAATTTTCGATGATTACATTTACAGTGTGGAAATCTGAGCATCAGTACAAGGGCTTTGAGAGCAAAGGCCATGCGGATTATGCCGGGGATGGTGACGACATCTTATGTGCCGCTGTTTCAGCGCTGACGTTCAATGCGGTAAATTCCATTGAGGAGTTTACTGAGGATGCGTATCAGGTGGAACAGGCAGAAGATGGCGGATACCTGAAGGTGCTGTTTCCGGAAGGACTTTCCGAAAGGGCTGCACTGCTGATGGACAGCCTGGTTCTCGGAATCGGGAATATCGAGGCTGAATACGGAAATGAATATATTACCTTATTACTTGAGGAGGTGTAACTATGTTAAAGATGAACCTTCAGTTCTTCGCTCATAAAAAGGGAGTTGGTTCTACAAAGAACGGCAGAGATTCTGAGTCCAAGAGACTGGGAGCAAAGAGAGCGGACGGACAGTTTGTAAAGGCTGGAAACATTCTGTACAGACAGCGTGGCACAAAGATTCATCCGGGTCTCAATGTTGGACGCGGTGGAGACGATACACTGTTTGCTACGGCTGACGGAGTTGTCAGATTCGAAAGAAAAGGAAGAGACAAGAAAATTGTTTCTGTACTTCCGGTAGAAGCAGAATAAAAATGTCGCAGGCTTCAAATCATAAGTTGGTTTGAAGCCTGTTTTCGCAAAAGCCTTCTTCTGCATGAGTGCCGGGAAGGCTTTTTGTTATATTGATAGAAAGAGGTTTTAATATGTTCGCAGACAGAGCAAGGATCATCATCCGCTCCGGAAAAGGCGGCGACGGTCATGTCAGCTTCCGCCGGGAACTGTTCGTGCCGGACGGCGGTCCGGATGGCGGCGACGGCGGCAAGGGCGGAGATGTGATTTTCGAAGTAGACAAAGGATTGAATACATTAATTGAATACCGCCACAGAAGAAAGTTTTCTGCGGTAGACGGAGAGCCTGGCCAGAAACGAAGATGCCACGGTGCAAACGGTGCAGATATCGTGCTGAAGGTGCCGGAGGGAACGGTGATCAAGGAAGCCGAAAGCGGACAGGTGATCGCGGATATGTCGGGTGATAACAGCCGACAGGTGGTATTAAAAGGCGGACGCGGCGGCAATGGAAACATGCATTATGCAACTTCCACAATGCAGGCGCCTAAGTATGCGCAGCCGGGACAGGAAGCAAAGGAACTGGAAGTCTGCCTGGAGCTGAAAGTGATCGCGGACGTCGGGCTGGTCGGATTTCCAAACGTAGGTAAATCGACGCTGCTTTCCCGTGTGACAAATGCAAATCCGAAGATCGCCAATTATCATTTTACGACGCTTTCGCCGAATCTTGGCGTGGTTGACCTGGACGGCGGCGGATTCGTGATTGCGGATATTCCGGGACTGATCGAGGGCGCATCGGAAGGTGTGGGACTGGGTCTTGAATTTCTCCGTCACATAGAGCGTACAAAAGTCATCATTCATATGGTGGATGCCGCATCGGTAGAAGGCCGTGATCCGGTAGATGATATTTTAAAGATCAATCAGGAACTGACACAGTATGATGCGTCGCTTGCAAAGAAGCCGCAGGTAATCGCAGCCAACAAGATGGATGCGTTTTACGGTGACGAGGCAGAGGAGACGCTGAAGCGTCTGCGCGACACCTTTGAGCCGCAGGGAATTCAGGTATTCCCGATCTCTGCAGTCAGCGGACAGGGACTGAAGGAGCTTCTGTATCATGTACAGGGCATGCTGCGTGAGCTTCCGCAGGAGCCGACGGTATTTGAGCAGGAGTACGATCCGGAGCTGCATTTAAAGGCAGACAATCTTCCGTTTACCGTAGAAAAATCAGAAGAAGAGGCAGATACGTACATTGTGGAGGGACCGAGGATCGAGAAGATGCTTGGTTATACGAATCTGGAATCTGAGAAGGGCTTTCAGTTCTTCCAGAACTTCCTCAAGGACAATGGAATTCTGGAAAAGCTTGAAGAGCTTGGTGTCAAGGACGGTGACACGATCCGTATGTATGGACTGCAGTTTGATTATTACAAATAGAAGGAGAATACTATGACAAGTAAGCAGCGTGCTTATTTAAAAAGCCTTGCAATGACGATGGACCCGATTTTCCAGATTGGAAAGTCCAGCCTGACGCCGGAGAATACCGCAGCTATCGCAGAGGCGCTTGAGGCAAGAGAACTGATCAAAATCAGTGTGCTTCAGAACTGTATGGACGATCCGAATGAGATCGCGCAGGTAGTCGCAGAGCGTACGCGTTCCCAGGTGGTACAGGTGATCGGAAAGAAGATCGTCCTTTACAAAGAGGGAAAGGACAATAAGAAAAAAATCGAACTGCCGAAGGCAGGAAAGTCCGGTGCACAGAAATAAAAACTTTCCGGAAAACAGAAAGCTTTGAAACAGTAAGGCAGACCGGTGCGTCTGCTTTCCTGCAAACCGGGGGCGAGAAAACGAATGGTGGATGGGAAAGAAAAGAAAAGACATCGCATAGGACTGATGGGCGGAACATTTGATCCGATCCATATCGGGCATCTGATGCTGGCGGAATGCGCATATGAGCAGTTTGACCTGGAACAGGTTCTGTTCCTGCCGTCCGGAAATCCTCCGCACAAACGTACGCGGGTAGGGGCTTCGGATCAGCAGCGTATGGATATGGTTCGACTGGCGATTGATGCTAATCCGCATTTTGCGCTGGATTCTGAGGAAATGTACCGCAGCGGTTATACGTATACGAACGATACGCTTGAGATTCTGACGGCGCAGCATCCGGATACGGATTATTATTTTATTATCGGCGCAGATTCCCTGATGGCCTTTGATACCTGGTATCGTCCTGATGGCATCTGTGCACACTGCATTCTTGCAGTCGCGGTGCGGGATCAGCTGGCACCTGAGATGCTGACGGAAAAGATGGACGAGCTCCGGGAAAAATATCAGGCGCGGATCTTTCTGCTCCAGACGCCGGATGTGGATATCGCATCGCGCCGCCTGCGTGAAATGTGCCGGGAAGGACG
>ERZ827108.1090-NODE-1090-length-38930-cov-5.432386_pt1 | contig 38930 bp, 37 predicted proteins | sample MGYA00519921_ERZ827108 | MGnify/ENA primary metagenome ERZ827108 (study PRJEB31778, sample SAMEA3449258) | human gut metagenome | biome: human gut; feature: human-associated habitat; material: faeces | place: United Kingdom | collected 2010/2012 ...
TTATTCACCTGCCCCGTATTCGGCAGCAACCCACAGAAACACCCGAAGAGCCGAATAAATGGGCGTATCGCTCGTGAAGTAGTAATACGCATTGCCCTTAGAAGGATTGAAGTGCGAAACGGTATCGCCCAACGCGGCACCCGGGGTGAACGCGTTCGCGTAGAAATTCACCTTGCCGTTTTCGGTGTTGGCCGCGATGTATTTCGCCATGGCTTCATCGGGGTTCGCGACAAGCGCAAGCGCATCGGGCTTAATGCTCGACGTGAAGAAAACGCGCAGCGGATACGTATCGCTTACCGTCATAGTGCCCGCAGTTTCGTTCACATTGAAGTTGCGCAGCGGAATAAGGCCCGCGGGAACTTTAACCTGAACCTTATCGCCCGTGGCCACGTCGCTCGATTTCGTCACGGTGATCACGATATTGCCCAGGCTCGCAGTTTTGCCGTTCAGTTCGGTCGTGCCTGCAAATGTGTAGGTATCGGCGGTATCGGTCGTGGTTTTCGTCACGTCGCTAAACACATGGTTGTTCACCACGATCGCTTTGAATGCGTCAACCTGCATGTACGAGCCCAGCGAGTCGTCGAACGTGATGTAGCCATCGCTCATCTCAAAGCCCTCGCGAGCGTCGGTGGGATAGCCCGCGCCCTTCACGATTTCCTTCGAGATGTCTTCGAAGATTTTCGAGAGCTCGCTCGCACTCGAAGCAGACTTATAGAAGTCGGAACCTTCAGCGCGATCGCCGAAGCTCCAATTCCACTCGACGCCCCACCAGTATTGTGTATAGGTATAGGCAGCTGCAGGGTAGTTGCTCGAAGCCGCCTGCATGAACTTGTTTTCGTTGGAGGTTCCCGAGGCATTCACATTGTCACTCGGGTTTGCGCCATCAAAAATGCCGATGGTATACACCGAGGCGCCCGCGTCTTTCATGGTTTTCGCGGCGGCAATAGCGTCAGAGGCAACCCCATTCGAGAATTCACTTTGAGTCGTCGGCGTACCGTCGGTAAAGAAAATCACAATCTTTTTTGCATCGGAACGCTTGGAGGTTTGACCCCGCGCAAGCTCCATGCCGGCAGCCGCATTCGTAGCGCCCGCCGGTTTAATGGCGTTGATGGTGTCTTTAAACGAGCTCTTCGTCGTTTCGCTGCACGCCGTCATGTTTTTCATGACCTGGCTGTAGTTGTATGTGTACCTACCCTCGCGATACGTGTCGTTGCCAACCTTATTTGACTTCTCGCCGGCGAACTTCACGATAGAAACCTGATGCTGCTTCGATGCGTCGGAAATGCTCGCATTTTGCGTTGCAATCTCGTCGATAAACGCGTTTGCGGCATTCTTCAGCGCGTCGATGCGTTTTCCGCCGGTCATGTCGTCGTCCATGGATCCCGATGCGTCGAGCACAAGCACGATGTCGAGCGGCGTGGTCGACGCCGACGCGATGTTCGACGTAGAAGAAAGCACTGAAAGCGCCGTGATGAAATCGGAATCGCCCTTAGAAACCGTAGCGCTCATGGCGCCCGAAATGCCAATATCGTTAGTCGATACCGTTTTATCGGTCCAAATACGACCGATATTTTGGGTCGTATTTTCGACGACGCCAGACCAATCGCCCATCGTCGATGCGTCGGCGATCGTCTCAATGTTTGCTGCCGCACGAATCTGCTGATCGCGCGACGACGCGCTCGATTCGTCGGCCAAAGCCGTGCTCCCAATCAAGGGAAGCAGTGCGAATGCGAGCAGCGCCGCAATCGCCATTTTCAATCGCTTCATGGTGTGGCCTCCTTCATGCTTCCCGCCTTATGCGCCCATTGCTTGACCCTTCCTACTTTCATGCACGGCTCCTTTCGCCCAAAGATAGACACCTTGATTATTCTATCCCTTTTGTTTCTGCGGAAGTGCCATTTCGCAACGAAAATGGCCAAAAAATGGGCCGCGACCTACTTTCATTTCCTACAAAGAAAGCCCTGACGCCGGAAGGTTCGCATGTGCGACATATGAGCAAAGAAAGGGGTCGTATTTACGAACCCTCTGAAGAAAACGCAGGCAGGAGTAGAGAAGTCAGCTTTTGCGCTTGGAACGCACGCTTAGCCCACAGCGACCTGTCACCATCGCCGCTACGAAAACGTTACGCCCGCCAGATTCCAGAGGCGCGACTGGTCGCTTCTATATGAGAAACTTTTATATACTTATATATCTCTTAGTTACTAACATTCGTTTGAAAAGCTTGCTTCTATTTCAATGTAGGTGCTTTTTGGAAGCTATTGACTCCCAACATTGCAATTGCGAGACATGCTGCCAGGCTTCATTGTTGTGCGGCGCGCATTCAACTACAATCGACGGCGAAATCGAAATTCCGACCAAGGGAGGAAATCATGCCCACTCGCGACGAGCGCCGCGCTGAAGCCGTCAAGCATTTGGCCCTTATGAAAGGCGCATTCGCCAAAGAAACCCAGGCGACCATCGATGCCGCTGTTGTCTACGAAGACGGCGACGCGCTCGCGCTCGAGTTGCCCAAGCCCACCGCCGAGGCAACCGAAACCCAGGTGACCAGCGATTTCACCACCACCGCGCTTCGCCGTGCACAGGGCAAAACCGCCATCGTCGACCCCGTTTCTTACACGCGCCCCGGCGGCGCCTACGAGGATGGCTCTTTCGGCCCCGAGCAAATTCTGTGTTCCGAAAGCAATCTTTACCCCGTTCTGTGCGGTATGAAGTCGGCCTACCACGACCAGAACCGCAGCTACATGTGCGGCATGCTGCTCACGAGCCGCGCGATGTACTTGCCGAACGTCGTTTTCATTCGTGAAGGCGAAATTCGCGAGGCGAACGTCATCGCCGTGCCCGAACCCAACCGCGAGCGCGCCCTGGAAAACCATCGCTCCGAACGCGAATGCCTCGATTGCCTGGCGGCCCGCATCGAAACCATGCTGAACATCGCGGCTGCCAACGAAATCGAAACGCTCATCGTGAACGCCTACGCATGCGGACGCCAAGGCTTCCAACCCGCCCAAGTCATCGAGCTTTTCCAACAATGGATTGCCGCTCACCCTAGCGCCATCAAAACCATCGTGTTCGCCGTGCCGCGCGCAAGCTTTGATGCGTTCGACGAGGCGTTCGGCCAACCCGCGCCCGTCGTTGAGGAGGTCGTCGCGCCCGCCGAAGAACAGGAAGACGACGAATTCGACTTCCGCGCAATCGATTTGCCCGAAGGCATCACCATTCGCTAGAAGCGATGCCGACGAAGACCTTCGCGCGCAAAGCGATGCGACTCAGCGCAGGCCAACGCGAACCGAGGGCCAACGCAAGCCAACAAGAAAAGCGCTGGATGCAACATACGCATCCAGCGCTTTTTGTTTTCCAATATATACATCGCGTCCAGCGGGCGGTTGAGGGCGGCTGCGCCATAGACGGATAGCTCGCAAAATGGGAATTGCGAAAAGCAAGCAGACGGCCGGCTCAAAGTGACCCCAGAAACAACACCCCGCGAACCGAATAGGCGCCCCTACTGCCCCATCCAAACGACCACGCCGCGAAAAGCCTTGCAACGCAGCACCAAGCAGCCGTCGAACGCGTGAATCGAGTGCAAACGGCGCTCGCCCAAAGCAACCGTCGCATCGCCGTTTCGGCACGTTATTCAATCGGCCCCATGAGGAACATATTGTGCGTCGACTGGAATAGCAGCTTGCCCGTCGCCGCCTCGCGCGTGGTCACGCGAATCACGGCCGTCGAGCGGCCCTTATGCAAAGGCTCGGTCGTCACGTCGACCTTGCAGCACGGCACCGCTTTGAAAAAATTGATGCTCGCGGAATTGCACACGTTGTTCACGCCAAACGAATACGTCGCGAACCCGCAGCCGATTTCTCCAATGAAATAGCCCGTGCCGCCATGGATACCGCCGCGATAATTGCCCAAGCTTTTGGGAATGTCCATCGTGAAGTGCACATACCCAGGCTCGTTCACCTCGACAATCTCAATATTCTCTCGGAACTCGGGCGCTTCAGGAACGTTGCACCACATCTTCTCGATCAGTTTCTCGTCAACCATTCCGATTCCCCTTCCGCATGCAAAAATATTGTTCGCACCAACAACGTCAGCTGCCTTCATCGGCGTCATTTTCGTGCAACCGTCACATTGCATCAATAAACAACTTCCGTTATCCGTGGAAAGAAGTCGAGCGCAGGCCAATCCGCCTTCTTCCGCCTAGGCCTTGCGCACCAAATAGCAGCAATGGATTTTGGCATTGCGCTCGAAATCGTGCGGAATGGTCTGCGGCGTAATATCCTCAATTGCCACGCCCGCCTCGGCAAGCGCTTCAACATCAGGCTTGAAATTGCGCAGGTTGCAGCTGAACACCGCTACGCCGTCGCGCTCGAGCAAGCGCACCACATTCGTCAGCAGCTTCACGTGATCGCGCTGCACACTCCAGGTGTTTTTGCCCATGGCCTTCGAATTCGAAAACGTAGGCGGGTCCACGAAAATCAAATCGAAGCGGCGCCACCCGCGCGCCTCACGTTCAATCCACTGCAACACATCGGCGCGCACGAAGCCGTGCTCGGGGCCATCGCAGCCGTTCAATTCCATATTGCGATGTGCCCACGACAAATAGGTCTGCGATAAATCGACCGTAAGCGTCGATTTTGCGCCGCCCACCGCCGCATGAACCGTGCAGGTACCCGTGTACGAGAACAAGTTCAAAAACGACTTGCCTTCGGCCATGCTTCCAACCATTTCGCGCGTCACGCGGTGATCGAGGAAAATGCCCGTATCCAAATATGAACCCAGGTCGCACTCGAACACGTTGCCCGATTCCTGCGTATAGAGCACATGCCCCTCTTTTTGCTGATCGGTATATTGCCCGCCGCCTTTTTCGCGACGGCGTGTCTTCAAGAACACGCGCTCGCGAGGAATGCCGAGCGTTGCCGAAGCGATTTCCACCGCATCGTCCAGACGGGCGGCAGCCTTCGCCGCGTCGATTGATTTCGGCGCCTGATACTCGGCTATGACCAGGCAACTCTCGCCTTCACTTTTCCATACGCCATCATATCGGTCGATAGCCACAGCGAAATCTGGCAGGTCGGCATCGTAAACGCGATAGCACGAAATGTCGTTGTCGCGCGCCCACTTGCGGCGGTCTTTCGCCACTTTGCGAAGACGCGCCGCGAACTGGTCAGCGCCCTTGTCGCGACACAGCACCTCGACTTTGCGCCCACCGTCGATGTTGCCCACCATAAGGGGATACTGCGCAGGCAACGGTTCGAAAGCGGGCTCCGTGGCCGCCAGCTCAACATCGCCGCGAGCGCTGCGGGACGCGCCATCGCCACGGGACCCCCAATCGTTATGGGGTCGGCCATTGCCACGAAATCCCCGTTCACCGCGGGACCCTCCATTGCCACGGGACGCGCCATTGCCACGCGAAGCACCGCGACCGCTTGGCCCGCTTTTGCGCGAATCTCGCCCCCGGAAATCGCCTCGTGCGCTCGAGCGACGCGCTTCTTGGCCACCTTGGCCATCACGCGCACCACGTTTATCGCGCGATGGGTTTTGAAACTGCTCGTTTTGCGCCACTTACGCACCCGCCTTCACGCCAAATTCGAACGGCGGCTGAGCCACCATCTCAAGCACCAGCTGGCAACGAATAGAAAGCGGATCGCGGTTCTCGCTCAGAAACGTCGGCACCTCGGCACGCGGAAGAAGGACCGATTCGATGAATTCAGTCGACTCGCTGCGCGGCTCAGCCACACGTTCCACCTCGGCAAATACCATGGCGACGCTCTCGTCGCCCATGCCGAGCGACGAAAAACCAGGCTGCACGCATGCACGTGCGCTCACCGGCTGGCCGCACTCGTCGCGTACCAAATCGAAGCCGGTTTCTTCGCGCAGCTCGCGGGCCGCACATTCCACGATGTCCTCGCCAGGCTCGCGCAAACCAGCAGGAAACGCCACGCACATGCGATTCATGGGGAAACGGAATTCGCGAATGAGCAGGAACTCATCATTCGCCGTATGGCCCACAATGCACACCGCATCAACCTGGGGCGCAACGGTTCCCAGCGTCTCGATTTCGCTGCGATATTCCTCAAGGCCCTTGCGCGAAACCACGTCATATTTCAGCTCGCGCCCATTCGGCAAGCGATACGTCAGAATATATTTCTTAATCCAGCCATCGCTCACCTGCTCGATGCCGAGCAATTCGGGCAATCCGGCCGCCTCATCGAAGCTTGCCGTGCACACGTCTTCTTCCATAATCGCTCCTTCGAATGCCACTTGGTCGGCAGCGTTTACTGCAGCGTTTTTTAATCTGCACCATTGTATAGCGACGACGCGCGCAAAACAGAAGAGGACGGCAACGCCGCCGCGAAAACGGCTATCGCGCCCCATAGGGGAGAGCAACCCCCTATCGCAGCGGCGGCAGCGTAGAGTGGCAAGGTCGTTGAGCTAGTTCGAACAGCCCGTCAGCTCAAATCAACCAGTTCCTGACGTACGCGCTGCGCACGCTGGCGCCCATTGGCGCTCGGGCCACATACGCAATCGAATTCATAGGCAAGCAAGCGAAGCGCCCCAAAGCACACAGCGAGCGTAACCACGAGCGCCACAAGCAAAATCGCGAGCTCCATGGCAGACCCCTTTCCGCAAACGCAAAAGCTCCTATCGTATGCTCGCCGCGAGAGTTTCGCGAAAGAATCAAACCCCTTTCGACGAGCGCGGGAAAAGTCCAATTCGTTAGAATCATCATGTCGCACGAACGTAAAACCCACGCAAAGCGCAGGTCAAAAATGAAATTTAACTTTTGAAGGCTACTTTGCAAAACGTGAAGATGCTGCCAAAGTGCCATGGACGTTTTTTCACATTTCCAAGAGCAGCTCCATGCGGGTGTACGATGGCGACCCCTTTTACCGAAAACCTGGAGATGACCCACCCATGCGAGAACGCATCAAATTCCACAGCAAGCGACTTACGCTTTTCTTCATTCAGCTGGCCTTCCTTGCCGGCGTTTGCTACATCGGCGAAGCGGTTTCAGTCCATTTGCCCGTCGAGGTTCCTGCGAACATCTGCAGCATGGGTATTCTGCTCTCGCTGCTTATCTCAGGCATGATTGACGAGAGCAAAATCGAACTCGTATCAAGCTTCCTGCTGAAATACATGCCCGTATTCTTCATTCCCGCGGGCGTCACGATTCTAAGATGCCTCCCCATGATCGGCGACCGCATCGGCTGGTTCGCACTCGTGTGCATCATCACCACCGTGCTCGTGTTCCTCTCCACGGCGCTCACGGTAATTCTTGTTGGACGCTTGCAGAAATACATTGCAGGCAAACGTGCCGGCAAAGATGTCCATCTGCGTGGCGTGTTCACGACCGAAACCGAAGGAGAATAGCCATGGATTTCGCATCGGTTCTTGAAGCAGGAGGAAGCCTGGCGCTGAGCATCGGCGTGTTCGCGTTCGCCGTGTGGCTTAACCGGAAAACGAATTCCCCGCTCCTCAACCCCCTGCTCGTCACGGTGGCCATCATCATGATCGGCCTTACCGTATTCAACATCCCCCTCGATTCGTACGAAAAGGGAGCAACGCTCATTTCGTCCATGCTCGGCCCCGCCACTGCCGTGTTGGCGTTCTCCATTTACCAGCAACGCAAGATTCTGCAGAGCAATTTCCTGCCGATTTTCGTAGGATGCTTGGTAGGATCCACCGTTTCCATGGTGAGCGCATACGGACTGTGCGAGCTGTTCGGCCTGGGCGACCAAGTGGCGCTTTCCACACTGCCGAAATCGACCACCGCTCCCATCGCGCTTGCCGTGACCGGAGAGCTGGGCGGAACGGCGTCTATCACCATGGCGGCCGTCATGACCACGGGCGTTATGGGCGCCATCTTCTCGCCTATGCTGGCCACTTTGTTCCACATCAAGAACAAAGTGGCCCAGGGCGTGGCCATTGGCACGTGCAGCCACGCGGTAGGCACGGCGAAGGCCCTGGAAATGGGCAAACTCGAAGGAGCCATGAGCGGCGTGGCCATTGCGGTATCGGGCCTGCTCACCTGCTTTATTGTTATTGCGGCTACGTCCATTATGTAAGGAGCGAACTTGGGCAGCATTCCTACCCTCGACTTCATTGGGGCGAACACGTCGGCGGCAGCAGACCAACTTGCGGAAGAAACTGCCCTAGAAACAGCGCACGGCATCGTGTGGCCAAGCGCGCCGCAGTGCGTTCATGGCGCGATTTTCGATCTGGACGGAACCCTGCTCGATTCCATGCCTTGGTGGGACGACTTGGGCGAGCGCTACCTTCGCTCACTCGGCAAAACGCCCGAGCCAGATATTCGCTATCGCTTCAAGCGCCTTACCATGGAGGGATCGGCGCATTACATGAAGGAAACTTACGGCCTAGAGCAATCGATTGAAGAAATTTGCACGGGAGTGATGAGCGGCATTGAATTCGCCTACCGCGATTGCATCCAATGCAAGCCGAGCGTTGTCGACATGCTTGAGGCGCTGAGCAACGCGGGTGTCGCCATGTGCGTCGCAACCGCCACGCGTCGCGACTGCGCACTTGCAGCCCTCGAAAGGCTCGACATTCTCAAATATTTCTCGGCGCTGTTCACCTGCACTGAAGTGGGCGCAAGCAAAACCGAGCCCGACATTTTCGAGCTGGCGCTTTCGCACCTTGGCACCCCGCGCGAAACCACGTTTGTGTTCGAAGATTCGCTGCACGCTATCGAAACGGCGCATGCGGCCGCCTTCCCCGTGATGCTCATCGACGAACCGGCCAGCGCAGGCGACGCGAAAGCATGCCAAGCCCTCGCCGACGTGCGCCTGAAAAACTTCACAGCCTTCTCAACGCTCTAGTCGCGGAAGTGGCGCACATCGTAACTTGCGACCTGTTAAATGCTCGTAGCGTTTAACAGGCACGGAAAAGGAAGGAGGGGAGCGAGCCCGGTGCTCACTCCCCTCCTTTGATGAAACGACGAATGCGTTCCGGTTAGATTTCGCCCGCTTCGGCAGCCTTCAAGGCCTGTGTCAGCTGATCGGCGCAGCTCGTGGTGCGACGACCGCAGGTATTGCCCTCAAGAACAGAAACGACCCAATCGACAGGCTTGTCCTCGATGAGCTTCGAGATAGCCTTCAGATTGCCGTCGCAGCCGCCGACGAAGCTCACGTTGTGCACATTGCCGTCGACGATGTCGAAATTGATTTGCCGCGAGCACGTGCCGCGCGTATTGAATGTATGCATGCCATTCCCCCTTGGAACTTCTCGTGATACCCGCACAGCTTACCATGATGAACTCTCATAGGCAGGCTATAATCAATCGCACTGAATACTTGCAGAATTCCTAAGGAGGTGACCATGCCACAACCCGCCCGCGCCCTTGTCGGTGCCGCATGCGCGCTCGTGTTGAGCACCACCATGTTCACCCCCGCAGCCTTCGCTGACGACGCCGAAGGCGATGACGCCACAACTTCCCGCAACGCCATCTCCGCCGCTGCCGACTCTATACGCGGAGAGCTTGGCCCCGCACTTTCAACATACGACCAGGCGAAAAAGACCCTCGAAGCCCTCGAAGCGACCGATATCGCCACTGCCCGCGTTCAGGGCCTGCAAGATATGATGTATGACGGCACCGAAAAGCGCCCCACAGTCACCCTGCGCATTGACTCGGTCAAAGACGGCAAGAAAACCGAGACGTCACTTCGCGAGGGCGTCGATTTCAACGTGCAATTCGATGGCGACCTGGTCAATCCCGGCACCGTGCACGTAACCATCACCGGCGCAGGCGACTATACAGGCATCGTGGAAACGGGTTTCGTGATTCTTCCGGCCGACTTGGCGAACGCAACCATCGACATGATTCCCGACCATGTACGCACAAGCTATCCCATTGAGCCCGACCCCGTCGTGAAGCTCGACGGGCGCACCCTTGTAAAGGGCGTCGATTACGAGGTGTCTTATTCCGAAAACGTGAACGAAGGCACAGCGACGCTCATGGTGAAGGGCATCGGCAATTGCGCTGGCGACACGCACGCGACATTTCAGATTATCGCGAATCCCAAGGAAGGAAAAATCGGTTATCGGGCCGTGTTCCCTTACGTAGCTGCTGCTGCGCTGGCCTGCTTCGCCGCGTTTGTCGTGCTGGCGGGCGCCCTTATCCACAAACATCGCAAAGCAAAGCGGTTGCAAACAAAATAAGCAACGAAGACGCGCATCCGCACCGAATTCGCGTCCTTTTGCGCGCCCGCGCCAAGCCGCGTCGCAGATGCAAAAGCTCCGCGCCAGCATTAAGCCGCGCTCCAACGCTAAACCTGCATTTCGTCATGCGCTCCATCGAGCTGCATCTCGAACGCAGAAAAGCCCGGAATGAATCTTCATCCCGGGCTTTTTAAGCCTTATTCAACGAGAAGGCTGCGTTTATTCGAACAAAACCTGATTGTCTTCGTCGTCTTCCACCGCGAATGCGTTCCATGCCCCCGAATCGGCGAAGGCGAGGAAATCATCCGTAGGAATGTCCATGCGCAGGCCTTCTTCGTCGAACGTGCCATTGAAACGCTCTTCGAATTTCGCCCTCACTGGACCGTTCACGGGGCGCGAGAACCATACCCACGACGCCACCGGACCGCCCGCGTCGTTGAAGTCGGCGCCAAAGCCAGCGTCAACCGGCGTGCCGTCTTTACGTTGAATCATATATTCGTCAATCGCGAAACAGCCATCGAACTGCATGCGCGAAGCAATGCCCTCAATGGAGCTATCGACGGTGTTGCCCTTTTCGAAGAACGTGATTTTCACCGTGCCTTCCGCGGGTTCGACGGCAGCAGCGTCACCCTTGTCCATGAATTGCACGGCCATCATTTCCGCGAGAGCTTTTTCGGAATCACTCAGCATGCTTCCTCCATTCCAAAACGCCGCCCCATCAGCGACGCATAACGACATGTCCTTAATATAGTCGAAGGTCGCAGCACGTGCACCAAATGCGCCCTTTCAATCGCAAAGCGAGACGAATTCGACTTTATCCATAGGCTCGCCCTATTTATCACACGCAAATAGACCCACAACTACGACTGCGACGAAACAGGGGGCTCTCTCTTTTCGTCGCTGCGCTTTTCGCGACTTTTCAGCGAGCGAAAGTCGAGCGCACTACAATAGGCTCATTCACGAAAGGACCCATGGGCCTAGAAAATTCATTGCGAAGGAGCCATGCGATGTTTTGCGTTTATTGCGGCACAAAACTCCCCGATGAAGCACGATTCTGCTTCATGTGCGGAAAGAAAGTCGAATCCGCCGACAATGCAGAAAATATCATTACCGCCAACAGCGGAAGCATCGACGAAGAAGGATTCGGCATCGAAATTCAAGAGGCCCCCACAACCAACTCCAGCGAGAAAAACCCCGACACACCAGAGCTTGCCATTGAAGACGGCCTCATCGAAGATGCCCACGACGCGTTCGCGACGGCCAACGAAAGCGGCCCAGACGAGACATCAGCGGAAGACCAATCCAGCGAGCAAGCACACGGCATATCGGAATCCGCCGACGAAAACGATCACGACGAGGCCGAAGAGGCTCAGAGCTCGAACTCGGCCGAGCTCGACGCCCCGAACAGCTCGTCGAACGAGACAACCGTAATTCCCCTTGCCACATCGTCCAGCAAGACGACCGTGATTCCCCTTGCCGCACCGTCGGACAAAACGACGGTACTCCCCGGATTCGGCGCCGAAAAAGCGGCCCTCGAGCAGGAAAAATCTGACGAAATCGCCGCGCTTGCAGCTCTCTATCCCGATGCCAACCCCGCTCAATTCTGCGACCCCACGCCTTTTGAGGCGAAAAGCCCCGACATTACCGAGTTCATCGCCCCCGCACCCATTAATGGCACCAAGCCCGCCTCTGCGGAGTCGATCCATTACGCCGAAGGCCAAAAAAGAAGAGCGCTGGCAAACGCGCCCTTCTTATCGCCTTCGTTGCAATCATCGCAGTGCTTGCAGCGGCCGCCGCATTCGGCATGTCATTCGACGTTTTACCCAACTAGCCCTTTGATCTGCGGATATCAAAGCCGCCAATAGGCCATTAGACAACGAGCCTTTGCACTTCATCCTTAGAGTGAACGCCAAGCTTCGCATACAAATGGCGAGCGTGCGTTTTCACCGTATTCTGAGACAAGAACAGCTCACGCTCAATTTCAGCGCGCGTCTTGCCCTGAGCAATAAGTGCAAGGAGTTCAGTCTCTCGCTCGGTAAGGCCGAATTGCTCGCGCAGCACCGAGCAGCGCACAAGCAGCCGTTCGCGTTGCCCAACGGCGCGCTGGCCGCTTTCCAAATCGATGCCCGCAGCGCCCCAGTCAGCGTTCACCGATTCCTCGCTGCGCCAAACCAGCACGCTCACGCCAACGAGCAAAAGTCCCACGCCCGCCACAACCGACAACGCGAACGCATCGGGCATCACACCAAACGCGCGCAGTCCATCACGAACAAGAACGCCTGCTAAAATAGCCACCTCGCTGCTTGCGCGCGCGATGGCGAACATGCGCAAGCTGGGAATCTCAAAACGAAACGCCACATTCGCGAGCATCGCGAGCGCAAACACGGTAAACCACACGTACGCTAATTTCGCAAGGAACGAAACCACCGCCCCAAGCCCCGCAAACGCAAGCGGGGTAAAAGCGTATGCCGCAATTGCCGCAATCAAGCATGCCTGCGCCAGCTTGCGCAGGTCGAATGATTTTTCTCCATGGAACGCGGCATATATAAGCGCACCGCCCGCCACAGCCGTCGCCCAAATGCGATGAATCGCGCCCATACCCTCGTCTATATTCGCGAAAAGGCCCGAAATTCCTGATGCGAGCCCCGCAAGAGCCATAATGCCCACGATTTTCCAGGGAATACGAAACTCCACAGCGACGCAAGGCGCGGGCCGCTCGGGAGCAACGATGCGAAAACTCGCCCACGCGCACACGAGTGACAGCACTGGCAAAAGCGCGGTAGCCGCAACTGAGTAATTATGGGTCATGGTAGAAATTAGACAATACGTAGCCCATGCGGCAACGCATGACCCGCCGCCATACACCACCATCTGCATGGTGCCAAGCTGACAATAGATTTCCGCCCACAGGCAGAACAAATAAGCGCCACCGAGCGCCGAAGCTATGCCCGCGACGAAAACGAGAGTCGCATTCGCATCACCCGGCACAAGCACATAACCGAGCACCGCCGTAAGCGCGGTCGTCGCAGCAACGAGCACGTTGCCCATCGCGCGCTGCGAGCTCAACGGCCCCAAGCGCGAAGCGATCAGCGCCATGATCGCAAACATGCCAATATCGCCCACGCGCATACCCATAGACGCCACACTTCGCAGCACGGTGGACTCACCGCAAAAAATAGACGGAATGTGAACGCAGCACAGCCATGCCACAAAAAAGCCCATTCCGAGCAAGCGCAGAGGATGAAGCGCGGTCGATACGGCGGAATCGTCCGACGCATCGACGCTGACGGAATCGAACTTGCCAAGCGTTTGCGCACCCTGCACGCCTCCCGCTAAACGCACGTTTTCCGCCGAGCGCGCGCCCTGCGACATCGTTTGGTTTTTCGACATGACCCTCCCAAAAAGCCGCTCGACTGCACGGCACCCACTTCACACAGCATTATACCCAAAACGCAATGCTTCTTTCGCATATGCATTCTTCCAGGTCGCTAAAGGGGTGATGAGGGGTGAGCATGAATTCACCCCTTTGCGCGCACGCTTCACCCGCGACAGAGCAGGGCGGCGGCGCAATGATGAACCCATCGAAGGCGGAGTCAAGCGCACCACGCGCAAACGGCTCGGGCGAAAGGGTCGCCCCGAGTTCGGAAGAACGCGCGCCTTATACCATTGAGGAGGGAACAATGAGCACTAAAGGAATGAGCCGCCGAAACTTCTTGGCGTTGGGTTCGCTGGCCGCCGTCGCTGGGGGCGCCGCCCTTGCAGGCTGCGCCCCAACAAAGTCGGAAGGCAAGGCATCGAAAGACGACGCCAAAGTCGCCGAGATTAAAACCGCCGACGAGACCATGGAATGCGACATCGCCATCGTTGGTGCGGGCGGCGCCGGCATGTGGGCGGCCGTCGAAGCGTGCCGCGCTGGCAAAAAAGCCATCGTGATCGAGAAAGGCCAAGACGTCGGCGTATCCAATGGCTCAATAGCGGGCGGCCCATTCATGGTGGGATCGAAACTCCAGCAGGCAGCCGGCATCGATTTCGGCGTTGAGGAGGCCTTCTGCCACATTATGGAATACGCCCACTGGGCAACCAACGGCGGCGCTATCAAAAAGGCAGTCGAACTCTCCGGCTCCACCGTCGACCAGTTCACCGACGATTTCGGCGTTCCCACCGGCCTTCGCCCCGATAACTACGGCGCCGGCCACAAGTCGGTTCGCTGCAACTTCCAGGCCGACCCGAAAGATTCCAAAACCCAGCAGAAGGGTGTGAATCGCATGGGACCGCTGCAACAATGGTGCGAGGCCAACGGCGCCCAGTTCCTGTTCAGCACCACGGGCAAAATGCTGCTCATGGAAGAAGGCGCCTGCGTCGGCGTGCAATGCGAGCAGGACAAGAAGGTCGTCAACGTGAAGGCCCCGGCCGTCATCGTGTGCACTGGTGGATTTCTTGGCAACGACGAGATGATGCAGAAGCAGTTTGGCACGCACGTGAACCCCTTGGGTAACGTGTTATCCATCGGCGAAGGCATCGACATGGTTACCGCTGCGGGCGGCCAGCTGTCCACGCAGTGGGGCATTGCCGGAAACGAGTTCTCGGGCTCCAACCAAAACGCCGACGGCGTGTGGGGCAAAAACAACGCCGCCTTCTCCATTGGCATTTATGGCACCATGCTGGTAAACAACCAGGGCCGCCGCTTCGCCAACGAAGGTCGCTTCGCCAATTTGCCGTTGGCACTCGGCGGTGCAATTTCGCTGGTCGGTGGCCAATATTACGCCATTGTCGACCAGGCATACGTTGATGGCCTGAATACAGGAACCGACGCATGGACCCTGTGCGGCTCCGATGCCGAAAACTGGCGCACCGGCTCTATGACCCTGAAAGGAAAGAGCCTCGAAAAGGTTCAGGAAAACATCGACGCCGCCGTGGCGGCAGGCTGGGCGTTTAAGGCGGACAGCATTGAGGAACTTGCCAACGCAATCGACGCGCCTGATCTCGTCGAAACCGTGGACGAGTACAACGACTACTGCGCTGACGGCAAAGACGAGCAGTTCTACAAGCCCGCATGCTTCCTGCAATCCGTTGCTACCGCGCCGTTCTATGCCCTTCAGTACGAGCCCAGCGCTTGGGTAACCATCGGCGGCATTCGTACGAACGACCGTATGCAGGCCATCGACAACAAGGGCAAGGCCATCAAAGGCCTCTACGTTGCCGGCGCCGACAACGGTACCCTGATGAGCGCGCCCTATTGCGACTACGAGGGCTTCTCTCTCATGTGCGCTTATAACGGCGGCCGCATGGCAGGCATGTACGCTTCCGAGGACATCGACGCGTAAGCCAACTTTACTCGCGGCCGCAGCTGCGAATGCATGCGCCCAAAAAGCACTTCTCAATTGCCCCTCCCAAAAAAGCAGGACGGTCAAGCGGCCGTCCTGCTTTTTCTTTCGAATACGAAGAGGCGGCGTGTCTCTAGAACATCTCACGTTTATTGAATACGTACAGCTGCTCGAATTCCGACTGGCTCTTCGTAAGGTAAATAATGCCCTCGATAACGCCAATGAGCCATACCACGCCCGCTGCAATGCCGATCGTGAGCAGGCTGCCCAAAATAGTCACGCCCAACATAATGAAACCCGTGGTGTGATAGCCCAGATAAAACTTATGCACACCAAACACGCCCAAGAAAATCGCAAGCAGGCCTGCGGCAACATGGTCTTTCGTATGCACGAGCGGCTGCTGGTAGGGAACCTGATAGGCACCTTGGCTCGACGCATAATAGCCATTGCTTTGCGAATAGTACGCTGCTTGACCCGGCTGCTGAACATAAGGTTGCTGAGCGGCATAACCAGGCTGCGCATAGGATTGCTGCGGCTGGCCGGCAGGCTGCTGCGACGCCGCACCTTGCTGCCCATAGGGAGCGCCATTGAAGACAGGAGGCGCCGGCTTGGGAGGCTGCGACGTGGGCATGAAATCGGCAACGGCAGCCGCGACATAGGCAGGGTCGACCGGTTTGCCGTCGTCGTCAACGACCTTCTCAATCGGCGGGGTATTCGGGAAAGCCTCAAAAGCTTCCGGCGCGACAGTCGACGCGCTGGAGACAGGGGCGGGAACCGCTTCGACCGCGGAGGCGTTGGTTTCGGCAACGAAAGACCCCGTCGTACCCGAATCGGCAGCTGGCGCCTCGGATGAAATCGCGCCCTCAACGGAATCGGATGAGCAAACGCCTTTTCCCTCGACGACGTCCTTCGCTTCAACGCCGCCCTCTTCCTCGGCGTTGCCTCGCGCTTGAATCGCAGGTTCGGCAACCCCGCCAACCTCAGCCGAAGCGGCCAAAGCAGAAGAATCGCCCTCGGCAGGCGCGCCCGCGTTCGTGGCCGCGGAAAGTTCCTCGAGGCGCTTGTTCATTTCTTCGATTTGACGCTTGAGCGCCTCAATTTCAGCAGCATGCGCGACCGCCGAATTCTTCGCCTCTTCAGCCATAACCTCTCTCCTTTTTCAAAACGGCGTATCGCGTCTATTCGCGATGCCCGAAATATGTGCTGGGGCCATACTATAACGAAAAAGGGCGACGGCCTTAAGCCGCCGCCCACCTGTTAAACGAGCGTTATGTTTTCGTAAGTTGCATACGCCGCGCGAACGATGCGGATTCTACTTCTCAGGAACCTTCGTCATAAGAACGAAACCGATGATGAACAGCACGGCAATGCTGAGCACGCCGATAGAGGAATTGCCGGTAATCTGGGTAAACACGCTCACGAGCAGCGTGCCGAGCACCGTTGCGTACTTACCGAAAATATCGAAGAAGCCATAGTACTCGTTGGCATGCTCCTTCGGAATGAGCTTGCCAAACTCGCTGCGCGAAAGGGCCTGGATGCCGCCCTGGAACAAACCGACGCACACGGCAAGCACCCAGAACTCCGTGGCGGAGCGCAGGAAAAACGCCGCGAACAACGTAATGCAGAAATACGCGAAAATCGCGATGAGCAGCATGCGCTTCGTGCCGAATTTGCCCGCCAGGCGGCCATACGCGATAGCCGAGGGGAACGCCACGAACTGCGTGACCAACAGCGCAAGCACGAGCTGGGTGGAACCGATGCCCAAATCGGTGCCGTAACTCGTCGACATCGTGATAATGGTATGCACGCCATCGATATAGAAGAAGAACGCGAGCATGAACATGAACACGCGCTTGTCGGCGAAAATGCGCTTCGCCGTGGCCCACAAGCCCACGAGCGCGTCGCGGAACAGGTGCTCGGTGCGCTCCTTGTAATGCGTCTGGTGCACGTTCTTCAACACGGGCACGCTGAAAACGACCCACCACACAGCGGTAATCACAAAGGAAATGCGAATGGCGTCGAGCTGGCCGAGGCCGAAGTTCTCGCCGAATAGCACGAGCACGAGGCAGATGATGAAGGGCACGCACGAACCAATGTAGCCCCATGCATAGCCTTGCGAAGATACCTCGTCGTAGCGGTCTTCGGAATCGGTCGCGTCAATAAGGAACGCATCGTAGAACACGAGCGACGCGTTAAGCATGATGGTCGCCACCACGTACATCACTAAGAACACCATCGCGTTGCCAGGAATGCCCATGCATGCGAGCAGCACGGCGCCCGTGCCAATGGAGCCCACGAGCAAGCGTTTCTTGTTGCCCTTCAAGTCGGCAATACTGCCCAAAAAAGGCATGAGCAACGCGAGCAAAAGCGACGCCACCGTGGTTGCATAGCCCCAGGCCACCACAACAGAGCTGCCGGGGTCGGCAATCGCCGAGAAGTAAATGGGGATAAGGGTCGACGCCAGCAGCACGAATGCTGAGTTGCCAACGTCGTAGACAATCCAGCTCTTCTCGCGCTTCGTCAGTTTTATTGCGGACATGCGTGCTTCCTTTTTTTTCGTGGGAGGGACGCCCAAAATAACAACTTGCGTAAAGTTCTGGGCGCTGCGGAAAAAACGCTCAAACGATTGTATATCATGGGGTCTACACTGGGACGCACGCATTGGCGGCTTAACGTCAATTCGCCGTAAAACGCCCCGCGCCATACTTCCGAAAGGGAGGCATCATGCCTGCAATTCTTACCCACGATTTCTTCGGCCAAGACGTCTATGCCGCACATTCGCACGTCATCGGCAAATCGATTGACGAGAAAGATGCGTTCTTGCTGGGCAACCAAGGCCCCGACCCGCTGTTCTACCTTGTTCTTTCACCGAGTATGAAACAGTTCTTCGGACTGGGCAGCGCCATGCACCACGACGCCCCCAGCAAACTCATCGCCGCGCTGAAGGAAAGCCTGCAGGTGCTCGAGGAACACGAATTGCCCGTGGGTCGCGCCTATGCGCTGGGCTTTCTGTGCCACTATTCGCTCGACCGAGCCATGCATCCGCTCGTGTATTGCCAGCAATACGCCATTTGCGACGCAGGCATCGACGGACTCAATCGCAGCCAGGAAAACGAAGTCCATGCTGAAATCGAACGAGAATACGACGAAATGGTGCTGTTCAGCAAGCTGGGGCGCACCATTCGCTCCTACCGCCCCTTCGAAGAAGCGCTCCACGCGAGCGAGCGCACTCTGCAAACCATTGGGAAAATGTACGCCTTCGTCGCGATGAAGGCGTACCGTACATTCCCACCCGTCGACCTGTTCGTTTCCGCCGTGCACGATTTCCGCCGAATGCAGCGCTTGTTCTACTCGCCGAACGGAACCATGCAAAGCGCGCTCAACGTCATTGAAACGCGCGTCTTAAACAGGCAATTCTCGTTCTATAAATCCATGTCACACCGCGACAATGCCACACGCGTGAGCGACTTCGACAATCGCATGCGCCACCCCTGGGAAAACCCGTATACCCACGAAGTGAGCACGCAAAGCTTCTGGGATATTTTCGACGGCACGAAAGCCATCGCCTTCAGCGCAATCGAAGCCTTCGATAAAGACGATTTCGACGAAACCGCAGCACGCGCACTCACGGGAAGCCTCAATTTCTCGGGCCAGCCTGTGGAAGAATAAAACGACGGAACAGAAAGGCCGCCCCAGGGGCGGCCTTATTCGTTATTCGGCGGGCTTGAAGGTATCGCGATCGGGCGCGAAGCTCTGCATGGCCCTGATGGTGCGGTCAAACAGCTCGTCCAGCTCCCAACCGAGCATCTCGGCGCCCGAACGAATCACATCACGATTCACGCCGGCAGCAAAACGCTTGTCCTTGAACTTCTTCTTCAGCGATTTCACCTCGAAGTCCATCACGCTCTTGCTGGGACGCATAATGACCGCCGCGCCAATGAGGCCCGTAAGCTCCTCGGTCGCGAACAGGATCTTCTCCATCTGCAGCTCCGGCTTGGGCAAGTCGGGATTGAAGTCGCTCGTGTGGCTCTGAATCGCGCGAATGAGCTCGGGCGACCCCCCGGCAGCTTCGATGAGCGGCGTGGCATACAGCGTGTGCATCTCGGGTTCGTCGTCATGCTCTTCCCAGTCGAGATCGTGCAGAAGACCCACGATGCCCCAAAACTCCTCATTCTCGGGATCGAATTCACGTGCGAAATACCGCATGGTCGCCTCAACCGTTTCGCCGTGTTCAATGTGGAACGCGTCTTTGTTGTGCTCCTGCAGCAAATCGAATGCCGCTTCTCGCGTCATGCCAGCATCGAGTTTCGCCATGGTGTTGCCTCCTTATTCCTGCGCGCCGCGCAGGCGGCGCAAAACGAATTCGCTCTTGAGCAAAATGGCACCCGCAGCGTTTCTATCGCTCACCAAAGAGCGACCCCTAACGAAACGATGCAGGTGCCATTTTTGCCCCTCACCCGGGGATGAGGGCAGGCAAATCTTCAATTAAGCCGAATTATAGGCAAAAAGTCCAGGTGGTGCTAGCGCTTGGCACGATAAAGGTTCGCCGTTTGCGCACCGGACTCGGCATGGCACTCCTCAACTTCGACAAGGCCAAGCTTGCGCAAGCGGAAAATCGCCCTGTCGACGGTTTGCACGCTACAGCCTGCCTGCTTAGCGAGTTCCTTTTTCGAGCAACGCACGCCGTCGGACAGCGTCGTTTCCGCCGAAATGTAACCTAGAATTCTTTTTTGGGCGGAGCTCAAGCGAACTCCTTGGGATTCGGTTTCGCCACGCAACGAAGCCGACCTCCCTTCATCGTCTAGTATTTCCCCTATGTCGCGCCTCGCCGAAGCATGCGACGACACAGGCCTTATTGCATGCACACAGTTTTCCAATAGTATGAGCGGTTCTGAATAAAACCCCCGCATTGAAACAATACTGTTTACATGATAAAAGAGCGCCGAAAAGCCACTAACGGCCGACGAACGATCGCAACCCCCTATGCAATAACGAACGCCAGAAACGCCCTTTCAACTGAACGATTATACTAAACAGCTTCCGAATAATTGTCCATATCATTTCGCCGAAAGACGCAGTTCGACGAAAATTCGACTAAAGCGCAATCCCGAATACTCCAACAATAAATCCGAACACCACGCCACATGCGACCAAGCCCGCGGCAATAAGGAAATTCTCATGCATGGGACGGTTCGCGCGAAACAAAACAAGCAGGCCAACGCCCGCGCTTACCAACAATCCAGCGAGCATGGCTCCTGTGGAGAGGGCGCCCTCTAAATACAGCTCGGTAAGAACAACTGACGCGGCGCAATTGGGAATAAGGCCCACAATTGCCGAAACCACTACGGAAAGGTTCGAATTCGCGGAAATGAACGAGGCGAGCGCGTCTTCCCCAACGCCGTCGATAACGATCTCAAGCGCAAGGGAAACCAGGAATACGAACAGCGTGACCTGCAACGTATGCACTAAAGAGCTCTTCGCGATAGCACCGAAGCCGTGGGCATGTCCATGCGAGTGATTGTGGGCATGGGCATGGACGTGGTCGCGGCTGTGGTCATGCCCGCGATCGTAGTTGTGAGTGTGATCGCGCTCGTAGTCGTGAGCGTGATCGCGCTCGTGCCGCTCGTCGGAAGCGCACGCAAGCTCGGCTCCACGTTCTTCCTCGTTCGAATACTCGGCACCCCAATCATCAATGCGGTTAGCGGCGCTTTCCTCATGCTTTTGGCATGCATCGGAAAGCGCGGACGGTGCATCGCTTTCATCGTCGCAGCCGCAGTGGTCGCGCTCGCACAAATCGCGGATACGCATCGCTTCTACAGCATGGTGGCGAAGCCGCAGCACCACGTCAATGGCAAAGCCGGCAATAAGGCCACAAAGGGCCTTAATCGCGAGAACCTCAGCAATGAACCCCGCTGGGGCCTGCGCGGCAATCATGATGGGCAGCATTTCATCACTCGTAGAAAGAAATACGGCAAAGAGCGTGCCCAGGGTAATAACGCGTGCGGAATACAGCGTCGCGGCAGCGGCGGAAAAGCCGCACTGCGGCACCACGCCCAGAAGCGCGCCTATAACGGGGCCTGCGATGCCAGCGCGACGAACGGCGGCGATGCTTTTCGAGCTCGCGTAGTGTTCGAGCGCTTCCATGGCGAGATAGGTCACGAAAAGGAACGGCACGAGCTTCAAGGTGTCGATGAATGCATGCTCGAAAGCATGCGGGAGTATTTCAGCAAAAGTTTCCATAGCGGAACATTCTAGGGCTGAATGTTAAAAAACGCCTGAAAACTCATCAACTCACACGACGAACATGTGCATTTTTGCTCATATGAGTAGAGATTTGAAGACGGAGGAACAGAAACGTCACGAAAGCGACCTGCACTCTATCCCTTCCATCGACGAGGATGACCCTTGCGCGAACGAATGCGCTTCGCCTCTTCATTGCGCTTTTTGGCCTCACGAACCTCGCCGCGTAAACGAAGATAGCTGTCATAGCGCTCCTTGGGAAGCTCGCCCGACTTCACAGCAGCGCGCACCGCACACCCAGGCTCCGCTTCATGTCGGCAATCGCGGAATCGACACTGTTCGGCAAGCTGCTCCACATCGACGAATGCAGCCTCGATGCCCGCATCGGAATCCCACAAGGCAAGACCGCGCACGCCCGGCATATCGACAACGCTGCCAGCGCCAGGAATCGCGATCATTTCGCGAGAAACCGTCGTGTGGCGACCCTTGCCATCGCCCTCGCGAACGGCGCCCGTTGCCTGCACATCGCTTCCAACCAGCAGGTTCACCAAGCTCGATTTGCCGACGCCGCTTTTTCCCAGCAGCACGGCGACGCGGCCTTCCGGAATCAGGGCGCGCACCCCCTCAACGCTTTGGAGGTCTTCGGCAGAAACTACCAAAACAGGCGTGCCATGGGCGATTTTCTCAACCAAATCGCGCGCCTGAGCAAGCTCGACTTCGGTTTCCGCCAAATCAGCCTTGGTAAGCACGACAGCAACGCTCGCACCGCTCTCATGGGCCAAAACGAGCTCGCGCTCAAGCCGGCGCACATTGATGCCCACCAAGGGCTCAGCCACGATAACCGTATCGAAATTCGCCGCAAGCACCTGCTGCTCCATGCGCTCGGTCGGATCTTTGCGCACGAAAGCGCGCTTGCGGTCATGCACGCGTTCGATGATGCCTTTATCGTGGCCATCGGGCGCAGACACGTCGACGATATCGCCCGTTGTCGCGCGCACGTCGGCGCCCTTCACCAAAGCCGTTGCGTGCTCGCAGCGAAGCTCACGCCCGTCGTTCAAGCGAACGAGCGGGTAGCCGCGGTCAAGTTTGATCACAGTTCCTTGCATAAGCATTAATTAACGCGACCTTTCCCGCATGCGCCAAAATACGAGCGCCAAAACGATGCCCACAGCCAAAGCAACGACGCCGGGCACGAAATCTTCGACATTGAAGACGTCTTTATGTTCATAGCCGGCCGAAACCACATTTACCACCTGAGCATGCACGTCACTTTCGCCTTCATGCTGAGAGCATGTAAGATTGAACATGCCCCGAACGCGCAGAGTGGTTCCCGTCGTACCGTATGTCCCATAGGTGTCGATCTTGCGCAAATCGCTGCGACGCACGAATACAGTAACGGTCGAGCCTGTATCGGAGTCGCGCAGCACGATCCACGCATGGTCGGCGTCGCCCGTCACAGCAATGGCTTCACCCACCACCTCGCCCGTCACCTGCACGGTTTGTTTGTCGTAGTACGAATCGGCGCCAGCCAAATCGGCGATGGACGCATCATAGAGAAACGAGTTGTCGGAGGTTTGCCCGTCATCAATCGAATTATCGGGGTTGTCGACGGGCTTGGGCGCCTCCCCATTGTCGCTTTCGCCCTTTGCGGCATCGGCGTCGGCGGCAGCGGCATCGACGCGCGCCTTGGATACATCCTTTTTGTCGGCCGTAGCAGTTGAATCGGAATTCGACACCGATCCAGCCGAGCTGCCATCGCCATCGACGGCAAACGCAACGCCTGCGGGCACCAGGGCCACAGCGGCAGCAAGAACCGCAGCCAAAGCAGTTCGCGATAGCTTGTTTGCGCTAACGTGCACGGACCCTCCTTTTCGGGCGAATGGATGCAATAATGGAGACCAACAGTGCGATGAGCGTTACGTACTCAAGACGGCCGGCCCACATATCGACGATATAGAGCACCTTCAACGGGTCGGGCATGCCAGGCTGAATGATGCCGCACGACATGCCGATGTTCGACACCATAGATACCGATTCGAACATAGAAGGCGCGGCGGCATAGCCGAACGTGACCGTAACGATGGTCGTAATGAGAAATGCCACGCCATACAGCAGCAACACCACGAGGTTTGCGCGAACCAAATCGTGGGAAAGGGGGCGGCGGCCAACGTGGTAGTACATAACCACCTGTCGCGCCGAAGCCGGGGCGAGCAAATCTTTGATATAGGCGACCAATTCCTTGACCAGAACACCGATGCGCAGCACCTTGATACCACCCGTGGTCGATCCGGCCGAGCCGCCAACCGCCATGCAGAAGATGATGATGAGCAGAGCGCCGCTCGAAATCACCGTGGTCATTTGGTTCACGCTAATGGTTTGGAAGCCCGTCGAAGAGAATGCCGCCACAACGGTGAATGCGGCCCGTCGCAAAAGCGTCGGCAGGTCGTCGTAGACCTTCGCCGCGCACAGCGTCGCCACGAACGCAACCAGAATCACGCTCAGCCACACGACAAGCGTGCGGATCTCAATATCGCGGAAGAAATGCTCGATATGCCCCTTCCATACCTCGCTATGCAGAGTGAAGTTGATGGAGCCCAAAAGAATAAGCACCATAATGACGATCTCGAGCGGCGCGCAATGGTAATAGATAATGCCCGTCGACATCGAGGTCATGCCGCCCGTATTGAACGAAGCAACAGCGAGCCAAAGACCGTTGAAGAACGCGCGCACGGGCGCCATGCCAATGAAGAGGCACGCCGCCGTGGTCAGAATCGTGCCAATGACGATGGTCGCCATCGAGAACCGCACAATGAAGCGAGCCGTTTGCATAATGTTAGGAATAACGTGCTCGCTGCGGCCCTCAGAGGAATACAAAGACGAATCGACCGCACGCCCGAACAAGCCCAGCGACAAAGCGATAACGACAACGCCTTGACCGCCGATGCATTGCATAGTGAAGCGCCACGTATTATCGGCGATCGACATATGGTCGATATCTTGCACCAACGAACAGCCCGTCGTGGTCCACGCGCTCATTCCCTCGAACACTGCATCGAGCATGCTGCCATAATGGCCCGACATATATAAAGGTATGCACCCCAAAAGAGCCAACGCAAGCCATGCAAAGCCCGTAACGGCCAAAGCCTGCTTCGGCGTGAGTTTGCCAGGACTGGGAAGAATAAGGCGCAAAAGCGAACCGACGATGAGCGCGACGCCCATGCCGAACAAATAATGCGACGCCGGCTGCCACTCGCCAAGCACAACGGCCACAACAAACGGGACGCATTCAGCAGCAGCAAGAAACATCATGAGCACGCCCAAATAGTGCGCGATCACGCGGAAGTCATAGAATGAGAATTTCTGCCACATAGCGCGCTAACCCATCAACAGCTTCGTGATAACGACAAGCACACCAAGCCACACGACAAAAGCCACCGTGCACAGCACAACGACGAAGACCCCCTGCATGGGAGTTTTCAGGCTGTTCAAGGTTTCTTTGTAGGCTCGCAAATCCATAATTGCATGATTATACGCCAGCTGGCACAAAACCGCGCATGGGGCGATTTTCTTGACGGAATTCCACCCCATCGGTTCGAGCCCCGCTCCGTGCTCGAAAAACGGGAAGAGAAGCTCGATAGCCCTTAAGCCCCTTTCGCCCCAAAGGCAGCGAGCGGAAGCCGGGTGCCCCAGATTGCCCCGCCGCATGGCCAAGCGTACTTCGGTACGCGCCGCGCCATGCACAAGGGGCAAGATGGGGCGACAGGCTTCCGCGCAGCGTCAGGTCGCCTCAAACGAAAAAGCGCCGTTCGTCAGAACGGCGCAATAAAGACTGGAGCGGACATAAGGGGCTCATGGACGCGCTTCGCGCGCCCCTACCCCTCAGGCTAAAGCCTTCGGGCGAATTCCTAAAAACCGCCCACTGGGCGGTTTTCTTGACGGAATTCCACCTCATCGGTTCGAGCCCCGCTCCGTACTCGAAAACAAAAAAACAGCCGGGGCATTTGCCTCGGCTGTAAAATTCCTGGAGCGGACAACGGGGCTCGAACCCGCGACCCCCACCTTGGCAAGGTGGTGCTCTACCAACTGAGCCATGTCCGCATATATAAATGGTGGGCGATACAAGATTTGAACTTGTGACCCCTACCGTGTCAAGGTAGTGCTCTCCCCCTGAGCTAACCGCCCATTTAACTGGCTGTTGTCGAACCAGCGGGTAATTATTATACGAGTTTCAAAAACGCGGTCAAGCCCTATTTTGAAATTTTTTCTACAGCCTCAAATCGAGCGACACAGGACAGTGGTCACTGCCAAAAACCTCGTTATGGATGGCGGCATCCTCAACCGAGGCTCGCAGAGCCTCGCTCACCAAGAAGTAGTCAATGCGCCAACCTGCATTGTTCTTGCGTGCGTTGAAGCGATAACTCCACCACGAATACGCACCTTCCAAATCGGGATGCAGCGTGCGGAACGTATCCACAAACCCTGCATCGAGCAAATCGGTGAATTTGCCGCGCTCCTCATCGGAAAAGCCCGCATTGCCGCGGTTCGTCTTGGGGTTCTTCAAGTCGATTTCCTCATGCGCCACATTGAAGTCGCCGCACATGACCACGGGTTTCGGATGCGCAATCTCATCGGCCCCCGTGCGCGGAAGCTCGGCGACGCACACATGTCCCTCGCCCGCCCCCTGCGCCTGCACGGGCACGCCCGCAGGAATCACGCCGGCCTCAAGCCCCTTGCAGAAATCACGAAACGCATCGTCCCAGGCCATACGATGGTCTATACGAGCCAAGCCATCTTGCGCGTTCGGCGTATACACATCAACGAGCCAAAACCCGGGGAACTCCAACGCCACAATGCGCCCTTCGGTATCAAGCTCGGGCACTCCCAAACCATGAAGCGCGCGCAGCGGCTCGCGACGCGTAAAAATCGCAGTGCCTGAGTATCCCTTCTTCTCGGCATAGCTCCAAAACTGCAGGTAGCCAGGAAGATCAAGATCGATCTGGCCCTCTTGTAATTTCGTTTCTTGAAGGCAAATCGCATCGGCGTCCAAATCGAGCACTGAATCCTCGAAGCCCTTCTTCACCGCGGCCCGCAAGCCATTCACATTCCATGAAACTAGACGCATAGCGCGCACTCCTCTTCAAAAACGAAAAACGGGCTAGACAACCCAGCCCGTCAAGTGTAGCAGTCCGGCTCTGTGCGCCGCACCGCGCCACGCATCTTCCGAATTCGTTTATTTCTCCTGCCCAGTGCCCTTCTTCTTAGAAAGCCCAAGCTTTGCCGCGACATGCAGAATACGGTCGTGCTGCCAAATCGCAAGAATTCCTATAACCGCCGCAATGCCAAACAGAATGGCGCTTTGGCCGTAATCCCCTTCGATAAGCCTGTCGGCGCCAAGCGTGCTAATGAGCACGCCCGGGATGCGCCCGACATTCGCGAGCACCACAAAGCTGCGCATACTCATATTCGTAAGCGGAACCAGATAGGTAAACACGTCTTTTGGCAAACCGGGAATGAGGAACAGAACGAACACCATAACGTCGAGCTTTTCGGAATTCTCAAAGCGCTCGAGTTTGCTCATCCACTTCTCGGGAATCATCGCGCGAACGAACGGCGCGCCGAGTTTATGCACGATCGCAAAAATGAAGGCGCTCGAAATCACGGCGCCCACAATCACGACGAGGGCGCCAATCCACGGGCCATACATCATGCCAGCCGCAATTTGCACGATTTCACCGGGAATGAACGCCACTACAATTTGCAGGAATTGGAAGGCGAGCAAAATGAACACGCCGCCGACGCCCGCGTTGCGCACATCTTCGAGCACGCGTTGCAAACCGTCAGGCTCGGATAGCTCGGCGATCCACGGCGCGATAAGCACGCACACGCCCGCCATAAGCACAAAAAACAATCCCAAACCCACCAATTTGAAAATATCGGCCTTGGTCAGGCGAGCGAGAGAGGGGCGCTCGGGAACGGGAACTTCGTACTTTTCGTTGAAGGCTTCTTTTTTCGCTTCGTATTTCTCGCGATGCTCCTCGCGCTTTTCTTGAAACTCTTCTTTTTTCAGAGCAATCTTGCCGGTCATGCCCGACGGATTCATCGCCATCTGGTTCACCTAGTTTCATCAAAGCGCCTCACCCAAGCGCATTGACGCCATTGTGACGCAAAAGACGGTGGCGCCAGGCGAAAAACCCGAATGCCACCGTCTTGCCGTAATTTCGTTAGATTGTCGTAATAATAGCTCCTGCGAATCAAAGCCGAACGCCGCCGGAACAAAGCTCGCTCAACCGAGCTACTCGCCCTTCGCCGCCTTGTCGAATTCGCTCTTGAACGCGGCGAACATGCCTCCTATGCCAGGGTCTTTACGAGAAGGCTCCTCGTCGGCATCGTCATCTTCGTACTCGTCGTCTTCGGGTTCTTCGTATTCGCCTTCGTCGGCCTCCTCGACCAGAGCCTCGTCTTCGTCGTCGACCTCTTCGTCGCACTCTTCCTCGACGTCTTCCTCGAGATCCTCGTCGCCGGCCTTGGCCTTATCGAATTCTTCTTTGAAGGCGGCAAACATGCCCTTGGTTTTCGATTCGCGCTCGGCGACCTCTTCGCCCACTTCGGTATCTTCGCCTGCGGCTGCCTTGCTGAACTCTTCCTTAAATGCCCCAAATGCATCTTTGGTCGCGCTCACCTGGCGCCCAACGCCCTCGGCGCCCTCTTTCACGGCAGCACCCGCTGCAGCCGTTGCGGCCTCGACTTTAGGCTTTGCAGCGACAGCGGCTTCTTTCGCCGCGGCAGCCGTCTCTTTCGCGCGAGCTCCAGCCTTCGCCGTGAATTTGCCCGCGGCCTCGGCCCAACCACCTTCGGGAGAGAGCTCCCACACATCGTCGGAGACCAAAATCGCGCCCTTGAACACGACCTCTTCGCCCGCTTCGCGCGAATCTTCCTTCACGGCCAAATCGGCACCCATGCCGCGCTTAAAGCCCGCAATGTAGCTCGCCGGCACCTCGAGCGTTCCCAAAAGAAGCTTCGCCGTAGCACCGTTGCTCGCCTCCACGGCTTCGACCTGGCCCGTTTCGATATCGAACGTGATGTTGCTCACGAAGCCGACCGCCGTTTCGTCGGCAGTCATGATTGGCAGGCCTTCCCACAAAACGCACTTATCCCAATCGAGGCCCATGGCTCGACATACCGCATGGCCCGAAGTAGGCGCATCGGGCTTAACCCGAATGCGGCCGTCGGCGAAATCGAAGCCGCCAAGGGCCACGAAGATATCTTTGCGGTGGAACATCCAGAGCAAATCGGGGCGCTTCACTATAAAGCCAATGCAGCGTCGCTCGGTCGGATGGAATACGCACGACTTCACCTTACCGATGCGCTTCGTTCCCTTTTTGCCGCCCACAACGCGGAGCTTGCGAATATCGTGGCTTGTCACCAGCTTCTTACGAGCCATGTCGGCTCCCCTTCCGTTCGCGAAAAGGGCCGGCGCAAGGCCGACCCTTCATTGTGCTGTTCCTGTAGCTGCGGCGCTATTCTGCCTTCTGCTCTTCTTCGACAGTCTCTTCGACTTGCTCGACGGCCTGCTCAACAGCGGCCTCCGCCTGAAGCTCCTCTGCGACCTGCTCAGCGTTCGCGGATGCTTGCTCGGCGTTTTTCGCCACCTGGGCGGCAATGCGCTCGCGGGCGGCGTCGATCTTCGCGCGCAGCTCATCGTTCTTTTCGGCGAATACGGGCTTCACGCCCTCGGCCGCCTCGTGCGCGCGGCCCGCAACGGCCTGAGCGCCTTGGGCGATAGCGTCGGCAGCTTGCTTGCCGCGATCGGATGCGGCTACATACGCCTGCTGGGCACCCTGAGCGACGTTGGTGTACGCCTGCTGGGCGGAAGCGGCGACGTTCGTGTAAGCGGCCTGCGCATTAGCGGCGGCGGCGCCATAGACCTGCTGGGCATTTTGGGCGGCATTGCCGTAGAACTGCTGAGCGTCAACCGCAACCTGTGCGCCCAGGCCCTGGGCCTGACCCCACATTGCCTGGGCCTTGTCGGCCACCATCGCGCGCGTCTCAACGCCCGTGCGAGGTGCGTAGAACAATGCGACTCCCGCGCCGATCAATCCACCCGCCAGGAACACACCGAGTTTGTTGTTCATGTTTGCCTCCTCGAGTACGCGCCGCCGCCACGCAACGACGTTGTTATCGTATTGGCGCCATTATAAAAGAAAACGCCCGCACAAACGCGAGCGTTGCCGTTATGTTGAAGCGAAAGACCGCTGCACAGAAAACGGGGTGCGCACGGCGCATAGGGCCGTCGACGCCCCCATATCGCGCTACCAGCGCAAAAACCCAGGCGATTTCCGGGTTCGCCCAAAACACATGAGCATCGAACCAGGCCATGTGCACAAAGCACCAGTGCAAAAACCGCCTGCCTAGCGAACCCGCGCGAGCAAAGCGTCGTTCAGCTCGCGCTGCGCGACGGCGAGCGCCTGGCGGGCAATATGCTCGTCGGCATAACTCACTTGCACGCACGCTTTGCGCTCAGGACGATTCGACCACGCGGTTTTGCCGACAAACACCACTTTGCTCGTCGATTCATCAAGCCGAGCCTGCTCGTCAATAACCAAATGCTCGAGCACATGGGGAATCGACGTGTTTGCGGCCACGCTCATAAACGTTTCGCCACGTTCATTCACGCACGTGTGCGACAGAATATTCGGAAAACGCGGCAAAAGGTCGGCAATGAGCGCCGGCGTAGCAAAGCAGAATCGCTCATCGGATACTTCCACATAAGCGATCATACGGTCGGGTCGAACCTCAATGCCCACGATTCGGCACGCCCACCGAAAAGCTTCGGGCGCTTTGGCAGATTCAGACGGCTTTCGTTGAGGGAACAAGGCTACGCTCCTGCAGCCGCGCCCATCGCGCCAGGCTGCACGGCATTCGACCCAGGAGACAAATCGCCCGAGCTCGAGTTAAGCGCTTCGGCGATTTTGGCACTTTCCTCTTCATCTAACGCGGGGGCCGAAGAGGCAGCGGATGCCGACCCACCGGTCGTTTCGGTTTGCGCGGCCGAATCACTAGCTGCTTCGCTGGGTGTTTCGGTCGATGCTTCAGCTTCGGCTTCGCTTGAATCGCCAGAGCCTTGAGCAGTGGCATTTTCCTGGCTTTGACCAGCATTTATAAGAGCCGCCGCCTCATCGGCCGAAAGCACGCGAGGCTCCCCATCGGTTGAGTCGGAGTATTTCTGGAACACCGTTTGAGACCCGTCGGACTCCGTGATAGTGAGCGTCGCGCGGTCTCGCGAAAACTCGTATGAGCCGCCACCCGTAAGGTCGACGAACGTGTAAGAAATCGTTTTGTTGTTCGTATCCAGGGTGTATTTGAAATCGACCGAATCGGGCATATGGATTTCTTCGGCATCGATGACCACAAGTGCGGTGCCGTTGGCGGTAAGCCATTCGCCCTGAATATCGGCCGAATCGTCAAAGCGAAGCCACGTATCCCATGCCCAGAATGCGGCCACGGCAGCACATGCGACAAGCACTGCCGCAAGGCATACGGCGACAATCTTAAGAATGCGATTGCGATGCTCCGAAGAGCGAGGCTTTGCCACTGACCCCTTACGCGAAGGACGATTGCGCGGCGACGAGCCCGCATCGGAGAGGCATGTCTCATCCGACACGGAATTCGAGAGAGCATCTGCGCCAGGCGAAGACGACGCGTCGGCACGGCCCGACTCGGCCCCGCTCGGCGGAAACGCCGCATCGTGTGCGACGGAAGCTTTCCGCGCAGGCGCCGATTCCTTCGTCGTCGCACCCGCGACCGAGCCACGGGCGGTTTTTTCTTTCAGCGATTTTTTCTTGCGCGATTTCGCCGCGGCCTTGCGGCCAAGCCACTCTCCTGCAGCCGCCTCGGCATTGGAGACATCGTCCCCCAGGTCAAACGAATCAGCTGGTTCAAGAAATTCTTTTGCGGACTGCGAAGCGGGCTGACGCACGGAAGGGCGCACATGTGAATCGTTCGAGCGAGACTTGGCCATTCCTACTGCAGCCCTTTCTTAAAATTCACTGTGAACCCCATGCCGAACCGAGCAGCGATTCCACGTCGCTTTGCGAAACTTGCCATCCATCATCGCCCTGCTCGAGCGTAAGCAGCACGCGCACCGTGCGCGGCTTTTGCTTGTCGATCGAATCGAGCAGCGCTTCTTTCAAATGTGCGCGATAAGCATCCTCATCGTCATACGACAAGGCATCGCCCGCCACCTCTCGAGCGAACGAATCAACCGCACTCGCTATGTTTTTCGAGGTCACATCGATATCGACCCAAGCCATGCCGTTGTATACATCAGCTTGGACGACTTTGCATTCGAACTCCGAGCGCAAACGCGGAGCCAAATCGGAGGCGTCGATATCCAAATCGGCGAGCGAGTAGCTCCTCTCGTCAACGACGGAATCGTATGCGTCCACGAATTCCTGCACGCAATCGAGGAACCGACTATCCTCGTCGGCGGCAAGCGCGTTGAGAGCCTGCTGCGCATCGGCCATCGCTCGCTTCGCCTCGTCGTTTTTCGCGGCTTCGTCAGACGAAGACGAACACGCGCTCGACGAATTTTGCGACGATGTATCACCCAGACGGGTGTCGAGGGGAGACTTCTGCGCAAAGCCGATTGCCCACAATGCGAAAATCAAGGCGGCGACAATGATGCATGCGGCAACCAGGGCAACGATCGTAGAAGCGGTAACCACGCGTTTGCCTCCGCGAGCCTTTCCCTTTGCCTTGAGCTTCGCCCGCGACGCAGCCGAGTCTCGCGCGCTTCCACTTTCCTGCCGAAGTTCCTCACTGGGCGCAGGGCTCGACAACTCCGGCGCGTATTTCGGCGGAGGAGGCGGCGGGGGCGCCGCAGCGCCCCGTGTGTCATCGCGAAGGGGTTCGGTCATTCGTATGCCTTTGCGTTTTTACGCTTCGGCCTTGATGTATTCCATGCCGCCCATGTAGGGAACGAGCACATCAGGCACCTTGATGGAGCCGTCGGCCTGCTGGTAGTTCTCCAGAATGGCGGCCATCGTGCGGCCCGCAGGCAGACCAGAGCCGTTCAGCGTGTGAACGTAGCGCGTGCCCTTGAAGTTCGCGGGGTCGCGATACTTGATGTTTGCGCGGCGCGCCTGGAAGTCGCCGCAGTTCGAACAGCTGGAAATTTCTTTGTATGCGTTGTAGCTGGGCAGCCACACCTCGACGTCGTAGGTCTGGCGCGCGGAAAAGCCCAGGTCGCCCGTGCACAGCGAAATAACGCGGTAGGGCAGCTCGAGCTGCTGCAGCAGATATTCGGCTTCGGCGGTCATGCTCTCGAGCTGGGCATCGGAATCTTCGGGCGTGGCAAACTTCACCATCTCGACCTTGTCGAACTCGTGTTGGCGAATGATGCCTCGCGTGTCGCGGCCGGCAGAGCCAGCCTCTTCGCGGAAGCACGGCGTGAACGCGGTGTACCACTTCGGCAAATCGGCAGCATCGAGCACTTCGCCCGCATGCAGGTTGGTAAGCACGACTTCAGCGGTGGGGATAAGGAAGTTGTCGCCGGAAACGTGATACGCGTCGTCTTCGAACTTGGGAAGCTGGCCCGTGCCGAACATGGTCTGACGCTTCACGACGATAGGCGGCCACCATTCTTTGAAACCGCGGGACGTGTGCGTATCGAGGAAATAGTTGATGAGCGCGCGCTCAAGACGAGCGCCTGCGCCGCCGAGCACCGTGAAACGGCTGCCCGAAAGCTTATTGCCTCGATCGAAATCGAGGATGTCCAGATCGGTGCCAAGATCCCAATGGGGCTTGAAATCGAAATCGAACTCGCGCGGCGTGCCCCAGCGACGGCGCTCGGGGTTTTCGCTTTCGTCTTTACCCACCGGAGTGGCGTCGCACGGAATGTTCGGCGATCCCACCAAAATGTCATTGAGCCTGGCGTCGACTTTCTCGCGCTTGGCGCTTGCCTCGGCGAGCTTTTCGTTGATCTGGCGAACCTGCTCCTTGGCAGCTTCGGCCTCTTCCTTTTTGCCAGCGCCCATGAGCTTGCCGATTTCCTTAGAAGCGGCATTACGTTCGGCCTGCAGGCTTTCCTCGGCGGAGATAGCCTCACGACGCTGCTCGTCGAGCGACGCGAACAGCTCGGCATCCCATGGGAAATTGCGGTTCGCCATTGCCTGGGCAACGGCTTCCTGGTTATCGCGAACATAGCGAATATCAAGCATGGCCTGGCACTCCTTCAAGTGGCTGCGGCGCACGGCGCGCCGCCTTCGGTGGCTTTGAGCCCCGCGCGCATCGCGAGGGGCAATAGAAATATATCGCCAAAGTATAGCCCAAACGCGCACGCTTCATGCCACGAGCCGCCCTACCTGCGCGAAGGTTGCACAAGAGAGGGCCGAAAGCAGCCATAAGGGCGCCCAGGCACAGCACCTCTCTGTTTATTTGCTTTACGCCCCTGGCACTCCCTCAATAACGATGAACACCGTATCGTCTCCGAGGACAAGGCGGTCGCCCGCGCTCAGCCGCGACGTCGAGCCTTCGTGCACAACCATGCGCTCGCCCGTGGCGCCGCTCACGATTTCCGTGCCGTTCGTGGAGCCAAGGTCGCGCACAAACCAGGCCGCACCTTCGCGCACGAGACGCGCGTGGTGGGCCGAAGCACCCGCTCCCACGTCGGCGATATCGCCATCGCCCAAGGCAAGCGCGCCAATTTCAACCTCTTTGTTGCCGGGGTCGACCCAATGGGGCGAGCCCTTCACGTAGCCGTCAACGACGCGAAGAAGGCCGAGCGACAAAGGAAGCGGCTCTATTTCACGCGCATCTTCGGCATCATCATCGCGCATCATAATGGCGGGCGTAGCCGCGAGCCTACCCCCGTGCGAGGTTTGCGCATACTCAAGCGCAAACGCGGCCGCCTTGCGAGCGCTCCCCATGCAACCGGCCGAGATGAACAGCACCATGGCCACATCGGCCCGCTCATCCTCAGAATAGCCCGACCCGCATACCAGGCGGTCGAACACGTTACGCAAGGCGCTCGCATCTTCACCAATGCGCGAAAGAGCGGCTGTCATTTCAGGAATTCCCTGGTCACGAAGCATAACAAGCACATCGCTGCCCCGCATGGGACGATTGGTGCGAGAACGAAGGCGCGCCATGACGCGAAGCGCTGCCACGCCGTAATCGCAGAAATAACGCTCCTGCAGCGATCCCGCCGGCGCATGCACGATGAAGCGCGAAATCCACGTTCTATCGCCGACGCGGCTTATGGGGCTGCGACCATCCGAAAGGGGGCGATTCGACAGAACAAGGCCCGCAAGCTCTTTGTAGCTGATGCTAGCGTGCCTTTTCATCACGTCAAACAGGGCGCCGCAGGGCGTAGGGTTGTTATTCACTCTGGCCGCCTCCTTTCCTTGGGTCTTCTAAAGTCGAATCTTTCTGATTGGCCGATTCTTCCTGATCAGCCGAAACTTCCTGCTCGGCCGAAACGTCTTCGCGCGCCCTATCGCCTTGGGGCTCTTCCAGCGCCACTGCCGCAGCGCCAAACACGCCTCGAGGCGCCGCACCCGCCGGCAAGGCTCCCCGCATTTTCTTACGAGCGGGACCATATACTACCGCCAACGCGAAATCGGCCACAAACGGACACCATGCCGCAGCAGCGGCCGCAAAAAGGGCCGCCGCCAAACTCGCATGCGCGCTCGACGGAGCCACCGTCGCATTCGACAAAACGAAGCTCTCAACCACGCTCGCCGCCGCAACACCGAAACTCGCCCGAATGAAGCCAGCTCGCGAATGTAGGCTCGGACCACGAAAAATAGCTCCGAACACAACGGGCGCAGCCAATGCGAGGGCAACCATCCAAGGCTCAAGCGCCCCCTGCCATTGCATGCCGGGCAAAAGGAGGCTCGCATCCATGCCGTCCGCCGAATACGCCGCCGACACGGCTACAACCACGAGCACTGCCACCGAAGCCGCCCACGCGGCGATACGCACCGTCAATCGCGCGGCAAACATATCGCGCATCGATCCTGCACCCGAACCATCGAACGTGCATGGGATCAGCGGTTCGCCCCGAAACGAAAGCACAACGTTTTCCAAATAGTGACCGCAAAATGCCGAAAACGCATTGAAGGCCTCATGCGCCGTGGGGCGCTTTCCCTGATCAGCGGAAAGACAAGCCAAAAGCACGGAAGCGAGCTGGTCATCGACAAACGCGAGCACATCGCGCACTTCGTCGACACTCGGGGCTTGCGCCGCATTCGAGCATGCGCGACGAAGAGCCTTGTCCACCTCCGGCTCGCAGAGAACCACGGCGGCAATATCGGCCGCCGCAGCATGTGCGAACACGGGGCGGGCAGGAGCGGCCTCGGTTTTCACGCGATACGGAGAAAACGCGCGTTTGGTTGCTTCGGCATTTTTTCCCGAACCTTTTTCGCCTCTCGAATCGGCCGCATCGCCCGAGCCGGCCACAGACTGCGCGGCTTCCGCCTCCAGGTCAAACGGCGCACGCCCGCAGGCGAGCCGGTATATCACGCTCGCCGTCGCATACACATCGATTTTGGGCGATTTGCGCAGCGCATCGATTCCCGCGATATCCTCCGTAAGCATCTCGGGCGGTGCAAAATCGGCCGTCGCCTTGCGAGTAAGAGAACTGACTCTCGTAAACGACGAGCCCTGCATCTCCTCCGGCGTCGACGACCCGAAATCGATAAGGCACACGTCGAAAAAGCCTTCCTCAACCTGTTCGGCAAGAGAAAGGCGAGACGTGCGAACCATCACATTGGCGAGCGAGATGTCGCGATGGACAAAGCCGCCTTCAAGGAAATCAAGGTGTGCGAGCAGATCAAACACGTCGCGGCCGATTTGAGCAGCCACAAGCGTAGGCATGCGGCCAGCCCCGTCAACCGCAAGGGCGTCGCATACATGCACGAGCGTTTCGCCGCACACCCATTCCATAACGATGGCAGGCGTGCCCGCGACCTCGCCCATCCCATACAAATGAGGAAATCCCTTGAGGCCCGAAACCGCCTTGTGGCACTCGAATTCCTGACGAAACGCGGTTTTCAAACCTGCTTCATACCGTTCGCATTCAGCCTCGCTCGCACGCTCATCGCGCTCGGGTATAACGAGCGTTTTCAGCGCGAACTGCTCGCCAAGCACATTGGTCGCGCGCACGACCGACCCAATGCCGCCGCGACGACGCGTAGATTCGTCGACGAAGAGCGTGCCGAAACGGCGCTTATACGAATCGAGCGCTTCGCCCTGCATGCCGGCAGCTGGTTCGAAGCGCGCAACGCTCACTACCCGAGCGCCGCTGAAAGGGTCACCGCCCCCATCGATCGCAGAATGCCCCAATGGCCGCGAGTCGCGCGGCCCCGAAAGCCAACCACTCATGCCAAGCTCCTCGCCCTATCTTCATGCGCGCGGTAACTCGCATAGGTCGCAGAGGTGTCCACAGCGCTCGCCGAGCCCGACTGCTTTGCGATTCCCCACTGATTCACGAGCGCAGCCGACATGGTGCCCAAATCGTTCACCATGCACTGAATCTCGCTCCAAAAATTGCGATAGCGAGAACGCTCGGCCACGGGAATCTTTCTGTTGAGTTCTACCTTCATGGAATCAATCGAGTTGTCGTAAATAAGCATGTCGGAATACCATTGCGCAGCATCCCCAAAATCGCCCAAGTCGGCATCGTGTTGCAAATGCCCCGAAGACTCGCGCAGGCTACCAGAAAGCTGCACGCATTGATTGAACCGATCAACGAGAAACGCGTGAAACTCATTTTCTTCGGCGGCCGTAAGACCCGACGCCGTCGCGCCGCCGCCCGATCCGCTAGCAGCGCTATCCGAATCTTCTGAGCCAGCAGGGCTTCCGCCCGACGGGCCCGATTGGTCAGAGTCGCCCGACGCCCCATCCGAAGAAAGATTGTCCGATGAAGGGTTTTGTGTTTTGACGGATTCAGTCTTCGAGACGGTCGCCTCGGTCGATTGAATCGCGGAAGCGAAAAAACTCGAGAACGTAAGCGCAGAAGAGGCCGAAACGTCGGAAGAGGGCTCATTCCCGTCAACGGAAGAAACCTCGCTCGAGCCACCGCCGACGAGTGCGCGAATAATGCCCTCAGGCGATGCGGCGTTGCTCTTCTCGGCATAAAAAGACGCATACGAGCTCGGCACGGAAAAACCAGGGAAGAGCGCCGCATACAACAGCGAACTTGAAAGCAAAAGCGCAAAAGAAAATGTCACAAGCGACGCGGCGGCCGGCGCAAGCTTCACCCGCTTGCGGGGGTTCGATACCTCAATCTCACCGCCCAGCCTCTTCAAAACCCGCCAACCTTTCCCTTCGCGACGCATTTGCTTCACCAATGACCGCTTATAGTACCGCAAAGCCCCGCAGTCTTCGGGCGCACGCTCGTTAACGGCCCCCTTAATCCACCGGCGACCGACCGCCGAAGCGCACGAACGCGATTGCGCACGGGCTCGCCAAGCCATCCGCCAAGCCCCCGGCGAAAACGCAAGCGCACCCGCGCAAAACGGCCCGCATGCACCCAAAAACACGCTAAGCGCCACAAGCGCGTAATTCCCCCGCACGCACGCCCCGTCCCGCGAGGTTGTTTGGTTCTCTGCAATATGAACAAGTCTCGCCCAACTTCTGCGCACAATCGTTTAGAATCGCAGATGCGCCAAGGCGCAATTACTCATCTAAAACTTAGGAAGATCGTCATGAGCATAGAGTCGCTGTACCACTTTTTCTTCGAGTCATTCGCTGGCGTGGGCATTCTGGTGCTTGCGGGCCTCGTGATTTCGGTTTTGGTGTGCGTGATTATGGAGTGGCGCACCCGCCAAGCGTTCAAAGATCGCGGCGAGGTCGAAGACGATGATGACGATTTCACCTTCTTCGATGACGATGACGACGAGGACGAGTAGCCTGTGAACCAACTGGGCACCTCAGGCCCCAACCGTCGAAAGAAATGCCGGCCTCGTGTCGGCATTTTTATTTGGAAGATATCGCCCGCGAAAACGAGCGCCCCCAGAAAGCAGCCCCCATGGCGCCGAAACCAAAAATCTCGCTTTTTTCGAAAAAGGTGCTTGCATCCATGAATCGCTTCGGATATAGTACTAACTCGCTTCGCAAGAAGCCATGCGGGTGTGGCGGAATTGGCAGACGCGTACGGTTCAGGTCCGTATGGGGGCAACCCCATGA
>ERZ827108.1091-NODE-1091-length-38777-cov-7.816538_pt1 | contig 38777 bp, 50 predicted proteins | sample MGYA00519921_ERZ827108 | MGnify/ENA primary metagenome ERZ827108 (study PRJEB31778, sample SAMEA3449258) | human gut metagenome | biome: human gut; feature: human-associated habitat; material: faeces | place: United Kingdom | collected 2010/2012 ...
TTATAGTGATGCTTTCATAATTGTTGAAAACATTTGTTGTCAAGGTTCAGTTTTTGGCTACGAGTTTTATTTTCGTAGCAATGTGCATTCTGGCAGATCTGCCAATTTATTATTTTCTTTTCTTTTATTCTTCACATTTCAACTCACAGTGTCTTTGCACCGACATCTATTTTCTTTTATTCTTCACAAATTCTGCAAACTGGCGGATTTCATCCAGTTCATCTTCTGTATATTCATCACCGTCGAAATGAGCTGCAAGAGTTGTAGTGCTTGAACGGTTGCCATCAAATTCTGTGAGTCCCATTAATTTTCCAGGAGTAGTTCCAAGAGCTTTTGCGAATGCAAGAATTTTGCTTTGCTGTAAATCAACTTCGCCTTTCTCAATTTTTGCAATAGAAGAGCGGCTGGTATATCCTGTAAGCTTGGCAAGTTCATCTTGTGATAATCCTTTTTCCTCTCTTAATTGTTTTATGTTCTTGTATAAGTCTAGCATTATGAATCCTCCCTTCTGAAAGTTACTATAACATATGTGTGAAAAAAATTCAACACAAATATAAAAAACTGTTGACAGAAATTCACGTCAATGATATATTGAGCATGTGAATTAAATTCAACAGAAGGAGGCGATGGAAGTTGGTTAATACTCGTTTATTAGAGGAAACTATACGCAATTCTGGTATGACAATGGTAGCTGTTGCAGAAAAATCTGGAATATTACGTGAGACACTCTATAATAAACTGCGAGGAACAAGTGAATTTAAAGCATCAGAAATAACAAATTTATCAAAAGTGTTGAGACTTTCTACTAAAGAAAGGGACGACATTTTTTTTAACACAGATGGGTGAATTAAAATCAACAATGCGAATAGGAAAGGATTCTGGGAGTGGCAGAAGGAATGAGCGCAATGAAGGAACTCCAGGAACAGAAGACAGCATAAGAAAGATGTATGTAAAGCAGGGTAGGAGGTGAGAAGAGTATGGAATTTATGGACGTTCGGTTAAACAATGGAAAAGTTTTGACGGGAGAAAAAATCGGAGAACTTGTCACCGAAATAATAAACAAGTTCTCCGAAGCTGAATTGTCTTACGACGAAGCTAAAATAGTGCTTGATGCTGTAGAAAATAATATGGGTGAGTACAGCATTTTTCAGAAAAATCTTTAAAGGTTTTTCTGGAGCATTTCTTGAAGAGTGTAAGAAATGGTTCGTAATTCTTTTCCGGTAGTATCAATTTTTCCAGTCAACATAGAAGTGCCAGCTTTTATATTGCAGGAAAAGGTTTCAGAATACTTTTTAACACCTGAATTATATTCAATCTTAAAAGTTACATAATCAGGAACCAGGGAATACTTTAATTTGCATATTCGAGATTGCCCTGGTGCAAGAGCTGCATTTTGAAGATCATCAAGAAAGTTTCGGCAATTTGAAACACCAAAGCAAGACGAAAGATCAGGTTCGTATTCAAATTTGGTGATAACAGCAGCGGAGTTTCCGAAATTTCTCACAACAAGATAAAATTCCAGACAACCCGGGTTTATAGATTGCCCATAAATACATATGTATGGTCGGGTGGAATTTTCAATCATTTTACTGTTTTGAAGCAATGTTATGACAACAGTAACAATAGAAATAGCAGCCAAGATAAATGACAATACGGAAAGCGCAATATTTACTTTTGTTGATATATCCATGAATATCCTCCTTTTTTTGTACTTGGCATGCCAGTGCCTGTATTACAAGAGTAGGAAAGATGGTGGGAAAAGTCAATAGTTAAATACCGGAGGGAGGTGAGAAGAGAATGAGAGAAGGAATTGTGCTAATCATAGCAGTGATTTCCATTGTACAGTGGATCAAATGGAAAATAACCACACAGGCACTGATTTATTATAACGAGAAAAACCAATACAAACATCCAGAAAAAACAGAAATGGAAGAATGCATTGGTTTTGTCGTAAGGAATACCATTAAAGATTTAATTGGCCGTTGATCATCTGAGTAAGAACGGAAGTTGCAATCTGTGATATTACATTTAGAGAGAAAGAGCCTATGTTACCACTGATCAGAGGGAGATGATAGAAATGTTAGAAGAAAAAAACTCCTGGATCTTTATGAAACCGGGAGTAGCAGAGATCAGTGACGGATATGCAGATAATGTGAAGTATTGCCGAGAATTACGGATCTGTTTATCTGTCCACGATTGGAATAAATTCGTAAAACAACCGTTTTTCCAGGAACTAATTGAATATCTTGACAAGATACAAATTCAAGGAAACATAGGTAGCCTTGGTCTGGACAAAGAAAAATTGGGAATTCTGTAGATTTCAGCATCTCTGAGCCAAACTCACGAATTTTCTTTGGAATAAGTTCACATGGATATTCATGCGAGTTTTCAATGATCGATACAGAGTGTATCGAAATATTGGAAGATGCCATGTTTTGAAAATGAATGAAAAATTGAACTGTACCAAGAGGCTGAGAGTAATCATGAATAATAATGTTTATTTTTGCGCTCAGATAAAAACTTGCTGACAGATAAAAAGGCAGACATGACAAAGGCCATTATCGATAACACATTAATAAGTAGTTGCGTATTGTCGAGAGTGAAAAAACCTGTAAACAATTACAACCCTCTCCTTTTTGTAAATACTCGGACATGGTGGTGCCCTGTATTGCAAGAGTAGGAAAGATAGTGGGAAAAGTCAATAGTGCAATTTTCAGAATCAAAAGACCGCATAAGAAAGGAGAGAGAATATGAGCACAGTAGATGACTACATTAAACAGAATGCAGAGCTTCATCAGTTTGCAGCAGAAGTTGCAAGAATCATCTCAGGAATTCCGTCGATGCCGGAATTTTCAGCAGAACGTCTGACTGTAGACGATGTAAGCAAGATGACAGGGATTCCGGTTGCATCAGTCCGGGCAGGAATCGTATACGGGTGGCTTCCGATTGGAACAGCCACTCGTAACAACAAAGTTGTAAAAAGTCTTACCGGAGAAAAAACCTCTTTCTTCATATCACCAAGGAAATTATACGAAGAAACCGGTTATGTATGGAAAGGTAAGGCGGCATTATCAGGAAAGGAGTCAGCATGACAGATGTGATTGATTCTATTTTGATCGGGAGCCTGGGTACATACTTACCGTTCTGGATTCTTGATAACACAGCACAGCGTATCGTTCTGGCTATGGGGTTATCAATTATAGTCTATGCCGGTAAGCTGTGGCGCATGGAGAAAAAGGAAAAATAAAAGGATCCTCAGAGCGGCAACTCAAGAGGATCCAAAAGGTAAATAGTACTCCTTTATTGTAGGAGAGAAAGGCAGAAAATGCAAGTAAAAACATGAAGACAATTTGTTTTACAGTCCCCGGCAAGCCACAGGGAAAAGCCAGGGCACGGACTTTCTACAATCCCAAGACAAAGGGGATGAGCAGCATAACGCCGGAGAAAACGGTCCTGTATGAGAATTTTATCTCGACCTGTTACCTGCAGGTAGCAGGAGAGGACCGCTTTTCGGATGATGCATACATTCGGATTAGAATTCAGGCGTTTTATGAAGTGACAAAAAGCAGTTCCAAGGTAAAGAGGACAGCAATGCTGAACGGGGAACTGATGCCGGCGAAGAAACCGGATATTGACAACATTGCAAAGGCGGTCCTGGATGCACTCAACAGTGTTGCGTACCGGGATGATACCCAGATAGTGGAATTACAGATAAGAAAGCAGTACAGCGAGAAACCAAGATTAGAGATCTGCATGGAAGAACTGGAGGTATAACCAGATATGGCAAGGCGAAGACAGGAAGGGAATTTCTTTTTTCGCCTGGATGTAGATTTTTTCTCGGATAGAAAGATAAAGATCCTGAAGGCCCGGTACGGAGCTGATGGGATCACCCTGTACATATATCTTCTGTGTGAGATATATAAGGCAGGCTATTATTTAAAGATCGATGAAGACTTTGAGTTCATCGTATCAGATGATCTGAACATGGACAGCAACAAGGTGAAGCAGGTCTTGAACTTCTTATTGGAACGGTCACTGTTTGACAACACACTTTTCCAGTCGGACAAGGTCTTGACCTCTGCCGGAATACAGCGGAGATATCAGGCGATGGTAAAAGCCAGAGCATTAAAAACTCCGATCACAGTGGAAAGGTTTTGGCTCCTTCCGGAAGAAGAAACGGAAACCTTTATTAAAGTGCACCCTTCTTTAAATAATTCCGAGAATAAATCCGATAATTCCAGGAAAAATGATGATAATTCCAGGAAAAATAACACAAAAGGAAAAGAAAGGAAAGGAGAGTATATAGATACGGCTCCGCCGGGAACATACTTTGCGGATCCTTCTTTGAACGAAGTATTCCTGTTGTTCCTGAAGGTGAGACAGGATAATGGTGATCATCTGACAGAGGAGCAGATACAGTTGTTGAAGGAAGAGTTGAGTTCCATGTCCGACAATCCAGAGGAGCTGATCACCATCGTAAAGAAATCTACGATGAGCGGCTGGAAGACCTTCTATCCGCTGAAAAAGGGACGCAGTAAGAAGACAGAAGCAAAGAACGGCAAGAACCGGTTCAATAACTTTCAGCAGAGAGAGTATGACTTTGAGGTTTACGAGAAAAAGTTATTGAGCAAGGCTGAAGAGGGATAAATGAAACGGTGACAAATTGTCACCAGTTGAATCGGAAAAGAAATTTCGAATGCGAGAGGAGAAAAAAGAAATGTATGACAAATTTGGAGAAATGAGCAGTTACAAGGAAATCAATGAGCTTGCAGAGAATCTGGTTAATGAGGGCGACATCGAGAGTCTGCATGAAATGGCAAAGGAGAATGGAATCCCGGAGGATTTCGTGGATTTGTATCTGGAAGGTGACATTCCGAATCTCTGTGATGCGCTGACTGCTGCCGTTGGAAAACTGGAAGTTGAGGCAGCAGATCTGAAATTAACAGGACTTATGCAGGACTGGGTGGAATACATCAAAGGGCTTTGCATGGAGAATGAGATGATTGTTCATCAGGTCCGCAAGAAAGGGAAAAGCCTGAAAGGATGTATGGCAGTACTCTTGAAATATTCGTTTGAGAACAGAACGGCTGTGCCTAAAGAAATTGTCAAAGAAGCCAAGATTAATGCGAGTAGAGTGGACTTTGGCATCCCAGGCATGGCAGAAGCCAAAAAGATGATCAAAGACTACTATCTTGGAGGCACGAAATGAAAAAGAAAGCAATTGAGAGAATTCCATACATTGGACTGAAGAAAAACATCAGACCGAAATCCGTAAAGTATATCGGCATAACGGCGATCAGAATCGTAGGACACGAAAAGCACCTTTTTCTGGAAGTATACCGCAACGCAAAGAAACAGACAGAACCGGTGGTACGGGTTGTCCTGAACAAGAAAGAATTTGGCACCTATATTCCAGAGACCGGAGAATGGAACAGGCGGCAGATCATGTCAGATGAATATTATGATGCATACTTTATCTGGAATACACCGGGCGAACGTGGATGTACGCAGAAAGAACTGGAGAAGCAGAACATCCTTCAGAGCCCGGAAGATCTGGAGAGGATCAAAAAATTCTGCAAAGGCGTGGAGGTCTGGGACAATCATAAATGGTGGAAGTACATATACCGCTATGAGCAGAACATATCGATCACTGCCAGACGCAAAGCGGAAGATAGAAGATACGAACGCCGCCAGAATGCCCTCAATGACAGGATCAGCCACACAAAAGAACTACCGGAAGAGAGAATCCTGGAAACAGCAGACAGTCTCTATTTCCATCATGCGCATTACCTGTACTACAAAAAACGAGGATGTTTTGCGCAGATAGCCTGCAGTAAATGCGGCGGGGTGACAACTGCCAGGTGGAAAGAGGGAGTTTCTTTTGAGAGCCAGTTCCAGTGTTCTATAGAAGAACCCAGAGAGGGGCAGACAGGGAACTGCCCGCTGTGTGGAGTGCATGGCGAATATAAATGTCAGGGCAAGGTAAAAGGATATCACAGTAAGAACATACGCCTGTTCATTGGTCAGAAGTACAAAGAGCGTGGAATGGTCCTGCGCTACATGGAAGTAACAAAAGAGTGGCGGTTAGGGCTGATCAGCGGAAAGAATGGTACGGAAATGTTCAATTCCAGCGAAGAACTGTCAGGCGTGGAGATTGCCAGGGCATATTTTGAGCCAGGTAAGAAGCTCCAGATCGATTATCACAAGCATAACTGGTATGACGGGAAAGACTTCTGGGATGACTGCAATCTGTACGGAAATGCCAATATTACGATCGGGGAAGCCCCGATCCTGAAAGAAACTTATCAGGAGATGGAAGGAACAATTTTTCAATACAGTGCACTGAAAGAATATACGGCAGCAGTTGGAGAAATGAATCCGATCGACTACCTGGAACGCTATCAGCAAACTCCGCAAATTGAGATGCTGACCAAAATGGGACTGACAGAAGTTGTGAAAGAGCTTGTCGGCTGCAGGTATGGCATCGTTGCGGATCAGTACGCAAAATGCCCGGATAAATTCCTGGGAATTCGAAAAGAACGGGTAAAGCAGTTGATTGCCAAAAAAGGAGACATCCGGATGCTGAAAGTCATGCAGGCAGAAAAAAGGCTTAACCAGATATGGACAGAATCCCAGATTAAGAGGATGAGTGAAATACAGATGGAAGCTGGCCAGATCGCAATGGTAACAAAGTATATGGGATTGCAAAAATTCCTAAATCATATCGAAAAATACGCAGGATGCCAGTTTGGAACCGGATGCTCTGGAGCGGAAGGAAGATTAAAAAGCACAGCCGACACTTATATGGACTATCTCAGCATGCGTCTGGATCAGGGCTATGATCTGAACAATACGGTATATCAGTACCCAAGAGATTTGAGAGCTGCACATGATGAAATGGTATATCTGATCAACAAGGAAAAGTTGGATAAACGGATGGAAGAAGTAAAACGGAAATATCCGAATATACAGCAGAACTACAAAAAACTCAGAGAAAAATATTACTTTGAGGATGACGAGTATCTTATCCGTCCGGCTAGATCGGCAGGCGAGATTGTAGAAGAAGGAAGGATATTACATCATTGTGTCGGTGGAAACAGTTATCTGAGAAAACACAACAATGGCGAAAGTTATATATTGATGCTCCGGTTCAAGGATATGCCGGAAAGACCGTATATCACGGTGGAGATTGAAGGTGAAAAGGCTTCTATCAGGCAATGGTACGGAGACAAAGACAGGAAACCGGATCAAAAGAATATGCAGAAATGGCTGGACAATTACTTGAAGTATCTGAAGGAGGAACAGAGGGTGCTGGCACAGGCAGTCTGAATAAAAGGAGAATCCTATGGAATATACACAGTTAACTCTGGATGATTATATCCAGTGCAAGAACGATATTAAAAATAATCTCGGAACAATCGTAAAGAGTTTTGTCCGGATCGGCTGGCTTCTGACCAGAATTGATAAATCCGGAGCCTATAAAAATGACGGCTATAGTACGATTTATGAGTTCGCCCAGGCTGAATATGGGATGAATAAAAGTGGAACGAGCCGCTTCAAGAAGATTTATGAAAAATACTCAGTTCCGGGCGACACACCAGAACTCAGGGACGAATATAAAGACTTCAACCAGTCTCAGCTGACAGAAATGCTCCAGATCCCGGAAGAAGACTATGCAATGCTTCACCCGGAGGGAAATAAAGAAGATTTCCGTGAGTTAAAGCGTTTCAACAGGGAGAATGATTCCAATCCGGAAAACCTTTGGAGCTGGAAAGAAGCAAAGACTCCGGAAGAAAAGCTGAAAGCTGCTATTCAGGAATTCTTCCGGGAAAATAAAGAGATCCTGAACGATTTTTACGGAAAGAACCTCAGCGTGAAAGATCTCGCAGAAGAGATCTGCCCGTCTGGCAGCAGGAGTTACCGTAAAGGAACCGTATTTCTGATGTTTTACACTCTGGAGCAGGGGATCATGGTCAAGATCTTCGGCGAAGCTCCAACCAAAATGACTTATCAGGAATTTGCTGATCATACAAAGCAGATCTTTGATGCCGCGGCAGCAGGGGAGGGAACCTGGGATAACTATTTTGGCGAACGTAATGCTGAACCCAGCAAAACATTGGGGGAAGCTGACCATAGCGGCGAAGATACCGCAATGGTTCCGGGACAGAATATGGAAATTCCGGAACAGGCACAGCCAAATGTGAGACAGGAGGATGATATTTCGGGACAGGATGACCAGATCCCAGGACAGGATAATATCCAGAATCATCCGGAATATATGCCAGAACCAAAAGTTGCGCCGGCGCAACGGACAGAAGAACAGAAATACAATGACCGACAGGCACGACTGGACCGCGAAAGCAAAAAGAAACTCCAGGAGCAGGAAGACGAAGAAAAAATGCAGCATCTTCCTTCCGATGAAACCAGGAAGACAAAACAGCTCAGAATGGCATCTTCCTACTACGATGACATTTTGACCGGGAACATGAGCTTCTGGTTCTGCAAAGATGATCATTTTCATATCGGTGACAGCCTGGATCTGATGGAGTTCAAAGAAGGCAGACATACCGGCCGGACGATCCAGACGGAGATTATATATATCCTGAATGATTATACCGGTTTGGAAGATGGATATTGTATTCTTTCAATCAAAGTAACGGGCACTATCTAAAATCACATATATCACACAATACAAAAGGGAGGTGCTGCATGCACCTTTCGGAAAGGAGCCACCATGAGGTATACAAAAGAGATGCAGATTGGAAAAAAACAAAGAAGAAAGAAACACAAGCCAAGTATCATCCAGAGAAAAGACGGAAGATGTTATTTGTGCATGCTGTTAAATGAAGATAATGGAGCGAAAAAAACACAGGAACATCATATATTCGGTGGGTCAAACCGGGATCATTCAGAAGAAACTGGATTAAAAGTACATCTTTGCTTAGAGCATCATACGGCAGGCAAATTGGCAGTTCACAGATGCCGGGATACCAGAAGGCTTCTGGAGCGAACCGCACAGAGAACATTTGAGGAAACACACAGTAGAGAAGAATTTATGAAGATATTTGGAAGAAATTATCTTGATGATTAAGGAGAAGGTATGAAAGCAGACCGGAGAAAGATAGAAATTATTATGGCCAGAGAACTTGGAGTAGATGTCACGGACATTCATTGGAAGAATATTTTGAATTATATGAGAAAATGAGGATGAAAAAAAATGGAGAAATTAAAACCTTGCCCGTTTTGTGGCGGCAAAGCAAGCCTGATCAAAAATGAATGTCCTGATACGGGGTACGTAGGATGGTTTGTATATCATGATTGCCGAAAGTTCGGACCTCACGGAATTAAGACAAGACTTGACAGAGATCCGAAGAGTGCTGTAGAAACATGGAACAAGAGGAAGGAATGAACCAGTCAATGTTAATCCTGGATACCCCGGTGAATTGCGAATGCTGTTTATGGCTGGGAGGTATCATACTTGCATGTACTGTATGCAAAGCCAAGGGGAGAATTATTGAGGATCCTTTCAGTAAACTGTGATGGTGTCCGCTTATACTATATAAAGAGGTGAAAGAATATGGCGTGTGCAAAGAAATGTGACAGATGCGGAAAGTTATATGAGGAATACAATACAGAGAACGATAGTAAAAACACTAATGGAATTCGGACATTAAATATCGATTATCAGAGAAAATGCTATTCACATAAGGCAGCGGACTTATGCCCTGAATGCATGGCAAGCTTTTGGATATGGATGAAAAATGTAGAAAAAGGAGAACGAGATGAACAAAGAAATAGTTAAAATGGCAGAATATGTATGTGATCACATCTGCCCGATGCCGGAAAAAATGTTTGATCAGGAGAAACTGGAAGCATATTGTAACGATAAGTGCAATCTGAAATTACATTTATCCAGAGTATTGAGCGAAAATGAAAGTGCAAGCTCAGAAATCTATCGTCTTACGCAAAAGTACAGAAATGTAGTTCTGTGTGCAGAATGTGTACATGCCTGTAAATTACCATCTGGAAATATCAGGGGAATTGACAGCACGAAATTAGGCTTATATGACGGATGTAGTCATGGAAAGAGGTGTAAAAAAGAATAGGCCTTCAACAAAGAAGGCCCCTAAAAAATTATTAAATACATATATTGCCAAATAAGATACCGAGATCAGTGAGTTGCATTATTTTTTGATCTTCACGATAAGACTGTTTAGGATCAAGAGAATTTTCAATTAAATGTTTATTGTCATTGTAAAAAGATGTAGTGGTGATTAATTGATAATGTTCTGAATGCGTATAAAAGGAATCAGATATATCAATTAAATTTAATCGTTCTAAGTTATCAAATGAAACGATAAGTTGTTTATAGGGATAATTTGTTATCCAAGATACATTTCTAAAAACAATTTTAGAACCACCGCCTTCATCTTGCGAGTAACCTATTTTCATATCAATTAAAGGTCGCAAATTAGCGTTAAGGACAATTTTAAAAACAACTGCGTCTAAAGGAGACATCTGTTTGATAATTTCAACAAAAGAAGGATGCACTGAATTTTTAGTATCTGTGCACATGGATTTTGCAAGTAAGTTTGCATATAGTTCTCTTAATTCATCGCTATTCATTGAATATGAAATAGCTTGAAGAGCAGGCACAGCTACATAAGCTTCGGGAGATACAATTTTTTCAGGGTCTATGTTTTCTAATTTTTGGGCTAATAATTTTTCAGTTTCAGCGACATTGTACTCTCGTTGGGCTATCCACTGACGCAACGGGGATAATGCAGCATTTATGGCACGGGGAATTAAAGCTAAAGTTTTTCCAGATTCTTGCGTGATTGGTTTTAATGCATCATCGTAAAGATCAGGAACTGTTTCAACAGCTTTTCCAATACCACCGGCGAGTTTATCCAATCCTTCTGGCATAAAATCACAACCTTTCGTTTTTTTATATTTTATCAGAAAATCAAGAAATAGCAATAAATAAAAGGAGAAATAAAAATGAGGTTTATTTTCAGCATTACATTTGGAAAGAAAGGAAAAGTGTTTACTAAAGGGAGTAGTCTAGAGCTATTAACATTGTTAACAATCATTTTTAGAGGAGTTTCAGAAAAAATCGCAGAAGATAATAAGATGGAATTAAATAAAGCAATGGATATTGTATTAGAAAGCATAAAAAATGGAAGCGAAAAGCTTAGTTGAGTTTAGAAAAAGAAGCAAAATACAAAAAAGGAGGACGTCAGTGAGTAAAATTAAGATTACTAAAAAAATGCTGGATCATTACCGGAAATTAAAACAGGAAATATCGGTACTTGAGTTGGAACTTCAGATGATGAAGAACACAGATACTGGGTTAGGAAATAGTGTTATATTGGACGGCAGAACCGGCTATCCTAGACCGCAGAGCGTTGTCGGATTTGATCAGAAGAAATATGATCGCCGGAGAAAGACTCTGGAACACAAAAAAGAGAAGGTTAAAGCTATGGACCAGTGGATAGACGATATCAAGGATGGCCAGACCAGATGCGTCTTCCGGATGTTCTACAAGCAGGGGATGACCTGGAAGGCGATTGCAAAGCAGATTGGCATGCCGCACAATGAGGATTATCCAAGATTGATGATTCGAGACAAGTATTTAAAAAATCAGGGGATAAAGTGAAAATAGTTCGGATTATTCGGTTAATTCGTTGTATGATGAGAATGTAGCCAAAGGCATAAAAGCCGGCGGCTCCGATGGGGTAGAATACCCACATACATTTCAATGCAATCCTTCCCGCGAGGCATCTCGGCAGCAGTCGAGGTGCCTTTAATGTATTTGAAAAACTCCTTCTTGTTATGTATAAAACACTTGACATATGGTACACCATATGATATATTATATACAGGAGGTGAGAAACAGATGAGTAATAGAAACCGGAAACATCCGGAAAAGAAAAAGTCCGATATCGACTGGAAGAGCTGGCTACTCGGAGCGATAACGGACTTGACTATCGGAATCATCTTACTGATTCTCGATAAGCTATTAAATTAGCGGAGAGGGGCGAAAGCCCTTCTCTTAAACAAAATATAACACAAGAACTCATCTGTGTAAAGTATGCTGTGGAAACTGGGAATATTCTTTATAGCGATCGGCTTGGCGAAACTGGCATATTATCTCATACAGAAATGGAGGGATAACAATGCCAACAGGTAATCCGAAACCACAGACTGTAGCATCCAAGAAATACCAAGACAAGGTTGGTTGGATTTCAAAGAGTTACAAGCTAAAGAAAGAAGTTGTTGAGTTGTACGCTGATGCCTGCGAGAAGGCAGGTGTCAGCCAGGCAGGACAGTTAATGAAGATGATGAAAGAATTTGCAGACAGAACCAACAAGGAGCACTCGGAGTAAATCCGGGTGCTTTTTTCGAATCTTTTGTAGGTGTTCGAACTGGACATTAAAAATAACGGAAAGGACTGATTTGATATGGCACAGGAATTTGCCAGAAAGTTTTATGATAGTACAGCATGGAGGAAATGCCGGGTTGCATATATCCAGCACAGAATGGCTGTGGATGGTGGTATGTGTGAGACGTGCCATGAGAGACCAGGGTATATTGTACATCACAAGAAAATGCTGACAGCATCAAATATTAATAACCCAGACGTTACACTGTCTTACAGTAATCTGAAATACGATTGCCTGATCTGTCACAACAAAGAAGAAGAACACAGAAAGGATGGGAAGAAAAAACTTCCAGATGATCTGTGCGAATATGTATTTACGCCAGATGGGGATGTGTCCCCCCTGAAATAATTTGCAGAATTGCGCGGGCGCAACCGCCTGCCTAGGTTAAAAAAACATACAGGTCATCATGAAGGGGGTGTGGTACCGAATGATAGACTACGGTGATTTTGAGGAAGAAGCAGCCAAGAGAGAGGCTGAATATGACAGTATTTCGGAATATTTGGAGAGAAAAAAAGACATTAAGAAAGAAGAAAACAGACTTAAGAGATTGTTTTCCAAGATTGATGGAAATAAGAAAAAGCTGGTAAATGCAACAATTGAAGATGTTGCATTTATGACAGTTACAATGCGAGATCTTCGTGAAGAAATCCTCCGAAAAGGAACTGAAGTCACATATAAGAATGGTGAAAATCAGTATGGAACCAAACAGAGTCCTGCCGCACAGTTGTATCTTCAGATGAGCCAGAAGCAGACCCAGGCCATGAAGATTCTGACAGACTGTCTTCCGAAAACAGAAAAGCCATTAAAAGCAGATGATGGCTTTGAGGACTTTCTAAGGGGAAGAGATGGATGAACACTGCCAGAAAAGTAGTCAGAAAAATTATTTATTCTGACGATTATAATCCGATCCGGGAATACTGGGAGGCTATAAAGTACAAGCCACTTTTTGCAGAGATTGAAAAAATAGAAGATGAGATTGCAGAAGCAGAGAGGAAAGAAAATGTCAGCTCTGCTTTTTTGGTACGCAGAAAAGAGGAACTGGAAGAGAAAATCAAAATCCGGCAGGGACTGGAAGTAAATGGAGCTGTCAATTCCAGCTGGAAAGTGTACCGAATGTACCGGGAGATTATCCGCTTTCTGGACGATCCGCAAAGTGAATGGGAATACTGTCCGGCCAGAGCCAACCATGCGATAGAATTTGTTGAAAATTACTGCAAACACAGCAAAGGGAAGCTGGGAGGGAAACCTTTTATCCTGGAATTGTGGCAGAAAGCACTTGTAGCGGCTACATTTGGAATCATCCATAAGATTTCCAGACTGCGAAAATACCGGGAAGTTATGCTGATGGTGGCACGTAAGAATGGAAAGTCCACATTGTCAGCGGCTATTGGATTGTATATGCAGCTGGCAGATGAAGAACCAGGGGCGGAGGTTTATGCAGTAGCTACCAAAAAAGATCAGGCGAAGATCATATGGCTGGAAGCAAAACGCATGATTAAAAAAAGTCCGGTTCTCTTGCGGCGGACGAAGCCTCTGGTAGCTGAAATCAATGCAGAGTTTAATGATTCTTTTTTTAAACCGCTCGGTAGGGATTCTGATTCTCTGGATGGTTTGAATGTACATTGTGCTACGATGGATGAAATACATGCCTGGACAGATGACAATCTGTATGATGTTGTAGTTGATGGAACTACAGCCAGAGAGGAACCCTTGATCTTTATCACCACTACGGCCGGAACAGCAAGAGAACACGTTTTTGACCGTAAATATGATGAGGCACAGAATCTGATCAATGGATTTGATGATCCGGAGGGTTATAAAGATGAGCATTTTCTTCCGGTTATATACGAACTGGACTCCAGAAAAGAATGGACAAAAGAAGAAACATGGGTCAAAGCTAATCCGGGACTTGGAACTATTAAGAGAATTGATCAGTTACGGGCAAAGGTGCAGAAGGCAATTTTAAATTCCTCATTAGTGAAGAACCTTTTATGTAAAGATTTTAATATTCCGGAAACAACATCAGAGGCATGGCTGACATTTGAAGAGGCAAATAATCCGAATGTTTTTGATATTTTGGCTTTGAAGCCACGGTATGGCATTGGTGGAACCGACCTGTCTTCAACTACAGACCTTACAGCGGCAAAAGTAATCTTTCAGGTGCCGGATGATCCGAATATCTATGTACTTTCTATGTATTGGATTCCAGAAGAACTGGTGGAAAAAAGAATTACAGAAGATAAAATCCCGTATGACATCTGGATAGAAAAGGGTTATGTCAGAACGTGTCCAGGAAACAGCAATCATCCTAAATACGTTACAGAGTGGTTCCGGGAAGTGCAGGAAAAGTATGACATCTGTATTTCCTGGGTGGGATACGATGCCTGGTCTGCAAAATACTGGGTAGAAGAAATGAAAATGGAATTCGGAGAGATGTCCATGATTTCAGTTATTCAGGGAAAGAAGACACTGTCAAGTCCAATGAAGAACATGAAAGCAAAACTACAGAGTAATCTGATCAACTATAACAATAATCCTGTAGACAGATGGTGTCTGTGTAATACTGCAGTGGATGTAGATAAAAACGACAATATACAGCCTATCAAAACCAGCAACCAGAGACGGAGAATTGATGGTACTGCTGCTTTATTGGATGCTTATGTTGTATATGAAGAAAAAATGAATGATTATCTCAGTCTGATATAGGAGGCATAATGAAAAAATTCTGGAAAAGAGAACCAACAAATGAAAGGGCAGATAAGCCATCTGCCGGGCAGACACTGAAAATGGTCACTCTTCGCGGAGAGTCTTTTTTTTCGTGGGACGGGAAACTGTATGAGAGTGATATAGTAAGAGCCTGCATCCGACCGAAAGTAAAAGCTATAGGAAAGCTGATTGGAAAACATATCCGGGATGATCCCAAGACAGGGGGGATCAAAGTAAATCCAGATGCAAATATCCGGTTCATTTTATCAGAACCCAATCCATATATGACGGGGCAGCAGTTGCAGGAAAAGGTCGCAAATCAGCTGTGTCTGAACAATAATGCGTTTATTCTGGTTGTGAGAGATGAAAACGGAAAACCTTTACAGTTATATCCTGTTCCCTGTGTGAGTGTTGAAGCAAAATACAATGATGATGGAGAATTATTCCTTAAATTTTTGTATACGAGTGGAAAAATGGGGATTTTTCGATATTCAGATGTAATCCATTTGAAACAGGATTATAACGAAAATGATATCTTTGGAACTTCTCCAGCACCGGTACTCTCCGGATTAATGACACTGATCGGCACGATAGATCAGGGAATTGTGAAAGCAATCAAAAACAGCAGTGTGATCCGTTGGCTGATTTCGTTTAAGCAGTCTATGAGGGATGAGGATATTAAACGATATGTGCAGAATTTTGTGGATAACTATCTGAGCGTAGAAAGCACCACATTTGGAGCAGCAGGCGTTGATGCAAAAGCTGATGTACAGAGAATCGAACCCAAAGATTATGTTCCGAATGCTCTGCAGTCAGAGAAAATCATTGATCGTATATATTCTTTTTTTGGAACAAACAGAAAAATTGTTCAGTCAGATTATACGGAAGATGAGTGGACAGCCTATTATGAAGCTGAGATTGAACCCGTGGTTGTGCAGCTTTATCAGACATATACGGTGGCACTTTTCTCAAGAAGGGAAAGAGGGTGTGGGAATCGTATTGTTTTTGAAGCAAATAATCTCCAATGTGCCAGTCTTACTACAAAGCTGGCATTTCAGGCAATGGTTGACCGTGGGGCAATGACTCCAAATGAATGGAGGGAAACTATGAACCTGGCACCGATTGAGGGCGGGGATCAGCCGATCAGGCGACTGGATACGCAGGTTGTTGATTTGCTGGAAAATATGCTTGGAAAAGTAAATTCTGAAAACTGTATGCAGATGACTGCAGTTATGCTGGAACTACTGAGAACAGGAGGTAAAGGAGAAGATGAAGTACAGAGTTGATATCAGAGGACCGATGATTCCAAACGATTATAAATTTTATTATGATTATTTTGGAGAAGATTCTACCTGTCCAAGAGATGTGCAGCAGGTAATTGATGCACTGATCGATGGTGATGAAGTAGAAGTGTACATCAATTCGCCAGGGGGCGTGATCGATGTAGGATCAGAAATCTATACACTTCTCAGAAATCAGAAAAATGTTACTATCTACATAACCGGAGAAGCCTGTAGTGCAGCTTCGATCGTGGCTATGGCCGGGCATTGTGTAATGGCACCAACGGCCCTGATGATGGTTCATTGTGTATCTTCAGGTGCCAGAGGAAATCATACAGATATGGAACATGCGGCAGAAGTTCTTCGGACCGCAGATCGGGCATTGTGTACAGCATATATGGCCAAGACCGGCATGACGGAAGAAGAAGCTCTGGACATGATGGAACATGAAACCTGGCTGACTGCCACGCAGGCAAAAGAGAGAGGCATGGTAGATGAAATAATGTTTGAAGAAGAGGAAACTGAACCGGTTGTGGCAGGGTCTCTTTTTTGTTTGCCGGAAAAAGAAAAAATGGAACGTGTAAAAAGAATGATGCGGGTAAAAGATGATAAAAAAACAGAACTGGCCCGGGCAAAATTGAATCTTTTAAGACTGAGAGGGAAAGAACGATGAATAAAAAACAGTATGAAAAAATGAGAAACGAACTGTTTATGGCGGCTCAGAATTTTATCAATGAAGGAAAAGTAGATGAGGCAAATGCCAAAATGGAAGAAATCAAAGAGCTGGACGAAAAATGGGAAGCTATCGCACAGGCTCAGGCAAATCTGAGAGCAATGAACAGTGATCCGAATCCGGCGAATGTTTTTGCAAATACCGGAGAAATGATGAATTTTGCCGGGAAAGGGGAAGAACCTGAAAATATGTATGATTCTGTAGAATACAGGGTCGCATTTATGAATTATGTGGTTTCCGGAAAAGCAATTCCGGAGAAATTTAATCAGTCAGCAGTGACCAAGACTTCTGATGTCGGTGCAGTTATTTCTCCGACCGTAATCAACAGAATTGTTGAGAAAATGGAGACAATCGGCGTGATTCTGCCATTGGTGACAAAAACCGCGTTTGCAGCAGGAGCAACTATTCCTACATCTTCAGTAAAACCGGTTGCTACCTGGGTTGCAGAAGGGGGAACGTCTGATAAACAGAAAAAGACACTGGGGCATATTGATATCAAAGGATTTAAACTGAGATGTGCGATTGCAATGACACTGGAAACGGTAACAATGAGCCTTCAGTTCTTTGAAACTATGTTCGTGAACAGCGTTTCTGAAGCTATGGTAAAAGCACAGGAACAGGCTTTTATTAATGGTACAGGTTCAGGTCAGCCAAAAGGCGTACTGGAAGAAACTGTCGTTGAGGGACAGAATGTAGACATTGCAAAAACAGAAAATGTGGAATATAAAACGTTGACAGATATGGAGGCAGCCCTGCCACTGGCTTATGAAAATGGTGCTGTATGGAATATGACTAAGAAAACTTTCATGCAGTTTATTGGAATGACCGATGCGAATGGACAGCCGATCGCCAGAATTAATTATGGCGTGGACGGAAAACCCGAGAGAACACTTCTGGGAAGAAAAGTAGTATGCAATGATTATATGCCGTCGCTGGGTGCTGAGATCAAAGCTGACACAGTGGTAGCGTTCCTTTTTAACTGGAGTGATTATATGTTCAACACCAATTATGCAATGCGGATCAAAAATTATGAGGATGATGATACAGAAGATCAGGTTACAAAGGCAGTCATGATCTGCGATGGAAAAGTGATTGATTCGAATTCGCTGGTAACTTTGACGAAGAAAGCAGCATAACGGGAGAATGTAAATGGAAGAACTGGTTGAATGGCTGAAAAAAATGCTCAGAATCAAATCCAGCACTGCAGATGAAGAACTGGAAGATTTGGTAAGGGCCTGCCAGAACGAACTGAAAATTGCCGGAATACAGGGGAAACTAACAGATCCCCTGTATAAACAGGCTGTAAAGCTTTATGTAAAGGCAAATTATGGATACGATGATGACAGCGAAAAATTTCTTTATGCATTTCAAAGTCTCAGAGACTCTATGGCTCTCAGCGGTGAATATAAGGAGAAGTAAATGGAATATGAGGGTGAACTGATATGGGAAGAAGAAAAAAAGGATTCAGATGGATTCCCTGCAACAGAGAGACATAGCGTTCCGGCAATTCTGACAGAAAAATCAATAAAGCGGGCTGAAAGTTATGAAGCACTTAGAACCGGAATTGCCTTAACAGCAGTTTTTACTGCCAGACAGGAAGACTGGGAGAATACAAGACATCAGAACAATGGCCGACCGGCATATGCAGAAAAAGTGATTGTAGACGAAGCTGAATATGAGATTGTAAGAACATATAAGACAGGCAGATCTATGATAGAGATTGTCTGCAGTTAGGAGGAAGTATGTCGTTGAAGATGACAGGATTTGATTTGCTTGAAGACGAACTGAAAAAATATGATGATCCCGATGATATTGCAGCAAAGGTAGTAGATACAGCATCGCCAATTCTGGTTGAGACAGTAAAAGAGATGATAAAAGCAACAACATCTTCAGATTCTTCTGGAGATCTGGCAGATTCCATACAGGCAACAGGTGCCAAAATAAATGGGTATGGATGTTTTGCGGCGGTACGTCCGACTAGCAGAGACAGAAAGGGCGTCAGAAACGGGGAAAAAATGGCATATAGAGAATATGGAACCAGTAAACAGCCAGCAAAACCGATTCTGAAAAAGGCTGTCAGAAAATCTGAGAAAAAATGTCTGGAGATTATGCAGAAAACATTTGAGGATGTGACAAAATGAGTGTCAATACCAAAATAGAAGAGGCGTTATTTAACGCTTGTAAAAATATCTGGCCGGTGGTCTGCCCGGACGCACATCCGCCGGAGGAATATATTGTGTATAACCCTGAATTAGAAAGCCCGGAACTTTATGGGGATGATGAAGACCTGGAATGGACGCATTATATGCAGATTCATTTTTTTACGAAGAAAAATTATATTTCAAAGCGTAAAGAAATCAGGAAGCTTCTGAGAACCGCGGGATTTACGATGACGGATATCAACACAGAATACGAAAAAGATACAAAGTATTTTCACCTGATCTTTTCGTGCTATATCGAAGAAAGTGAGGAATAAAAATGGCATATTTAGGCTTAAGAAAAATTAAAATTGCAAAACTGACGGGCAATACATATGGTGAACCAGTATATCTTGGAAAAGCAATTGGACTGAACATCACCCCATCTTATGCAGAAGGGAGTCTTTACGGGGACGATGAGCTTGCCGAGTATGATAAAGAATTTCGGTATGCAGATGTTACACTGAATACATCAACCATACCTATTGAAGCAGATGAGCAGATGTTTGGTCATACGGTGAATAAAGAAAAAAATGAGATTGTGTATGGATCGGAAGATGAAGCTGCATATGTTGGAGCGGCGTGGATCACTGTTGAAAAGGTGAATGGCGTAAAAAAATACTGTGCGAATTTTCTGCCAAAGGTAAAATTTTCCGAACCATCGGATGAATTTGCAACAAAAGGAGATAACATTGAATATAAGACACCTTCCATCAGCGGTCGTGCTATGGCAAATGAAAAAGTCTGGAAGAAAGTAAAGAAATTTGCAACAGAATCTGAAGCGCAGGAAGCAGCAGATGCATTTTTTACTGCTGGAGCCTGAGGGGAGGATGAGATGCTGAACAATGAACCGAACAGGATTTCTCTTTCAGGAGAATCGTATGCAATCAAGTGTTCATTACTTGTTCTGGAAAAAATTCAGGACAAGTATGGGGATGTAAGTGCATTTGAAGATAAAATAATTGTTTTTGAAAAATCAGATGAAGAAGGCGGAATAAAAGTACGTTATCCGGATCCCGAAGCAGTATGCGATGCGCTGTTTTGGTTTTGCCAGGAAGGCGAGACGATAGAAGCAGAAAAACGAGGGGGAAAGCCCAAGGAACTGACACGAGATGGACTGGCACGAAAAGTAGATACCAAAATTTTTGATATTGCAACAGAACTTCACAGAGAATTTATGAACTGTTTTCGGACAAAAAAAGAGAATCCCACGAAGATAACAGCGAAGAAGGAACATCCACAGAAATAGATTTTTCATGGATACTCTTCGTGGGGATGAAACTTGGGTACAGAGAACAGGAGGTTGCTCATATGTATTATGGAAAATGGAATGAACTGTTTAAACAATTCGTATTTTACCATAATGCGACTATGAGAAAAGCTGTCTTTGAGAAAAAGAAGGTGGTATCACTGGATGATTTGTAAACCATTTCTGCGTGGATTAAGGAGAGTTTCATATGAGCAGTAAAAAAATTGGCGCCATCATTGCGCTTGATGGTGAACGGAGCTTTAAACAGTCAGTTACAAATTGTAATCGGACACTTGCACAATTGAAAGCAGAAATGGAACTTGTCAGGGCACAAAGTGAAGGACAGGAAGATGACCTGGAATCACTTGGAAACCGACATGAAGTTCTTACAAGGATTCTCGAAGCTCATAAGAAGAAAGAGGAAGAAGTTGAAAAAGGGCTTCAGCACTCAAGAGAATCTTATGCAAAAATGGGCGAAAAATTACAGGATCTCAGAGACGAACTGCAGCAGGCTACGAAAAAACTTCAGGAGATGGAAGAAGCAACAGATTCTTCAGAAGAAGAAACAGAGCAGCAGAGAAAAACGGTTGCTGAACTGACAGCAGCACTTGAAAAGAGTGAGAAAAACTATAAAACAGCAGCTGACAGGGTTCAGACATGGGAAACAAATCTTGTAAAAGCGAAAACAGAAACAGCCAAAGCGAATAATGCATTAAATGAAAATGCCAGGGCTATGGAAAATGCTTCCGGTAGTGCGGAAGACTATGCAGACAGCCTGGACGAGATACAGGAAAATACCGATAATGTATCAGAAGGTGCACAGGGACTCACAAATGTTTTTTTGGAAGTGACCAGCAGAATAACTCCAACAACCGTTGGCTTAGCTGCCCTGGGTGCTGCTCTTGCCAAGACAGCGAAGGAAAGTGTGGAATTCGCATCGTCTGCCGAAAAATCGATGAAAAAGTTCCAGGCTGCTGCCGGCATCTCAACTGAGAGCATGGGAAAATATCAAGATGCAATCAAAGATCTTTACAGTGATGACTACGGCGAAAATATTGAAAGTGTAGCCGATGCGATGGCACAGATCAAACAGATTACTGGCGAGATCGACCCATCTAATCTGAAAGAACTTACAGAAAATGCAATTGCACTGGAAGATATATTTGATATGGATATGCAGGAGAGCGTTCGGGGAATCGACACTCTCATGAAGAAATTTGGTCTGACGTCAAAGCAGGCGTATGACTATATGGCAAAGGGTGCTCAGAATGGTCTTGATAAGACGCATGAACTTGGAGACAATATTGCCGAATATGGTCAGTTGTGGTCTCAGGCGGGATTTTCTGCGGAAGAAATGTTTACAATTCTTCAGAACGGCCTGGATGCGGGAGCATACAACCTTGATAAAGTGAATGACTTTGTAAAGGAGTTTACGATCTCTCTGGCAGATGGAAGAATCGGAGAAAATCTGGGGTCATTTTCAGAAGGTACTGCCGATCTGTTCCAGAAATGGCAAGAGGGAAAAGCAACCGCGAAAGATGTTTTTTATTCAGTTATCAGCGATCTGAAGAATGCGACCAATGAACAGGAGGCACTCACAACAGCAAGCACTGTATGGTCGGCACTGGGCGAAGATAATGCAATGGCAGTGATTACTTCACTGGGCGATGTTAATGATGCTTACAAAGAAGTAAGTGGCACCATGAACGATATTAAAGATATTGGTTATGATACACTGGAAAGTAAATTAGAATCCCTTGGTCGAAAAGCTGAAACAGAGATTCTGAATCCGATCGGAGAAGCGGCGCTGCCTCTTCTGAAAAAGGGAATTGATGCAGCAGGAAGCGCAATTGATGTAATTGGGAAAAGAATCTCTCCTCAGAAAACAGTTCTGCAGGAATTTATTGAAGAGATTAAGGAATCCAATGAACAGGTGGGTGATATGCTGGAAAATTCCAGCATATCCATGAAGAATGCCCAGATCGATGCTCAAAAATTAGAAAGTTACAAAAATACACTCCTGGAACTGAACGGTGTTACAGAAAAAACGGAATATGAAAAATACCAGATAAAACGAATCGTGCAGGACCTTTCAGAATCAATTCCGCAGCTGGCAGATGCCTGGGACGAGGAATCTGGCTCTATCAAGCTGACTAACGAGCAGATAACTGCGCTGATCGGGAATCAGGAAGCATATATTATTCAGTCAGCAGCTATAGAAGCGAAAGAAGAGTCCATGAAAGCCCTTTTTGAAGCTGAAATGAATGTAGCAAAGGCTGAAAGCGCATATAATGAGGCTGCTCAAAAAAGCGACGAGGTTATTAAGAAAAATAATGAATCCATAGAATCCACAGGGATTGCTATTGATGGTTACGAGTACAAACTCAGCAGAGCTCTAGCAACGGAAGATGAAGCAAGAGACGCACTTGACGAAGCTGCCAAAGCTCAAAAAAAGGCAAAGGAAGAGGTAGACAACACCACAGCGGCGGCAGATGTAGCGGCTCAGAAGATAGAAGAGTATGGGATAACGCTTGATACAACAACAGCATCTTCTGAGGAAATGGCATCCGCTCAGGAAGATGCATCCTCTTCAATTGATGAATCTGCAAATATAATATCAGATGCAACCGTCCGAATTGCAGAAAAATATGTAAGTATGCGCGATACAATGATTGGTTCAATACAGAATCAGATGGATATGTTTGCGGAATACAGCGCAGGGACAGAAATTTCCACGCAGCAATTACTGGACAATATGCAGTCGCAGATTAATGGAGTTACAAACTGGGCAGATAATATGGAAACACTGGCACGAAAAGGTATCAATGATGGACTTCTGGAACATCTGGCAGAACTTGGTCCCCAGGGCGCAAATTATGTGCAGGCATTTGTTGATATGACACCGGGACAGCTGGAAAAAGCCAATGAGCTGTGGGCAGAATCGCTTGATTTTAAAACAGGCACAGCAGAAGCAGTGGATTCGGCTATTGAGACTTACACAGAAGGCATATCCGGTGGTACAGATAAGATACAACAGGCCATGAAAGAACTGGGAACGAATTCCTGGGAAGGTTTCAAGCAGGGCATTACAGAAAAGGAAGGCGAGGCAGAGGCTGCTGGAACTGAATTGGGCGAGGCTCTGATAAAGGGAACAGCAGAAGGAACCGGCGTTCATTCCCCTTCATGGAAAACTGCACAGCAGGGACGATATGTAGCGGAAGGACTGAAAGAAGGCATTGAATCCGGAAGTCCAGAAGTCACGGCGGCAGCAAAAGATATGGCTTCCAAATTGATAGAAACTTCAAAGGAAGTTCTTGATAAAGATGGTTTCATTGCTATAGGAAAGAACATTACAACAGGATTACAAAGTGGAATCAATAAGGGAAGACCGTATACAATAGCTGCTATCAGAAAATTACTCCAGGAAATCCGGAATATGTCAGCGACCGGAACAGCTCAGGAAAAATATGCACCATATGGAAGAAATATTGCCATAGGATTAAGAAATGGGATTTCTGCAGCATCGCAGTATCCGGTAAATTCTCTCAGGGGTATTATGAATCAGATCCGTGACATTTCCAACAATGCACCAAATTTATATAACACAGGATGGAACTTGTCTATTGGCCTTGCAAATGGAATCACAGCGGGAAGTTCCAGCGTGATTAATGCTGTTGCAAATATGTGCCAGGCAGCAGTGAATGAAGCCAGAAGCAGACTGGATATTCACAGCCCGTCAAGAGTGTTTGCCGAGCTAGGAGCATACACAGCGGAGGGATTTGGCATAGGATACGAGACCAAAATTGCAGATGTAAATGGGATGATCAGAGAAAGCATGGATTATTCAGATATGCTCCGAAAACCGACCGCAGGAGGCAGAACAGGAACATATTCCGAAGATGCTGTAGACGCTTTGATGGAATATCTGCCATACCTGCAGATAATTGCTGAAAAGAAGTATATGGCTTATATCGATCAGAATCAGGCCGTAGATGCTTTGGGCGATAGGATATCCAACAATACTGCTTTAAGGACTCGGAGGATGAGATGAAAGTCAACGGGATTGATATAAACAGATTTTCAGCAAGACAGCTGAGATATGAAATAGAACATAGGGAAGTAACTTCAAAAAGCGAATGGCCGGCTGCACTTGAAACACCTGTTATGAAAAAAAGTCAGAAAGGTTTCAAAAGTATAACAGTTTCTGTTGCTGTGTATGGCAAAGGAAAAGAAGAAGTCATTCGAAACAGAAGTAATCTACTGGCAATCATGTATGATGAACTGGAAGTGGAAATTGATGGGTATACAAACCATTTCAAATGCGTGCTAGACAGAATAACAGTGAAAGAATCTATAAAGCGTAAATGCCATGAAGTGATATTGAAGTTTATCGGATATGAATTTGGCAATGAAATCTCAACTGCTATGAAAAATACAACAGATTCCATAGAGGTAGAGGGAAATGACAGTACACCATGTATTGTAGAAGTCACCGCCTCGGCAAATCTGGCATCTGTGGAACTTACCGGAATGGCATATAACCAAGTTTCCGGAGAAACAGAATCTATCATTATCAAAAACCTGAAAGCAGGGAAGAAAGTTGTTATTAATGGTGAGGACTGTATAGTGCTGCAGGAAGGTGTAAATAAGTTCGCAGACACAGAAATGTGGGAATTTCCGGTTCTGAAGCCTGGCAAGAATATGGTCAGCTGTTCAAGCGATAAATGTACAGTTACAATGAAATATAAGCCAAAGTATGTATAAGGAGGAAGAACATAATGAAACTTACAAACGAAGCAATTAAAAATATCCAGAGTGCGCTTACTGCTGCCGGAAACAAAGAGATGAATGATTTTGGGCTTGCATTTAAAATTGCAAAGAATAATCATAAACTGATACAGGCAGCAGAACCCATTGCGAAAGTAGAAAACGATATTCTGAGAAAATATGGTGAAAAAGACAAGGAAGGTGTTCTGATCACACAGAGTAATGGAAAAGTCAAAATTGTGGATACTGACAGATATAATCAGGATATTATGACACTCATGAAGGCAGAAAGTGATGTGGATCTGGAGTACTTTGGCGAGGAAGAAATTGCAAAAATGCATATGACACCAAATCAGATTACTTTGCTGATGCCGGTTATAAAGTAAAAGAAGAAAGGGATTTTGTATGCTGAAAATATTAGATAGAAACAAAGTCCCGGTGAAGGGTCTGAAAAAATATGATGATTTATGTATAGAGAGTGTTCTGGAACTGGATGACAGGACGCTCTCTTTTTCTGCTCCATACAGAAATATAAGAAATGCAGTTGTAAATGAAGGATACATTGAAACCAGAACAGATCGTTATGTTGTAAAAGAAATTGAAAAAAACACAGAGGGAACAGCAAAAGTAGTAGCTCAGCTGGACCTGGAATCGCTGGAGGGAAAAGTATTCCGGGAGTTCAGATCGGAGGAACAGACTATCAAATCTGCTTTGCAGCTTGCTTTTGCGGGTACTGGCTGGGCAATAGGAGTCTGTGAGGTTAATAAAAAAAGAACTCTTTCGATGTCAAATGTGTCAGCGTTAGATGTATTAAAGCAGGCACTTAAAACATACAGGGCAGAAATTAAGGTAAATTCAAAATTTCAGATAATCAGTATATATAATGCAATTGGATCGGATAAAGGAAGCTATTTTGCAAATCAGCTTAATTTGAAGAGTCTCACCGTACAGTCCACATCTTATGATTTTTATACAGAAATTGAACCGTATGGAAAGGACGGGCTGACGATTGAAGCAGTCAATTCAGGGAAAACATATCTGGAAAATCATCAATACAGTTCGAAAGTGAAGAGATGCATCTGGAAAGATGAAAGATATACGGTGCCGGAATCACTGAAAGAGGATGCAGAAGCACAACTTGCAGATATGAGTAAGCCTTATGTTTCCTACTCAGCGGATGTGATAGATCTGGCAAAATGTTCAGAGAAATACAGAATTCTGGAATATGGTATAGGAGATATCATAACTTTAATTGATGATATCACGGATACCAGAGAGAAGCAGCGCATCGTGGGAATGAAAATATATCCGGATGCACCAGAGAAGAACAGCTGCACACTGGCGAATAAGGTTTTGACTTTTGATGAATTTGCACAGAAATATGAAGACACTGTAAATACAGTTGATAATATTACGAATGATAATGGACAGATTGATGGTGACGCAATTGATGGGATTTACAGTAGGCAGATTGTTGATCTGGAAAATGCAATTGTCAGTTCTGTACATATTAAAGATCTTGATGCAAAATATGTGCAGGTTTCCGGAAAATTGACTGCTGTTGAAGGAGAGTTTGGAAGCATTAAAGGAAATATTGCAGATTTTGAAGATGCTTATGCCAAAAGACTTAGTGCCGCAGAAGCTGATATTGTACAGCTGCGGACTACGGATCTGTCAGCGGTAAATGGCAGGATTGATGTCCTTGATTCCAATTATGCCAATATCAGAAATCTTCTTTCCGGAGCAGCAGGCATCGGCGATCTGCAGAACATCCATCTGACTTCTGACAATGCAGTAATTGATACTGCACTGATTCGGGAAGCGGTGATGCAGTCAGTCAGCATTGCAGATCTTCTTGCCGGTACGATCAGCACTAACAAATTCAAAATCATGTCAGATGATGGTGGAATTCAGATTTCCGGTGCAACACAGCAGTGGAAAGATGCCAATGGCACGGTAAGGATGCAGGCGGGCAGAGATGCGAATGGTGATTTTACCTTCTCACTTTTTGACGAGACAGGAAAAGGAACGCTGATCGATGCAACCGGTGTACAGCCTGGAGCAATTGCAGACGGCCTGATCATCAATCAGATGGTTTCAGATACTGCCAATATTGCCGCGTCCAAACTGGACATAGACAGCTTGTTCACTGAAATCAACAGCAGTACTCAGGTGATCAAAAGCAACCGGATCTGGTTGGATGATTCTGATCAGAGTCTGAATCAGGCTTACAGTAAGATGACGCAGAATATCACGGAAATTGAATCTACTGCAAGTTCAGCTTCCGGAACTGCATCCGCAGCAGCAGATGCGGCCAGAAAGGCCCTTGATACATTATCTGGTATTTCAACATTGGATGCAATTGGGGCAGCACTTGACAATGATGCCCATGTGGTCCACACATATACAGATGGTACGGGTGGTGACTATAGTTCCTGCTGCACTGTGTTTTCTGTATATCTGGGTGATACGGATGTATCTGACCATGTTGATGAGATTAAAGTTACGGCATCTCCGGGCATTACCGGTACATGGGATCCTCAGTTGAGAAAATATCAGGTAACTGCAATGTCCACAGATAATGGATATGTTGATATTTCGGCATTATATGGTCTGGAAGGAAAAGTACTGCAGGTAGATGATAAAGGACTGGTGGTCGGAGAGAAAGCATTAGTTGTGAAATCCACAGGTTCCTGGATTACAAAGCGTTTTTCAGTTTCCAAAGCGAAAGATGGAAAAATTGGGCTGAGTTACAACCTTCGGATCAGTACACAGATTATCCGGAAACAAAAAGATGGTAAAACACTGGATCCGTCAAATGTAACATTTTCCGCTTACAAGAATGATGATGGCTCTGTGAGCAGCTATGCGGGTATCTTTCAGGTCAGAGAATCCAAAGATTCCGGAAGTACTTATGAACTCCGGTATGTTTCAGCAGCACCAGAACTTTTGAAGATATTCACACCATCCACAGATGTGAATATGCTTCAGTGCACTCTGTATGATGCCAAAGGAATTCAAATTTTGGATACTCAGACTGTATCGATTATTTCTGACGCGGCCGGACTGTCAGAAGATATTGCAAAAGCAGATAAAAAAGCTCAGGAAGCAAAAGATGCAATTCAGACGACATCACAGGAAGTAACGGAGATTAAAAGTAGTCTTAAGGGATTTGAGACGAAATTATCCCAGACTACAACAGATATTCAGGGTGTGACGGATGGAACACTCATGTACAACACAAAATATCAGGATAATGGAAATGGGACAACAACAGTTACAGCTGTGCTATACAAAGCAGGAAAAGAGGTAACAAAAGAATATCCAGCAGCATGGTTCTCCTGGAGTAGAAGAACAGAACAGGGAGAAGTATTTTTACAGCATGGATATTCAGTTACAGTCAACAATGAAGATTATATGTTCGGTGGAGTTGTAATCGGACAATTTATCAGATATGTACAGATGGCGCTTGCAGCAGGAGGAAAACTTCTGGTAATAGATAATAAAGCTGTATGTATCAACGTAGATGCGTAAGGTGTCCAAATTAGACACTGGAAAGGAGAAAACATGGCATTGCCACAGGAAAGCCAGAATGCAAATGGTTTGGTAAAAGTATCGGAGGTTCCGGCTGGAAAACAGTTTATTTTTGTGGATCCAGATACCAACGAGGGAGGCACTATCTCTATTGAAGATTTACAGAAGCAGATATTCAATAATCTGGTAAATCAAAACTTCAGTTTGAAACAGGGAGAAATGACATTGGTTCAGGCACTTAACCAGATGAATGATGAGCTTACGTCATTGAAGGAAAATTTGAAAAAATAATGAGTTTGGAAAGGGGTGATTAAGATATGCTGGTTGCAAATTTTTCTCGAAGAGGTGAGGAAATTGAAATAGATGATGAACTCTGGCAGTATGACTATGGTCAGAAGATACAGATCACAGGGTTAGATCTTCCGGAAATTTTTGAGGTGCATTTTTCCTGGAAGGATCTGGAAACAGCGAAAGTAGTAACTGGTTTTACTGTTGATGGAGTGTCTACGGTGGATATCCCAAACGCGGCATTACAGCAGAAGAGAATGATTACTGCCTATATTTATATCTCCGACCGGGAAGAAGGAAAGACGATAAATACCATTTATATGCTGGTAAGCAGTCGAAAAGCACCAGAAGGTTTTGAAACGCCGGAAGATATAAATTTATTCCATCATACTCTGGCAGCAGTCGCAGAATACCAGAAGCAGGCGGCAGAAGCACGGGATGAGGCAGAAGAGAAAGTATTAGAAGCGGAAGCGTGGGCGCATGGAAGGGAAGATCATCCGGAGCAGAAAGAAGACAATGCAAAATATTATGCTGTTGAAGCGAGGAAGGCTGCCGAATCCGTCCCAGGAAGGGTGGAAGAGGGAAAGAAAGCACTTGATGAGCATGTCCGACAGAAAGAAAAAGAACTCAAAGGCGATATAGGAAACGTCTACTTTCCTTCGTTCCGGGTAGTAGCCGGGCGTCTCATGATGTACTCGGACCCTAAAGTAGACAGAATCCGTTTTTACCGAAAGGGCAGCCGTTTGATGTACCAGCTTAAGAACTGAGAAAGGAGAAAATGATGAACAACACAGAAAATGACTATCTTCCAACCGATTTGGGAAATGTCTCTCTGAATCCCAGAGGGGAATACGATCCAGAAACAGCCTATGAATATCTTGATACGGTGAGCTATCAGGGTGGCTCCTATGTGTGCAGGATAGAGAATGGAACCACCATCACCGGCACAGCTCCGGGACCAGGACACAACACAGACATCTGGCAGATGCTCACCCTTCCAGGGAACCTCAGACCAGACTATATAGCCATGCATGACGATGTAGTTAACAAGGCGGCACAGGTAGAGATCTCCAGGGCAGCAGTAGAGCAGGCACAGCAGGAAGTAGAAGCATCACAGGCAGACGTGCAGCAGTTACACGAAGATACTGCACAGGCTGCTCGGGAAGCAGAAAACAGCCGCGACAGTGCCGCAGGCTACGCCCAGTCTGCCGAGGCATCCAGAAAAGCGGCCGCCGAATCCGAACAGAACATCAACGCCCAGATGACCGGCCTGGACCAGAAAGTGTCCGAGTCGGTCAGCAAGGCAACCGGAGACATCGCCACCGCAAGACAGCAGGCAATCGATACAATCACCACTCAGGAGGCTAAATCCACAGCAGAAGTAAAAAGAGTTGGAACTGCAGCACTTGATTCAGCGAAGCAGGCATCACAGGACATCAAGACAGCAGGCCAACAGGCAGTTCGGGCAATCACGGATCAGCAGAATGCTTCTGTACAGGCTGTAAAAGACGAGACAAAGAGCTACATAGAGGAAAAGAAGCAGGAGATCTCCGACAAGACCGATGAAGTAACCCAGGCAGTTGAACAGGCAGGAGAAAAGCAGCTCCAGAATATTGCCAACAGCCTGGACAACACCCTTACAGAAAACGGTAAAGCAGCAGATTCCAAGGCGGTTGGGGATGCTATTGCATTAATTGAAGAGAATAAGGCAAACAAGTCTGCCCTGGAAACAACAGATCGAAAGCTGGATGCACTCTGGAAGTTGAATCAGGGAATTACCTATGAGTTCCAGACAGATAATGCAGAAGCTTACCAGAAAACAATCCCAACAGGCGCAAAAGTGGCAAGTGTGAAGCAGATTGGCGGGAAGACCATTGTCTGGAATCAGCTGTTACAGCCATACACAAACTATGTATCTTACAATAATGCATACACAAAGGTCTCTTATGAAGATGATTGTGCTGTTTTGACAGTAATTGATGCATCTGCTCCGAATGGATATTCCTATGGATTTACATATCCGTCCAATTATACAGTGGTACCTAATCATAAGTATTATATATGTGCTTCCTTATGTGCATCTAAAGAATGTACCATATTCTGCGAATATGTAACAGATCTTAGACTTCGGTTAGGATCATTAGATAGCAATACATGGACTAAATTAAGTGCGCTGTATACACCAACTGGTGCAATATCAAAAAGAGGACTATTATACATGAATAACAATTCTGTTGGAAATACACTTAAAGCTAAAAATATGATGCTTGTAGATCTTACAAAAATGTTTGGTGCAGGAAATGAACCATCTACACCGGAAGAATTTGAAGCTATGTTTCCAGCAGACTACTATCCGTACAATGTAGGCGAGTTAATGAGTGTTTCTGTGAATGAAGTTATATATTTAGACACCAAAAATCAAGAAACATCCTATCCAATTCCACAAGCCGTTCTTAATCTTCCTGGTTACGGTTGGTCAGCTGGGGATGCGAGAAATGAAGTGAATTGGGAGAACAAAAAGTATATCCAGAGAGTTGGCAAATATACCATTGATGGTTCTGAAATCATTTTTAAAGAAAATACGTATTGGGTAATGACAGTTACGGGCTTTGAAAAACCTAGACCATCAACGAAAAACGCTATTTGTGTTAACTTTAAAGTGAATGATAAATATTCTGAGAAATGGGGAAGTATAGTCTTTAGAAAAGGAAGTAATGGATTTGTATTTGCGGATTTAGAATCTAAATTTGCTAATGAAAATGAAGTTAAGGATTACTTCCAGCAAAACAATGAAACCATATATTACGAACTCAACGAGGAACAGATAATTGACATCTCCGACATCATAGACAATACCTTTCAGGAACCAATCGAAGTAGAAGCAGGCGGTACACTGACATTTAGAAACAGTCACGGTGATGATTGCAGAATCCCTGTACCAAATTCTGAGGAATATGTAATATCTTTAGCGGAGGTGGGAAAATGACTGAAATACAGAAAAAGATGATTGAGAAACTTGGTCTGGCTGAATCGGATTTCAAAGAAAAGCCAAGACCAGAAGAACGCTTAGCTGCGCTTGAAACAGCTACAGATGACATTATCTTAATGATGGCAGATTTAATAGGAGGAGAAAATTAATGAAAACACTTAGCACATTGAAATTAAAAATTATGGTAAGAGCATTTAAGATTCGGATCAAAAACGGAGAAGCATTTGAAGACATTGCAGCAGATTATCCGGCATTAACTACAGATGATCTGGAAGCAATCCGCGAAGCACTGAATATGGAATAAGGTTAAAATATATGGAGAAGATCAGAGCAGAGCCATAAGGCTCTATTTCTTTTACCCCCCCCAATTGCGCCGGCGCAACCATCCATTATGATTCACAATAATATCTGCTGAAAGGAGGCGATATAGCTTGCGCTTTACCAAGGAAGTAAATATATATGCCGAAGGTACCATGAAGAAATTTCAAGCTCTGGAAGCAGAATTTAAAGTTACGAAAGAGAAAATCAGTTCCTTGGTATCCGAAAGTGAACTGAGGGAGCTGCAAAGCGGTAGCAAGACCATGTACAGCCGCATGGCTTCAGCAGAGCAGACCCTTTCTGGTTTATCTCAGGAGTATACAGACATCAGCAGTAAATACGATACGGTCAGCGGACAGTACACAGACCTGAAGAGCAAAGTCGGTGAATATAAATCTGCGGTGGATAATTTTTCAGCTGCTTTGACACAGCTGTCAAATCACATTGAAACAGATTACAGTACCACTCAATCAATGCAAGCCTTTGTTAATTTGACAATAAACAACCTGAAAACAGAGATATCTGATACCTATGTGACCCAGAATAAGCTGAACGGTTATAGTACTGTTGATCAGCTGAGTGCAGCAATAGAAGCCTCTACTACGAAGATTTTTGCAGAAGTTAGAGACGTATCCTATTACAATTATTGTACAAATGGCGATTTTGACAGTAAAGAAGGGTGGAAAAGCAAGTCCGGTCTTCAGACGGCTTCTTACCTGGACAAAAAATGCGCAAAACTCTTACGCTACAAAAATACTGGTTCAGGAAATGATGCTTTAGAAGGAATACTGAGTACGCCTTTTATAAGCTGGGAGTACTTAACTAATAAAAAACAGAAAAATGAGTTTGTATTTCAGGTAGCAGCAGGGAACGCCGGCGATACAAAAATATATCTGGATGATGCTGAGATATTAAGTATTGATAAAACAGATATTGCAAATGAATGGAAAGAATTTTCCGTAGAAGTAACTCTTGGAGAAGGAAAACATATCTTTAAAATACAAGTAGAAGATGAAAATAAGAGAGTATTTGTAACAGGAGTCAGGATTCTGGCAAAATATGAGGACTGGACAGAAGGCAGATTATCAATCTTAAGCAATTCGATTTCGTCAGAAATAAAACGGGTATCAGATGCGGAAGAGCTTTTGGAAACGAAAATTGAACAGACAGAGAGTGCCATCAGCTTAAAAGTTTCAAAGGGGAATATCATTTCAGAAATCAATCAGACAGCAGAATCTGCAACTATTAACGCAGCCAGGATTAATTTCAATGGGCTGGTTACGGCAAACGATCGTTTTAAAATTCTTACGAATGGTTCCTTCGTAGCAAATTACGGCACGATTGCAACGTGGAATGTCAAAAATGGTATCCTTGTATCTGCGGATAAATCCATATCATTATATGGTGGGGATAATCCATACATAAAAATTGGCAATGTAAAATTATCAGAAGACAGTCATGCTGCTGTTGTAAAGTATGGACTGTGGATATATGCAGGAACAAATCAGGAGTTTACGGATGGTTCAGATCAGTTTCGACTGTACAATTTAACAGCAGTTACGGGAAAAACACTGGGAATTGCGAGCGACAGACATGTCGGAACGATTGCGTCATCATCCAAAAGATATAAGGATTCTATGGGGCTGGTTTCCACAGAGGATGCCTGTAAAGTGTTGTGTCTTCCAGTAGTACGCTTCAAATACAAACCGGGATATTTGTATAAAAACGATGACCTGTACAACAAAACAATTCCAGGATTCTACGCAGAAGAAATAGATGATATCCTTCCAGAAGCAGTTATCCACGATGAGCAGGGCAGACCAGAAGACTGGAACCAGAGGATTCTGATTCCGTTAATGTTGAAATTGATCCAGGATATGAATAAGAGAATCAAAGAACTGGAAAATAAACAGTAAAAGGAAATGATTAAACATGAAGAAAATCAGAGCAGAGCCATAAGGCTCTATTTCTTTTGGAAAAAAATTGCGCCGGCGCAACCGGAGAAAGGAAAAACTTATGACAGAAAATCATATCAAAGTAATTTTAACAGCAGTCTTTGCATTCATCAGCTCCATTCTGGGAGTGCTGGCAGTGCCGGTTCTTCTGATGGTAGCCTGCAACATTCTCGACTACGCAACCGGACTCATGGCATCTACATACCGTTCTGAGGACATCAACTCCTATAAGAGTATCCGCGGTATTATGAAAAAAGTATGCATGTGGCTTCTGGTAGTAGTTGGAGCTGTGATTGATCAGCTGCTCCTGTATGCATCCCAGACCGTAGGCATCGCCTTACCATTCACATTCCTGGTGGCATGTATTGTAGCAATCTGGATCATCTGCAACGAGATTATCAGCATCCTGGAAAACATCAAGGATATGGGAGTAACAATCCCGGCATTCCTGATTCCGTTGGTAACTCATGTGAAATCACAGGTCGAAGACAAAGTGAATATGGATAATAAAGAGGGAACAGGGGACGAGTGATCGTTCTCTTCTTATTATAAAAACAGGAGGTAAATATGAAAATTAAAGGTATCGATGTATCTGCCTGGCAGGGCAGGATCGACTGGAAAACAGTCGCAGATTATGGAATGGGATTCGCAATCCTCCGGATCACGGAAGCCGGCAACGTTGTTGATTCTCAGTTCGAAAACAATCTGGCCGAATGTAACAAATATAACATTCCGGTAGGAGTATACAAGTATTCCTATGCGATGACAATCGCAGAAATCCAGAGCGAAGCTCGTAAGGTAGTAACTACATTAAATGGCCGCAGGATCCAGTTTCCGGTATTCCTGGATCTGGAATACAACAACCAGAGAGCCATTGGATCCGAGAGTATCCATAGGATGGCAGATGCCTTCCGTGAGATCATAGAGGCGGCTGGCTATAAATTTGCCATCTACTGTAATGTGGACTGGTACGTGAACGTGATCTGCTCGCACTTGAAAAAATACGACTTCTGGATTGCCCGCTATCCGGCTAATGACAATGGCACACTGCAGGAACGGCTCCGACCGGATTTTGGCGTAGGCTGGCAATATTCCAGTAAGGCTGTTATTCCGGGCATCTCCACGAAAGTGGACCGTAATGTATTTTATAAGGATTATGCAGACAAAGATACAAAAACCGATGCGAGAGGAGAAAATAACGTGAAACTTACAAAAGAACAGATCATCCAGAACGTGCGTAATGATGCAGTCAATTTTGCAGTTAAAATTGCCAGTGACAACAGCCATGGCTACAGTCAGGCGGTAAGGAGCCTGTACAATATTGTAAACCCGAAATCATTTGACTGTTCCAGCCTGGTACTGACAGCGTATTATTACGCATTTCTGGAAAATGGTCTGGTGGAGCAGGCGAATTACCTTAAGAGAAACTGCAGCTACACCGGAAATATGCTCCGGATGTTGAATGCCGGATTCGAGACAGTGGCCCGCAACCAGACCGCTCATGCGCAGATGATCCAGGGAGATATCGAACTCAACACCACCTATCATACAGCCCTGGCGGTAGATAAAAACAATATCGTCCATGCCAGAAGCTCAGAAGGAACGAAAGACACGATTGACAATTCCGGTAATGAGATCCGTACCCAGTCCTGGTACCTGTACAGCCACGGCTGGACCCACAGGCTGAGGTTCACAGGAAAAGGGATTGACTTCAGCATGATTAATGCTGCCGGAAATAAGCCGGCGGATACTGCATTGACAACAACGAGTAAGAAAGGAGCAGGTTATATGTTTGAACCTGAGCTTGTAAAATTAGGAACTACGGGAACATCCGTATTATTATTGCAGGAGATTCTTATTGCCAGAGGATTTAAAGGTAAGGACGGAAAGGCACTGACGCTTTCCAGAAAAGCAGACGAGAATACTATCTATGCACTGACCAAGTATCAGAAGTCCAGAAATGGAGTACTGGAAGTAGACGGGGAATGTGGAGAAAATACCTGGAAAGATTTAATTGCAATTTAAGAAAAAATCCCGGCAGGTACCCACTACCGGGAGCATATTGTATCATCTGTTTTAATAGCATATAGAACGATATAGGTTGTTGCGGTTAGTCACAGGTTAGTCACAAATCAATTATACCGCAAGTCTGGAACACCGCAAAAACAAGGGATTTCGCTAAAAGTGGAAAATAAAGTACATTAAGTATAAGATAAAATACATTTCCTCCTGAATGCTAACTTGTTCTTGGAATTGGATTGTGATATAATAAGGACATCTGAGGTTGCTGGAGTGAACAGTAACCACTTAAGTTCATGCAGAGCACTGTCTCTGCGTGGACAACGACAACGCGCGATTTTAGGAGGCAATATCATGGGGAATAAGAAATATGTAGCCTATGTGGGAACATATACCCACGGCAACAGTAAAGGTATTCAGGTTTACGATGTAGATGTTGAGAAAGGTACTCTGAAAGAACGGAGCGAAGTACAGGTCAGCAATGCATCTCATACGGCAATTTCCAAGAATGGCAAGTTTTTGTATTCCATCGAGGACGAAGGTGTGGCAGTGTTCAAACGTGACGAGAACGGTGACCTGACCCGCATTAACAGAGTCAGCATCGACGGAATGAGAGGATGTTTCCTGGCAACAGACGTGGACGGCAAATATCTGTATGTGGCAGGATACCATGACGGCAAGGTGACGGTTGTACATACACGCCGCGACGGAAGTCTCGGACGTATCATGGATGGTGTTTATCACAAGGGACTTGGAAGCGTTGCAGAGCGTAACTTCCGTCCACATGTAAACTGTGTACGTCCTACACCGGACAACAAATACCTGTGTGCAGTTGACAACGGCATCGATCAGGTCAAGATCTACCGCATCAACAAGAGACAGCATAAGCTGGAACTGGTCGACATCCTCCGCTGCCCGAGAGAGAGCGGTCCTAGGATCATCCGTTTCAGTGCAGACGGCAGATTTGCATATATCCTGTTTGAGCTGAGCAATGAGATTAAGGTTTACAGCTATGACGGAAGCGGCAGTACTCCTGAGTTTGAACTGCTCCAGAGTGTCAGCACACTCAGAAAGCCGAATGACGAGGATGCAATCCACAATGCGGCATCCGGACTTGCACTTGCACCGGACGGCAGGCATCTGTTCTGTACAACTGCCGGAGAGAATTCGGTTTCCATGTATGAGATTGACCATGAGACCGGACTTCTTGAGAAGAAGTTCAATCTTCCGATCAGTGGCGATTATCCGAAGGATCTGGTAATCTTCCCAGATAATAAGCACATCGCACTTGCGAACCATGCAAGCAACTCCATCACTACGTTTACTGTAGACTATGACAAGAATATTATCGTTATGAACGATAAACCCCATCATATTGAGACACCAAACTGCATCCATATCTGGCCGGTACCGGATGAGGTAGCAGGAGATGTACATATCGACGAAGACGAAGAAATAATGTAAAGGAAATGTCGCAGTAATGATTTTTTAAATCATTACTGCGACATTTTTGTTGTTTGAAAAATATCAGATATTTATTCTTTTTTATATGTATTTGTGATTTTAGGACGATAAGCGGGAATCCTCGGCAATTCAATTACCGAGATGAAAGCGTAGAATTGTGCATATCTGCACATGGAAATAATATAATAATCCCTTAACTCCTTGATATTAATGCCGTAACCGGCATATAATTAATCGAAAATATGTTCGATTTTTTGTTGTATGTTTCCAGTTGTTATGTTATACTATATGTATAAAAGAAAATCTAATACATTATAGAACTTGTGTATGTAATATTAACTACCATATGGTATGGTCAGTGAAATACCGGCGGAAGATATTAACACCAGATATTGAGGAATACCTTCAGGAACTGGTGCAGCAGATTGCTGAGGACAAGGGCTTTGCCGTTCATTTATTTGAATGTGGTGAAGGTGATCATGTCCACTGTTTTGTATCAGCTCCACCAAAGCTGTCCATAACAGCAATTGTCAAGTATCTGAAGGGGATCACCGGCAGAAAACTGTTTGAACGTTTTCCAGAAATAAGAAACCAGCTGTGGAAAGGAGAGCTGTGGAACCATTCCTATTATGTGGAAACAGTCGGATCTGTATCTGAGGAAAATATTCGACGTTATATTGAGCATCAGAGCAAGTCGTATTAATTCAAGGTGGATTATAAATTTCCATCCGTAAGAGTGTATGAAGGAGGAAGAGGAATGCTGCTGTCACATAAAGCATCCATAAAGATCAGTCAGGAATATTCCAATATCATAGGGCATATGTGTTATGC